>LFIK01003810.1_pt1 | contig 12192 bp, 12 predicted proteins | sample 643401 | NCBI WGS metagenome assembly LFIK01 (sample SAMN03777447, study PRJNA286221) | soda lake metagenome | biome: soda lake; feature: Kulunda steppe; material: water; isolation source: sample T5-Br brine of Lake Tanatar-5 | place: Russia: Kulunda steppe | collected 2010-07 | reverse complement strand
TAGCCAAGTAGCTCAAGAATGAGGGTATGCAGTCCCATGCACCATGGATCCTCTAGTATTTCATTCATCATGCTAGCTTTATCCCTTGCAGACTGATCCGTTCCAAGGGGGCCGAGAGCACGGTGGGCCACGTCGGGCAGCGAGTCAAGATTGTGATGGTGCGTGTGCAAGCAAGCGCAGGGTTGGCGCATGAGCGCAGGCACACACTTGCTTCACACGTGTCTGCACGTATGTTAACGTGTGCACCAAGTGCGCATGGGTGCTTATATGTGATGTGGTGTGTGTATGTGTGCTTGTGTGCGTGCACGTGCGCTCCAATGCTGACTTGTGCTTGGCTGCCTCGTCTTTGGGGTTCTCCTGTGCCCTCACAAAGTTTTGTCCCAATGCAATGGCCTGTGTGTGCATCATGCTCAGGGAGCCCATGTAAGCACACACTTCCATCTATTTTGTATCTTCATGGGCGGAGCTGCAAAGTTCCCTCTTGAGCTTGACTTGTGGTGGCGTTGTTTGACATACACACTTCAAGACAATGCTTTACACAATTAACATGTCAAGCACCTGCACAGCTGTGGATCTGAAGGTCCCAAAAGCAGGTGTGTACTGCATGCAAATGCCCACCCCGGTGCATGTGTGTTGTTGCAGGGCTATGTTGCCGCTACGTTTGGCATCTTGGCAGCAATCAGGGCAGTGCCAGCGGAAGCTAAGTGAGTTTGAGTTTCTGAGGTTTGCATTCTTTTTGAAAGACGGAAGCCTTGCTTCTGCCTGCTCTGCCTTTGTTCCCAAACCTTGCTTGGGTGGGGCGCTTGGGAGGCCCTGCTGGGTGAATGTGTTTGCTGTGTGTGTTAGCCTCATGTTTGCTGTGTATGTCAGCCTCATATTTGCTGTGTGCGTGGGCCTAGTGGGGCCTGGAGGGTTGAGTGTGGGACCTGGAGGGTTATACCTGGGAACTAGAAGGCTGTATGTGGCGCCTGGTGGGTTGTATGTGGGGCCTGGAGGTGGCCTCATCTGCTGTATCACCAGCCACCCCATCAGCCCAAAGGCTGCTAAGTTTGTATTTGCAGGGCTGCCACAGGCGCCACACTTAACAAGTTTGTTTTTGTACTGTGTCTCCTGCAGCTCAGGGGCATATGCACGGATCGTAGCTGGCAGGTCTGTCAAGCACTTAAGTGTTCCTGCAGCGTGTGTGTGTGCAAATCATATCTGGCAGCAGTTGATGGTCCCATCTTCTACATGAAATGCCATACCAAGGGCTGGTTGGACGAGGCTCTAATGCTTAACTCTGGCCTCCACCATGTTGTTTGCAGTATCCCACCATTTGGTGTGGGCACATTCCAGCCAACAAGGCATTAGTACCAGGCATATGCTGCAGTGGGTGCAGTGGGCAGTGGGCAGTGGGCAGCCGTTGCTGAAGTACAGGCCTTTGATCTCAAGTTATTTCCCCCCTAACAGACGATTTTGGCATTTGGATATGCTGCAGGTGGCTGCAGTGGGCAGCCATCGCGGGCCTGGGCTTCTGCATTTATGGCCCACATATGCTGATTGGCCTTTGTGGAGCAGAGCTGGTGGATAAGCCTGCAGTTGGAGCCTCACAGGTGAGTTGTTGATTTGGAGATCCTCATGCCAGGGATTGTGTGATAGTACGTACTTTGGCTGCACTCATGTGGGTTTCAAAACCTTGAACCGTGAAAACTTTTCCAAATTTCTTGTGCCTGAGATTTGTGCACACTTGATCCTGTGGAAAAATGCATTGTGCTTCCCCCCCCTGTTTCTTCTTGAATTGCCATCTGAAGCCCACAGGACAGCACTTTCTTTGCCTAGTTATCCACACGCGTATTCTATGAGGCCCATTACCTCTGTTTTCCCTGCGCCAGGTCCGTACTGCATGAATCTCCCTGGACTTGCCCAGACCTGCTGAGCAACAGGTCTCCTTTGTCAGTGTCTAAGATCCTGTGATGACTCTCTGCATGCGTGCCGTTTAAGCCCTGCTTGCTGTGCAACAGCACATTTCCTGTTGCCAACGCAGTGCCTTGCAAAGGTACGCTCACTGAGACTAGCTCAAGCAGAATCGCACAACATGGAGCTCACAGCTGATGCACGCAGGACCGACCCGCAAGCTGGGCAGCAAAGGTCCCTGATTTGCCTCGGATCTTATCTTGGCTTGGAAATGGCCAAGGCTTAGCTTATGCCAGAGCATGGGCTCTGTGCTGGCATGGGTTCAGCCCTGCTGGTTCTTGTGAGCTGCGCTGGTGGGCCTTGTCTAACTTGCACTTGTTGCATGGGCTGAAGTCCTGTTAATGCTCTTTTTATAGTAAAAGCCTCAAACTACCTGAAAGCGCAGGGCTTGCTGGGCCTTGTGAGCTACCTGGGTGCAGCCAACGCTGGCATCCCCCTCTCCTGGGTCGTCAACCGCTTTGGCTGGGATGGATACTTTGCTGGTGCGTGTCTGGGCCAGACATGTCTGCATGTACAGGATATCATGTATGCATGTGCAAGAGAGCATGTATACGGTGTGTGTGCCTACACACACCAAGCCAGAAATTCTCTTTTTAAGGAGAGCAAAGCTTGACCTACCAATTGCTAGCAGTCTTTCAAATGAGCCACACGTGCCAGCATCTTTGCATGTCAATTCTTGTCACGTCCAGCACTCGTTCTCATCCAGTTCTTTATACATATTTATCATCCCATTTTTGCTGAAGCTTTTTTAGCAGCTGTATGCTCATTGCCGAGGTCAAAGGGGAGCAACATATACAAAAAGAGTGCCTCTCCCCCAAGGGATTTTCTAAGAGGCACCTTTAGGTTGGGTTACCTAACTTGTACCTATCATGTTAGGTCAGAAACTGCCATGTCTCCTAACTCTGATGGCAAGCGCTTGAACTTTTTTGACATAAAAGGTCTATTGGCCCCAAACCAGGTAATCGTCTGAAAAGCATCTTGTAATTTACCCTCTGATGGTTTTTAAAGGAGTATTCAATGACTTTGCTGCATTTGCAAGGAACCTCCTCCTCTTGCCCTCCGCTTGCCAGCAAGACCAAACCACATGCCTGGTCACAATACTTAGCAATTGTGTCACAGTGCCCCCCCTTTGTGTTTCATTCCGGTACTCTTGCACTACGTGCTCCTTCTTGCTGCAGCCATGGCCACTGCATGCGTGGGCGCACTGTGCCTTCTGGCTCCCCTTATGGGTGCCAAGAGCCGCACCCAACAGCAGGAGCAGCAGCAGCAGCTGGGTGCTACTGCAGCAGCATGAGTTCCCGCTTTGCAACCAGCAGCAGCAGCAGCAGGAGCAGCAGCAGCAGCAGCTGTAGGGGCCGCAGCATTGCGCACAGCATGAGCACGTACCAATATGTGAATGGTAGCAGGGATGCACAAGGCAAACAGGTCGTATGCACATGCATCTGCATGCCGGCGTGTGAGAGGTTTAAGTGGCAGTCATGTTGCATGGATACAAATTTGGTGATCATATGGGTGATTGTTGCTCATCATCCAATTGTAAGCACGCAGAGTGCTTGCTACAGCACCTGAGTGCAGCGTGCACACCTGTCTTTAAGCAGCATGTAGTACAGGCAGGGGTGCTTTCATAAGGTTCACTCTTAATCATGGGCCAAATCTCAACATTTTGTCATAAGCTACGCTCATCAGTGCAATGTACTTTCATGGTATTGTGTTGAATTGTCCTATTTTTCATCAAGTCAACTTAAGTTGTACAGTGACTTGAATACTGATACAGTGAGCCATAATTGTTCAACAAGGAACCCTACAGGACTGCCTACCATGTGTTTTCACTATGAGGATCATGTTGCATACTGTGAACTTGCCATCAGGGCAATTATATGATATTGCTTCATTTGGAGGGATGTTTGTGTGTGTTCATTCAATGATGCAGAGTGCTTCATTGATATACATATGTACTCAAAGACAATTATTAAAATGATGCAGGAAAAAGTTCCCGATCAATTATAAATTGCCTTTTTCATGACCACCTTCCATTTTGGTTCCCTAGCTACTAGCTAGGGATAGTAGTAGTATTCGTTTTGCACTAGCCTTATGTTCATGACCACACAATCATGTTGAAGCTTTGCAAGTAAAAAGCAGTATTTATGATCACACAAATATGAAGCTAAATGAGTGCAAAGCATTGTTTGCCTCCGGGGCCTCAAATTAGTGTCTATATTTTGCAAGGCTTGCAGCTCCGCTGATGGCACCACATGCTTTTAAACATAGTCTCATAGCTCAACAAGTTTTGAACTTAAAAGCCTGATTTTTTCCTGTACAAGTAGCCAACAATACCTAACCTTGACCTTTTTCACATAAATAAATTCAATTTAATCAGCACCATTGCAATCAGGTTTCAATCAGGTTCGATCCATTTCAATCAGGTGGCTGCAGTAGTAGTGACATTGGTTGCCTGAATAGTATCAAGTGCTCTTACTTAGAAATGATTTATCTAAGACCGTCTTAGAACACACAGTTAGTCACTTACTGTGTGTTTTGTGGGTTTGCTTCAATTCTATGTTGTGACAACTACTGATGTCCAGATTTGGGAATCTGTTTAGGATACTTGAAAACAGTCGCATTGCGCGTCATCTTACACTGTAAGTAAAACTGTAATTGGCAATGTGGAAAAGGTTTATGTTTAGCACTGCATATAGCATAGTGTACAGGCTGCATCTAGAAATTCCACGCAAGGAAGCTCAGGCAAAAACACAATTGTGACATGTATCTCTCTCAGGAGCTCAGGCTAAATAGGTCACACAAAATGCTTAAGAACTTGCATTTGCGTTTGCTTTACCGACATTTTTGCTGATCGCATGCATTTCTGCTAAATGATTGACCATTGCCATTTTCTGGCTCTAAAGGCCTTTAAGAAAGAAAGAAAAACCTACGCAAGCAGCAAAAAGCTCCTCACATCAATTAAGAAAAAGGGGCCACTTGGGAAGAAAAGCCATTCACCAGAAATCTAATCTAATGTATTTGAGCAAATGTGGTGTGTTGACTGGCTGCTGACAGCGACAGTGTACACCCAGCAGACAACAGGCTGCCCGCGATGAGACTGAGGAGCCTCTGATACCCTTATCCTTCCCTACACGTTCTCTCTTTCGCTTCAGCCTGCAAATAGGCAAAGTCAGCACTGTATGCAGCTGCTGTCGGATGCACTCACACTGGACAGGGATTGGACTGGACTGGACGGGGCTGGGCGCTGCCACGCCTGTGTGCCCCCCAAGGGCTAGAGGGGTCTACTCCCTGGCGTACATGTTACAAGGTCGCTAGGAGCAAACAAGGTATTACTGCAAGTTCGTCTTTGACGTGCTCAAATACAGCTATGGCTGAACTGACAACAGGATCAAATACTCCTCCAACTGACTCAACCGACCTCCAGCTCACAATGCAGCATATATCTGGCACTGCATAAATCTGGCGTGACATGCCCTTACCATAATAGATAAAGACATGTTGCATGTATTTTATCGATTTCTATTAGGATTGAGTTCAATTGCTATCTCTCAAAGCATGAAACTCAAAGCTTCAATCAACATATCGTTGAAATCAATCAGGAGGATTGAAAGAGAACCGCAGGAGGCGATTAAAACCAATCGACTTTTTTGACTGTATGACACTCACTGAGTTGAGTCAATTGGCAATTGAAGTACCCTACAGACTCGATTGACTCAATACTTCAGAAGTAACAGGTTCTATTGAAGTACCAATTGAAATAGCTCTGATTGAAATCAATCACCAACCAATTTCAAAAAGCCTGAAATTTTTCTTGTTTGTCTTGATGCTTCAACTCTTTTCCAGGAGTGCTGACTTCCTTCTTTAACGCATCAAAGGCACATTGCTGTTTAGCACCCCATTCCCACTTTGCTGACTTTGTCAGTAATGTATTCATAGGATGTTTTCACAAAAGTTACTAACCGTAGTAGGGATGTAACACCTACAAAAGCCCGCGAATTATAAGACACTCCTGAGCTGACTGGCATTTGCGGATGCATACAAAGCCTTTACTATTTCTTATCGTGGCCCTTAATTTGTTTAACGGCAAACTTGGCTTCGCTGGGGGACAGCCTGCTGAGCCCCTGCTGACTGACATTATGACCAAAAAAGTCCACAGTGTCAGAACAAAGCACATTTTTGCAGGTTTGGGCCACCCATTTCTTACGTCAGGGCAAAGAAACATACAATCCTGTAACAAAAAGGCTGCTGATGGTGCTGAAGAGTCATGCATGAGTGTGGTCTAGAGCCTGTATAGCTCAATTGGTTCCGGGCGGCAATGTGGCTCTGCAACACTTCAACTTAAAACAATAGCTCCACTCCCCATTGATGTAGGGAGTGATTTCACTACATACGTAGTTTTCCTTTTCTTTCCCACTGCGAGAAAGACTTTACAAGCTGACATGCAACTGAGTTCACGGTGTAATGATTGCTGGACATCCCACATCCTATCTGCTATTGATGGTCTGACACAATCCTACATGCCATGAACTTCATGTATTCAAAGAAAGGCTGCCGAAGCCCATTGATCTCAGTCGTGTTCTTGTGGACCTCAGGGAGAGGCACCAGGAATACTGGGCACCTTATTCTGATACACATCCACGAGAGCACAAGAGCAAATGCTCAACTTCAAGTAATCATGAATGGTGCGCCCTCTCTACAAAGAGGGCCCTGGTCATGCATCGTCGTACATTCTTCCCAGACACATGCTTCTTGTCCTTCCTCGTGATGTTAGCCACCGTGGAATGTTATCCGCCGCGCTGTGACAGCACGGCACACTTCAGACTTAGTACCCACATCCTACGAGTTGAAACAAAGACCCGGACCCACAATGCTTCCTCTACTCAATACAAGTACAAGGCTTGTAACCTGTGCAATGCTAAAGATGTACAAGATGAGCAGCATGTGCTTTACCACTGCACCTATCTTTACGTGATCTCTCTCCACAGGACTAACGCGCTGAGACGCGCGTCTCAGCTTCCTCCCACAGGTTTCCACAATGTGTCTTTTCCGGGTCAAAACAACAACAAGCTATTTTTTCCTTCATGCACCTATTGCCTTTTGTGAGCAGCCTGCTCTGCTGCCTGAGGCTAGTACTCGCAATTCTTGACTGAAGCCTTCAGTGAAGGCCTTTCTTATTAAACCTTGTAAAACCTTAATAGTCGATGCTATGTAGCAAGAAAGCATCCATCTTGTCCCTCAGACACCTTCTTGCCTCAATTATTGCGGTGTTTTTCTAGATCTGGGTTCTGGTTCAACCAAGTGGCAGGCTTGATCATCAAGCCTTGATAGGCTTCAGCTAAACTGGCCGGTACAGCTATTCAAACCTTACCCTACTAGGATGATGTAGTATGAAATCAAGAATAGTTTCATCTCGTGTTGATCCAGTTTGTTTGCCAAGCTCATCATGCCAGTTTCCAGGGACAAGTGTCCTGGCAAAGCTGCCTGTGTGCAGATTATCAACAATGCAAGATACAGTCATGACTCATGAGACAGGAGTGCCAAAAATCGAGTCATTCCAGTCAAATTAAGTCTGGGCAAGCACAGTAAAGGCAAAGAAATTTCGCGTTTCTATCATTATGCTTTGTGCTTGAACACCTGGCCTTGTTACTTGTGGCCCCTTCATTGCAATTCAATTGTTGGTCAAATTTGGTCTTGTTCATGCATCTCTGCCTGGTCCAAGGAAGGAAATCATGGCAACTCCAGCCGGAGGAGCCGATAGGCAAGCTGCAAACCCCAACCTTCAACATTGGAAGTGTATTTCTTCAAACCATGAGCAGCCATCCTGCTTACGTCAGAGTGTCTATGTCTATGTACAAAGGCAATCTGCAAAAGTTGCAGCATGCCCAACGAGTGTCACCCCTCATTCATTTCAAGGCAGTCCATTCTTCTTTGAGCCAGACATCCTGGTCTCAGCTTGACCATGCTCTGTTCCATTGCCTGCTCAAGACCTTATAAATACCTTATTTTTATACTTACCCGGCTTAAAACTTCAGGAACGAGAAGATTTTGCCAAGACCTTTCTCCTGCTTTTGGGGCTTTTTCTGCGAAGAAGTGACTGCAGCGAGTAAACCTGCACGTGGGCATGCGATTGGGTGTGCCTCTGTGCATGGTTGTTTGTCGATCATGCGCATGCATGCTTGTGGACATGTATGTGTGTACGCGGGATTGTGTTTGGAAGCGGAAGTAGCAGATGTGGCCAGGTTGGTAAGCTTCTTCTTTGTTCAAGATGCCGATGTTCCTGTCTGTGCAGGGGCTGCACCAATTGCCTTTGGCACAGCTCAGCCATAGCAAAAAGCCCGGGCATCGCCTGCGCAGCTACCGCACCTGGAGGCAGCCCTGAGGGTGAGCCATGCCTGTGTTCTTGCTCCCCCCCTGGCGGTCCTCCATTTGAGCCCTGGTGATCGGGCGGGGGACGCGGCCTTGCTGCTGCTGCTGCTGCCTCAGCAAACGCCGCCTCCACTTCAGGCGAGGGTAGCGGGGGCCCTGGCCAAAGGGGGTCGTGCTGCATGTGAGCATGTAGGGATGGTGACGGTGATGACGTTGAGCGTACGAATGATTGGTGCGTGTGAGCATGTATGGACGGTGGCGCCACTTAGCATTTGAGTGGTGCATACCTGGCATGCAGGCTAGGCGGGGGCAGCAGCTGGCCCTGCTGTGGCGGATTCTGCTGTGTGTGCGCATGCTGGCACCATTTGCACTGTATCACAAGCATCTTTTGGACAGTGTGGAAGAGGCCTTACATGCTTGTCTGGATGTCTGCGAGCTAGCGTGCTTCCATTACAGTGTGTGCTTGCATTACAGTGTGTGCTTCCATCACAGTGTGTGCTTGCATTACAGTGTGCGCTTCCAGTACAGTGTGTGCCTCCATCACAGTGTGTGCTTGCATTACAGTGTGTGCTTCCATTTCAGTGTGTGCTTGCATGTGACTTGCATGCGACGGTGCACAAGTGCACACACCGGAATACCACATGCCCGATCCATTGGGATGACACCTGGTTGATTGAGACACCTGGTGGGCCCATTGTGGAAAGGCACCTGGGCTCTTGTGGGACGGCACAGCAGCTGATCTACCGAGGGGCGCCACCTGGTTAAACCATTGGGATGACACCTGGTCGATTGAGACACCTGGTGGGCCCATTGTGGAAAGGCACCTGGGCTCTGTTGTGGGACGGCACAGCAGCAGATCTACCGAGGGGCGCCACCTGGTCAAACCATTGGGACGCACCTGGTCCATCGGGACAACCTTGGCGTGCACGGTGTAGCTGATGCTGTCGGTGGTGGCCTCCTCCTGGCCCTGGGCCACAGTCAAGCTCGTCTTCAGGATGAACGTGCACGTCTCCTCAGGGTCCAGCGTGGTGATGAGCGGCAAGGTGACCTGCGCACAGGGTAGGGATGGGCGAGCGTCAGGCAGACCGTCAGGCTGAAGGTGGTGATAGGTGGCAATTGATGTTAGCATGCGTAGCCATGCAGCAAGGCCGTACGCAGAGGCGCTTCCAGCTGATTGACAGTGGGTGGCAGGTTGACCTGTGCAGCCAGGATCTTACGGGCCTGAGCATGAGGTTTGCGCAGCCAGGACGCTGCTCCAGCCCGGATACGCATGCACCTTCCACATGGTGTCCAGCATGGTGTGGTGATGGGCATGGTGGCCTGTGCGGCCATGCGGCAACATGCGGAAGCCGACCTGTGCGGCCATAAGACAACCTGCATGGCCATCCATCGGCCATGACCTGTGCAGCCATGGGGGCGACCTGTGTGGCTGTGAGTCAACCTTGACCTGTGCAAAGTGGCCTGGGCAGCCATAACGTACAGATCCTTTGAAATGATGCTTGCAGCCATACCACAAACACCTCTTGCTGAGTTGATGGGCTTATGTATGCAGAGGTAAGCCTCTGACTTGTGCATGCACCTTCGCCTCACCTGTCAGTCAAAAGCCTGCTCCCTTCTTCTGGTGCAGCATGCAGAAGCAGGGAAGGACCACACAATCCGCACAAAAGGGTCATGTGTACACAAACTTTTGCAGACAGTAAAAAGTCCTCTTTGTCCACTTTTGTATGAAGGCTGCTCAAACACGACCTTCAAAGGACCGTGAAGTACATGCACAAGCCTTTCCTGGCTCAAGAGCTAGAATACATACAAAACACAGCAACGAACACATGCACACTCTTTCGGAAGCACAGCTTCTTTTTTTTAACGTCTTCATCAAGAGAAAGCTACGGCCCTAAGGTCAAAGGTAAATTCAAACTCATGTCCCCACCTCCAACATAGCCTTTTTGCCGCTCAGGGACTTGACAGGAGGCATTTCAGTGTAAGGGTCTGACGGGCATGACAGCTTGGAGTGCTTCAGTTTCATGTGGCATCCTGTGGCACAAGAAGGGCAGGTCACCAACAATGCGGATTGCGAATTGCAACCCCCAAGTTTTGCATATTAGTACTGCATCGGCATACTTTGGAACAGGGTTGTGTTATTCGCCTGTTTTTGGATTTGCAATGTGCGAATGGTTCAGTAAAATACGGAATACGCCAAATGATTTGATTGGAAATTCGCCTGTGAGCTTTGTGAGAGGAGGCGGAGGAGGGGGAGGCACTAATTGACACCAACTGACCCTCCCCCCTCCCCCCATCCCCTGATTCCACAAACACACATTTACAACAGTGCTTAAGACTAGGCTGTTAACATGGGGCTAGTATATGTTGCAAAACGGAGGAAGATAGGTGCATCGCAGGGTTCATTTGGGGAAGGTTTCTAAAATAAGAAAGAAAGAATTTTTGTTTTACAGTGTGGCGAATGATTTGGTAAAATTCAAATTCGACCGGCATGTGGCTTGGGCAAGGAAGACCAGCTGGCAGCAGCACAGAGATTGTTCTGAACGTGACAGACCCATTGAGCGGGATTCGCATACCAAGCAGGGGGGATGCACAGAGCAAGTTTGGTGCAGAGATCAGATGGACGCAGAAAGCTAAGTCAGAGGTATGATGTTGCTGACGAGATACGGTTTTGATGTCATACCTTGTAGATGCATGCTGAGATGAGCATGGACCTGAAGCACTCAGAGGCTGAGAGGGCCTAGACATCAAGTACCAGGGTGTGCTGCCTTGAGGCATGAGAGATATGCCTGCTTGTGTTGCTGAGGCCAAGAGGGCCCAGTCTGAGATGAGCACCTGAGAGTGCTGCCATGCGGTGCATAGAGATGTACCTGCTGCGGTCAAGTTGCTGAGGCCAAGTCTCTTGGCCCAGACCATGAGATTCAATGTGGCCAAGAGGGCAAAGACTGAGCTGAGACTAAGACTTAAACATACCCACAGAGGTGGGGAAAGGTTGAGGCTTGGAGTATTGCTGCACCCAGCAAGAGGACAGGGGAGGACAGGGTACTGTCTGTTATGCTGTGTATGCTTCAGGCCTTGCAACTCCAGTATGTGTTCTTTCAAGGTATTGTAATTTTGCTGTGTTTTATATAAGCTGCATTGCTCGAACAACTTTTGCCTTATTTGGTGTAAAAACTCGTCTGTGTTAATGCTTCATCATTTCCCTTGGAACATGATATATCTGACATTCAGCACCAGATGCTTGCACTTCACTACTGAATGGGGGGGATGTAGACTTAATTTCCTTCAGACGCTGAATTGTTCATGATGATGATTCAGCATGATATTCTGAATGATTTAAAATGCGCGAGTGACCCATCCCTGCTTTGGAACATTGCATTTGCATCATGCTTTTTGATAGGAACGGGCCATTTTCCAGGCAAAAAGCAGGCTAACCCATTGTACACAGCTTCAGTGCAAGATTGAGGTTGGCAAGGCACCGCAAATGCTAGAAATCATGAGCCTGGGCATGTTCCGATACATCGGGGCAATGACACATTAGGAGAACCACGTCAGAGAAATGACATATGGTTCTCCCTAGCGTGCATGTGTGCACGACTCAATTGAGACGCTGGGTCATCATATAAATGACACACCTTTGAAGTTCTTAAATTCCAAGGCAAAAAGGGTGGGCTTTACTGTGGAGGATGCACAGTAGATCTCAGACTGGGGGTACGTGTCAGGCAGCCATCCGAGCCTGAGGTTGCCCAAGGACTTGCGGAACTGAAAAGAGGAAAGAAGCAAGATACATCGAGATGTTACTAAGCAGCCTCGGCTCAAAATGCTACCTTCACACACTATAAATAGGAAAGCCAATTGGAATTCGAAGACCCAAAT
>LFIK01003828.1_pt1 | contig 12195 bp, 8 predicted proteins | sample 643401 | NCBI WGS metagenome assembly LFIK01 (sample SAMN03777447, study PRJNA286221) | soda lake metagenome | biome: soda lake; feature: Kulunda steppe; material: water; isolation source: sample T5-Br brine of Lake Tanatar-5 | place: Russia: Kulunda steppe | collected 2010-07 | reverse complement strand
TTGTTTTTTTCTTTTTAACCATAGCTATTTTGTTTATAAATTTTTATTTTACTTGAGGAATTAACCACAAATGTTTTAAATCACATTTTAGAAATGAGTTTTTCATTTTCTAAAATGTGGACACATACACGCTACCACTAAGATTACTCCTCAATAGCGCATCGTTGATAATTTATAAAAAGTTTGTTATTATATTTTTAAAAATAAATAATAAACAAAAAGCGTGATTTTACTCTAGATTTGATAGTAGAAAGATACCTGAAGTAAAAATATTTTAAAAAAGTAATGAAGCATAAAAAAGGTTTAATTTGAAATTTAAGTTTTAATTTAATCAAAATACTTGTGCAAATTTACACACATTATCAAAAAAAAGGCAAACATTGTTGTTTTTTAAAAATTATTTAACATACCAAAATAAAACGTGAACAAAAAAAATTGTGGCATTTTATGTTGGTAATTTTTTAAACTATGTTAATGTTACCTAAAAACGATAAACAGATGTAACAAAGTGTGAAATATTTGTCATTCTCAGTAAAATTAATCAAATCGTAATTATTAATGACAGAAAACACTAAAATTCATCAGAAATTCGCTGATTTTTTCAATTTCGATACTATTAAAAATTTACTTTTAGCTTTGTCTTACTCACAAACAAAAGATAATGTCTGTTTAGATTTATCAGATGACTATTTGAAAATACTTTCAGAAGAATTACAAATAGAATTTAATGATTTAGTCGCTGATAAAGAAAACCTTTTAACAGGAATTACAAAGGACGGACGGATAAAAAGGATTCAGCCTTCAGTTAATCAAGATTTGTTAAAGCAAACCTTATTTTGGTATGACGATAACTTTTTGTACACCTCAAAAGCCTTGTACTATGAATTAGGCATTGTTCAAGAACTACAACGTATTTCAAAAGTTAATGAAAAAGATTTTCAGCAAAGAAAAAGCTACTTAAAACAACACACAGAAAACATTCAACATACTTTGGCTGAATTACCAAAAGGTTTTGATGATTTTGAGGAAAACGAAAAGCCAGACTGGCAACTTATTGCTGGACTACAAACTTATTTACACAATTTAAGTTTTATTACTGGTGGACCAGGGACAGGTAAAACCACTACGGTTGCTAAGCTTTTATATTTACTGAAAGATTACCAATCTGAAGATTTTGCTCTTGCTGCACCAACGGGTAAAGCAGCTGAACGCATGAAAACATCATTGCTTAATAATGATAACATTGCTGAATTTGGTTTGAAGGAAATTGTTGAAAATATTAAAAGCACCACAGTTCACAGGTTATTGGGGGCAAGATATGAAACCTCAAGGGTTCAGTTTAATCGCCAAAATAAACTCCCTTTTAAGGTCATTATAGTAGATGAAGTTTCAATGATTGATATTTATTTGATGAAGAAACTTTTGGAAGCTGCCCCTGCCAACTCACGCTTAATTTTATTGGGTGACCCCGACCAACTCGCATCGGTAGAAACAGGCAGCCTTTTGGGTGATCTTACTTCTGCATTAGCTTACAACATCAATCAATACGCTGCTTCACACATTAGGTTTTTAAATGAATTTACAAAGGAAGAACGAAGGCTAAGTGAAACAGATTATCACATTAATGGTCCAGAGAAAAAATTAGATTGTAACTTCACCCATCTCACAAAAACCTATCGGTATAATTCTAAATCTTCCTTAGGAAAATTTGCTAAAAATATTTTGAATGGTCAGGAAATTGATGAAAATTTTGTCAACGAAACTCATCCACCTTTAGTAATCGATACGCATTACGAGGAAACTAAATTTGATAAATTTATTGACCAGTATGTCAACTATTTAAAATTAAATGATCCTTTAGCGGCTTTACAAGCATTTCAGAGAGTTAGGGTGCTTTGTGCTACAAATACAGGAACCTACGGGGTGTATGAAATTAATTCTAAAATTGAACAAAGCCTACGTAAGAAGTACAATGACTTCCAGCCAACTTCAGGTAACTATCATAATCGACCGATAATTATTCAGAAAAACCAAGCTGAATTTGGGTTAAATAACGGTGATATTGGAATTATACGAAAACACGAACAAACAGGTGATTTGATGGCTTATTTTCAATCTGATGATCTAGAGCAATCAACAAAAATTATTAACCCAGCTTTTATTGATCATTTCCAAACTGCCTTTGCAATGACTATCCATAAGAGTCAGGGCTCCGAGTTTGAACAGTTGTTGATTCTTTTGAGTCCACATCCTAACCGTGTTTATTCAAGACAACTTTTATATACCGCTATAACACGAGGTAAAACAGGTAAAGATTGTCAATTATTATTGCAGTCAAGTTTACCAAGTATTAATTATTGTATTAAACATTCCCTTCAACGTATTTCAGGCTTAAACCAACGATTCTAAATTTTCATTTATGACGCATTCAAACCAAAATTTTAAAGCTCATATTTTTCAGCAAATAAGTGAAGCATTAAAAACACATCACCAGTCTATTTTCAAGAAAAGTATAGTAATTGTACCGGACTATTCTTGGATTGAAAAAATTAAATTTGGAGTAATTCAACAACATTCAATTTTAGGAAATATTGAATTTTTCACATGGAACCAATGGAAGAGTTTGATTTTTGATATCACCAAAAAAAATAAAACTTCAGCAATTGTAAAGATCAATCAATGGCAGGCATCATGGCAAATATTTAAGCTTCTTGATGAGCTTAAAACTTCAGATAAATTTAAAAATGTAACTAACTATTACTCTAACGACTTACAAAAGCATTATGAATTAAGCTTTGCTCTTTCTAAACAATTTTTCACCTATGGAAATCACAACCCAGAGATTATAGATTACTTACTAGAAAAAAAAGAGTTACAAGAAAATGATGGTATTGACCTTGATACTTTCAACTTACAGCAATACATTTTAAAAAAACTGCTAAAAAACTTAAATGAGAGTTCAATTTTAGATGCTAATTATTGGGTTATTCAACATTCAAAAGAGGCAATAGTTAATCATGAAGACTCAGTTTTAAGTCAGTATTACAATCAATTTATTGGCATTGGTCTCAACCTTCAATCACAAGATTTTAATGACTTATTTTTAAGTATAAAAGAAGCTACTATTTTACAATGTACACTTATAGATTTTCCTGTATTTAGGTATAATGAAGATGATCTTTTGGCTAAATATTTATGTAGCCTTTACCCAAAGCAAAAAATCAGCCACTCTGTACATGAATTAAGATTTACATCTACTCAACTTGGGAAAATACAGCAAAGTTTAGTTGATAAAAATACGTTAGTTAAACCACTGAATAAAACTGATAAAAGCTTTCAAGTTCATAGCAATTATACTAAATACCGTGAAGTAGAAACAGCTTATCAGTATGTTTTGCAGCTGCTGGAAAATGAAAAAGATTTAAGCTTTCAAGACATCTGTTTTACTGCTTCAAATATTGAAGATTACGCACCTGCAATTAAAGCAGTTTTTGAAAATCAGTCTAAAAAAATAAAAACACGAATTACAACCCAATCAATAGTTGACGAAAATACGGAGAAAAGAGCTTTCCTTCGTTTGCTGAGTATTGACTATGAAAAATGGAAAGTTTCGGATGTTTTAGACTTACTCAATTTTGACTGTATTAGAAGCAAATTTAACTTGGATAAAGATTATGCTTTTTATGAACAAATCATCAAAACTGCTCGAATTAAACGTGGACTTGAAGAGGATGGCGCAAGTGAACTAAGATGGGTAACTTGGCAACATGGTTTTGAAAGTCTTATAATTGGTTTATGCTTACCTGATGAAGAATTGGAATATGCTTTTGAATGGAATAATGACCACCTATATCCTATTACTACTTACGAAGGTAGTGATACTGAAAGCATACTTAAGTTATATCATTTTTATTTGGAATTAAAAGAAACCTTTAGTCAAATTAGTACACCCAAAAGCATTCATGAATGGAGTTTGTTTTTAGAAAAAGTAATAGAACGCTTTATTCATAATGACCAGCATTACGACCCACAACTGAATCAAATTACTAATTATTTATTTGGAGATAAAGAAACCTACACTGCTTCCATTGAAATTGATTATACCATTTTATTAAGTCATGTAAAGTCTGCCTTAAAAGAAAGTATTTTCAAAAAAGAAGATGAGCAAGGAATACAATTTATACCCTTATCACAAATGAAATTCTATTCATTTAAATATGTAGGTATTTTTGGTTTCAACTCCATAATTTCTACCTCAACCTATGAAGAACTAGATTTAAGACAGTATTTTAAGCAACTAACACAACCTATAGATTATGAAAAGTTTTCAGTTTGGCAGACCTTGTTACAGACATCAAATGCTATTTGGATAAGTTATTTAGGAAGAAGTGTAAGTGATAATACAGAAATACCTAAAACGTTCATCTTAGAAAGTTTAATAGAAAAAGCACGTTTAACGCAAAACTTCAAAATTATTGAACATCCTCTTCATTTTAATAGTCCTCTTTACAATGTAGAAAATGAAGATTTATTTAGGTATGAAAATGTTACCTCTAACAAAACGCCACTAATTGATCAAAAAGACAACCAAAAATTAACCAATGATGAAGAAATAAAGGAGGTTGTTTTAAAGGACATGATCAGTTTTTACAAATCTCCTTACAAATATTATTACAATAAAAAACTAGGAATTTACGAGCAAGGTACTACCGAATCTATTGATCATGAAGTGTATCAATTAGATAGTTTACAAAAATATGTCAGTTTCAATTATGCTAAAAATAAAGTTCTCAACAACCAAAAGGTTACAAAAAAAGAATTAAGCCAATTACAATTATTAAGCTTTTACCAACAAGGCACTGCTGAATACGAAAATTTGTTGATTGAAGGGGATAGCTTAGTAAGCTTAAGAAAGAAAATTGAAGAAGGTTTAAAAGAAGAGAAGTTAGCTGTACATTTAAAGCTAAAAGATTATGTATTACAAGCTGACTTATCGGGAAAAATTGGAGATGAAATTTGGTTTTTTGTTGGGCTTAAAAGTGATAAGCTTAAATCACACAAAAAAGAGTTTGAGGCTATAATGAATTATTTTGCTTGGCAACTTGCCTACCCAGAGGAAGAATTGAAGTTAGTCTTATTTTCTGCAAAAGACAGAAAAGAACTTCAATTAACCAAAGACGAATGCAGAACTGGTGTAATTGATTTTTTAACTTTCTATTTAAAACACAAAGATGATGTGTTTGATTTTTTTCATATCGATGAGAAAAACATTTTGGATTTAGATAAAAACAAAAACATATTAGAACTAAAAAACAAACCATACAGTAAATTGTATTTAAGTACTGAAGAGGAAATCATCTTAAATAAAAGGATTGAAAAAATTGGCAATAACCCCCTCAGCCAAAAAATTATAGATAACCATGAATTGATTTTAAGTTTGTTGAATAAAATAAAAAGCAACAAATAAGTAAATTTTATAATTTTTTGAATACACATACTATTGCTAGAAATTAATTCATCACTTAAACGACAAACCATGAAAAAAATAGAAGAATTATATAAAAACACAAACGGAAATCATTTAGTAGAAGCCAGTGCAGGTACTGGAAAAACATACAACATAGCAAAGTTAGCACTTCACTTAATTTTGGTAGATCAAATTCCTGTACAAAAATTATTACTTATCACATTTACCAATAAGGCAACTAATGAAATTAAAGAACGTGTAATCAAATTTCTTTTAGATGCTAAAAAGTATTATGAGAATAACCAAAAAGAAACTATTGAAGATGCTATAGCTGAAACCGTTGAACTTGCACAAGCAACTAATAAAGATATTAATAAGTCTATCACCGATGCTATTATCAACATCGATGAATGTCAGATTTCTACCATACATAGTTTTTGTATTCATACTTTGAACAACAACAAAATTGTAACAGGTATAAATTACAACCAAAAAATTGATGATACTAAAGCCAATCAAATTTTAAATGAAATACTGGAAGATTACTTTAGAAGAACAGTGAATAAAAAGTATTTAGAAACTCTAAAACTACTTAAAATTGAAGGAAAAAGTCAGTTTAAAAATCTTATCCAGCACTTGTTAACAGGCCATGAATTGGTGGTTAACACAGATAATAAATACGAAGAATTTTATTCATTTATTGAAAAATCCTTTCAACAAATTAAAAAGGAATATTTAAAAAAACTCAGTCAAAATCAAGCTTTAGATTATGATTCTTCTATTAAGATTGTTAACCAGAACATCCATCAATTAAAAAATTATTTAAGGGACCAATACCATGCTGTTTTTGTTGACGAATTTCAAGATACAGACGAGGAACAACTCAATATTATTCAACAAGCCTTTTTATCATTTGAAAAAACCAGAGTTTTTTTGATTGGTGACCCTAAACAATCTATTTACAAGTTTCGCGGTGCAGATGTTAATGCGTATATCAAAGCTAAAAATATAGATGGTTTAAACATCTATGGAATGAACAAAAACTTTAGGTCATCAAATAGCTATGTTGAAGCCTGCAATAAATTATTTAAAAAAGAAGAAGGTTTTCATGCCTTTTCTGGTGAGGAAATTAACTATCAAGAAGTAAGTGCAAACAAGTCTGATCCTCCAAGTTTATACGAAAAAGTGAAACCTATAGAATATGTAAATGAAGGTTTAAGCATGGAAAGGTTTACGCTTTTAGCAATTCAAAACTTACTCAGTAAAGGAATAGAAATAGGCAAACAACCTCTTCATTATGGACATCTTTGTGTTTTAGTTAAAAGAAATGAAACAGTATCAAAAATCAAAAAATCGCTCACAAAGGAAAACATTCCTGTTAGGGCCTATTACAGTGATCAAAGTATTTTTGACTCAGCAGAAAAGGAAATTATAGTAGCCCTATTAGAAGCTATACTACAACCGTCGGCAAGTAATATTAAACGCTTATTAATAAGCGATTTATTCCAATTGAGTATTGACGAAGTACAAAAGAAAGATTTAAACAGTATAGTTAATAGTTTAAAAAAATTAGAATATTATTGGAACGAAAATGGTTTGCTTCCTATGTTTGAATTGTTTTTAAACACCTATAACTTAATTCCTTCAGCAAAACAAGCCGAGGCTACAGAGAAATGGTCACGCATTGCTAATCTACGTCAATTAGTTGAAGCTACTCAAGATAAAGCTACAAATAAGCTTTTTAACCCAAACAAAACATTAGAATGGCTTAAAAATAATGAAGAACAACATGAGTACCAACAACAAATTGAAAATGATGAACGAGCGGTTAAAATAATGACAATTCATAAAAGCAAAGGACTTGAATTTGACTTTGTGATTTTACCTGAGTTAGAAGAATTAAAGTTTAAGTTGACATATCATCGCAGGATAATAACCACAAAAACTGAAGAGGCAAAAAAGGTTTTTATCTATCATAGCAAAGAAAATCTAAAAAAAGAATTTAAAGAGGAATATGATACACTAAGAGCTACCTATGAAAAGGCAGAACACGAAGAAAACTTGAGACTGATCTATGTGGCATTTACACGTGCAAAATTCTATGCCATTTTTAATAATTTTAGTACAAAAAACAGAAGCTTTAATAATTATCAAGTTAAACTTGAAAAACTACATCAAGTTAATGTAAAAGAATTAAAAGAAAATATAGCTCAGTTAACTAATACAAAAATAAGAGAAGCGCAAAAAGAAAGATTGGAAAAAGCTTTGCCGCAAGAAGAATTTAAAGATCATCAATTAAAAGCCTTTAGTTATTCAAGTTTACAATTAAAAAGCAAGAAAGATAAACTGGAAATGAAAGCCGTAGATCACTCTTCTATATTTGATTCTTTTATATTTCAAATGCTACCCAAAGGAAAACGTACTGGTAATTTTATTCATGATATCTTAGAAAAAATTGATTTTACCGAAGATGAACATAGTTGGATGAAAAGCATTCGTTTCTTTACCAAACGATATTTTAACCAACAAACTAATTCCGATGCGTTTTTAAACCACATAAGTGAATGGATTAAACATATTGTGGAGGCACAAATTAGCACAGGTAAGGAAAAGTTTTCATTAATAGGTATAGATAAACCCTCAAGAACAAGCGAATTAGAGTTTTTTATGCCCTTACAAGATGATGCCACAACCCTAAGCATTGATGAAAATCATTTTACCAAACCAATTCATCTTAAAAACTATAAACAACTAAAAGGCTTATTTACTGGTTTTGTGGACTTATTTTTTATACATAATGATAAATATTACATAGTAGATTGGAAATCAAATTTTTTGGGCAATGAGTTAATACATTATCAAAATCAGAATTTGGAGGATGCAATGACAAGCAATAATTATCATTTACAATATTACTTTTATAGTTTAGCCTGTCATCATTATCTACAACAACACTTAGGCTCATCTTACAATTATGAAGATGATTTTGGAGGTGTTGCCTATTATTTTTTACGGGGTAACCGAAGTAATACGACTTCAGGAATCTATTTTTACAAACCAAGTATTGATGAAATTGAACATTTGAGGAAAAGCCTTTTTATAAAGGTAAATGATTAATCGAATTGCCGCTAAACATTGTTTTGAACATATCTTAAATGGCCTAGACGAATTTTAGTTGTTGAAAGAGAACAATAACTTAGCGTACAATCACTATAAGCTCTCTTTTTAAATAGAATTGGATTTGTATTGACAATTAGACAAGCTTAAGCGTTAATCATTTAATATTACATACAAAAAAACAAGCTGAACTAAAAACATTATACGTTTTTTAACATAGTTATTAAGGATAATAGTTATATTTGCAATCGTTAGAAATATTAAGTAAATAATTAATAGATTTAAAGTTAAAAACAAACCATATCGACAACACTTCTACAAAAAAACAAACATCCTTTAAGACCCTTACTTGATAAAAATCAAGATATAATTCTTTTAATCTTTAAAAACTACTTTTTAATAAAAGCTATAATAAATTTTTTTACCTATAAATAACTGAGAATTTTGAACGAATTTAAGTTTAATATGTTTTGAGAATAATATAATTGCATAAAAACCACTCTCAATTTTTCAGTTTTTATCTTCCTCAATGGCCGTAATTGAGGGTAAAATTTTAGTCGCTAATTTTAATATTTATACCTATGTTTCGTATCCTTTTGTTTCTCATTTCTACCCTTTCAATTGCTCAGACCAATTCATCTTTTTTGGTTTTTGAGGATAAGCAACTTGAACTTTCTAATGGTAATTTAGCCAAGGAAAATGAAGACTTATTAGCTCCAATATTTTATACGATTGGAGAAAAATATTATAACAAAAATGGTCAACTTATTCATTTCAAAAGGCAATTATTAAAAATAGAAGATAAAAATGAAACTAAAAGACTTTTAAACTCCTTACTGCAAGAAGATCAAGCTGAAGAATTGGAAGTAGATTATCAAATCTATACCGATAGTTATTTTGATTTATTTATATACACCTATGATGTAAATGGATTTTTAAAAGAACAAACACAGTATCAATTAGATACAACAAAAGATTATGAATTTATGTATAAATTCCGCTATCAAGATGGGCGATTGTTAGACTATGTTGACAAAAACTTTAATAATAGTAAATATTTTTACACAGAAGCTAAAAGCATATCTAATTATGCATTACTCAAAAAAAATTATTACGCTCGACATAAAGATGATTTAAAAGAAAATAAAGTAGATTATCTACAAAATATTCACATTCAAATTGATGATTTTGAAACTTTTAAACACAATTATGCAACTATCCAGACTAGAGATGAATTGATCTATCACCTAAAAGACAAATACAGTTATTTAAAAAAAAGTTACCCTGAAATTGACTTTAGTTATTTTGATTTTATAGCTGATATCTTATTCAGATTTAATATAGAAAATACATCAGTAAAGAGATTAAGGTTTTATAAATTTGAATTACATCATTATGATGATTCTAATAACTTAACCCATATTGATTTCTATACTTATGGTACCAAAACCAAAACCAAAACCTACAATAAAAAGGGAGACCTCATCCAGTTGTGTAGTTATCCAGACGAATTAAATATAGATTCCCGTATATGTCTTGATATCCAATATCACTATGTAGATAACAATGAGTGGGATACTCAGTTTGTTTCTTACGAAGGTGAGGAAATTTGTACTGTTAATCGCTATTTTTTGTATAACCATTAATTTATAACCCCATGTTTTTTAGACTTTTAATTACATTAATCTGCATAGGCCAACTATGTGGACAGGAAAAGAACTATGAAGATTTTATAGTGAAACGATTAGAGCCTCAAGGAGAACTTTATTTAGAATTCTGTAAAACTTATGGCTTAGAGCCAAAATATAAACTTACGGGTAAGCGTAAGGAAATTCAGGATTCTATTAATGCACGACTAAAAAGTCACCGTATTAGCTACATACACAAATCAACACCACAAGGTGCTACTATGGTAGATTATTACAGGTTACTAACTAGAGCAGAATACCTGCTCCATTTACGGAAGCTCGTTTACGGTGGGCCAGGGCAATTTATTGCTACTAAATTTTACGTAGATGAGTATGTTTATAACAGTGAGTTTGGTTACCGTATAACTCCTCTAACTTATCTTATTGTAGAAGATAAAAATAGTTGTTGTGGACCTGTAGATAGACTTACTAGCGATGAGGATGGATTTATGTTCTATAAATACAATCCTTTTCTTATGGTTGATAAAACAGAGTTCATTGAAGAATATTTTGATGCTAAAAATAAATTAGATTCAGAAAAACAAAAGAAATGAGAAGAACATTTAAGATTGTTATAGATTTATTTTACTGGCTTTTGTTACTAGCCTTTTATGTATTTGCATTTTACGTAGATCAAAATTACAAGAAAGATTATTTAGAAACCAAAGCGCTTTTAGAAGAATGTCACGTGGAGCTATTTGAAAGAAGCGTTAATGTAGCTAGGCTTGAAGAAATGTATAGCCAGTGTAAATCTAATAAAAAGTAGATAACAGCTTAAGCTTAAAGACACTAAGAGCTCCAAATTATTCATTTGGTACTTCAGTTCATCCTGAAGTTATTTTTCAAAAATAAACAGTAAACTATTTAGTATGTATTTTAAAAACCTAATTTATTTGATTTTTACGTTTTATTCCTTGGGTTTATTAGCACAACCCGAAACAACCTCCTATACTCATCAATTGATGGTAGAGAGTTATAGAGAGCCTAGTAGTGAGCCAGAAGAACTTTACAGAGAAGTTATTCGAGATTATGATATTTATGATTTCATAATTCAAATTTTTTACACAGACCCGCAAGGCAATAAAATTAAAGTAGATGATTACTATTATTTTATTAAGGAAACAAAAGAGTTACGTGTAAAAGGGCATATGGTCAAAGTTCATCAAATAAAGAATTTTAGAGACTTCAATTCCTACTTAGTTGAATTTAAAGATGAACGCTTAGGTGTGTTTGAATTTTGGAATAGGTCTGTAAGTATTCATTTTTTTAATAATAATGAATTAGATGAATATATGGAGGAAACAGGGCATAAATACCCTTATCTTCATAAATCTTATGGTTACATCAACGATAAATTTATCAATTAATTCCATTAATTTAAAATTATACACATGTCCGAAAAAAATTTTTTAACTGAAATGAAAATTAATGTTTCTGAAGCTTTTACATGGTTTGTGAACGCCTTAAGAAATGAAAGTACCAAAAGACTTGTTTTTAGAATAAATAACAACTTAAATATAAAAGACCTTAATAAAGCTGACGTAGCTTATTTTTATGCAATTTTTCACACCCTCAAACAAAGAGCTATTAATCTGCAATTTTATAATATGTCTTATGGATCTTTAAATCCTAAACAGCCAGTAATTTTTCATAACCACAGTATATATTTAGTAACTAGAATACCGGCCGATGAATTAAAAGATTTAATTGTAAGTTACCAAAAACTGTATGGAAATTTTATAGAAAGAGGTAATATAATGATTAATGCAATACGCGGAACGAACATTGTTTACACGCTAACAGAAAGTGATGAAATGCATATCATACCAACAGATGAATTTGCAAAAACCATTAACCAACATATTCCTTATTAAAAAAAGGTTTTCAAGCTTTTTCAAATTGCTTTGGAAAAGCTTGAGATAT
>LFIK01003827.1_pt1 | contig 12196 bp, 9 predicted proteins | sample 643401 | NCBI WGS metagenome assembly LFIK01 (sample SAMN03777447, study PRJNA286221) | soda lake metagenome | biome: soda lake; feature: Kulunda steppe; material: water; isolation source: sample T5-Br brine of Lake Tanatar-5 | place: Russia: Kulunda steppe | collected 2010-07 | reverse complement strand
TGTGGCCGGCGTGCTGCTGCTGGTGCTGTGGGGTGAGCTGATCGCTGCGTTCGCCGGCCTGTTCCTGATCATTCTGGGTTGGGCCCTGCTGGTGCCCATGCTCATGCGCGGGCTGGTTCGGGGTGCTACGCCCCTGCTGGGTCGCGTGGCAGGGCTGCCCGGGCGCATGGCCGCGCGCGGCGTGGAGGCGGGACTTTCCCGCACCAGCATCGCCGCCGCCGTGCTCATGGTGGCGGTCTCCGCGGTGGTGGGTGTCGGCACCATGGTGGACAGTTTCCGCTACACCTTCGCGCACTGGCTGGACGCCACCCTGCAGGCGGACGTCTACGTCACGGTGCCGGGTAACGGCGAACTGTTGCCCGAGGCGGTGGAGACACTGACCGGAGCACCGGGGGTGGCCTACTGGAGCAGTGCCCGCTATGGCCGGGTGGGGTCCGGCGATCAGCGCCACCGGCTGCGCGTGTTCCATCTGCCGGATGGCGCGGAAGGCGCCTTCCGCTTTCAGGCCGGTGATCCTGAGGCGGCCTGGTCCGCATTCCGCGGTGAAGATGTCGTGTTCGTCACCGAACCCTTTGCCTACCATCAGCAATTTGCCGTGGGAGACAGCCTGCCGCTGGCCACGCCGCGGGGTGAGCGACGGTTCCGCGTGGCCGCCGTGGTGTATGACTACAGCACCAGCGAGGGCGCGGTGATGATGAGCCGTGAGACCTACGATCGGCTCTGGGACGATCCGGTGGTCAATTCCGTGGGCCTTTACGCGCCACCGGGCACGGATGCCGATGTGCTGATCGAACAGCTGCGCGAGCGAACCGGCGGCATGCAGCCACTGCGTTTCCGGTCCAACCAGGATCTGCGCCGTCTCTCGCTGCAGGTGTTCGACCAGACCTTTACCATCACCCAGGTGCTGCGCTTGCTGGCCATGCTGGTGGCCGTGGTAGGGGTGCTCAGTGCGTTGATGGCACTGGCCCTGGAACGGGCGCGGGAATACGCCATGTTGCGGGCCACCGGCTTCACACCCGGCCAGATTCGGGGCCTGATCGTGGGCCAGAACATGCTGGTGGGCGGCATCGCGGGTCTGCTGGCCTTACCACTGGGGCTCGTGCTGTCAGCAGCCCTTATCCTGGTGATCAACCAGCGCTCCTTCGGCTGGACCATGCAGGTGCGGCTGTCCGCCGAGGTGTTGCTCCAGGCCGGCGTGCTCGCCATGCTGGCGGCAGTGCTTGCCGGCCTGTATCCGGCCTGGCGCATGAGCCGCACGCCGCCGGCCCTGGCGCTGCGGGAGGAAGCCGCATGAGGCTGGGGCTGGTGGCCTTGCTGCTTGCGGTCATGTTGGCGCTGGCCTGGTGGCTATGGCCGCCTGCGCCGTCGGCCCCCGGCGCGGCGGGCGATGCCCAGTCGGTCACGCGCTTTCTGTCTGGGGAGCAGGCGGCCGAGGGCTACGCCCGGATTACGGGCCCGGAGGAACTGGACTTCCCCCAGGATCACGGGGCTCATCCCGATTACCGGCACGAATGGTGGTACATCACGGGCCAGCTGGAAACCGCGCAGGGGCGGCATTTCGGCTACCAAATCACCTATTTCCGCTTCAATCTCGACCCCGACGCCCCCGCGCAGCGGGCATCGGACTGGGGCACGAACCAAGTGTGGATGGCGCACCTGGGGCTGACCGATACCGAGGGTGGTCGCTTCCATCACCGGGAACGCTTCTCGCGCGGCGGCGCCATCGGCCTGGCCGGTGCGGCCGTGGATCCGTTCCGGGTCTGGCTGGACGACTGGCGCCTGGAAGGCGGGCCGGGGGCCGACATCATGCCGCTGCGCCTGCAGGCCACGGACGAGGGGCTGAGCCTGGACCTGGAGCTGGAGGCACTGAAACCCCTGGCGCTTCAGGGCGAGGCCGGCTACAGCCAAAAGGGGCCGGACCCGGGGAATGCCTCCCGCTACTTCTCCTACACGCGCCTTGCCACTGAGGGCGAACTGATCCTGGACGGAGAGCGGTTTCGCGTCACGGGCCTGAGCTGGATGGATCGGGAATGGGGTAGCAGTGTACTCAGCGAGGGGCAGACCGGTTGGAACTGGTTCTCGCTGCAACTGGATGACAACACCGAGCTCATGTACTACATCCTGCGGCTGGAGGACGGCAGTATCGACCCGCGCTCCAAGGGTCTGTTCGTGGATGCCGACGGCAGGAGCCGTGTGCTTGAAAAAGTGGATGTAGAGCTGGAGGAGACCCGCCACTGGGACAGCCCGCTGGGCGACGCGCGCTATCCGGTTGGCTGGCGCATGCGGATCCCCGCCAAAGGCCTGAGCCTGACCATTGACGCGGTACTCGACGACCAGGAACTCAGGACCGGTTTCCGCTACTGGGAGGGCGCGGTCCGCATCCAGGGCGAACGTGATGGGATACCCGTCGAGGGCCGTGGCTACGCCGAGCTGACCGGCTACGCTGACTGATTCCTCCCGCTTCTCACCGGTTCAGTGCTTCCCTGATTCGCTTGCACGAATGGCGGCGGATGAAATTCGTCGTTTCCGACGACGAATTTCATCCTGCCCGCCGCAGATCATGATCGGGTGCCCTCCGTGCCGTGGCCAGCGGCGCGAGGGCTTTCCCACTACGCCAGTTCATTCACGGGGCGGAAGATGATCAAGCTCGTCTACTGTGTCAGGAAACGCAAGGATATGTCGCAGGCGGCCTTCAGGCGCTATTGGCTGGAGAGGCATGGACCGCTGGTGCGCAGTCTGGCGGAGACGCTCGGTGCCCGCCGCTACATTCAGAGCCATACCATCGAGCCCGAGCTCAACCAGGCGATTCTGAAAACCCGCGGGCTGGACGAGCCCTACGACGGAATAACCGAGCTGTGGTGGGATGATCTGGAGAGTTACAACGCCACCGCCAGCGCCCCTGCCGCCCGCGAGGCCCGGCGGGCGCTGCTGGAGGACGAAGCGTCATTCATCGATTTCTCCCGGTCGCGGATCTTCCTGACGGAAGAGCACGTTATTTTCGACCGGGAATAGCCTGGACCAGCAAGCGTCACACCACTCGAGACATACCGGATGAGGACTTCATGTACCTGACGCAATCATTGCACAAGGCGCTGCGTGAATGCCCCGACGCCACGATGACCGTGTTCGGGGACCGCCGCCAGAGCTTTGCCCACTTTGTTTCTCGTGTTGCCCGTATGGCGGGCGTGCTGCAGGCGCACGGCCTGTCGGCCGGCGACCGGGTGGGCATGCTGTCGCTGAATTCCGACCGCTACCTGGAGTATCTCTACGGCACACTCTGGGCGGGGGGCGTGATCAACCCCATCAATATCCGGTGGAGTGCGGCGGAAATCGCCTATTCGCTGGATGACTGCGACACGCGCATCCTGCTGGTTGACAAGAGTTTCAGCGGGTTGATCGATGCGGTCCGTGAGCAGTCCCGGTCGCTGCGGACGGTGTTCTACGTGGGCGATGATGCCGCACCGGAAGGCATGCTCGATTACGAAACGCTCGTGGAGCAGGCATCAGAAGTGCCGGATGCCATGCGCGGCGGGGATGACCTGGCCGGGGTGTTTTACACCGGCGGCACCACGGGCAAACCCAAGGGCGTGATGCTGAGCCATGGCAACATCTACACCGGCTCCCTGGGCACGCTGGCTGCCGGTCCGCGGCCTGATCGCGCAGTAGGCCTGCATGCTGCCCCGCTGTTCCACATCGGCGGTATCGGCCTCACCGTCCAGTTGGCATTGCGCCAGGCCAGCCACGTGGTTCTACCGCAGTTCGATCCGGCGGCGGTGCTGGAAGCGATCGAACGCGAGCAGGTCCAGGAAACCTTTCTCGTGCCCACCATGCTTGGGCGTGTTCTTGATGATCCGGGCTTCTCCCAGCGTGATACCAGCAGCCTGGAGATCGTGCTCTATGGCGCCGCCCCCATTGATTCCTCGTTGCTTGACAAGGCCACCGCGTCCTTCCCGGGCACGGGTTTCATCCAACTCTACGGCATGACCGAACTCTCGCCCGTGGCGACCCTGCTCCCCGCCTGGTGCCACACCCCCGAGGGGCGCAAGGCCAACAAGCTGCTCGCCGCCGGACGCCCCATCGCCACCGCCGAACTGCGCGTGGTGGATCCGGATGGGCGTGATGTGCCCGTCGGTGAAGTGGGCGAGATCGCCGTGCGTGGCCCCACCGTCATGCAGGGCTACTGGGGCAAGTCCGAGCAGACTGCCGAGGCGCTGCGCGATGGCTGGATGCACACGGGCGATGCCGGACGCATGGACGAGGACGGTTTCCTGTTCGTGGTGGACCGTCTCAAGGACATGATCGTGACCGGGGGCGAGAACGTGTACTCAGCGGAGGTGGAGGATGCGATTCTCAAACTCCCCAAGGTGCAGGCCTGCGCCGTGATCGGTGTTCCGGACGACGATTTCGGCGAACGGGTGCATGCCGTGGTGGTCCTGAAAGCGGGGGAGACGCTCGAGTTCGATGAGCTGTTCGCCCACTGCAGTTCCCTGATCGGGCGTTACAAGTGCCCGCGCAGCATGGAACTGCGGGACGAGATCCCCCTGTCCGCCGCCGGGAAAATGCTCAAGTTCAAGCTGCGGGAACCGCACTGGAAGGGGCGATCGCGCGCCATCGTATGATGGAGGCAAGCATCGAGGCGGGAATCGGGAAGCGTTTCCTGACGTCACTGCTGTAGTATTAACGGCTCGATTTCAGAATGGTTCGGGCCAGGACAGGGGACGGTACACCAGCCTCCAGCACTTCTGCTTTCCAAGCTCAACCCGCCGATGCGGGCGCCGTACCAGGTGGCGCGCCCGGCAGTGGTGGAGCGCATGCAGTCTGACGGTACGGGGCAGTTGGTGTTGGTGCGGGCCCCGGCGGGCTTCGGCAAGACCACGGTGATGCGCCAGTGTCGCGAGGCCTTGATCGACGACGGCGTCGCCACTGCGTGGCTCACGCTCGACCCGGCGGACAATGACGTCAACCGCTTCCTCGGCTTCCTCTCCGTGGCCTTCGATGCGGTGGTTCCCGGCCCACCCATGGAAGAGGTGCTGGGCGAGTCGGCTACCGGTGAGCTGGCGCTGGGCCTGATGGACCGGGTTGCCGGCTGCCGGCAACGCTTTGTCATTTTCCTCGACGATTTTGAATCGGTCCAGAACTCCACGGTGCTCGGGCTGGTGCGGGAACTGGTGGATCACCTGCCGGAAGGCTGCAGGCTGATCATCGGTTCGCGGGTGGTGCCGGATCTGGGGTTCGGCCGGCTGCGGGCCCAGGGTCGGCTGCTGGAGATCGAGCCGCCGGACCTGCGTTTCAGCCTGGATGAGACTGTGCGCTTCCTCCGCGAATGCCGTGGCCTGCCGCTCGACGACGGGCAGATCGCGCGGCTGCACGGGGCAACCGAGGGCTGGGCCGCCGCCCTCTGGTTGGCGTCCATGGCGCTGGAGCGGCGTGCGGATCCGGACCTGTTCATCGACCGCTTCTCCGGCTCCACGGCAGCGATCACGGATTATCTCGCGGAGGACGTGTTCGGCAATCTGCCGGAAACCCTGCGGCAGTTCCTGCTGCGGACCAGCATCCTGAAGCAGTTGAACGGCGCCCTGTGTGATGCGGTCACCGGCGGGGACAACGGCGAGGCATTGCTGGCGGAACTGCATCGGCGCAACCTGTTCATCGTGCCGATGAACGAAGAGCAGAGCTGGTTCCGCTACCACAGCCTGTTCAGGGATTTTCTCCAGGGTCAGCTGGAACGCAGCCTGCCGGAGGAAATTCCCGTGCTGCATCGTGCCGCCGCCTTGTGGTATTGCGAGCAGCAGCGACCGGTTGCCGCCATTGAGCACGCGCTGGCCAGCGAGCAGACCGAACTGGCCCTGGAGATGCTTACCGAGCATGCGGAGCGCCTGCTGCTGGAAGGGCGGTTCCGCCTGCTCAGCCGCTGGCTCACCGCGGTGCCGTCGGAAGCGCTGGATGCGCGCCCGCTGCTGAAGGTGGTGCTGGTCTGGGCACTGGCTTTCAGCCGCGGTTACAAGGAAGGCCTGGCCGTGCTCGAGAGCATGGATACCGCAGCCTTGCCGGACCCGCAGGCCCGTGCGCATGTGCTTTCGGTGCGCCCCATGCTGCTCACGATGATGGACCAGGTGGAGTGCGCCTACGCCGAGGCCAGGGACAATCTGCGCACGCTGAAGCCGGGGGTGAACTTTCCGTACAGCATGCTGGCGAATTCCTATGCCTACCTGGCAATGGTCAAGGGGTACTACCAGGAAGCCTGCGGTTTCCTTGAGGAATCGCGTCGCGCGCAGGAGGGCGGCACCGGCCTGTTCAGCATGATCTACTCGGAGGTGGTGGAGGCGACCATCGATCTGCTGCAGGGCCGCCTGCGACAAGCCACGCGGCGCTTCAGTATCGCCGCGGCCACGCGGCCGGGGGAGGGGCATTACAACACCAACGGCAATGTCATGGCCGGCATTCCGCTGGCGGAAGTGCTGTATGAATCCAACCGGATCGAGCAGGCAGAGCGTCTGCTCACCGTTTACGTGCCGCTGATCCGCGGCGTGCGACTGCCCGACCAGATGATCAGCGCCCACGTGACGATGGCCCGGATTGCCGCGCTCAAGGGGGGCCGGGATACGGCGTTCCAGTTGCTGACCGAACTGGAGTACCTGGGTTATCAGGGGCAACTGCCCCGCGTTGTCGCCAGTGCGCGGCTGGAACGACTGCGGCAATGCCTGGTTTCCGGGGACGTTGCCGGCGCCCGGGCGGAACTGGCGCGAACCTGGGACAAGGCTCTGTGGGAGCGGGTGACCCCGTATTCCTCGTTGGGAAACGACGTGGAAACCCTGACACTGAGCCGCTTGCGGCTGCTCACATACGGCCGCGCGCCGCTGCGGGCGGTGGGCCCCTTGCGTCAGGCCGTGGCGGAGACCGAGGCCGGGCAGCGCCATCGCCGTGCCCTGAAACTGCGGATGCTGCTGGCCGGTGCGCTGGGCCGGGGAGGTCGAACCGAGGAGGCGCTGGCCGAACTGCTTGCCGCCTTGCGCCTGGCCGCAGTCGAGGGGTTTATCCGCATCGCCGTGGATGAGGGGGATGCGGTCACCGATCTGATCAGGCTGCTGGCGGCGCGCCCCGAGGCCGCGGAACTGCCTGGTGACTATCTGCAACGCCTGCTCGCCGCCTGCGGCATGGGAGCCGTGTCCGGGCAGCCCGAGGGTGCTTCCTCGTCAACGGAACTGATGGAGCCGCTGACACGCAAGGAGCGGTTGGTGCTTGAGCGGCTGGCAGAGGGGCATTCCAACGGAGGCATCGCCAAGGCGCTGTTCGTCTCGGAGAGCACGGTCCGGACCCACCTGCGCAACATCAACGCCAAGCTCAATGCGCGTAACCGCACCGAGGCGGTGGCCATTGCCCGCCGACTGGGTCTCGTGGCTTGAGAAGGCCGCCATCTCCCTGACGATTACGCCTGCTGCGCGAAATAGCGGTCCAGGTAGGTCTGGAAATCCATCGTGTCCTGCGCTTCGATGTCCGCCTGCTCCAGCAATGAGGCAGCCGCCGCTTCATGGAAACGGCGCTCCGTCTCCTCGGGCAGCGCATGTCCCCGGAAATGGCGCTCGTGCTGGCGGGAAACGCGGAGCGCGAATTCGATGAAATGCTCTCCCCGCTCCCGCATCTCCCGCAATACTCGGGCCGACGGTGTCTGTTCGGCATCGTCCACCGACCGGCGGTAGTAGGCAAGGGCTTGCCGGTAGGGCTGACCCGGCCGCAGCTGATCCAGCAGCTCCATGGGGCCTTGCAGGGTGTCGAACAGTTCCGACGCCCACGTCCGCAGCGGCACCCGTTCGCCGTCACCCCGGTGCAGGCGCAGTTCCGGATCGCGCCCGTGACGGGCCACCAGGCCCTGGTTGGCGTTGATGCCGGCCTGCTCCTTCGGGGAGATCACCGGGCTGTCCTGCAGCAGGCAGAACAGCAGGAAGCCCTCGAGGAACACCAGGTGCCGCTCGCCGATGCCCGTGGGCTCGAAGGGGTTCAGATCCAGCGCCCGGATTTCCACGTACTCGACGCCCGCGCGCCGCAGGGCGAGGGTGGGCTTCTCGCCGGAGCGGGCGACGGCCTTCGGGCGGATGAAGCTGTAATACTCGTTCTCGATCTGCAGGATGTTGGTGTTCAGCTGGCGCCATTCGCCGTCCACCACCGTGCCGATGCGGGCATAGTCCGCGTCAGGAGTGGAGATGGCCCGGGTCAGGGTGTCCACGTAGCTGTCCAGGTCGTTGTAGGAGATCTTCAGCCCTGCCTGCGCCTTGTTCTTGTAGCCGATGTCGCTCATCCGCAGCGAGGTGCCGTAGGGCTCGTACAAGGTATGCCCGTCGAAACTCTCAAAGCCGAGTTCCTGGCCCTGGGTGAAGGAACTGCACACGGCCGGTGACGCGCCGAACAGGTAGGGCACCAGCCAGCCATAGCGCTGGAAATTCCGGATCAGCCGGAAGTAGGCGTCGGAACGATAGTCCTGCTCCGGCCGGTTGTCGCCCTCCGCCGCTTGCAGTGCCTGCAGGAAATCCCGGCTGAACGAATAGTTGAAGTGGATGCCGGAAATGGCCTGCATGGCGCGGCCGTAGCGCCAGTCCAGCCCGCGCCGGTAGACATGTTTCATGAAACCGACGTTGGAGCTGCCGTACTCGGCAATGGGAATACTGTCGTTTCCGCCGACGATGCAGGGCATGCTGGTGGCCCACAGCAGCTCGTTGTCCAGCTGGTGGTAGGCAAAGCGGTGGATGTCATCCAGGAAGCCGAGCGTGTCCGCGGTGTTGGCGTGCGGGGGCGTGATGAATTCCAGCAGCGCCTCGGAATAGTCGGTGGTGATCCAGGGGTGGGTAAGCGCTGACCCCAGGGCCGCCGGATGCGGGGTGCGGGCGATGGTGCCAGCGGGTGTCACCCGCAGGCTCTCCTTCTCCAGGCCCTTGAGGCTGTTCAACAGCAGCCCACGGGTGCCGTTTTGCAGAAGTCCGCTCAGCCGTTGCTCGGTGCTCCGATACATGCTCCGCCCGATGTGTCGTCATTGCTGAAAGAGCGGATTGTGCCCCCTGCGGCATGAAAATGAAATGCTGCGCCGCGGCACTTCAGGCCTCACGACTGAGGGTGTCGTGGCGCAGGGGCAGGCGCACGCGCAGGCTGGCTCCGCCCAGCGGACTCTGGGCGATGGTCAGATCCCCTTCATAATCGTTGACCAGGTCGCGTACCACGGCGAGCCCCAGGCCTTGCCCGGGCCGGGTCTGATCACCGCGTACGCCGCGTTCCAGCACCTGGGCCCGCAGGGTTTCGGGGATACCGGGGCCGTCATCCTCCACGACCAGGGTGAGTTGGCGTTCCTGGTGCTGATCCACCGTGAGCCGGATGCGGGACGCCGCCCATTTGCTGGCGTTGTCCAGCAGATTGCCCAGCAATTCCATGAGATCCACTTCCGGGCCGGGGAATCGGGCATCCGGCTGGCAATGCACCTCGGTCTGCAGGTCGCGATCGGCGGGAACCGAAATCGCCCGTCGCAGCCGCTGGATCACCGGCGCGGCCAGGGTGATCTCACCCATGCCCGCCCGGCCAGCCCGGGATGCGCGGCCCAGGTGATACTGCAGGCTGCTGTCCATGCGTTCGATCTGTTCGATCACTTCCGGCGGAGGCGGCTTGTCCGGGTCCGCCTCCAGGCGGCTGCGCAGTACCGCAAGCGGTGTTTTCAGACTGTGCGCCAGGTCGGCCAGGGTCTGCCGGTAGCGGGTGCCGCGCTCCCGTTCCGCCTTCAGCAGGCGGTTCAGGCTGCGGGTCAGCGGCAGGAGTTCGGAGGGGTAGCGTTCGCCCAGGCTCTGGCGTTTGCCCTGGCGGATGGCATCCAGTTCGGCCGCAACCCGGCGCAACGGTGCCAGGCCCCAGCGCTGGATCAGTGCCTGTGCCAGCAGCAGCGCCGCAGCCGCCCCCAGCAGCCAGCCCCAGAGCCCCTGCCGGTATGCTTGCAGTTCCGCCTGGCGCAGGGACAGCGCCTCCGCCAGCTGTACCGTGAAGTGGCCCGCGCCCACCGCCGGGTCTTCCCATTCCAGCCCGTAGCTCAGCACCAGCACCGGCTCGCCGGCAGCCCGGGCCTCGTGCCAGCGCTGTTCTCCCGGCCTGAGGGTGTCGGTGCCGGACCAGGGCTGGCCCATCAGCGACTGGGAGCGCCACACCGTGCGGCCCGCTTCGTCCAGTATGCGTGCGTAGAGCCCTGATTCCAGGGTGCGGAAACGGGCGTCGGCCAGTGGTGGCTCCACCACCAGTCCGTCCTCCTCCAGCGAGGCTGCCGCCAGCAGCGTGTACAGGAGTGCCTCCATGCGCTGGGTACGCGAGGCATCCAGGCTGTTTCGGAAAGCCTGGTCCAGGGCCAGCCCGGTGGTGCCGAGGAAGCCGACCAGCACCAGGCTGGACACCAGCAGCAAGCGCTTGATCAGAGACGGGTTCACCGCCCGGCCTCATCCAGGCCGACGCGCAATGCGTAGCCCAGGCCGCGTTGAGTCTGGATGGGTTGCAGCGTGCCGTCCGGGTCCAGTTTCTGCCGCAGGCGGCGGATGAAGACCTCGATCACGTTGCTGTCCCGGTCGGCTTCATCCGGGTACAGGTGTTCAGTGAGTTCGGTCTTGGAGACGGCCTGGCCGGGCCGGTGCATCAGGTATTCCAGTACACGGTACTCGAAGGCGGTGAGCGCCACTGGCATGCCGCTCACGGAGGCCTGCTTGGCACGGGTGTCCAGCGCCAGCGGGCCCGCTGTGAGCACCGGGTGCGCGAAACCGGCGGCACGGCGCAGCAGCGCGTTCATCCGTGCCAGCAGTTCCTCCATGCGGAACGGCTTGGTGAGGTAGTCGTCGGCGCCGGCTTCAAGCCCCTCCACGCGATCCTGCCACTGGTGACGGGCGGTGAGTACCAGGATGGGAAGGCGGCTGCCGTCGGCGCGCAGACAGCGGATCAGTTCCAGGCCCGAGAGTTCCGGCAAGCCCAGGTCGACGATGGCCAGGTCGACGGGGTAGTCCCTCGCCAGGTGCAGGCCCGTGCGCCCGTCCTCGGCCAGATCCACCACGTAGCCTTCGCCCTTGAGCCGGTCCGCCACCTGGGCGGCCAGCTGGGCCTCGTCCTCGATGAGCAATACGCGCATGCTAACGCACCCGACCGGTTTCGGCGTCCACGCGGTACACCCTGACCTGGCCTTCACGCACCAGCACGCGAACGCGATGCACCTGGCGATCACCCTGCTGCACGGTCTCGGCCGCCAGCACGCGACCGCCGCTGCGCTCGCGCACCATTTCCACGGCCTGGTCCAGGCTCACCGCCGGCTGGCCCGCCCATGCGACGGGCATGACCAGAGACAGGGCAAGCAGCAGACTCATCAACAGGCGACGCAGGCGTCCCATGGCCTCTCCACGGGGCAGGCGGGAGCCCGACGGGCGCCTCCGCCCCACAGTCAGTAGCGGACAGGGGTGACATCCACCCGCACCCGGATGCGGTCGCCGGGATGGTGGTCCATCTCGGTCCAGTAGCTGTCACCGTGGTAGCGGTATTGTACCCGATACCCGACAGTGCGCTCTTCCTCGTACCAGCTGTCGACGACGCGGCAATGGGTTTCCGTGGTGGTCCAGCTGCGCCCGGGGCGTTCCATGAGACGGTCGCCGATGGCGGCGCCGGCAACGGCACCCGCCACCGTGGCCGCGGTCTTGCCCCGACCGCCGCCGAAGCGGTTGCCCACCACCCCGCCGGCGATACCGCCCACCACCATGCCTGCGGTATTGCGACCACGGTCGGTATGGTGAATCTGTTCGTCCCAGCATTCCTGGCGTGGGTGCGAGACGCGCACCGTTTCGTTGATGGGAATCACCTGCTGCACCCGGGCCGTTGCATAGGTGCTTTGGGCCAGGGCGCTGCCCAGGGGTACCAATGCAGCCAGCAGGCCCGCTGCAGCCATCAGGGAAAGGCTTTTCTTGTTCATGGCACACCTCCGCTCAGATTGATGGCTGCAGTCTGCAACGGGATGGCTGAACGGAGGCTGAATAAGAGGGGGCGAGTCAGAAGCAGGCCCGGAGGTTGCGATCACGGTTTCGGACTGTCGGCGGCATGGACGCCGCCAACTGAAGAATTCCGGATGCTGTGTTCGTGCCATGGTTCCCGGTCCGGAAGTTGCGATCACGGTGTCGGACACGCATGAATACATCCCTGTAGCTTGTCG
>LFIK01003826.1_pt1 | contig 12196 bp, 15 predicted proteins | sample 643401 | NCBI WGS metagenome assembly LFIK01 (sample SAMN03777447, study PRJNA286221) | soda lake metagenome | biome: soda lake; feature: Kulunda steppe; material: water; isolation source: sample T5-Br brine of Lake Tanatar-5 | place: Russia: Kulunda steppe | collected 2010-07 | reverse complement strand
GTGTGTGTGTGCAAATGTGCATGCCCAAGTGCGCCTGTAGAGTGCGCGTGTGCATGGATGCTTTATGTGCAATGTGTTGGCGTTTGAGCATAGGTGTCTGAATGGCCAACAGTTGTCAATGGTTGCAGGCGCACGCGTGCGTGTGTGTGTGTTGTGTGTGTTGTTTGTGTGCATGTGTGTGTGTGTGTGTGTGAGCGTGCGTGCAGTGCACGCCGTGGATGTAAGCGCGTCAGTGTCAGTAGCTGCAGCCAAAAACATCATTGCTCACACCTTTCGTGGCCAGCGGTCTTCCATCAGAAAATGGTTGAATACCCTCACACGAGTGTCGGCCTGCGCGCGCAAAGTAATGGAGATTGAAATACACAGAGTGCGGGGGGGAGAGGAGAATACAGCATTGCCAGCGTGCGCAATGTACAACCATTGAGAAGTTGGTAAGCACCATACCTGTTGTATTGTATGACTCACAAGTCAATGCTTGTTTCATAAAATGGAAACGAGACGATCTGCTGGCTGCCTTTTGGCACGGTCTGCCTACAGGCATCCAAGCCCCAAAAATGCAGCGAGTATGTGTCTCTCAGAGGGTACAGGCAAAGGCCTGGACATGTGTTTCACGAGTCACAAAAAGCTCACCTCCTGGTTGGCTTTGATTGTAGCCACCAGCTGCGCAGCGTACTGGTTGACCAGGGCGCTGGTGCCATACACGCCTGCAGCAGGGCATTGTTTTTAGGTATCATGAACCCACACCTTACCATCTGACCATCCAAGGCAGCACCTGCTCCTTTGCAGGAGCGAGTGCCCGCGCAAGTTTCACCTTGGGTCCATCCTATGCTAGCATCTGACCAAGCGCATCGGACTCTTTTCAGGCCGGATGCTGTCATGCAGCCCCTGGAATGGGTTCTGTATCAGCCACAGAGTTATGCATTTGCAAACTGTCAGTTCCCTAACACTGCACGCACGAGCTCATTGGCCCCTTGATGCTGGACCTCACTAATTCCGGACTGGGTGTGCGCAGCATGAATATGTTGTCCTGCTGGACATGCGGAGTTACTGGGCATGCAAAGTTGCTGGGCGCGCAGAGTCGCTGGGCATGCAAAATCGCTGGGCATGAAAAGTCACTGGGCATGCAAAGTTGCTTGGCGCGCGGAGTCGCTGGGCATGCAGAGTTGCTGGGCATGCAAAGTTGCTGGGCACACAGAGCCACAGAGCGTGCAGAGTTGATAGCATATAATGCCCTGAACTGGCTGCATTATGATGCTGGACACTCAATTCTCGCACGCTCGCTCTGCTCCCCCCCCACCGATTCTGAAACACAGTGTGAGCTTGCTCCGCATCATACTGGCCAGGTGCTAAAACAGCCAATTTGCCAGTGTTGCTTACACCATACCAGCCAGGCGCTGGAACAGCCAATTTGCCGGTGTTGCTTACACTGCACTAGCCAGGTACTGGAACAGCCAACTTGCTGGTGTTGCTTTTACTGCACCAGCCAGGCGCTGGTACGCCCAATTTGCTGGTGCTGCTCACACTGCACCAGCTAGGCGCTGGTACATCCAATTTGCCGGTTTTGCTCACACTGCACCAGCTAGGCGCTGGTACATCCAGTTTGCCAGTGTTGCTGACACTGTACCAGCCAGGCGCTGGAACAGCCAATATTTGCCAGCATTGCTAATACCCTACCAGCCAAAAGCTGAAACAGATATTTTACACCGTACCAGCCAGGTGCTGGAATACGTAGTCTGCCAATGGGATGGGCTCCTGCGGCGGCGCCATCTTTGCACGCGCCTCATCCGACACCATCTTGCCGCGATAGATGCCATCGATCAGCTGCAAGCACACGCACGCGCGCGCACATTCTGCATCAAGCACCAGTGAGGGCTCCAGTTGCTGCTTGTGCCTTCTTTCTGTTGACCTCACCCTGCCCCTCAGCATGGAACCGCATCTAATTGCTGTCCACTTGGAACCTTTCTCACACGCAGTGTCAAAAGTTCCCATTTTAGAACTTGCAACTCCCACCAAGATCTGCAGTAGGTGCTGTTTCACCCAGGCTGAGCCACCTCAGAGCTGTCCCTAGAATCCCCTGAGAAGCAGGACAGCTGCGCAGAGGACACCTGTGCATGACATGTGCGCATGACAGCATGACCTGCGCATGACAGCTGCGCATGACAGCTGCTACGCCAGGCTAGTGCAGCACCAGGTTAATGCTGCCTCAGTGCAAGTGCAGTCGGCCCCCCACACACCTTGAGCAGCCAGTCAGGCGTGCGCGGCTTGATGCCGGCATACTTGGCCACCGCCTCCTCCAGCCGCATCGCGCCCGACTGCTGCTCCCGCTTCTCCATGCCTCGGTCTTTGCCGAGCAGAAACGCGCGGCTTTCCGCCGGCTTGGCTTGCTCGGGCAGTGGCACGGCCACGTCCCCTGCAAGCATGCCCCAGTGCGCTTGGCCTTGTAGCTACCAACCTTGCAGTCCACGATGCAAAAATGCTGCAGGGGTGTGGGTCCACACCGTGTGAAGCGCAGCCCAGTGGCTGCTGGCCTCGTGGCCCACACTACAAAGCACAGCCGTGTGTGCGCACACTGACATGCAGCCAGTGGCTGCTGGCCTCGTGGCCCATGATGCAAGAGTGCAGCCGGTGTGTAGGTCCACACTGTGGCATGCAGCTTGTGGGTGCTGGCCTCGCAGCTGCCGAGGCTAAGTGCAGGCCGTGTGTGCATTTACAGCACAACCTGGTAGCGGCTGGCCTTGGCCTTCACATTGTGCGCATTGCGACAAAAGCCTTGGGTGAAGTGAGCGAGCGCCCCGGCCCACTGTAAGCATGCTCTGGACGGAGTTGGCAAAAGCATAGTCACAATGGCTCTTGTGCAGCTGATCGGAAGGGGCCACTGCATTGCAAGCATGCTGTCCCAGCGACCTCACAGATGGCGGCCTCCTCACTGCATTGCAAGCATGCTACCCCAGCCACCCCTCACGGCAGAGTACTCACTGGGTATCGGACGCACGCCCTCAGCTGGCGTCCGCCTGCCTCTGTCTCGCTCCCTGATGGACGCCAGCCTGCCTCGCGGGGATGGTGCGCAAAGGGCATGACATGGCGCAAAAATGGCATGGCACGCAGAGGGCATGGCGCACAAGAAGCATGGCATGCAGAGGGCATGGCACACAGAGGGCCATGCAAGTGCTGGGAGGCCCCTGTGGCAGAGGGCATCGGTTTCACTGCCAGGTGCTCCCGGGCAGGAATCTGTATAGCACGCCTATGCTGTGCTGTGCAGTGCATGCATGTTGATGGGCTACTCATGCTTTGAGGTATGATCCTGCGAGGGGCACGCACACTCATGGGCTCACCATGCTAACGGAATGCATTTTTATTGACTCTGCTTGCGGCATGGATTCTTGCTGACTCATCATGCATAACGTATGATTCCATGAGGGGCCCTGCTGACAATGAGCGGCGTGCATGCACACATACACACATGCCTGCCTGCCTGCCCGCCCACCTGCATGTCTATGATGCCTTCATGGTTCCAAACATGTGCAAGGGGGTACCTCACAACAAATATACTGCAGCAAGGTAGTGGCGCACGTGACAGCAAGACCCCAGATCTGTTTCTGGGCAAGCAGCTCATTTGCGCGACGCTTGCTGTCCCAAAGGGATCCGAGACCCGCAACCTTTCAAAGACCTGCATAGGCCCTCAGAGCCTGAGCAGGTTTTGAACTTGGGCGTCCGGGCACGTTAAGTGGACCTAGGACTTGGCTCAGTCTGTGGCCCATGACTGTGTTTGCTGCCAGCAGTGGCTTGCATGCCAGACTGGTCGTGCTCTGCCCTTTGTTCCAGGTGCATGTCCCTGGGAACCCGTGGGGCGTTAATTCCGCCGCAACATGGCCTGACTTATTGGGTGTGCGGGCAGCGCGACGCCTGCTGCGCAAGGCCTGCGCACACACCTCTGGCTAGGGCGGTGCTGCCGAGACTTGGGAGGGTGCAGAGCCTCAGCCGCCTTCTTGACCTCTGGGTCTCTCTCCCTCTCCTTTTCCTTGTCCTTCTCTTTTTCTTTGCTCCTCCTCTTGTCCCTGTCTGGGCTACCGCCGCCCCTGGCCTCAGTCTGTAGCAGGAAAGGACGCATAACAAGAGAGGTGGCGCAAGAGGAGTGTGGACTGGCTTACAATGAGTCTTACAATGAGTGGGAGGCGGTGCATGACAAATGAGAGGACCAAGATAAAGATTCCACCCGGAAGGCCACCACGTGGAATGAGGGGACAAAAAGGAAGTGGGTCAGCAATTTGTGGGTGGGTGTTGGGGAAGGGGTCATACGAGGGTAAAAGAGCCTGCATAAAACCAAGACAGCTCATTAGCCTAGTCAGGTGTTGTAGATGCACCCTTGATCTTCAAAGGTATACAAGCCCTGTTAGGTGTGCTTATTAAGAGTCTGCACAAGGACAACAACGTCCAACTAAATGTTGAGCAATTCCTATCTGTGCAGCAAGCCTCAATTTATTGAAATCCTCAACAACCAGCACGCCGACATCCTGCATTCCTCTCTTGCAAGCTGACATCTTCATGGCTCTGTAAAGGGCCGGCAGTCGGACAGGGGACCGAAAAAGAGCGAGGGAGTGCTGCAGCATTTCCCCAGCGCAAAGCGCAAGAGTGCAGTGGTACCCACCGGGCTGGAGAATCCTGACTCCCCATCTTCCCGCAAGTTCATGGATGCGGACAGCCTCGCCTCCTGCGTTTGAGCGCAGGTTGGACAGGTATGTGAACACAGACTGGACTTGCACATGAGAGGACCAGGTCAAATGATCCGTGCTTTATCCCTCCGCAAAAGTATGGTTGCAAACCCTTTAAAAAATGGCCCCAAATTCCCAAAGCACGCACGGCCAAGCATGCCCAAGCTCACAATTTGAAAGGGCCAACCTTGTCGTGTGTGCATGCAAGTATAGAGAGTATTGGGCCTGTGCTTGCAAGGATTGTGAGACATGTAAAATAAGGCACATTACTCATTTGTCTTGTTTGAACGTTGCCAATGGACCCATGCATGAAGAGGCAAGCACTGCCCGGCAGAAGTGGGCCTGAGCATGCAGAATCAGGCACTAGCCAGCAAGGGCAAGCTTATGTGCACTAAGCTAGGCGCACACAAGGATGGTGCAAGACTTTGCGTGGTCCGGGATTCCACTCTTGCATGATCCAAATAGCAGCTTTGTTGCGTGTGCAATGGCAATGAGCCTAACAAGCAAAGCACATCTTTGTTGTTGATTCCATCAGCATTTGGCTGCCGCACTCACAGAGCCTGCGTAACACAGATTGTTCGCTCCCCATGCTATGCTTCTTGCACATCCTCAAGCATAATATATGGGTACTGCATGACAGGCAATCTCTAAGCAGCACAGTTCTTCAAGGCCTGACAGATATGCCTTGATGCCCGGAAAATCTTCAGCATTTTAGTACTGTGCTCCCTGCGCACTTTCAACTTGGCTTCCAGCGCGCGGTTCATGCTCCTGGACTCTTTGAGCTGGCCTTGCATCTCCTTTAGGTCCTGAGCACCCAAGGCCAGGTAAAAGAAAGGACAATATGCTGTGCGTTGGCAGCTGGGACACCAAATCATGACAGATGTAAGTGGAGCAAAGGACAAGCTGTCGCGTGTTGGCAGCTGTTGGACACCAAATCATGACAGATGGAAGTGAAGCGAAGGACAAGCCGTTGCATGCTGGCAGCTATGGCACACCAAATCATGACAGATGTAAAAGAGGCAAAGGACAAGCTGCGTATTAACAGCTGTGGGACAACAAATCATGACAGATGAAAGAGTACCCACCATGGCAGATCTAAGAAAAGCAGAGGATAAGCCTTTTCTGCTGGCACGCAGTCCACACATATGGAGGGCAGAGGCTCATAATAAATGCAAAACCATTGCGTCTTGAACACGAAATGCAGAGAGCAGAGAAGAGGACATGTGTGCAAAGCAAGCCCTCAAGTTAGAGGCAGGCATGAGCAGATCGGGTAAGCTAGGTAACACAACCTGGTTACTTGACATCTCCACAATGCGGCATGATGTGTAATGCTCAAGGCACATAAGGCAATTCCCATTCCCACCTTGACTGCATCATCCAGCTTCCGGGCAGCCATGGCTACTTCAGGGGGTGTCTGTGGGCGTGACTCCTCAGATTCAGTGGCCATCAAGTTGGCCTGCGCATGCAAGCACAGGGAGATAGAATGATGAAGGTTTGGGAGAGGTGCATGGGGATCATCCGGGCCCAAGCCATGCAATGTGCAATCAAGTCAGGGGGAGTACGCCTCAGGCTTCTAAGGCTTGTGATGAGCGCCGGTGCTCTGCAATGTGCAATGGTGCTCTGCAATGTGCAATGGTGCTCTGCAATGTGTACAGAGGCACCACATGCTGCCACAAGAGCACTCCAGGAAGGGGCTCATCTCCTGTTCATGCGGCGTCACCTGCAGCAAGTCAATTGATCGAATACCCAGTCAGGGTCCATTTTGGCGGCACCTGTGCTTGCATTAAGGTGCAAATTCATTGGAAGCTTGATGCCAAAGTCTGGGCAGCAATCGGACCCCATCCCAGATTGTCAATGAGACACAGCCTCTTTAAAGCCCCTCACTTCACTCCTCTGCCATCCTTTCAGCTTGCTCAATACACACACTCAGCAATAGGCTTGTGTGTTCCACCTCCCACGGCAACCTTGGCACCCAATCATCCATGCGCAGTCATCCATACCCAGTCATCCATAGGCACACAGTCATCCATAAACAGTCATCCAAACGCAGTCACCCGTACCCAGTCATGTATAGGCACCCAGTCATCCACGCGCAACCTACATATGCATACAGTCATCCATACGCAGCTCATGTGCTTTGACATCCACTCCCTGCCACCCCACTCGTGAATTCTCCAGCATGCCCCCTCTGAGTGCGCTGGAAAATACTTGGTATGCTCAGCAAACTGGGCTGCACCACCGGCGGCATCCAGCCATCCAGATGCTGCCCTCTCGCCTAGTGCCACCTCACCTGCAGCTCCTCCAGCTTGTCCTGGATGCGCTCAGCAACAAGCTGCAAGAAGGACTGGGGCTCTTCCCCCTGTGTGGGGCTGCTGCTGCTGCCTTGCGTAGCAGCTCGGCGCAAAGACGCGGGTGTGCCTGGGGGCGGTGCAGGACAGGGACTAGGGGCAGTAGGTAGCTGGAAGCTACTGTTGCAGCTGAGCGTTGCGGCACGGCGCAATGCGAGGATGTTGGAGAGCTGGTGGGGGTGGGACACGTACCAGGAGCATGCATTGACAGCTGCTGCTGTTGCTGGGTTTTGTATGAGGGTGCAAGGGAGCTGGCTGGGGAGCAAGGGCCTAAGGCAAGCATCAGAGAGCCATGAAGTCGGAAGGAAGGCTGCTATCAAGCAGGCAAGCCAGAGAGCCTCTAATAGGTGCACTTCTGCAGCATGCACATAAGTACCCCTGATCCTGTTCAGCCCTCCCCTGGGACTTGGAAAAAGGGATCTATGGGCCTGGAGTTGCACTCCAAGCACGCTTCAACTCAAACACCAACTGGTTTTTGGACAAGTCCACAATCCATGTTCATGAGAGGAGAAAAAAGACAGCGACCAGCCTGCGGTTATACACTCATTCAAATGCTGCGCAGGCGGCACCCTTGAGATGCCCTTGTGATGCAGAAGCGCACCCCTATTGTCATCAGCGTGGATGTGCCCCGGCCTGCTATGGTCAATGGCACTGTGAGCACGATTGACCGGCAACCTGCGCAGCAGATGAGAATGGTGCACATCATGGGCAACAAGCATATGTGACACTTTACATTTTAAGGAAACGATGCAAAGCCAGTATGACGTATTTGGGAGACAATGTGCAGCGAAGAGGCATGGCGCTTAAAGTTAACATTGAACCTACAAGGTGCAACACACACAAGCATATAAGCATTCACTTAAACCGCGTCTCTACTTGTCGTAAGAATCGCACAATCCAGGACAGAATCCTATCCAGTAATTGTGAACAGCCAAAAGCAAAGGGACAAAAGCCCAAGCACTTGCTGAGGGGCCGCAAAAGCAAAGCAAAAGGGTTCAATTGCCAGGAAAGAAAAAAGGAATGCACACATTTAGTAGGTACATCCTGTCCGTAAGACAAATATATGTTCATACATACATTTTTTGCTTCAAATATCTTGAAAGTTTGGAAGATTATGGCAGTGGAAACATAAACAAATTACAAGAATCCGCATAAACACGAGCTACGAGACTGGGCATAGACAAAACCTGCAATTTACTGCATCATCAATCTTCCAGTGTATCCGTTAGGAGTAGCATATGGTCAGGAACAATACATAATCATCATCAACCAATTCATCCAAGAATTTTTGTGCAAGCGGCGCACTGTAATCAAGTAGGGCTTGACCTCCCTCTTAGACCTTCCTGGTCCTTGCACTTCTTCCATGCTTGCAGGGTTGCTGCGTAACATCACCAGGGTGCAAATGTGCACAGACAACACCCTTGACCTGGCGAGCAGGCAAACGCGCAGATATGTGGGCAAGATTGCGCGCCGCTGCACCTGGTGTTGTCCAGGTGGTCAGGAGTGGGGCTGCGCGAGCTTGCAGGGCTCATGCCCCGCTTTGCCAGCAGCAGCTCCCGGTCCATCTCCAGGCCAAACTCAGCCATAAGACGCTCGCCCAGCTTGCGCTCGCGCGCCCGCACCAACGCCTGCGACATGAGGCAAAGCGCACTGGTGACGTCAGTTGACTGTCCAGCTCGCGCTCGCGCACCCGCACCAGTGCCTTCAACACAAGATCAAGCAGAACACTTATGCATCAGGTGCTCAGCCGGCTGGACTGTACCCAAGTCCTTGGGCACATGTCAGACCCTTGAGTCATGAAATGTCCTGCAAGGATTTCTTGGCTGCTTCCCCGGATCACGCGTGTGCGCCCATTCAGGCACAAGGCAGATGCAAAGACTACTGGTGCGAGAGCGGGCTGCTTGTCCAGCTTGCCCTTGTGCACCCAAGCAGGCGCGCTTCAGACAGGATGATGCGCAAAAAAGCCGTCTACGATGCCACAAGCCTTGACTGCCTGTGCCGGAGCTTGCGGAGATATTGGCTGGTGCACAAAACAGAGCTTTGCACCTGAGCATGGGCACACGCTCACACAGAAAGCTTTGGTCGTTCTCAATGCTGCATCACTCACCTGGATGCGGCGCTCTTCCTGCTGCTGCTCATCAGCCGAGGGCTGGCTGGGCAAGGTCTGCATGCCCACATCATGTAGGGAGACCGCCCTGCTGTATGGCCTGCGCACAAACACACAATGTATGCATAAGTCAGCAGTGAAAGCGGTCCTTTCAAAGGAATGTGCCCCTGACAAACAGCACGCCCACATTGCGCACAAGGAGGCAGCACTGCTAGGCAGCCTGCATGCTAACAACAAACATATGCACGTTGGCAAGGCAGCACAAGCATTTCTGAGATGCCCCATAGCTACCCAAGCAACCTGATAAAAGGTACAAGCCAGCACTGCCCCCAAGTCCATGCATGCCATGGCAGCTGCCATAGCAGGCAGAAGCTGGTCTCCCCACCTGCTGCTGCTGCTGCTGTGCAAGCCTGCCCGCCGTGCCCCCATCTCCTGCAGGCCCGGCACACACGAAGGCGACGTCGCAACGATGGCAGCCTCCTTTTCCAGCTCCTCCGGCGTAGCGGCTGCCACGGCCTCCCTTGCAGCTGCCAAAGCCGCATCTATGGCCGCCTGCTGTGCAGCTGTGCCTGCTACCTGCTCAGCTTCAGCTGCTGCAACAGCGGCCTCCTGTGGCGGCATGGCAATATTGGGGGCACTAGCTACCTCTACATGTGCTCATCCTCAACCCTTTCAAGTTGCAGACGCATATGCGTGGCCCTTGGGGTGTACAGGGACAAAGGGCAGTGCAGAGGGCGGTGCGGGGAGAGGAAAAAGCTCTGCACCGGTGCAGGCAGGGGGCGGGATGTGCTGGGAAGTTACAAATGACAGGGCAGCGTGGCATATGATGCATGACAGGCAGGCCTGCTTCAAGCACAGAGGCGCGCGCTCCATTTGTTGTCAAGGATACAATTGAACATGCCCGGTCACCTCAGCTGTCAAAATTGGGAGCGAGGCTAGCTTCTGAAAAAGGTGCCTGTGAGGCATGCCATGCCGCGCGTAGAGGAGGTCCACGCCATCCCTTGGAGGTTTTGACTCATGGATTCTCCAAAGCCATGGATCATGAGGTTTTGACCGATTACTTCGTTTGCAACCACAAGCCTTGAGGTAAGGTGGCGTTAGACGCATGTATGCCCTGGAATTGTGCCGGTGCATGTGCAGCACAGTAATGCGCCTTAGCCTTGTCTCAAATTTTCTGAGGTTCATCGCATAGCATGCTCGCACCACCTGCAGCACAGCCAAAGCCTGCCTGTGGCTGGAACATAACTCAGTCACAAGGGCCACTGCAACCGCAATGAGCCACGTGGACCACTGCACCTGCTGCCTCAGCCATGTGGACCACTCACTGCATCTGCTGTTGAGCCACGAGCCACTGCACTTGCTGCCTCAGCCATGTAAACCACAGCACCTACTACCTCAGCCATGTGAGCCACTGCAACTGCTGCTCCCCAAGCCCCTCCTAAACCTTTGCCGCAGCACAAGCAACACGCACTTCCAATTGAATGTGCTCGCCCCAGGCAAGCACACCAGCGGCCGCACCTGCTGCTCCCTCAGAGCCTCCTCCGCCTTAGCTGCAGCAAGGCGCGCCGCTGCCAGTTCCTGTTCAATCTCTGCCTTAACTCCCTGCTCCTGCAGCGCCTTTTGCTCCTCCTCCTCACGCTTTGCTCTCTCCTGCATGCGCGTAGGCAAGGCTGCCTAGATGAGTGCTGAAAAACTGTGCTGGTTGATCATCAACTCCCTCGCAGGCACTTCACCTTGAGCCCTTACCAGCCCCGTGTCCTGAACACTTGCTGGTGTTGTGTGCCTTGGCATGTTCCAGATGGTACGAGAGTGACGGATCATGAAACAAGATCCATGCCCAGCTGGCTTTGCTAAAATGGTCAATCGCTACAACGCCCAAGTACAAGGCTGTTTATTTGTTGGGCCGGGAGTGACTTCTTCAGAAGCATTACATTGATCAAGCTTTGAATGCTTATGACACCAGCAGTTTGGCGCCAGGGCCAAGCAAGGCACATCTGACCATCTTTGTGGCTCAGCAATGTCTGGTGCACGCGCTGTGGCACTGCAGAAAGGCTTTTGGGCACAAAAACTGGCAAGTGTAGCCCGCACACCACCACAGTAGCCCCATAACTTTCTGAACAGTTTCAAACTCCCATCTCTGATGCGTTGTCCTTCCATCGAAGGATAAACCAGGTAAGGAGTTCACCTATGAAAAGAACCACAGTGTCAACCTTGTCGGCGCCTAACTCTAACGCTTTTGATAACTGGCATCGCCGCATCCCATAGGCATCCCCTATCAAAAACCACAACCCCACAGAGGATCACCACACCTCTCCACACATGAGAGGTCACTATAGTGAGAGCCGCTGCACTACGCAGACACTTCCAAAGTTCGCCCCACCCTCTGGCAGCACACCCGCACTGCCCACGCAAGCGAGCGCTTGGCCAGACGGCAAGAAGGCCCCCCGCGCACCTCTGGGTTGCCTTCCTGCGAGGCCTCTGCAGAGGGGCCGGCCTGCGCCTCCTGGGCTGCCTTGTCTGGGTCTCCACCTGTGCACACAACACACGCGCGCAGGATTGCAGCAGGAATGTGCTGTGGGTAGCCTCATCTGGGTCTGTACCTGTACGCCTGCCATTACATAGGGCCTGGCCCTACAGTAAATGGAGCCTTGCTGGCGTTGACACAGTGCCATGCTTGCCATGACATAGTGCCCTGCATGCCATGATACGGTGCCTCACCTGCCATGATGGCCTCAACCTCATCGTCAGCAAAGTCGTCCGTGGCTGCCACTGCAGTGACTTGCTCTTCCACCTGTGGGCAGTGCATGCAGGGTACACAGAGGCCGGCTTGCAATGCTTGCAAGGTTCACAGGCTTAGTTGCAGAGCAGGGTACAAATCCCTTTTCATGGTCGAAGTGAAGAATGTTCTCCTTCCCTGTTCCACTTATTAACCTTTTGTTGAGTGCTTGGCTTGCATCCCTGGTCCACACACAAACAAGCACACACTATGCCCTTTCCACACTTTGCAAACCGTACCTCCTACACCTCGCCCC
>LFIK01003825.1_pt1 | contig 12199 bp, 24 predicted proteins | sample 643401 | NCBI WGS metagenome assembly LFIK01 (sample SAMN03777447, study PRJNA286221) | soda lake metagenome | biome: soda lake; feature: Kulunda steppe; material: water; isolation source: sample T5-Br brine of Lake Tanatar-5 | place: Russia: Kulunda steppe | collected 2010-07 | reverse complement strand
TGCTTTTGCTGCAGCTGCAGCTGATGCCTTAGGGCCCCTAGAGCCCCTAGGGTATGTATCCGAGCCAGCGAAGGGTGCACACCTCCCTCGCACGCTCACATGCAACTGAGGCCACGGTGCGATGATTGTTGGTCATCCCACATCCTGTCTGCAATGAATGGTCTCACACAATCCTACTTGTTCAAGGACGGGCTGCTGTAGTGTGAGCCTATTGATCTTGTTTGTTTTGTTGTGGACCTCAGGGAGAGGCACTTGGATCATTGGACACCTTATTCTGATATACATCCATGAGACCGCAACAGCAGATGCCCCACTTACCATCAATGGTGTGCCCTCCCTACCAGGAGGGCTCAGGTCGCACATTTGCCAGACACCCTTCCTTGATACATGCTTCTTGATCTTCCTCGCGACGTTATTCAAAGCGTGGCTTGCTTTAAACTTCGTGCCCTCACTCTACGAATTGAAACTGTGACCTGGACTCACAATACCTCTCCTACTTGTGACTTGTGTGATGCTCATGATGTACAGGATGAGCAACACTGTGACGTCCTTTTCCACTGCACCCACCCACACATTGTCTCTCTCCTGAGGACTTATGCTTCCCTTTCTTTCTTCCACAGGCTTAAACAATGTGTCTGCTATTCTGGGCCAGGAAAATAGTAAGCTATATTTCTTCCTTCATGCACTCAGTATCAGGCTGATAATTTTTTATGAGCAGGCTAGCAGTCGCACTTCTTGACTGAAGGCCTTTTTCTTGCAACCCTTGCACTCAAGGCCTTATCCTTGTTATCCTTTAATCAAGAGCATACTGGCATACTATGCTAGTGCCAAAGTGTGCAGATACACTGTGGCACTTAAGCAATCATCCACACTGACTTGCCTTCCCCTCGCTTGGATGGCAGGGGATTGTCTGGTGCTTGCACCAGTCTCATGCCTTCCCCTTATAACATGCCATCAGGGCACTATTCCAAAAGGCAAAGTCTTCTTTCCTTTCTTTCATGATATAGCTTTACTGGAGGATGATTGACCGCCGGCGTCAGTTTCGAACAGTAGCAGAAATGAAAAAAGAAGAAATGCACTTAGCTAAAATGTGGGCGCTCTTCATTTTATTGGAAGAGAAGTACATGAAAGAGGCCAGAAAGTGTGTGAACCTGCAAGAGCGTGCGCAGGCGGCCTTGGCGCATGGACGGCTTACATTCTCAAGCAAGGTGCATTACATGCATATCTTATGAGAGCAGAATCTATTCAGGTGCTGGCGAGCGTTTACCATCTGAGGACTGGCCATTGGAAGCAACCCTTTTTTTATGCTTGCTCCCTGCAGGAGACCGCCCGCGCTCGGCTACCCATTCAGACATTGCCTCGGGCTTGCCTTGAATGCGGTCACGAGTGCACGGATCCCAGCAAGCCTGCACGTAGTAGCAGCACGCAGCGGCGCAGCCAAGGTACCTCAGCTTCCATTTTGGCATGCCCCTCAGCTTGTAGCGGTGCTGCATATATGCAGCATATAAGGATGATCCCACCACGGCGATCACCCAGCCCCCAGCTCCTTGCTGCAATGCACGATGCGTTTGCAGTGCCGCAAAAATGCAATGCCATGCTAACCTGGTGAGCCGCCATGAGCTGGAGCGGGGCTAGCAGCTTTGCCAGCAAGGCCTCCTCGTGCTCCCTCATCTGCTCTGCAGCGGCACTTGGCAGGGGTGGAGTCGGGCCCAGCACGGGCAATGCTACATTGGCAGGGGCTCCCGGGGGCTGGGGCTGGGGCGAATGCCGTGAGGCTGCAGGCCCTTGGCGCTCCATGCATGCGCAGGCATGCAAGCCACTCTCCAGCGCGGCAACGGTGCGGCAAATGGCCTCGTAGGTGGTCATGTAGCCCTCCTGCGTGCTCAGCATGGGGCAGCAGCGCATGCTGTCAGGTGCAGCCCTCTTGCGTGCGCAACATTGGACAGCGATGGATGCTGTCATGCACAGCCCTGTTGGTGCAAGCAGCCTTGAGCACACGGGCGTTCTGTGACGCAAATGCCCGCAAGCAGCCTTGAGCGCACATGTATGCTATGGTCCTATGGAGCCCTATGGAGCCTTGAGTCCTATGGAGCCTTGAGTCCTATGGAGCCTTGAGTCCTATGGAGCCTTGAGCGCACATGTATGCTGTCCTATGGAGCCCTTCTGCAGGGAGAGGCAGCGTTTGGCAAAGACCATGCACACTCACGTAGCTCAAAGCATCATGCAAGTCTTGCAGCTTGGTTCGCTGCTCGATGACAGGTGCGTGGCTGCAGACTGCCGCGCCAGCATCCCATAAAATGACCAAAAGGCGAGGGCACCAGGAAACGAAAAGGACAGACGGAGCATCACCGCCGCACATGCGCACGCAAGCCTCGACGCATCTCTAGTGATATCACATAATCCATCAATTTGTAAGCGTACAGGCACGCACAGTTACCCTGCTCCCCGCGCCCCCCTTCCCTTTTTGCTGCTCACCACAGGTTCCTTTCTGACTAGCCCAGCGTAGCGATCACTGGCACTTGGTGCAGGTGGCGGCTGTGTGCCGCCATCCTGCCTGCTGCCTGTACCATCAGCACATTGCGGCACAGCACCAGGTCCTTGCACCCACTCAGCTCTGCCTCGGCTGGCTTGGTCATCATCATCATCATGAGCTGCTGCTGCTGCTGCTGCTGCTGCTGCTGCAGCGGCTGCGGGTTGCTTACTGGGGGGTGGCAGGCTAATCAGGGTGCCCTTGCCCATGGGGGGCAGGAAGTCCGGCTTCAGAATCTGCGGGTGCAGACGGGTCACAGGGCGTGTCACAGGGCGTGTCACAGAGCTGCACCTGCAGATGCAGACAGGGCACAGGGGAGGGGGTGCTCACGCCCACACCTGGAGTGGCCCAGGGCACATGGAGGGGGTGCCCACACCTTGAGTGCCACACCTGGAGTGCCGGGAGTGCATCGCAGTCGCAGGCAGGAGCACCAAGTGTACCTGGCAAGTCTCAGTCATGCGCAGTGCGCATGTAGGTACAGGTGAACAGCTCAGCAGCGAAAAGCATGCCTTCATATCATTTCCTTGTCACCCACATTGAACATTTCCTTGGCCTGGCGCCACGTGCCATCCACCACCAGGAGCACATAGGCTGGAGTGGGCGAGAGCGGGTTCAGCTGCAGTGGCTGGGCATGTCCATGCGCCTGCTGCTGCTGCGGCGGCGGCGGTGGCGAGGTTTGCTCTCCGCTGTGCCAGCACTCCCTCATGACTGTCCCATGCTGCTGCAAAGGAGGGTCATGGGGCAGCACATTTTGTTCTCCCTCCAGCGCCAGCGGCGGCTGCAAGCTTGTTTGCGGGCACGGAGCCTGGTCAAGTGATGTTGTCCCCTGCTGCTGCTGCTGCTGCTGCTGCTGCTGCTGCAGTGCCCCTCTCAGGCGCTCAAGGTGCGGTGCTGACAGCGCAATCTCATCAACAGGCTTGGCACCTGTGCAATCCATAGCCACGCAAATCAGCACGAGCCTAAGGCAAACACAGAGTCTAAATGTGAGCGTTTAGCAAACCCAGAGGTGTACGCAAGCATATAGTCAAACCCAGAGGGTGCGCGCAACGCGCTCAGAGTATATTTTAGAGGGTGCATACAGCACCACGAGAGCAAGAAGAGTTATAAGGTTGCTAACAAAAACTGATTGGAAAGTCGATTATCCACCCTCGCAACCTGTGGGTTCAGGGTTCAAACCTCACTGGAGGCCACAACCGGCTAAGCTGCCCTCGTTCGGCGGATACAGCCTTGAAACCAAACCAAACCAAACCTTGCTGACAAAAACTGATGCGATCCACTCACAAGAGATGGGATGTCAGCTTAACTGCAATTGATCCTGTCAATTCCTTAACTCACACACATACACAGCTATCGTACAATGGACCAGGGTGAGAGCACGCGAACACCAAAGCTGCGTGCAAGGTTCAGAGAGTTGTGCGCAAACCAGGTTCGTGCGCCACATCAAGGGCACAGGAGCTTCATGACAGTGTCTTCATTGTTCAGCGAGCAAAACGAGCAACTAGCAGCTAACCACTTGGGAAATGGTTGATTTTGGATGAATGCAGCTTGCTGTTGGGTTGTTTGCTTGTTCACACCCAGATAGATGCCTTAAGAGACTTTAGCTGACGTGACCAGCCATAGGCACGTGGATCTTCATTGATTCAGGCACCAAGCAACCTTCACACCCACGCCCATGTACAGCTTTGGTTAAGCCTGACATGGTACAAGCTCCCTGCGCCTCAGTGCAAGAAAAGTACTTCAAACTGAAGGATGTGTGAACAGGTCTCATGGCCGACACAGTCTCTGTTTCTAGACGCTTAGTATGCAACTTGACTGTGCTGTGCTCTTCAGCTGTATCTCTGACGCTTCGACCAGGGCAAAGTGTTCACAGTGTTTCTACAGGAAGCCTACACATAAGACAAAGCTGCGGTTGAACACTGCGCTCCTAACAACACCCTTTTTCCTGCTGGTGCACATACTTTTCCCAACATTTACCCATTTTCATGGCAAAATGGCCTAGCTTAATTGCCTGCTGTAGCTGCTGCAGGAATTGCTCGCTTGGGGAGAGGCCAGGGCTCAAAGGATGGGAGGCGGGAAGGAAGTGGAGGTGGTTGCTTTGCTAAGCCTGCCTTAAAAACTATGCCTGGGGATCCAGCGCAGCTTCGCTGGTCAATAACTTGCTTTAAATGACCTTAAGAACAAGGAATGAAACACTGATAGCCTTGAAACAAGGGATAAATGACTGATGGCTTTTAAACAAGGAATGGATGTAGGCCTTGGTGCAGCGAGGCAGCGTTCACTAATGGCCTTATAAGAAGGAATGGATCACTGATGGCCTTGAAACAAGGAATGGATCATGATGGCCTTGAAACAAGGTATGGATCACTGATGGCCTTGAAATAAGGTATGAATCACTGATGGCCTTAACATAAGGAATGGATTTGGGCCTAAGTGCAGAGAGGCAGCGGTCACTGATGGCCTTAAAACAAGGAATGGATCACTGGTGGCCTTAAAACAAGGAATGGGTCACTGATGGCCTTAAAACAAGGAATGGATGTGGGCCTAGGTGTAGAGAGGCAGCGTTCTCTGATAAATGGCCTTGAAATAAGGAATGAATCACTGAAGGCCTTAAAACAAGTGATGGATGTGGGGCTAGGTGCAGAGAAGCATCGTTCACTGATGGCCTGCCTGGCTTGCTGCACATGTGTGAGCAGGGCGGGGTTGAGCAGGCGCACCTTCACCAGGAAAAAGGACGTACAAGGGCAAAGAGGGGGCTGCCTGGCTGCTGCCTGTTGAGCATGCAGCCCCCAGCTCTGCGCCCAAGGCATCTGCCTGCAGCATTGGGATTGTGAGGAGCAATTCATAAGGGCACACGGCTATTTGTATGGGGCAGACACTGATGCCCACCGCCATCCCTGGCTTCATGCTGAGGTCATATCACTGCCCTGTCAGCCAATTTATGTCACACCTGCCTTGCTCCTTGATGCGCAGCGCCAATGCTCTCAATGGAACTCTCAATGGAGCATGTCGAAAAGAGTGACATGCAAGGCAGAAGGCTTTTTCATTGGTGGCAGTGTACCATCTTCCAAATTATGCCAATGCGCTGCTGCACTTCCACCTCCAAAAGACAGAGGGCCTGCAGTCCTCCTGAGCAAAGATACCAAACCGCATGCTCATGCACCCATGTGGGCTGGTTCCAGTCGTGTCAGGGCAAGCAGCATGCCTATCAATTGCTTGTGTCACCCCACAGAGGCTGAGCCCTCGCAGAACCTTCGCAAGTAATGTAGCTCCTACCTGTGTAGCTTCAAGCAATGCTTTCACTCGTGGAGGATGGGCCGACCTGAACTTGCGATTCACCACGATGTCAAATTGCTTCAGTGCCTGTGAGCATGAGAGTAAGGACACCAGCGCCTCTACAGCTGTCTTGACTGCCATGTTATCTTGGAGAGAGTCCGTGAAGTGCATGCTGAGCCTTCATCAAGCAGAGTGCGGACTATCTCTAGCCATCACAACAGGTCTCCTTGCGTTTCTTGCGTGCTTTCCTGCTATGAAAGCATACCTGCTTGAGCAGAGGGACCGTGGCCAAGGCTTTTTTGAGCTCATGCGGGTGCTGGAGCACAATGACCTGTGATGCAAACCCAAAGCAGATTTGTGATCTGCCTGAAACAACAGTCTTTAAGTAAAAAACATTGCATGATGGGACCTGGTCCGCACCGTGCCCAGCGTGTCAATTGGTTGGTCTGGCAGGGAGGGACAAAGGCAGACGCGTTCAGGCCGCCCACACCTGCAGATGCATTGAAAGCGCAAGCCTCTGAGAACCAGATTCATGTACCAATTACTTTCCTCCACCCATTCGCATCTGTATTAACTAACCCATGTCACCCACCTCCCACAGATTTTCCTTCTCTGTCTTTTTGGCTGCTGCTGCTGCTGCTGATCATGATCCAAAGAAGAGATCCTCATGCTTCTTGAGATGCCACGACGAATTGCTGAGCACAAGCTAAGGGAGCTTCTTGAGATGCCACGACAAATTACTGGGCAAACCCTTGGAGCTGAGGCACTGCTGAGGAATGGGTGCACCACTGGCATGAAACATTTATTGTGCAACAGTCACATTGACACCTGGACTTCTCTAGCCTAAGACTAGACAAGGACCCATGTTTGCATGTTATCAGTCCACTTCACTGAAGATGATGCTTAGGGATGCACCATCATTCTTTTATTTTACTGAGGAGTTTTTTTTGTCGAAATGCCGCGAATACAGAGAGGTGACGACGTAACAGACAAGGATGCGGTTTCAACAAGGGCGCTGCGAGCGTCCGTGAGTGCCCGGCAGCAGGGAAAGTACCATAGAGAGAGCGTTGATAGTTTACACTTGTATTCCAACAAGCTGCAGAGGACGAGTACGAGGAGGAACCCATCCCAGGTGAGGGTCAGTCAAACCGTGGGCTCTCTGGGCCGAAACCCCACTAGATCATGCTACCCTTCTCTTGAATGGTGTCTATTATCCACAAGAAAGGGTGTGGCCTGTTCCTGCACTGCGCAGGCTTCCAAGGAGACTGCAGGCGAAGCGGTTGACTGTGCAGCTAGTTCTACCTTGGGCCGGCAGGGCTTCGGGGCTCCAGCACAGCCCTCCTTTTCACGCTCAACTACACCACCTTTCATACCACGCCTGAATCTGGGGGCGGTCGGTGCACCCCAAGCTCCTACCCCCCCAGTGATCCCAAAGCTAAGCTTGTCTAAGAGCTCCTCAGCCCCGGCCCCGGCTCCTGAGCCTCATGAGATTGAGCAGGTTCAAGCAGAAATACAGGTGAGTATGTTTTTAGTTACAGCTCCTCACTGAGGACGAACATGGACCAACAAGCAAACGGCACCCGGAATAAGACAGTCACTTGCAGTTACACACGGGCAAAAGAGCAGGATGCCACAATAGTGATAGGAACTGGAAATTGATGGTGAAAGCTGCTAGCATTGGTCCCACAGGCCTGCCCTGCCCACAGGCTAGCCCGCTTGTAACTGCACGCAGGGGTTGAAGTGCGAGAACATGCGGCTCCTCCTAGACAAGTCAACAGCACACCAGCGTATGCAGGAGCTGTTGCGCAACCAGGACGCCATGCAAGCGGAGATTGCCAAGCTGAGAGAGGTGAGAGGGGGTGGGATAACGGCAGGCGGGGCATGGCTTTGGACCCTCAGATTGGCTGGCTGGAAGCAGATGCCGGCTGCTGTGCAGTCATACTGGATCCAATACCAGCATGTAAGCACTACTATACTCTGGCAGACATCAACTCGGATGCCCCCCCCCCCGGGGGGCAAACAGTGGCATCTTGGCATCTCAGAACGTGTGCTGGACAGCCATGTGTCAATGGACGCTGCATGTGTGGGGCAAGCCGTCGCGCCATATAGGCCGACTGTGACTGGCCCCGCATGGCACAGAGGAGTGCAGGACGGCTTGTTGATGCTGCACCTCGTGCCTGCGCTGGACTGATGGGCTTGTTGATGCTGCACCTCGTGCCTGCGCTGGACTGATGGGCTTGTTCTCAGAGCCACAGCTGCACCCCACCTTACTCAGAGGACCGTGCGCTCATGCGCACACACACACACACACACACACGCACTCAAACCTTCCTGCTCGTCCCGCAGGACCATGCGCACGCGGTGCAGGGGCACGAGGCTGTGGCCGCGGAGCTGGCGCACTGCCAGCAGCAGCTGAGCGAGGTCGCCGCGTCTAGCGCGTCCAGCAAGGCCACCTCGGAGATTTACACACGGGTGGGTGCGTAGGCGTGGCTCTGTCAGCCGCCACGGGTGGTCCACAAGTGCAGAGCCTTCAGGGAGACGGGGTCGTGGCAGGGAACACAGCCAAAAGGACATGGGTCCAGGACATGGGCCGGAGCCGAGGGGTGGGTGTCATCCATGGGTCTTGCGCTCCGCAGGCGCCGCGGTCCATCTCATCACTGCGTGGCACATATGCACTGTGTGGCCGCCACAGCATGCACCGCGGCCCTCTCAATGCGTGCGCATTGCGGTGCGGCCCTGGAGGTGCGGGGGCGCTGCGTCGGATGAGGGAGCTCCCTGTGGCCTTACACCCTCAGGTCCCTGCCCCGTTCATCAAGCGCCTGCCTGAGTTGCCGAGCACCTTCTCCCTTTCTGAGCACCTTCTCTCTTCCCCAGGCACTGAGTGCCTTCTCTCTGTCAGGGTGCCTGCCTGGGATGTCAAGCACCCCGGCACCGGACTCCGCTGTGTCATGTTCCCTTAAAAAGCGCTCAGCCACACTACACCACCTTGTTGCCCCGCGACAAGGTCGAATTAGCATAAACATGTGCTTGCTGGAACACTGCGTTGAGCTCGCATGCAGAGGACCGCGCACGTGCACACGCGCTGCTTTGCTTGCGTGCACGAGCTTGGTAAGTGCAAGCACGTGCTGCCCGCTCATGCAGAACTCCACCCCTGGTGCCACGCTTGTAACCCTGCAGGCGCTGTCCCAGACCGTCGCGCTGCGCATGTCCCACGCTGGCGAGATGGAGGAGCTGCAGCAGGTCATGGAGGAGAAGGTGGGTGCGAGGGAGGAGGGGGTGGGGTTGGTGTTGGACAGCGGAAGGGGAGCTGCAGCAAGTCAAAGTGGAGGAGGTGGGTGGAAGGAGCAGGAGGGGGTGGTTGGAGCTACAGCAGGTCATGGAGGAGAAGTTGGGTGGTCACAGCGTAAAGGGTAACAGGCAAGGGTAAGGGGAGCTGTGGCAGGTCATGGAGGAGGTGGTGGACATGGGGCGCATGGCAGGGCCACGGGAGGCGCTTCATGTGCGCAGGGGCTCAGGAGAAGAAGGGCCGGGGGGGGTGGCTGAGGCAGGATGCGCGAGGGGGTGCAGGTGAGTAGCGCGCGGCAGAGTCGGGGGTGTCCGGGTGGAATGCGTGCTGGGGTACAGGTGGGTGGCGTGCGGCAGGGTTGAGGGGGTTCAGAGTGAGTGTTGCCTTCTTTTGCACGCCCCCCCTGTGTGTGCTCCGTGCGTGCGTGCACGCGCTCTGCTGTGTGGGATGCAGGGTAGACGGTCTACTTTGGACTGGTTATTTTTTCGCTCCAGCATCGGGGGCACTATGAGCGGATGTGCAGAGGGCATGGCTGCGCGTCTGCAGGGCTGCCTCTGGTGCGGCACCACACGAGCGCTTGCATCCTGTATCCTGCATGGCTGCATGCGCAGGATGCGGCCGTGCGCATGCTGGAGGGCCTGGTGCTGAAGCTGCAGGAGGAGCTGCAGTTGCTGCAGGGCAGCCAGGAGCAGGTACTCAGCGCGCACACCGCCCTGCACGCTGTGTGTGCTGCCAGGCCCTGGTGCACCCACACCACTCCGCATGCTCTGCATGTGCTGCCGGCCACTGGGGCGTGCCGCGCTGCCATGCAGCATGGTGTACATGTCAACCCCATCCTCTGCAGCTGTGCCTCTGGGGGTATCAAGGGTGTGGTGTGTACTGCTGTGCCTGTACCAAACAGGTTGTACAGGCAGCATGGTGCGCATGCCAACCCCATCCTCTGCAGCTGTGCCTCTGGGGGTATCAAGGGTGTGGTGTGTGCTGCTGTGCCTGTACCAAACAGGTCGTATATGCAGCCGAAGCAGCAGCGCAGTGCAGGAGTGCACTGTGGCAGAGATGTAGGGGGACAGCGGGGCATCATTGCTTGATGCTTGCGGAGGACGTGCACACAGCACGTGCTTGCAGCGGCTCTCCGTGCTGTGTGGGGGTGTGCACCTCTGCCCCTGGACCGCTGCGTGGACGTGCGTGTGACTTACTGCACGTATGTGCATGTGCCTTGCTGCATGGATATGCTGCATGGTGAGCGTTGCTCGCTGTGCGCTCCATTTGCTGTGTGGGCATGCGCGTGCACGTGCAGCTGGAGCGCGTGCAGCACCTGCTCGATGGGGCTGCTTCCGAGCGGGAGAGGCTGATGGAGGAGGTGAGGCTGTGGGGAGTGGCTGTGAGGGAGGCAGGGAAAAGCTGATTGCTGATGGGAGAAGGCAGGGACGCAATGCTGTGTAAAAAGCAAGACGTGGGCTGGCTGGGGGAGATGTGGGGCTGGGGGGTGCACTACTGTGTGGGAAGCAAGACAGGTGAGGTTGCCAGCTGGGAGAGATGGGGGGTTGGGCTGCAAGGCGGGGCGAACTGATGAGCTGGCAGGGTGAGGGGTGGGTCAAACCAGAGCAAGGGCTGTGTTGACCTGGGCGTACGGGGATGGGGCGGCTGTGGAATGTGTGGGCTGTGGGATGTGTGGGCTACGGGACGTGCGGGCTGTGGGACGTGTGGGATATGTGTGGGCTGCGGGTCGTACACAAAAAGGGCGTTGCCGACGCGCCTGTGTTCCACACAGATCTGTGCCAGCTCTGGCCCAAGCGGCGTGGGCGCATGGCCCTGGGGTCTTAGGGTGCTGTGGCGTCACGCAACAAAAGCCCATGCCTGTGCCCGAGCCCCCGCCCACTGCCCGCGTGCGTGCCTCGCAGATGGAGGAGGCGCGGCGCGAGTGGGCGCTGGCGCTGCAGGAGAACAGGTCGCTGCAGGCCACCCTGGAGGAGAGGTGGGGGGTGCAGGGTGCAGGGTGCATATGCTTGGGGCAGGGTGCATGCGTGCCTGCTGCGTGCTTGGGCCTCTGGGATGTTGCCACTGCTGCCAGCCAGGGCCTCCATGTTTGTCTGGCTGCGCCCAGGCCGTGCGCTGTGTGAGGGAAGGTGCAGGCTGCCTGGGAGGCGAGGCGGCTGCTGCAGCCACAGATCAGCTCTCCAGCAACCACCACAAGAGAGATAAAGAGCACTTGAGCCCTTACAGCCCACATGCTTTTCTATGGATGTGTGTGCGTCCCCGGGTGTTTTGCTTGGCTCCCAGCGTTGCAGCAGCCTGTTCCTTGGCACAGCAGCTGCTGTTGGGCATGCAGGCGGTGTGTGGTGGAGGCTCTGCAATGTGTGGGCCGAGTCATGCAGGGGGCTGTGACCACAGGGTGGGATGGTTGTGGGATGGTTGGCTCTCTTTGGTTGTTATGGCGCTGTAGCCCTGAACCCATAATGGACGAGTCATGCTGGACCTGAAGGCTGTGGCCAGGGGGCCAATGCCGCGCTTGCGCAGGCTGCGCGCATGTGTGTGCAAGGGAGCCCATGGGACGGCGGGTGCACGACTGCGTGTGCTGCACAGGGTGCATGCCGAGGGAGCGTTGGCATCAGAGAAGCAGGAGCTCATGCTGCGCGTGGCTGAGCTAAGGACAAGACTGGAGGATCGCGCAGCACGGGAAGCAGGTGTGTGTGTTGTGCATGTCTTGTGTGCATATGTGTCGTGCGTGTGTGCGCGCGCAAGGGCGAGGGTGTGGTTCACACACCAGCGCTTGCGCACGCACTATGTATGGCATGCTCACATGCAGTCTGTGTGTACCCAAGTGCATCTCTGCCCCTTTGTGTACCCCCGCAAGATGGAGCGTGTTTGCCGTGTGCAGCGCCCAAGGGCACGTCAGCCTTCCCCATGGGTGCACTTGACCACCCGCAATTGCACACGCCCAGGCTTCTGGGAAATTAGGCGAGCTTCTGCCCACACGTTCACATGTGCATCACGTGCACGTATGTCCACACATGCCCAAACAGGTGCGCCCACCCGCAATTGCTCTCACCCGGGCAAGCTCACCTGCACATGCCCGCACGCGTATGCCCTAACCCCCCATGTGCACACGC
>LFIK01003824.1_pt1 | contig 12201 bp, 13 predicted proteins | sample 643401 | NCBI WGS metagenome assembly LFIK01 (sample SAMN03777447, study PRJNA286221) | soda lake metagenome | biome: soda lake; feature: Kulunda steppe; material: water; isolation source: sample T5-Br brine of Lake Tanatar-5 | place: Russia: Kulunda steppe | collected 2010-07 | reverse complement strand
GGGCCAGCGCCTCGGGGCGCGCGGGCGGCGCTTTCGGTGGTGCCAGCCAGACCAGCGCCAGCGCGCGCGCCATCAGCAGCGTCGTGGCCACGCCCGACAGCGTCAGCGCGAGCGTCAGCCACGGCAGCCACACCGGGGAGCCGTTCGAGAGCGCGGCCTTCAGCGCCTCCTTGCCCAAAGCCCCCGAAGTCACGGGAAACCCCGCCAGCACCAGCGCGGGCGCCAGCATCGCCCCCATTACCAGCGCGCGGCCCACCGCCCCGCCCTGCGCCGCCCAGGCGCCGACGCCCAGAAACAACGCGCCCTTGGCCAGCGCGTGATGCGCGGCCAGGAAGACCAGCACCGGCAGGACCGCGAGCCAGGCTGCGGGCACCATCAACCCCGCGCCCAGACCCAGAGCGATGATCCCCATCTGGCTGACGCTGGAAAAGCCCAGCACGGTCTTGGCACTCCGCTCCTGCACGCCCAGCAGCAGGGCGGCGAAGATCGTCACCATGCCCGCCGCCATCACCACCGTCCCGTGGTCGGCATAGGCCCCCACCCCCAGCGGCACCGCCGAGACGATGCCGAACAGCCCCGCCTTGATCATCGCGCCCGACAGCACGGCGCTGGCCGGAACCGGGGCGGCGCCATGGGCAGGCGGCAGCCAGAAATGCAGCGGCATCACCCCCAGCTTGATGCCGAAGCCCGTCAGCAGGAGCGCCACGGTCAGCCCCGAAAGCTCTGCCCCGCGCAGATCGGCCAGCAGGATCGAACCCGCCTGCGTCGCCGCCAGCACCAGCCCGGTGAACAGGATCAACTCGCCGATCACCACGAAGCCGATGTAGAGCTTCGACGCCCAGCGCGCGCCCGCGTCCCGCGTGTGGATCACCAATCCGTAGGAGGCGAAGCTCATCAGCGCGAAGGCGGCGTAGAAGCCCACCGCATCCTGCGCCAGGATCAGGCCCAGATTGCCGCTCATGGCCATCAGGAACACCACCCCGAAGCCGGTCGCGCGCGGGTCCGCGCGCAGCCAGTGGCGCGCGGCACTTCCGGCGGCGATCCACAGCACCGCCGTGAAGATCAGGAACAGCCGCGACACCGGGTCCAGTCCCAGCGTCAGTCCCAGCACGAACCAGTCGCCGCGCGTGGACACCGGGTCGGTGACCAGCAGCCCCAGCATCAGCGCCGGAAGCGCGGCCAGCGGCATCATCCGCCACAGGATCGGGCGGGCCGCCAGGCTGAGCAGCATGAGCGCCATGATCAGCGGCCAGCCGATGGCGAACAGAAACATCGAAAGGGTCATGGGTGGTTACTCCTGATACTCGATGGCGACGACGAAACGGGTCCACTCCAGCGGGCTGAAGGGGGCATTGGCGAAGCCGCCCACCACCAGCACCAGCAGCGCGGTGGTGATGGGCGGCGCGGCCAGCCACCAGCCGATGCGCTGACGCGCGGGGGCCGCATCTGCGTCCGCACTGTCCCGGAACCAGGCGCGGTAGAGCATCGGCAGGAAGTAGATGGCATTGAGCAGGCTGGAGCCGAGCAAGAGCGCCACTACCCAGGCCGCGCCCGCGTCCAGTCCGCCCTGTGCCAGATACCATTTGCTGACGAACCCGGCGAGCGGCGGCAGCCCGATCATGGCCAGCGCAGCCGCGGAAAACGCCAGCATGGTGCCCGGCATCTTGGCGCCCACCCCATCCATCTGGCTCACGCGCTTGACCCCCAGCCCCTCGGCCAGATTGCCCGCGGCCATGAACATCGTGATCTTCATCAGCCCCTGATGGATCAGATGCGCCAGCGCGCCCACCGCCGCGATCGGGCTGGCCAGCGCCACGCCAAGGGTGATGTAGCTGACCTGGCTGACCGTGGAATAGGCCAGCCGCTTCTTGATATCGTCCTGCGTGATCGCGCGGAGCGAGCCGTAGATGATGGTGATCCCCGCCAGCGCGGCCAGCGGCGCGGTCATCCCCAGCGCCTGCGCGGTGTCGATGCCGAAGACCTCGTAGACCACGCGCATGATGCCGAAAGCCCCGGCCTTGACCACCGCCACCGCGTGCAGCAGCGCCGAGACCGGCGCGGGCGCCACCATGGCGATGGGCAGCCAGGCGTGGAACGGCACCAGCGCGGCCTTGACCCCCAGCGCGCCGACCAGCACCACGAACAGCGCCTGCGCGGCCAGCCGGCTGTCCACCGGCGCCGCGCCCATGACCCCGCCGGGCACGAAGTCGGTGGTCCCGGTCAGCACCCACAGCCCCATGGTGCCCAGAAGCAGCACCAGCCCGCCCGAGAGCGTGTAGATCAGATAGATCCGCCCCGCCCTGAGCGCCTCGGCCGAGCCGCGATGGATCACCAGCGGATAGGTCGCGAGCGTCAGCAGCTCGTAGAAGATCAGGAAGGTGAACAGGTTTCCGGACATCGCAATACCCACGGTTGCGGCCACGCACAGGCTGAAGAAGCCGAAGAACCGCGCCCGGTGGGGTCCGCGCTCCAGATACCCCACCGAATAGACGGTGGTGATCAGCCACAGGATCGCCGAGAGCGCGATGAACAGGATCGCCAGCGGGTCGGCCTGCAGCTTGAACTTCAGCCCCGGCAGCATGGTGAAACGCACGTCATAGATCACGCCCTGGCTGACCTTCCACGCCAGCCACGCCACCAGCGCGACCTTCAGCGCGGCCACGCCCAGGTTGACGGCCGTGCGCAGGCTGGCGGCGCGCTCGGGCAGCGCGAACAAGAGCGGCGAGGCCAGCAGCGAGGTCAGCAGGATGAACAGCGGCAGCAGCGGCATGTCGCTGCGCAGAAAGGCGATCAGGTCGGTCATGGTGTGGCTCCGAATGGATAGCCCAGTTCGATGAAGCTCAGGATCGGCGCGGCCATCAGGCCCAGCGAGATGGCGGCAACGGCCAACGTCAGCGGCGCGATATCGGCCAGCGCCCAGCCCTGATGCTCGCCCAGCGGCGCGCGCACCCGGTCGAAGCGCAGGAACCCGGCCAGCACGCGGCTGAAATACGCCACCGACAGGAAGGTGCCGATCATGGTCACCGCCACCCAGTGCCAGTAGCCCGCGGCCATGGCCCCCTCCATCAGCGACCACTTGCCGATGAAGCCCAAGCTGGGCGGCAGTCCGATCAGGCTGATCGCGGCCAGCGCAAAGGTGAACTGCGCCAGCGTGGGGCGGATGGGGGTGCGGTCCAGATCGGCGATCCGGTCATGGCCGATCTCGTCCTTGATCCGTCCGGCAGACAGGAACATCGCCGCCTTGGCCACGCCATGCGCGAGGATCAGGAGCGCCGCCGCCTTCCAGCTTTCGGTCAGGCCGACCTGGCCTGCGCGGGCAAAGGCGATGAAGATCAGCCCGATCTGCAGCACCGTTGACCACGCAACCAGCAGCTTCAGCCGCTCCGCGCGCAGCGCCTGCACGCCCCCCCACAGCACCGCGCCTGCGCCGAGGGCGCCAATCAGGGTGATAAGGATCTCGTCCGGCAGCGGCACATAGGTCGTCAACCGCAGGAAGATGTAGAGCGCGGCCTTGACCACCAGCCCCGACAAGAGCGCCGAGGCGGGTGCGGTGGCGTTTGCGTGCGCCGCAGGCAGCCAGAAATGCAACGGGAACAGCGCGGTCTTCAGAAGCAACCCGATGATCATCAGCGCCAGCGCCGCGCTCAGGGCCGCCGACGGCTCGGCGCCGATCAGCCCGGCGAAATCAAGCCGCCCCAGTTGCAGATAGACGAACCCCACCCCCATCAGGAACAGCAGCGCGCCCAGGATCGAGGCATACATGTATTCCAGACCAGCGCGCACGGCTTCCTTCGTGCCCGAAAGCACCGTAAGTCCCACGGCAGCCAGCGCGATCACCTCGATCATCACATAGAGGTTGAAGATATCGGTGCTGAGGTAGACGCCGTTCATGCCGGTCAGCAGCAGAAGCCAGAGCGGCCAGAAATACTGCCGCTGGCGCGCCTCGCGCAGGGCATCGAGCGCGCCGACACTGACCAGCAGCCCCACGGCGGCGGTCATGGCCAGCATGGCCACGCCCAGCCCGTCGGCGCGCAGGGCAATCCCCATCGGCGGGGCCCAGCCGCCCAGCTCCAGCGTGATCGCGCCCGCATCCAGCACCTGCCGCGCCAGTGCGGCCACGGCGGCACAGGTGACCAGCACCGCCGCTAGCCCCACGGCCCCGGCGGCGCGCGGAAACACAAAGGCCGCCACCGCCCCGAACAGCGGGGCGAAGAGGGCCAGGATCATCGGGTCAAGCGTCATCTTCGGTTTCCAGCGTTTGCAGGCGGCGGATCAGGGCAAGGGCGACGGCGGTGGCGCTGACCATCACCACGATCCCGGTGATAACCAGCGCGTGCGGCACGGGGTCCGGCGCGGCGGGGGGCACGCGCCAGGCGGCAACCACCAGCACGAAGCCCGCGCCCACCGAACACAGCTTCAGCGCCAGCACGCGCCGCAGCCGGTCCTGCGCGCAGAGCGCCCCCACCAGCCCGATGGCGAAAACGGCGATCCCGGTCACCCCGTAGATCAGGTCCGGCGTCAGTTGAGGCATGGTCCCGAACATCATCCGCGCCCTCCGTCAGTGCGCAGCGCCACCGGCTCGCGCCCATGAAAGAGCGCGGCCAGGGTGACGGCGATGGAAATGGTCACCAGCCCCTCGATCAGCAGGATCAGGGTCTTGGCGTGCTCGGGCGGGTATTCGAACGCCACGCGCCCGCCGCCCGCCACCAGCAGCGCCACCCCGGCAAAGACGCCGGTGCCCAGAACGAAGGCCCAGCGCGCCACGCCGCGGTGCGACGGCTGCGGCACGTAAAGCCGCGAGAGCAGGAGCAGCAGACCCACCGCCGCCAGCACCGCGCCGCCCTGAAACGCGCCGCCCGGCGCCTCGGCCCCTTTCCACAGCAGGTAGGTGCCGACCACCACGATGGCGGGCAGGGTCAGGCGGGCGAAGCCCTGGAACACCTCGCCCAGCACCGGGGCCGGAGCGTCCGAAAGCCCGCGTTCGATCTGCCAGACGCCGATCACGGCGGCCAGCAGCACCACCACCTCCATCAGCGTGTCATAGGCGCGGAAGCTCAGCAGCACCGCCGTCACCGGATGCTCCACGCCACTTTGCGGCAGCGCCTCGGCCACCAGCGCATCGAACCCCGGCCCGGAGCGCGGCGCGCCCAGGAACGCCACCGCCAGCCCCAGCGTGATCAGCCCGCAGAAGGCCGCGTTGGCCCAGAGCACGGGCGCGGGGACCGGCGCGGCGGGGGTGACGCTGAAAGCCTCGGGGCGGTTCAGCGTGCCGGTGACATAGCGCAGGTGATGCAGCGTCTTCAGCAGCAGCGCGCCGGTCACGCCGGTGCCGATGGCGGCCTCGGCCAGTGCCACGTCAGGGGCGGCCAGCCGCACCCAGGCCAGCGCCGACAAGAGCCCGAAGGTGATGAACAGCACGATGGCCACGAACAGGTCGCGCACGCTCAGCGACGCCACCGCCAGCGCCACCACCGCCGCCGCAAGCAGCAGGTCGAAGATGAGGATGGGGTCAGTCATCGCGCACCCCCGGCATGGTGCGCCGCGCATACCGCGCGATCAGGTGCCCGCAGGTGGCGCCTGCAACGGCGACGAAGAACCAGATCAGCGCGATGCGGACCAGATAGCCCACGCCATCGGCCATCAGCGCCACGCCCAGCGCGATCAGCGCCAGGCCCAGCCCGTCGGCCTTGGTCAGCGCGTGCAGGCGGCAGAAGATGTCCGGAAACCGCAACAACCCCACGGTTCCAGCGACGAAGAACACGGTGCCCTGGCCGATCAGGGCGGCGCCAAGGATGTCCAGCATCAGCCCGCCCTCCGCGAGGCCAGCACCACGAAGGCCACCAGCGTCACCGCCGCCAGCAGCGCGAACACCATGGCCACGTCCAGCAGCGCGGGCGTGTCCATCAGCCGCGACAGGATCAGCAGTATCGCCACGGCGGCGGTGCCGAACAGCTGCGCCGCCAGCATCCGCTCGGCCGGTTCCGGCCCGCGCAGGACCCGGACCAACCCGGCGATGATGCTGGCCAGCAGGATGACAAGGATCGCTCCAAGGAAAAGGGTCATCGAAATCTCCTGAGTGTCAGTTCAGCGCGAAAAGCGCCGCCACGCGTGCTTCAATCACGGTCAGATCGGCCTCCAGATCGGCGCTTGTATCGAGCATGTGGACAATCACCGCATCGCCCGTGACCTCGGCCGAAAGCGTGCCGGGCAGCAGCGTGACAGTGTTGAGAAACAGCACCCGCGGCGCGCCCGCAGGCAGGGTCAGCGGGTGGCGGCGAAAGCCGGGCCGCAGCGGCATCCGCGGGGCAAAGGCGCGCCAGGCGACATCCACCGCCCCGCGCACCGACTGAAGCGCGAACCACCAAACGAAGCCCAGCGCCCCGCGCGGGCTGAGCCGCCAGCCGGGGCTGAAGGGCATCAGGAACACCAGCGCCGCGCCCGCCAGAACCGCAGGCAGGCCGAAGACCAGCGCATCCGCCCGGAAATCGGTTAGCGCCGCCCAGATCAGCAGGAGTGCCGCGGCCATGGTCAGGCACCGCCGCCACCGCCCGGCGACCGCGGGGGGCGGCGAGTCAATCGTGACCACGCTGCCGCCCCCGCGGGCGGACAAGGCTGTGTTGTCGATCAGGCGCTCGGTCTGACGCATCGGGGCCTCTCGGGCAAAGGGTCGCTGGAATGACAGCGCGGCGTTCGCAAACCTGCGCCCGCGCGCCATATCCCCCATCAAACGCGCGAGAGCGGGTTTTCATCCTGCGCTGCGGCGAAAATTCGTGCGGCGGTCACGCTGCCGTGACCGATGGATGAAACCCCGCTTCGGCGCGTTTTCCGGGCATCAAACCGATGGAGGATCCCATGACGATGACTGCGAATGTGCCGACCCACATGACGCCCAAGCGCCGCAACGATGGTCTGATCGGCTTGTGGGGCCGCATCATTCACCGCGACCGCGAGGCCTATGAGCGCTGGCTGGAAGACCGCGACCTGACCGCCGTCACCGCCTGCCTGCTGCGGCTGAACGAGCGGCAGTTGAACCGGCTCGGCTTCTCGCATTCCACGCTGGGGATGGATGTCGAGGATCTGGCAGAGCGCAAGAAGTTCGAGGCGCAGATCGGCATGGACGTCCTGCGCCTCGTCGAGGATGACGCCGAGATGGTAAGCGACCACCGGTCACGCGATTACCACGCGATCGCCGCGGAATAGGACGGTGTGCAGAACGCATATGGGCCGGGTCGATGTCGACCCGGCCTTTTTCGTGCCTGCGGCGGGGCCGGGCCGACGCCTGATTGATACGGCTTCCGGCTGATGGGCGCGGGGCACGGGATCATGCGTGACGCCAAGGCGCCCCCGGTACGCCTACACCCGTTCCCGATCAGCCTGCGCCAGCCGACACCACCCTGCACCCTGACTTCATCTTGCCTCAAATACCCTCGCCGAAGGCAGCGAGCCGACAGGCTCGCTTTTCCGCAGGAAGCGGGGTAGCCCATCCAGTCGCCGCGCGACCCACCGCCGGTGCGTCAACGTGATCGGGACGCACTTTGACGCGCCCCTTTTCGGCCCGCTGCCTGTCGTCTGCGTTGACCGTTCGGCAGTCTGGACCATCTGTCGCCGCACGGCCCGTCGCCTGGCAGCCTGACCTGACACCCGCCCTTCCAAATGTCGGCGCGCGCGCAACGAAAACCCCGGCCACGCGGGCCGGGGCGCTTGTCGGTGAAGTGGGACGGCTCAGTTGGCGCGGATCACGCGAGCAATTTCGTCCAGTTGCAGGATCGCGCGCTTCAGATAGAAGCCCTGCAGGTGCAGGTGGTTGGCAAGGAAGCTGTTTGCACCCGAGCTGTTCAGAACGATCAGCGGCTTCTGCTGCGAGGCCAGCCGCAGGCTTTCCAGCGCCTGATGCCAGACCCGGGTCAGGCCCTGGGAGCGGATCACATCCTCGAAATCCCGCCCCAGTTCCCGCAGCAGCAGATACGAGGCATAGGCCATCCCCTTGTTGAAGTAGAAGATGTCATCGGACACGAAGTCGATGATGAAGCCGTCGCCGCTGACATGATCGTCCACAATCGCCGCGCGCGAGCCAAGTTCGCCCGCCATCCGCTCCACCGTCATGGCCAGCGCGTCGGGTCGGGTTTCGAACACCGCCATGCCCATCGATACGCGCGCGTTGAACGCCCGCAGCGCACGCGCGGCGGCCTCATACTGCGTGTCGGCGGGCTGGATCGGCAGGAACGACTGGTCGAAGTCGAACACCCAGACATCTGTCGGGAACTGGAGCAGGCCGACCGCGCGCTCGAGGTCACGGTCGATGGCCGACGAGCCCCGCAGCCGCCCGATCTGGTTTTCCAACTCCATCGCAAAACGGCTGATGGCGCGCATCATCCCGCGCTGGTAGTTCGGCATGTTGTCCAGAAACCCGGTCGGAAAGAAGAACGGGTCATTCGCGGTCCAGCGATTTTCGACCGTTTCGCGAAGGATCAGCGCCTCGGCCATGTTCACCGCGTGGCTGCCGTCTTCGACCGGCGCGGACGGGGTGAAATCCAGATCGGCATCGATGCGGTGCATCAGGTTGCCGATCACCCCGAAATACAGCACCAGCACCGCGGCCAGATACAGCGCGCTGCGCTTCACGATGACGCGCGGGCGGGTTCCGAAAACCAGACCGGGCACACTTGTCCGGGGCCGCTTGGCGGGGACCTGCGGCCGGATGATCAGATCATTCGCCATCTCAACCTCCTGTTCATGCACCAAGAACGCGCCAGACGCGCGTTTCATCCCGGCGCGGGCGCAAAAAAGCACCGATGCTGTGGTTTTTTCGGATGAAACCGGCGGCTCGTGCGTATGCGCTTCGAAACCCGTTTCGCAGATGGTGCCATGAGTCTGAAATCCGAACTGCAGTCCCACGTCGCCAGCCTGCGCCGCTATGCGCTGGTCCTGACCCGTGACCCGGTGGCGGCGGACGATCTGGTGCAGGAAACGCTGGTCAAGGCGATCGCCAAGGCGGACACGTTCCAGCCCGGCACCGACCTGCGGCCGTGGCTGTTCCGCATCCTGCACAACACCCATGTCAGTGACCTGCGCCGGGCAAAGACACGGGCTGTTGCCGCGTCCGATCTGCCCGAGCCGCTGGCCCGCGAGTGCCAGCAGACGCAACTGGAACTGAAGCAGGTGCTGGGCGCGCTGGACCAGTTGCCGGAGGCGCAGCGCCTGCCGATCATCCTCGTTGCCCTGCGCGAGATGAGCTACGCCGAGGCCGCGCGCACGCTGGATGTGCCGCTGGGCACCTTCATGTCCCGGCTGGGCCGTGGACGCGCGGCGCTGCGCCGGATCGTCGAGGGCGTGGCGAGCGGCAAACTGTCACTGATGCACCGCAAGGAGGGAGGCGAATGACCCGCAAGGAAGACAGGGACCCGGTCCCGGATACCGACCTGATGGCGTATGTGGACGGCACCTTGCCACCCGAGAAGACGGCCGAGGTGGAGGCACGGCTGGCGCGTGATGCCTATGCCCGTGACGCGGTCGCGCAGTGGCGCCATTTCGACAACCTGATCCATGATGCGGCGCGCACCGCCGACACGCAGCCCGCCAATCTGCGCATCGCGGCGCTGGAGCGCGAACTGGCTCGGAAACTGCAACGCCGCCGCCGGTGGGCGATCCTCACCGGGCCGCGGTTGCGGCAGGTTGCGGCCAGCGCGGTCATCTTCGCCGCCGGGTGGGGTGCCCATGCGCTCTATGATCGTGGCGCGTCGATGATGAACGGTGCTTATCCGGGTTTTGTCAGCCAGACGCTGGCGGGGCATTATTCCTACACGCTCGCCGCCCATGAGCGCGCCGCGTTCGGTGGCGATCAGATGGCCGATGCGCTGGCCTGGCTGTCCGAGGAAATGCAGCAGCGCATCGAAAGCCCGAAGCTGGAGCGGCTGGGCTACCGGGTGGAGTCGGCGCGCCTGATGGTGGTCGACGAAGAGCCTGTCGCGGTGTTCTACTACCGCAACCCCGAAGACGAGCGGGTCACCGTCTCGATGACCCCGCGCCGGGCGACGCAGCCCGACTATGAACTGCGGGTTGCGCGGGTGCAGGACGAGCGGATGGCCTACTGGAGCAGCGACCGCCTGCACTACACGGTGGTGACGAGCAGCACGGAAACGCCGGTCACCACGCTGGCCGCTGCCGTGCAGGAATGAGAGACAGCGGCCCCCGTTACGCTGCAGGTACCGGCACAGGCGCAGGCAGGATGCAGGCCGCCGTCGACCGCCTGCCCCTCAGTTGATGCCGAACCTGCACATCGCGGTCCGCGGCAGATGGCCAATCGCTCACGGCAGCTTTGTCCATGAAAGCGGCGACCGCGTCGTCGTCGTGGCCAGCTTCACGCAGAGACAGCGCCGCCCGGAGTGGGTCCATCGGCAGATGTTCTTGCAAGCCCGGCCAAGAGGCGCCGCGTCAGCACCACCGGCCGGGTCCGAGACCATGCCCCAGGAAGCGCTATCCCGCCGACACCCCCGCCTTCGGCCGCAAATGCAAGGCTTGCGCATGCGAAGGTTCGCACCGCGAAGCCGTCGCCGTTCGTCTCGCGCAGCAGCCCCTCCCCATTTCGCCCGCAGGCTCGAGGCCGTGCGAGGCGCTTTCTGACAGACAAGTCGCGTTGATCGTCACGACTTTCTGCGCACCGCCTTCGGAGGCCAGACCCGCCATGATCCGGGCAAGGCCTCCCATATCGGCCCATGCGGCACCTTGTGCAAAAGCTCCGCCCGGGTGCTGAGGATGGTCTGGCGCGGGGTGGGCGTGGGGTGAGGATCCGTTCGCACGGGCGCACCCTGTGGCTGTGCCCAGAGCGCGTTCGGGTTAGGTTGCGGTCGAACAATGCCGGAGACAGGCTGGATGCAGTTGCGCAAGACCCTCGCCACCATGGCCAGATATTCGGGCCTCGTCCTGCTTGCGCTCTGCGTGCTGGTCTTTGCGGCCTATTCACTCCGTTTCGGCCTGCGCGGGCTCGGCATCGACCTGTCCGGGGAGACCTATATCTACACGCCCGGCGGCACGTTCACGAACCTCGCCATCTTCTCGCACATGATCCTTGGCGCCGCGGCGATGGTGCTGGTGCCGTTTCAGCTGATCGGTCGGGTACGCCAGCGCCATCCCTGGCTGCACCGGATGGTTGGCCGGGTGATCGTGCTCGCCGCAATCACAGTGGCTGTCGGGGGTCTGATCTACATCACCTTGCGCGGCACAATCGCGGGTCCGCTGATGGACCTGGGCTTCGCTCTCTACGGTGTCCTGATGCTCGGTTGCGCGGTTCAGGCGCTGCGGCTTGCGCGCGCCGGGGATTTCGAGCGTCACAGCGCATGGGCGTTGCGGCTGTTTGTCCTCGTGATGGGCTCGCTCATCTTCCGGCTGCATTACGTGATCTGGTTCAGCCTGACCGACGGCCTCGGCAGCAACGACCAGCTCACCGGCCCCTTCGACCAGGTGCAGTATTTCGCGTTCTACATTCCCTATCTCGCCGCTCTCGAACTGTGGCTGAGGCGGCGCAACAGGGCGCGGGGCCGCATTTCGTTGCCCTGAAGGCAGCATGCCACGCGTGGCCTTTCCGGGCCGTGAGGGCATCAGGCACGTCACATCCTGCCCTCGACCCAGTTCGCGACAATCGACCCGGGCAGTGCGTCCTGCGCCCGGGCGGCATAGGCGCCGATCTCGTCATAGATCAGCACTTCCGCCCCGCTGTCGCGGGCGCGGATCGTGTACCAGCTCTTCATGATGTTACTCCTGCTGTGTGCCGGACCCGGGGTCCGGCCGTGCGGCGGGTGTGGCCCGCGCGCCCTGGGTCTCTCCGGGGCTGGTGCGGTAGTGCAGCCCCAGACCAGCGGCGCGTTTGGCGTCCACCGCATTCTCGCGGTCTTGGTGATGAAGCCCGCGAACATCGCCGCAGTCTTCTTCCGGTCAAGTTCTGCGTCGTCATACTGATCGAGCAGAAAGAGCCGCACCATGGCGGGCGCGACATGTGGCAGGCCCCTGATCTGGCCTGCGTCGAGCGGGCGGTAGATATGGAGCACATCCTCCGCCGGGCCGCGCAGGGTTTCCGGCATGCTGCGATACTCCACCGTCTTGCCGTCATAGCTGACGCGGGCGATCCCGGAGGATCGCTGGGCTGAAAGGGCATCGCGGCGGGCGCGGAGGTCGGTAAGTGTCGGCATCCTTGCCTCTCCTCCGGAT
>LFIK01003793.1_pt1 | contig 12204 bp, 11 predicted proteins | sample 643401 | NCBI WGS metagenome assembly LFIK01 (sample SAMN03777447, study PRJNA286221) | soda lake metagenome | biome: soda lake; feature: Kulunda steppe; material: water; isolation source: sample T5-Br brine of Lake Tanatar-5 | place: Russia: Kulunda steppe | collected 2010-07 | reverse complement strand
TACATACATACATACATACATACATACATACATACATACATACATACATACATACATACATACATACATACATACATACATACATACATACATACATACATACATACATACAGGCATACATACAGACATACAGACATACAGACATACAGACATACAGGCACACATACAGACATAGAGACATACAGACATGTACATAGACATACAGACATACATACATATAGACATACATACAGGCATACATTCATATATGCCTGCAGGCATCACTGCATTGAGTGAGATTGGCACATCCGCAGCACCAGGCACTGCAACTGAGCGCAGCCTTCTTGGGGGGGGCCTCGTCGAGCCGCCCGCAAAGGTGGACCCCAAGGCACAGGTGGGTGGGCAGCCTTTGCAGCGGGGGGGCGCAAAAGGTGCGACTCATTTCGGGGAGCCTTGCAGTGGCGAGTAGACACCCCTTTTGGAGGCATAATTTGGACGCCCTTTGCTAAGGCGAGTACAGGACACCCTTTGCAAAGGCGAAATCAGGGCACCCCTTGCAAAGAAGGCGCGCAGGTGGTGCACAGGGTGGTGCACAGGGTGGTGCACAGGGTGGTGCCAGGGTGGGACGTGCCTTGCAGAGGCGGTACCCTCTGCCTGCACAAGCATAGGTGAACAGACAGCACAAACAGGTGGACCGCGTGGCGCTTGTGAGCGTGCAGCACACAGGGACTTGCTGTGTGTGGCACACTGTGTGCCTTTTGCTGTGCACGCAGCACATCGATGTTTGGGCTGGGCTCTGTGCTGCGCTACACTGCATTGCACTGGAATGCTCACCACCAGAAGGCAGCCACGCACGCGGTCAGGGCATAAGGCCCGCCCAACAGTCCTAGCAAGCGCCCTTTTTTGCACCTTAGATGAACCTACCGCGGATTGGCACAGTCCTGCCTGCCCATGGTGCACATGGAAGCTTTCTGCACTTTAGAGGAACCTACCAAAATTGGCACAGCCCTGCCTGCCTATGGTGCGCATGGATGCTCCTGCTGTGTGCGGGTGCTCATAAAAGGCGCTCCTGCTGACTGCCTCCCGCATATGCCCCAGGCTGTCACGCACGTGCCACACATGCACGCGTGCCGCACCACCTGTCCTCGGCATGCGCACGCTCACCCACGCACGCGCATGGCATGCGCGCACTCAATTACACAGGCATGCACACGCTCGTGCCCGTGAGCGCGCACACACACTCACACGCGTGCGTCAACCTGTATACCTCCAAACAACTCATCGCAAGCTCAGCCAAGCGCATGCGCCACCTTCCGGCTCACCACCGCCACCACCCTGCAGGCGCGCGCCTTCCGCAAGCCCCCCACCATCGGTGACTTCTTCAAGAAGCAGGCCGCTGCCACCCCTGCCTGCAGCCAGTCAGCTTATGCCTCTCAAGGCAGCAGTAGACCCTTGGTGCCCACGGCTGGCGTCAGCAGCAAGGGTGTTGCAGGCCACCCCTTCTTAGCATGGGCCCCGTCATCGGCTGGCAAGGAGGGGGCCAAATCCGGAGGGGGCACCACCGCCGCCGTCCATGCTACTGCTGCGGCCCCGTCTGCTGCTAGGATGCAAGGCAGGGGGGCAGCAGGGGGGGGCGGATCCAACAGGAGGAGAAAGGCGGGCGGAGGCGGCAGCAGCAGCAAGCGAGCCGGGGCGGTGCCTGGGCAGCAGAGCCTGGCTGATAGTTTCTTTGGGGGACCCGCACGCAGGGGGGGCGTGGAGCCTCCCGCTGCAGCCAATCAGGTGCAGCAGGTGGAGGTGATGGCGCTGAGTGATTCAGAGGAGGAGGAGGAGCAGGAGGAAGGAGGAGGCAGGCCCCTGCAGCCAAAAAGAGGCTGGCACGAGGCAAGCCCGCTGCCGGGAGAGGCCAGGGAAGCGCCGCAGGGTGTGAGGGAGGGGGGCGGGAAGAAAGCAAGGCAGACAGCGCATGGGGGTGTGGAAGGGCTGGGGGTTGCACGAACCCAGAGAGAGGCCCTCGAGACAGAGCGGCACAAAGCGGAGGAGCTGATGGCAATGGGCTTCGCTCGGCCACAGGTGGGCGGTGTGTGTGTGTGAGTGAATTTGAGTGCGTGCGTGTGTGGGCGCGGATGCAAAAGCAAATCAGTGCACATGTAATGACCATGAGCTTGCTCAGCTATGGGTTTGGTTTGTTTGTTTTCTGTATTCAAGGCAGTTTGTGTGTGCGCATGCGCTCCTGTTTGCATGCACGACAACCGTTATCTTTGCTAGGCCGTGGATGTGTGCATGTTTGTGCGTACACATAAGTGGGACTGTGAGCTTGGGTCGTTTAGTAAACATTGGTACACTGGACATGGGCAAGTGTGTGTCCATGTGCAAATTTTTGTGTGCATGCCTGTGGATGTGTGTGTGGATGCAACACATGTGCACGCATATCTGTGTGCGAGCGCATACATGTCCATCCCTTGTTTGTGTGCTCGCATGCATGCTTACACAAAGGTGTCTGATCAAGGTCGGCTGCGTACAGACGCCTGCTTTGTTTTCACGGGCTGGTCTGTGGCGCCCTGGCTTGCCTGCTGAGCAAATGCAGCGCCTGAGCATGCTCCGCCTGCCCACCAGCCACGCTCTGCCTGCCACACAGGTGGACCGTGTGCTGCGCCTGGCAAAGGGCGACCTGGGAAAAGCCGTGGAGCTGTGCCTGGAGGGCATGTGAGCCCCGTGAGCCAAGCGAGCACACACAGTACTGTAACTACTTATTTACTCTTGTAACAAGCACATAACAAGCTGATCTTCCCTGACTTTTGCCTGGGAAGGAAGCATGCTCGCTCGCTTGCTTGTCTGACATCAGCCTGGGCAAAGCCAGTGGAGGCAGAGCGTCTTGCGCCAGTCAAGTGGAGCTGTGCAGGCTGTGGCAAGGAGTGAGCTTTGCATGCTGGCCATGAGTGAGCTTTGCAGGCTGGCCGTAAGTGAATTTTGCCCCATGTCATTGGCCAGAGCCTGCTTCCAGGGGATTACAAGTTGCTAATCAGGAAGGGCAACGAAGAGATGTGCTGTGTGTTGCTGGTGCCTATGACTAGACTAGGTAGGTGTTGCCAAATAACATAGCCTCACCTCCTCTGGTCATGCTGGCGGACCCTTTTCCTTCAATGATGCAGGGAGTATTGTCACTGCCTACGTAGTCTTTGCTCATTCTGCTTATTTTTGGATGAGAGCAGCTTGGGCTGCACAGGTTCTCCTGTTGCAAGTGCTGTAGGTGGGTGCATGCCTGCAACCCCCCTTTTGACTTCTGTGTGTGTGCCACCATTTCTCAACATTTACTTTATACTCTTAGGCTTTTGATGAAAGAGTCAACAATCGAGCTTATGTTCTCTCATTTCATTGCATGATGGTATGGCTCAGTACTTCATAGTATGAAGTTCATACGGACTGGTCATACGTCTTCCAGAGAAGGTGCGTGGTTGGACTACTGTCCATCCAAATGTAAACCTGAATAAGGAAAGGAAAACTACGTAGGTAGTGGGGAAAGCACTCCCTACATCAATTCAGGAAGAAGAGTCACCTAGAGCCTAAGCACTGTATGACTCCTCCACCAGCAAAGAAAACAAAAGAAGTCAATGGGGATCACGGGGATGACTGGCACCTACCTGGAGTTATGACGGCAAAGATCAGGAGTTGGCGCAATTGAGGAAAGATCTTCTCAGGAGACACCTTGATGCCCCGCCAGTGCAACTCACCTCGACGCACCCTGCCTGCAGCATATGGAAAGCCTCACTGCCAGAAGGCATAGCTGTACCTGCCGAATGAGGGCAGCTTCAAGCAAAGTTAGCTGAAACCTAGAAGACCTGCAACCTGGACCTAAACTAAAGAGGCCCAAATATGAAGGAGAAAGAGGTCTCACTAGAATGCTCACTACCCTGGAGGAAAGTACTAAGGATAGGCTACATAGCTGTACCTGCCGGCATCTGAGCTGAAGTCAATCAGGCCTGCAATCAAAATCAACTCATAAGGCAAGCAAGGAGGTGTTGTGAATCCCTAGGCACAGCAATCCAGGCAATCATGCACCAACAAGGTCAGTTCTTTAGTATCTGCTTGGCTAGCCAAGTCTCTAAGCCTGTTTGAGCCGCTAAGGAGGGTGCAGACAAGGTGATGGTGCTTGAAGCACAACTCTGCCAAGTCAGCACTCGGGCAATCTATCTTCACGTCTTGCACACAGTGCCAGTTGCATTTAGTGCAGATTATAAACTCGAAAGGTAATCTGTCTTGTTGTTGCCGGAGCAGCTTGATAGTCAGGATGTGACCGCAGCATGTATTAAGGGAGGGGTACGTGTCCGGTGCTAGCACCTGGCAGGCCCCCACCATGAGAAGAGGACAAGCTCAACTAGATGGGTATCAGGGGGATACCAAGTAGGTGTCCCGCCATCTCTGTGTGGATTTGGCTGGTGTGATTGAGGTTTTCTTTTGGTGTTGGTTGCAAACTGAATAGAATTCTGCTGCAGGTCTTATGTCATTTTGGTGACTCCGTCATGATGAAGCCTCAGCTGACTTTGCGGCAGCTCAGTATGGCTTTTGTAAATGATACCCATGACCCCCTTAAAAGGCAGTATGCAAATAGAAATGATTACAGACCTGGATCTCCAGCATGCCATGCTCTAAAGCTTTTTATGTTGTGCAAATGCTCTCTGAGATTGTGCTTGCACAGTTTTTCTTTCTTTATTTTTCGTTCTTTCTTGTGGTTATGGTCTCTTAGCAAATGGGAAAAAGCGCATAGTGGAGGAAAAGCCTTACCGCTGGAACGTGCTTGCTACCAGTTGGTAAGATAAGTTATGGGCCATAAGTTATAACATCAGGTCTGAACATCACATGCAAGGTATGTGCCTGGAGATTTTGCAGGAGCCAGCAAGGATGTCTTCTGCTTGACAATTGAGGAAATGCTACAGGATTTCGTTCAACCGACCTGGGTTCGTCCTTCTCAATTGTAACTTCAAGTTGGTGGCCTTCAGGTTTACCTCTTTTTATGGCTTCTATGATCATTCAAAATGCAATGTTGTGTCTGTAAACATACTTTTCATGGTCAGGTGTCAACCAAATAGTGAGAAGTCTGGTCATCAGTCGATGGGGATGACTGACTAAAAGGTCCGGGAGCCATCCTGAATCTATGACCCAACTTCTGATGGAAATGCGTGCCCGTTCATGTTGGGAAAGAGAGGAAAATACAATTATGCAGGCAGCAAAATATTCCCTGCCTCAATTAAGGAAAAGCAGACACATTGTTTTAAAGTGGCGTGCTCCACCAGGGTAAAATGGAAACTAGTAACATTCATTTTTTTGTGCCAGTGAAGTCCCAAATGGATTTCTATCTTAAGCAATGTCTAAGATTGCTTAGGGAAGTACAGCTCATATTTCATGATGGTACGCATGCTTGTACTTGGCATAAAGCGGCCATAAAGAGCTATTCATTTGTCCATGGTTATGAACGAAAGCCATCGACTATTATTCACCCTCCATGTGTAAAGCCTGGGTGTGTAAGCCAAATTGTTATGTCTTCAATGTCATGAGTGAGCATCTTATGCTCTGGCATGTGCTTCCCAGCGATTTGCCTGTGGAGCTGATGCTGTCTCAGCTGCAGGTGTGAGCAAAATGATGCCAGCCATACAGATGCTAGGAGCTGGTGAATAGCCAGCTGTCAGAAATGCTATGCTATTTTGAACGCCTGTTGACCTATCCACATTTGAACTTTGCTGATCATTCCTAATGGGTTTGCAGACTTCCAAAGCCTTTGCTTCTTGCTTCAGCATGCGCGCCTTGACGCCATTTTTGCCTTGTAGATGCTACCTTAAGTACCATCCTGTCACTGCCTTGAGGAGCTGAGTAGTGCACTAAATTGGCAAAGCAGCAGCGGCGACCAAGGCAGCCATGATGCAGTCATTCTGGACTCCTACATCTCAATCTGTGTTTCCTCCTCCTATGTTGACCCTGTAGGGCTTGCCCTTAGCGCCCTGCAAGCCTGCGCCACTATCCTGCTTGCCAACACAGCGCCCTTATCCAAGCGCTTGCCAACTTGGCCTGAAGAGACTGAAGAGACTACGCACATGCTGTGCCTGTTTACACAGCTGTTTGCAAAAGTCTAATCATGCCGAGGGGTGCAGGTAAGATTCTCCTACCATTCGTCTGATGTGGCCTATTAGTGCTGATGTACTTGCTGTGGCAGCCCAATATCTTCCTCAGAATAGCCATTGCCCCAAGCTCAAAGGATAAAGTCCACACTCACTCTGGACCCTGCAAACAGTGTTACTGCACAATTTATCAGGGTTCAAGAATGTTATCCAGAATACATTTATCTGTGTCTAGGGAACTACAGCTCTTCCATCTTGATCTAAGAGGGAGACAAATGTGCACACGCATCTGGCCTAAAAGTGAACTGCAGCTGCTTCACTTACCTGCATCTTTATGTCAACTAATCATTTCTTGACAGGGCCGCCAAGCTCCTGAAGCACTTGCAATTTTGTTGTGCTTAGTCCATGAGACGGCACCAAAGCCTGGCTTGGTAGGACAGGAGCAGCATGCCCCCAAGGGCCAGTGTGAGCGGGAACGACAAAAGCATTGGCCAGGAAGCCACCTGCAGCCATCTCTAGAGAGATATGCCCAGTACGCATCTGCAGCTTCAACAGCTTTGACCAGACTGGCTGTGCTGTACCCCTGCGTTTTTTTTGCTGTGTGTCTCTTAACTCAAGTTGAGACCCATACGAAGGTCAGTTCTTTGGTAGCTTGCATGATCTTATGGGAGGCAATCGCTGGGAAAAGTACCAATATATGGTGGTTCAAACTAGTCAGTAAAATGAGTAGTTTAGAGTACGCACAGCTTTCATATCAGTCCTTTTCAGCATAATTTCTAAAAGTTAATGTTGTTGAAGGCGACCAGGGGAGACTCAGCAGCTGTACAAGAGGCACAAGCTGGCATAGCTTTCAAAGCCTCTCTCGAGCATGCCGTGATATTGATCACCAGAGATCAATGCAGCTACTTAAGTAGAAAAAGGCTGCATGCAAATGACATTACTGTGCATTTGACGAAATCTAGTGTGCTGTGGCTTTGATGCGCTGACTGTGGCTGCATTGTTCCTTCCGAAATGCATGAAAGCACACAACCACCTAACATGTGCCTTACTTTTTGCTATGTCCAGAAGCTGAAAGACCTTGCTGGCAGCATTTCTGGTGGCCCTGCTATCCTGGACCTTCCCTGCTTTGCATGGCACAGGTGCCCTCAGAGTGCCCAAAGCAACGCTCATTAGGCAGGCTATCCTATTGTGTTGCACATTATTGACATGCACTTCTGACAGCTTTGTGCACGTGCTCTAGCCTAAATTTCAGGTTGCAGAGGGATGAAGTGCGTCCCAATCTGCTCCATCTTATACACAGATGGCTCCCCCTCACGACGTGAATTATGCGCACACGTGTATGTTGGAAATGCAAAATATTTCTTGACTGGATTTTTAGGCAAGTGGAGTCTCTACCTTGTGCGATCTTACAAGTGTCAATTCTGACTTAACAATTCAGTTGCACTGGTTACCAGGTAGCCGCTGCCTCAACTTTATGGGGTTAGATCAGCCATTCCTGCATCAAAGGCCCTATCCTGAAACTGCTATGATTGCTGTGACTTGCCTCCACACACCAGCTTGACTGTGGAGGAGGTCTTGGACAAGGGGCTTCAGAAGCTGGTAGGCACTTTCCTGGATATTGTCATGGACGCACCAGACGAAGTCCCACAACTAGCTCATGTTTGCCTGCTCTCATGCTCAATCTTGTTTAATCTCTGGGCTGCAAATGTCATGGGTACTATGTCCTGCAAGGTTGGCGACTAGGACCTGGAGGGGAAGCACTCAAATAACTGCCCTTCAGCAGAAATGCCAGACATGTGCATTAAGTTACTCCCGGCTGAGCAGAAGCGCTTCCTACATTTGACAATGAGAAATCTCGGCCAAGTGTTGAAAAAGACAAAAGTGGAGCTCACTGCTTGCTGCAACACGTCCTGCACCGGCTTCTACTCTGACCAAGAACTTCAGTAAGTGCCTGTGTTGCAATATTTGTGTGCCTATTGAGGCATTTGAGGTGCGGCGCACTGAAGGCTTTCTGAGCGTCCTTTTAGTGCATCTCCTGCCTTCCTTGCTTGATGCTTCCTACCTGCACCAGCGCATACAAGCAAGGCAACGAAATCCTGAGGAGAGCTGTAATCTGCCATTTCAAAAAGCTATGCACCTTGTGAACCAGTCTACCTCATGCAAGTGTTCCTGGCAACTAACGACAGTGCACCTGTGGTTGCATTTGAGGTGTGCTTACTAATTAGTAATTCTGAACATCAGCAAACTCCTCTTTCTCTTCACTTATGCAGGTGGTGCCCTTCCTGCTATGGATTTTGGTATTACCCAATTAGCACAGCTCTGAATCATGCCAGATCCACATGATTGAGTGCTGCCTTAGTCATTGCATGAGGCGCTGACTCAGGGAAAAAAGCCATTCACGTGTGGCAAATCAATGCATCCGAGCACGCAATGACTGAACTTAATGGGCTTGTTTGTAGAAGCAGCAGTGCTGCTTAGAATGATACTACCCTCTGACAGTATGGTAAGAGGGCCATGTGTTTGTATGTACAAACCAAGGCATTTGTTTTGGACTCTAATGTGCATGATGTTGAAGTTTGGGACCTAGCTAGTCTTCAAGCTTAAAGCTGACATGCACCAAAAGGGTAAACCAGGCCGTGCTAGCACTGATAACAATACTATTAGACAATACTATATAGTATACACTAAACATGATGGAATAGGCTGCTAAATACAAGTGGCACTGGGCCAGCTATGCTATCTGGTAAACAGACTCACGACTCTTCGAGGCAATGTGTTTCCTTTTCCTCAAGTGATGTAGAGAGTGCTTTCACTGCTTGCACAGCTTTAATTTCTTTTTCAAGTCAGGCATGCCCTGTCAACACCTTTGCCGAGCTTCGGCCATTGTTAGCCTCCACAGTTTTCTTTTGGGAGTGGGAAGTAGAGCCTCTTAAAAAATCTTAGTCCAGATCCTCAGGAGGCCCCCAAGCTTGCTGTGAAGCTTCATGCTCTGTCACGCCAAATCACTGTCATTGGTGAATTACCATCTCAGATACACAAGCCACATTTAAAGGGGGATTTAAAAGAGAGCTAAATTAGGAAAACACCTCAAACATAACCCCCACCAACTAACTCAAGCACTCTGACTACGATTCATCGCTGACTACAATTCGTCGTGACAGCTCATTCGGTTCAATGCTTATAAACTCGTTATGCGCTCGTAAAAAAACTTTTGCTGCAAATCATCATCAAGACCAGGAATGGTGTACTGCTAGTCATCCTCCTGATCCCCTCTGACTTCTTTTGTTTTCTTTATCTTTAGCGGTGGAGTCATGCGGTGGTTAGGCCCTAGGTAACTCTTTTTTCCTTAATTGATGTAGGGAGTGCTTCACTGCTAACTGGGTATTCTTTTCTTTTTCAGCCGCTGCCCACCTAATTGGCCCACCTAACCGACGGCCCACTGGGTGGCACCTAATCGACGGACTACTCTCACTGCTTTGTTTACATGCAAAATCTGCTTAGCTCCCTTCACTCAACAGATCCAGCCATGCAGCCTTATACTTTTTGGAGGTACAGCCTTATATTTTTTTAGGGAAAAGTGCGCTGTTCCCGTTTATTCCACACAGCCCTGTAGTCACACTTCTTTGATTGCCTAAAACCTGTGAGCTGCCTTCAAACATCTTCAGGTTTTCAGCCTTGTTTTTCACCAAACCATCTGGCTTCCAGACACTACCTTACTCCTAATTTGAGCGCTTTAGTTTTCGGTTTAGGGTTGCAGGCCTTTTAGGCTTCGGCTAAGCTGCCCTCGTTCGGCGGATACAGCTATGTGACCTAACCTAACCTAAAACCTGTGAAACCTGTAAACCATACATGCAAAATTTGGAAAGAGTGTGTGGTCATTCTTTTTAGATCCGGATGCATGCTAAGCCGCCCTCGTTCTGCCGGCACAGCTCTGTAATCCTTACTAAGGGTGGTAGCTCAATGCACCGGTGCATTTCCTTCTCCGTTGGTACTACCTAGTAGGCTAGTAGCCCTTGTTAGCCCTCACTACTTAATCCAGCGGATCACTGACAGGGCATCTGTAAGTCCTTAATATCTAATTCAGTATCCCATAGAGGATGCACGCGCGCAGCAAGGGTGTGTGCGACCCATGCAATTAATGTCGCCTACAGCAAAGAGAATTAAGCTGATGGAGCATGATGAGAAAGCAAGAAGAGAAAAGAAAAATACGCAAGCAGCAAAAAGCTAAGCATACAAGCTCCTTAAATCACGAAATAGAAGCTGGGTAAGCATGTGCAAACTAATTGTACAACTGCTGATACTGAAACATGTCACACAGAAGCAAGCTATCCCAGCTGGCAGTTCCTTAGTCAGGCGTATGCTTTCAAATGCATCTGAGCTCACAAATCCGCATGCAGCACTGCTCACAACCCTCATTCTACCGGTACCATAACACTAGATGGGAAGAGGCATGGGAATTTGAATGATATCATGCAGGCTTTCAAGAGCATGGCCTCAAGCTCATCAATCAAGGGACGTTCTGGACAATGCCAGCAGGGATGATCCCGACGACACAAGGGGCAATGCTCAACACCTCTTCCTCCCATCCCATGGTCTGGGGCCTTGGGATATCATCCAGGCCGCCTTGCCTAGGCACACAGAGGAGAAAAAGGGGAAACCCTGGCGGCATCGTCCTGTGCTCGAGGCATGACAGGGCCCTCAGCATACCCCCCGCATCACCCGACCTAGCTGGCATCACCAAAAAAGGCCTGGGGCGCAAGCTGCCTCAAACGTACCCACACCCCGCAGCCAGGGGAGAGACGCCCCATCAGTTGCCGACCATGCTCTCTGAATTCTACACAAAATTGTCTCCAGACCACTCGTTAGTTGCCGACCATACCCTCCGATTTCTCCACAAACTTGTCTCCAGGCCACTCGTCAGTTGCCCACCATGCTCTCCGAGTTCTCCACAAACTTGTCTCCAGACCACTCACTGTCATTGGACAGCCCCACTTTGGCTTTCTTGGCTGCAAGAGCCTCACGCTGCACTCATGGCGATGCGAAACGTGTGAGCAAAAAACGCGTGAGCACAAATTGGGTGAGCACTCCAGCGCGAGGGTAAGGGCGGTTGTGGCAGCTGGAGGCGTCCATGCACCCGAAACCAACAGCTGCACCATGTGCACACGCACAGCACACACATTTGCTCACGCAAGCGCAGGTATGACAGACAGACGTGCATTCATGCACTCAGGGCTGCGCATGTGAGGCATGTGGCCCTGTGCTACAAAGGGCATTAAACCCAACCGAGGGTGACCACTTATTGCACCCATCCGCTACAAGGTGATTGCCACTTTGCTGAGGCATGGTCACAGAAACACCTCATGCACAACTTTGTTCTCCACACAACGCACCTGCCGCGCAACAAGGTCCGAGTGTGTTGTGAAGTAAGGCAGGGAAGCCCCTCTGAACTCATCGATGCTGCTGAAGTTGTGCTTCTTCATGAAGCTCTGCGCATGCAGGCACAACAGGGATATCCTGAGCAATTTTACGCGTGTGAGGCGCAGCTCTACCTGCACTGCCAGCTGCATGATCACCATGCAGCACCGCAAACTCTTGCGTCCCTTCCCACCAGCTTGTGCATCAAACAGGGCATAATGTGTATAATGCGCCTAGTATGCCACGACAAGGGCACGCACTTGCCTGTCACCGATGCAAACCATTTGTCTCCTTCTCTCGATCACACAGGCACACTCCACAACATATCACACTGCTGTGCACGCACATGTGTAAACTCTACACCTGCTTACGTGCCCTAGCCCACAACCAAACCCACACAACCACACTTGTGCACCTGTAGGCCTCCGCACAGGTTCTTGATGACAGGGTAACCATGGATCATCACGCCTGTGCATACCTGCAGACGGCGCAGTGTGCTCATGTGTGTGTTCAATTGTTCAGGCTCAGGAAGGGTGTACCATAGGAGTATGTTCATGTGTGCTCATGTGAGTGTGCCCATGTGCACAGACTCAGGAAGGGTGTACCATGTGAGTGTGCTCATGTGAGTGCGCTCAATTGCAGACTCAGGAAGGGTGTACCATAGGAGAGCAGAGGGCCAAGAGTTGGAAGTTGGTACCAT
>LFIK01003822.1_pt1 | contig 12206 bp, 11 predicted proteins | sample 643401 | NCBI WGS metagenome assembly LFIK01 (sample SAMN03777447, study PRJNA286221) | soda lake metagenome | biome: soda lake; feature: Kulunda steppe; material: water; isolation source: sample T5-Br brine of Lake Tanatar-5 | place: Russia: Kulunda steppe | collected 2010-07 | reverse complement strand
GCGCGCGTGCGCGCACACACACAAACGCACACGCACATACACACACACAAACACACACACTCATACACACACAAACAATCGTACACACACAAGCACTCATGTACACATGCACGTGTCCACGCACACATGCGCATGCGCGCACACACACACACACACACACACAAACACACACACACACACTCATACACACACAAACAATCCTACACACACAAGCACTCACGTACACATGCACGTATGCACGCACACATGCGCATGCGCGCCCACACACACATACACTCACACACACGCACAAACACACGCCTGTGCAAAAATTCAAACAAGAAAGCAAGCCTTACATTTGTGCATCCATGTGCACAAGGACAACGTGCTTCTGTGAATCTGGGTTCATTTGTGCATTATTTTTGTGTCCTGTACTTGCATGCCGACATGTCTGAATTTGCTAGCATGTGCAATTTTTTTGGTATCCTGTTTCTCTTCTCAACAGAATGCCATATCCATGTGCATTTGCATTCAGGGCGCGGCACCCACGCTGCTTGAGGCCTAGGGTGACCTTGCACTCTGCCAGTGCACCAGTTCTTTAATCTAAGACCTATGCAAGCTTTAGAGACAGAGCATAATGCTGATAGAACCCATCCTGTAGAAGAAGAGGAGGGCCTACTTGGTGAAGGTGCGCTGCCTGCAGAAAGATTGAATACTGAATCATTGGGAAACGTTGCTGTGTTCCAGATGTATGAATCAGTGCTGCTTTTTACTTGTCTAGTGATATTTATAAATGTTTTGTACCTGCAGGTATGTGCTTGCGGCTTCTTGAACAGCTGTTGAGCTTAATCAAGATGATGGGTGGCTGTGGAGCGCAGCGGCATATCCTCACAAGCGCTCCAGTAACCTGGCCCTATTTGCTGCTCCAATCAATGTAATACATGAGGCTCTGCTAAACTTCTCATTTGGATGTGCTGATTGCTGCAGGCCAAACAGTTAGGAGCCCATCTTGCAGGGCAGGACTGCAACCATGGCTGTCTTGGAGGGCTCCTGCAGGCGAAGCATCCAACCCCATGCTTTTGACTGTCTTCCTTGCCTGTTTCATCTTTACCGTTGCGATTACCTACCTCATAACCCTAACGAGCTCCATGCTTGGCTCAAACTCCTTTACTGGGTTGAGCGTTGGTGCTGATACTTTGTGCCAGTGGGACTCTCTGTACTTGCCTGAGGTAAGTGCGTACGTTTAAGTACAAAAGCCTGAAGGAAAATTTTGAGTATTGTGTTCTGACAACCCTGCACATATCTTGCAGTATCTTGAGTTGTTGGTCTTAATCTTTAGGATTGTACAAGACAAAAGAAAGTCCCAAAGAATAATATGTGCACACAAGTTAGCATTTCAGTTAGACAGGGCATGTGCACTGCCCTTATTGTAAATTTCAATGGAAAGCTGCAGAGGCACAATTTGCAAGAGCTCTCAGGATCAAATCCATGCTATCCAACATAGTCTGGCCTTCCACATTGTGGCATGACCTATGCTCTCGGCTCATGGCTGGAGTACCTTTGTTCTTGTGCGCAGGGAGTGGTGCCTGTTCGCTACGACCACAACCTGACAGCTGCTGTGAAGCCAACTGCCAACTCTATTGAAACTTCACTAGCAAGAGCGCAAGGGGTCACAGAAATCCGTGTGCGCATCTCAGCAAGCACACGCTGTGTAATTTTGCATTCAGGCGATAATCTTAACATCTCATCGGTGTCTGCTGTCCTTGGTTCTGAAACAGTACCAGGTGAGCTATTTCACATGGCCTGAGCATGCAGATGTGGCATCGTGCACCTAAGGCAGATTTCAATCTTGGAAGCTATTAGCTACTGTCCGCTTTTAAGTTGGCGATGGCTGTACTTGGCCATAAGTCCTAAATCTCTGGGCCTTGTGCAGGATTAAGAGGCGTGAAGGTTGCAAATTAATGCAGACATCAGTAGTTCACTTGCCTGGTATGCTTGTTGTTTAACACAAACACACACTTGATGTGTTGAATGAGCTTCCATCACAATGCAAAGAGCGTGCTGCCAAGATACAGAGTCAAGTGTTAGCACATCAGTGCCTTCAACTTAGAATGATGGGTGATGGCGCCTCGATCCCTTTGGTATTTTGCCCTTAAATCAATCTTGCCATTGCCAGAAAATTGGCACGACTGAGTGCTACGTACCTGCTTCTAACCCATGATATGTGCCTTTAAAGTACTGTGTGCTCGCAATCAGAGCATCGGCACAACTGAGTGTCACGTACCTGCTTCCAAGCCATGATCTTTGCTTTCAAGACAGTGTGTGTTCAGTCAGTTCATTTTAGGACAATCTTTGAGACAAGAATCGATTTGAATGCAATTGTTTTCAGGTGAGTGGCAAACCCAAACGAACTGGGTAATCTCGGGGGGGGGGCAGGGGCCTCTTCCAGGAATGGCCCCCAGCCTTGCACTAACCCCTAGCTAAATTCTTGAGGCTCACGTTTCCAGCCCAGAGGCTACAGGCAAACCATAGACACATTGTGATGGAGAGGGTGAAGGTAGCCGCTGTGGTTGAGTGGGAGAGGCTGGGGCTTGCTGCGGATTGCCCCGTGGGGCTCACACTCCAATGACTCTCCTCTTTTTCATCAGCCACAACAACTGCAGACCAAAATCATGTCAAGACGAGATATGGAACAATATCTTATGGTATTATGTCGAAGGCAAAATAAGTTTTATCTCTCTAGCTTCTGGAAGAAACAGAAACGAGATTGGTGAATTACAAACTAGCTTGACAATTACAAACTAACTTGACTGATGCTGATTCAACGTTAATCAAAAGGCTTAACCAACCTTTCCATCAACTGCACTTATTTAGGCAGGTCTCTTGTGCTTTATAGATGCCCATGAGGAAGGCTATATTGGCCCAATTGATAATCTCTGGTAGCCCGACTGCATGCAAATACCCTCAGCAATGAGAGCTTACCATCTTATTCCTTCAGGTCATGTTCACAGAGCAATACCGAGCCTGCAATTGATCATTCTCAAGTTTGATGTCCCATTGCCAGCGACACAACCAGGCCCACTGGTTGGGCAGGTTGAATTGCTGCCAAAGGTAAGTGAATGGAAATACCAGTTGCTGCTTCTCATGAATGGCCAAGTGGTGGTTTGGTCGATGAGAGACTTGACGGTCAGGGTCCTGTATCGGCCAGTTTGACATGGTCATAGCTTTGTGCCTTTGCTGCTCACTATGTGTCTCTTGGGGGAGGAGCTTACAAGCCATTTGGCGGCGTTGTTTCTACATTGTGATAGCCGCTGGTTGGGCTCCGCTTGAGACTATGTTACAAGCACAACATTCAAATTATTTTCATTCATATGCATATGTATTTTATGTCCACGAAGGCAGAATGCGCTTAGACGCAATCGCAAAGCTACTGGTCAAAACTTCAGCATGGAACCTACGCTGCTTGTTTTGCTTCTAGGGGGCGGTCACACCTGATGGCAACCCTGCCCACATCCCCTGCATTCTATTTTCCGCGAGGGGTATGGCAGGTGTGACAGCTCCCACATACCTGGCCCCCAAATGGAAAAAACCCTGGGCAGGCATTGCCCCCCCCCCCTCATCTTTTGAATTTTCCAAATTTTTACGGAAGGACCCTGAGGTTTCCGCAGTTGGTGTGCATCATAGGAATTTGCCCGGGGATTTTTTCTGTTGATCTGGGCAGCTAATTGGGACTTTTATCTTAGGTGAACCATCAGACGATCGCAGCTTCACAAGCACTGTTAAAGGGAGAGGTGAAAGGATGATGTGGGGTCATGTGAAAAGTTCAGGAGAGTCAGGTCAGCACCCTGGGATGCTCCCCTCCCGTGCTTGATGCAGCCCTGCATGCACGTGCGAGCACTTCTTCAACTTAGTTGTTTCACACGGACTGCACAATGCAGCTTGCTGGGAGTGTATGTGCACAACATGCACTGGGCAGTGGTGTGCCCAGGTGCTCCATGCAGGGGTATGCCACACTGCGCACGTGCACACATGAAATGCGCACATCAATGATGGTTGATTGTGCACCAATTTAGATGAATACCGTCTACAAGCTTTTAAGCTTGGTAGTCCTGCAAATATAATGAGAAACTGGTGAATCCAAGGATGATGCATAACCCGGGGGAGGGCTCTTGCAGCACTGCACGTTCATTAGTCAGTCGATCTGTTTCTGAGTCACTTCCTCGTACATCGAAACAGACAGACGCTTTTGGCACACAATACCGAAATGAAAATTTTGAGCTGGATTGTGCGATGTAAACTTGACATCCCATGTGACCGCCTGCCACATCCCTATCCTTAGGAAAATTCCTCTGGTATTTTCCACGCAAAAAGCATGGATATCCACAAATTGAATTTGCGCCCACGGATAACATGTTAAATTTTTGAAAATTACTGCATCTATTAGGCTAAAAAATGTACACTTGAAAATACCTGGAAACTGATTTTTTGAGTAGGGATGCCATAATCAGGTGTGACCGAAGCCTTGATATTAGCTTAAAATCAAGTCATAATCCCTGTTTGATATCCTGCGATTTTCAAACCAGGGCATCCCAGCACATTCTGCGCAAAGCACCTGAAAGCCACTAAAAATAACAATTTTCAGCGTTGAGCCTGTCCCATTTGGTGAACCCTGCTGCGCGCTAGGCATGCTAGTGCGCTGGGAATTTCAGATAAATTCCCAATCTGTGTGCCCAAACCCTCCAGCTGCACGCCCAAGCATGCAGGATGACTCCCTGGTGTGCCCTGAGTGTCCAGGTGTCCACCTGGTGATAGCTGGAGGGGTGCTGTGCAGAGGGCAACATCAAAGTCTGGTGCCAGGAGCGCTTATGACAGGGGATGCAATTCTTATGATATATATTTCAATTTTGGCTTGTCCGCGGAGGTAGTTGGGAAGTTAAAAATTCCGAGTCCAATTCTGTTTAAATTTTGCTAACAGATGGAGATTTGAGGAGCAAATCGTGTATTCAGGTCATTCGGAAAAGAAGTATGTTCTCGAAATTGGGCGCCAGTCGACAGATCTGGGCTTTGCAGACAGGTCAGGACCAATGCAAGCAGGCTCAAGAATTGGAGAGCATACTCCTTCTTAATACCACCGTTTACTGAAAATCTTTTCATCAGATGCACTCTTTTGGGCCAAGAAATAAGGCATGGGAACAGCAGAGCCAGGGCAAGGCTTCTCCAGAAGCTCTGGGCTCAAGATGCTGCAAGGAGGGCCCCACACTTGAATAATTGCAACAGCAAGCTGCAGCCAGCAAATGAGCAGCTACAGCTCCAGCCAGCAGCAGCTGAGCAGCCACAGCCACAGCCACAGCCACAGCCACCAGAAGCGCCTGTTGAGCAGCAGCCAGCTGGCATTGCTGTTTTTTCACACCAACCTTTTTGTGTGCATCCTCTGCTTGATGGGTTTTGAATGCTGCAGCCTCCTCAGCTGAGATTGCTTTGCAGTCTACTATCTCGTATGCTGGCCTGCTCTGGAAGGCAGAGAACAACTCAGCCTGTTACTCTATGTAGCTCTTGCCCTCCTAATGCACACTCTGACCATACTTGTGTGCCCAGACCACACTGGCAGGGCGTGGTGGCATGGGAACACTTTATTCCAAGCCACTAAAAAATTTGATGTTCTTGAATTCCAATTTTTTAATTCCATTGCATATGATTACATACCAAGAGAAAAAAATGATAGCGTAAGTCATCCGCTAATTTCCAGCAAATTTGCCGGGTGCACCCCCCATGAACCCATGTATGACAAAAGGTTATTCTTATGATACTGGAAGATATATTCCGTGCTTAAATCCTTGATTGAAAGGCTCGGCAGGATATCCCCTTTTTGGCAGGGGTTGTGGTGCCGACTAAAAAACATATTTTACAATTCTGTTGTTGATACGCTGGATCAGCGGCACAGACAATGTAACACTGCCAAATAAGCCCCATTTATAATTGTCCACATATCCGGGAAAGGGATCCCATGATTGCTAGCATGCTGCTTGTGCACCATGCTTCACTTGTTTTGGACAACAAGCGCTGTCTTCAGGCACCCGCAGCTTGGCAGTGACCCTGGTCGCATTACAAAACTCTAATAAAAATGCATCATATGATAAAATTGCATCATATGATAAAATTGCATCATGATATAATTGCATTGTATTATATTTGATTGGTTGGCTTTTTAGAATGGCAGCACACATATTTTTATGAAATGTATGATTACAAAAGTAAATTGTATCATTTAATAATAAAGTAGATTGATCTTGGAAATTGATTATGTTTGATGCTGACAGTACTGTGGATTGTGATCAAAGTAATAGTACTTTACAATTAAGTATTTGGCACAAGAATTTTTCCTTGTTAGATTCAATTGCAAATGCTGTAGGTGTCAAATATGTTTACGCCATAGGTAATGTGCAACACCACTCAGCCCCGCAGAGCCATCCTTGTTTAACGAAGTAGGCAATGTGTCTCACTTTGATACGGATGCACTAAGGTGCAGCTGTGAAATCTTACATTAATAAGGGAACGTGCCAAGTTTGCGTACAGCTGCCCTCTCCGCCGATAAGCAGCCAGTACTATAGGTATGATCCTTTAGTTCAGGCTATAGAATATGAAGGTGTTGAGCATTCACCTCTCTACCTTGCTCCTTCAGATGCACGGGCCCAATGGCGATCCAAGTGAGCACACGCTACCGATGATAAAAATTCATTATGCCTACACTATTCGATCTGGAATAGATGGATTTTATGCCTCAGAGTGAGTTTATATCTAATACATCTTCATGGAAACCTTGCTGTTTGTATTTCAAGTGCTTTGTCCTGTGAGACTTTGGTTGATTTCTAGGCAAACCATGTTAAGGCTCTATCCTCAGGGGGACACATATGCCCAAGGGAACTTTTCTGCCATGCAACGCCTGCAATCGCAAGCACACAAGACTATCACTAGTTGCTCCACAGGTTCACAGATGCTGAGGGGGGACAGCATCTTATCCTCTCGACACAATTTGAGTCACTTGCAGCTCGGAAGGCGTTTCCTTGCTTTGATGAACCAAGATTTAAGGTGTGTATGCTTCATGACATGCGTTCACAAGCATGCATGTGCTCTTATTTGTGCGTTTATGGATGATATTAAGGTTTTTAAAACACGCTGGGAACAGCTACAGTTTGATGATGCTCAGATTGAAGCTTATCTTTCCTCTGTTTTGTTGGCGTAGGCGCGTTTTAAAGTTTCTATTTCAGCATCACCGCCACCATATATTGTTCTGTCCAACATGCCTGTCCTGGATAGTAGGCAACGTGCTGATGGGCAGGTTGAGTACAATTTTCAGGTGAGCTCACTGAGGTTGTCAATTCATGAACGTTTTTCACTAGTACATGGTTGCAATCAGTGGCCTGCACATATTTTGTGCAAGCAAAGATAAATAAGCTGAATTTCGTTGCAAGCAACTCTTAGATTCTGTAGGAAGGGTTTTTAAAAACCGATCTTTGCGACAAATTTCGCATGCAGATTTCTCCCCCAATGTCTACTTACTTGGTGGCATGGGTGGTAGGCGAGCTGGAAAGCGTTGGGAATGTTTGCACCACCGACTTTGGGCCAGTACCTATCAATGTGTGGTCTACCCCAGATAAGTGAGCATTCCAACATCTTGCAGCTTTTCCCTGACATTATACTTTAAGTGGGCTTGAGCATTCTTGTCAACATGCCGCAAGTTTGACAAATTTTGTTAGGATTTGCATTTCGTAAAGCCAGCCATTCTAGTTAAGTGTTTGAAGGAGGAAATGTCTACTTTACAATTTGATGTATGACTGGACCAGATAAATTGTTTTTCTACGCCTTATGTTCATCTTAAGGCACTAAAGTGGCAGCTCTTGACAACATGTTGCTCAAATAAATGGTTAGATAAATTAGATATTTAAGAAAAGCTTATGAAACATCGAAAACCTATTAGACAGAGCCAAGAAGCGCCTGTGGGCATGCCTGGCTCCCCTAAATCCACGGCATCTATGTTGCTATGGCTTCTATGGGCCTCACGGCCCCAATGTTAAAACTTTGCGTCTGTGAATTTCTAAATGTCCTTGAGGGCCCCATAATTGTGACGTCTATGCCATCTACAGCCTACACGACGCCAATGCGCTAGCCTGTGCACGTGTATGATGCTGTACAGCAAGCAAAGGCTCTGAAAAGCTTATTCCTATCCCCAAACCCTAGCTGTGATATATCCACAGCCCTTAATGCAAAATCCTAATTTTATATCAAAATTTGGCGAGGGGGCAGCACACCTTTTGCAGCCCCCTACTTCAGTGCCTGGCAGCAGTATGCATTGTGATTATCATCCATTAAGCGTTTACAATGTCAACACGTCAAACCTCAATCTTTATATCTGGGTATTCTGGTTACCTGATAATTAAACACGGTAGAAAATTCGACACGGCAGCTATAACAATGGAATTTAGTTTAAGAAATTAGATTTGTTGACTTTGAAAAATAAAGCACCGGGATGCATTCACAGGTATGAAATGTCGTCATACTGTAGTTATGCCTAAAGGGCTACAGTTTTACTTGTAGTGGACGCCTGTACAAAAATTAAGGTACAAATCTATGGCACCTACCAGTCTGCATCCACAAACCTGCCTGGCTCTCAAAACTACAGTGTCTACAGCGCCTACAGAGTTATATGGGGCCCCCAAAAAGCTATGGCATCCAAGGAACCTACAGCGCCTACAGCACCAATGGGGTCGGGTCACACCTGACACTATCCCTGCCCAGATCCCTGCCTTAATTCCCTTGCAAGGCATGTGGCGTGTGTGACTGCTCCCACATCTCTGGACTGACAAACGAGAAATCTCTGGGGCAGGAATTTGCCCCCCCAACCCCCCCTCTCCATACCCCCTGGGAATTTGACCTCAAAGACGGCGTGCATCATTATAGGAAGTTTCTCGGGGATTTTATCCAGGGAGCTGGGCAGCAGAACTAGAAATTTCACTTGAATCAAACATCAGATGATTGCGGCATCACAAGCAGGGTTAAGAGGATAATTCAAAGGAGGAGTGATTTTTTTTGGAAATTTCAGGCGAGTCAGGTCAGCACACTGGGATGCTCCACTTTGGTGCTTGATGCAGCCGTGCTTGCATTTCCTAGCTCAGATGTTGCATGTGGAATGCGCAATGCAGCTTGCCGCATGTGTTTCAAGGTGTGTGCGTGCACAACATGCTCTGGGCAGTGGTGTGCCCTGAAGCTCCAGCAAGGGTGTGCGCGCGCTGCGCGCGTTTGCACACAACATGCGCACACTATCCATGCTTGATGCATTTTTTTGGATGAATATCAAATCTGCAAGCTTTAAAGCCTGGTGGTCCTCCTAAGATGACAGGGAGCTGGTGAACCCAAAGATAAAGCACCACTTGCAGCAATTTCATGTTAACAGGTCAATCGATCTATTGCTGAGCTACAACTGAGCTCAAACATGTAAAAGAAATAGGTGTTCTTGACATGCAACACGGTAAAGAATGTTCAAAACTGGACTGAGGGATGTAAACTTGACATCCTGTGTGACCGCCTGCCACATCCCTATTCCTGGGAAACTTGTTTGTTTTTCAGTTAAACATTCATGGATATTCACACACATCAAATTGGCGCCCACGGAAAAGAAATCTTGAGCTCTTGCAGTATCGCTGCATTCCGAAGGCTAGAGAACATTAAAGATATCCGGTTACTGATTTTTTGGGTAGGGATGTCAGGCTTCGTAATTCCAGCCTAAAGCACCTACAGAAGTTTTGGCTGTCCCCAAACTAATGGCGCCTTCAGCGCCTACAGCGCCCACAGAAATTTCTGGGCCCTTTGAAGCTATGGCACCTACAGCGCCTGTAGCCCAGACAGCGCTTGCAGAATTTATCGGGGTTCCCCCCAAACTCTGGAGCCTACAGAGTTTTCAGAAATTTCCCTTGCCCTCCCAAAAACTATAGTGCATACAAGTAGGTGCTGTACTGCGCCCACGGGGCCTACAGCACCTACAGGCGCCCGCCATTTACCCCGTATCCAAATCCCAGCCCTTACCATAACCCAAATCCTCACCCTCACCCTTATAAATTGGTGAAACATTTTCATAGCAACCCCCCGCTTTGTGATTGGCGTTGGGCGTCATTATGCATAAGAATTATGTTCCTGTTGTATGTGTTATTGAAGCAAATCTTAAGAACTGAATAGCCGGAGGTTGGAAGGCCCATAGGTGCTGAAGTTTAAGGGGGCGGAAAATCCTACAGGCGCTGTAGGCGCTGTACTGTTTGGTGTGGGACCGAAATCCTGCAGACGCTGCAGGTGCTGTCTTTGAAGTGAAGCTCGAAATTCTGTAGGTGCCGTAGGCGCTGCAAGATTTCAAGGAATTTTATGTCATCTTGTAATTTGTGGTGGTGGGGTAGACGCCTATAGACACCCGTAGGCGCCCTACAGGCGCCTGTGGTACATCTGCACCTGTGGCAACTACACATAAACATCCCCGTAGACACCAGGCATGCCTGACAAGTGTAAATAGACTTTAAGTTACCATATCGGACCACAAGTCCGACCTGTTCCTGTCTTATTCAAAAGCTTAATTGCAAGACTTGCACAGATCATAAAGTGCTTGCGCAATAAATTCTCATTGAATCTTGTCTAATTGTTTGTATTGCAGTCATTACAGTTGCTTTGCAGTCACTGCTTCTGTTCTTCTTGTCAATGATGCTGCACATCTAATTGCCAGATATGCTCTTGATTTGAATGACTGCTCTTGTCATTCTCAGGCTGCTATCTCGTCAGCCTTGCTGAATGCCCCAATCCATGCTTGTTTGTCTTCAGAGATCGTTAAGTCTTTGCAAGAAATTGATTTTGCAGTTACATCTTTCCACCGCAAAAAAACTTTTTTGGGATGATTTTATGCTTCTTTTTTTCATGACTGACAACTCAAGATGCATTTATAAATTAAAGATGCAAGGTGAGGGCTTACCCTAGTAGGCTAGACCCCACCGCGCAGATATCCGCAGACCCCCCCCCGGACTCTGCCAATTCAGTCTGGTGGATACCCTCTGCGGATACCCGCGCGGATGTTCGCCTCATTTCATCCACCGCGCGGGCATCCGCAGGGGCCCGAACCAGCAGATGCCAGGAGGGGTGTGCGGATACCTGCGCAGACGTAAGCGCGGATACCCTTGAGCTTACCAGACCACCCCCGGGGGAGATTTCGAGTAAATCAACTAAATTTTACTTTAAGTCCAAAAGTCATAGCCAGTCCTTGAACAATCCAGTTCCTGGCCTAAATCAACCCACTCTGCCCCATCCTTCCTTCTTTCACGAACGGTTGCAACACAACGCCTTGCACGAGCATAACCCTGCATGCGTGATGGAGAAATGAGCTCTCAGCAGAGCAATGCGAATAAGGTTTCAGTCAACACGTTGTGTGCTGTGCACGAAGGCCAATGTGTATGCAGGGAGGGCAGGAACTGGCTTACAGGCTGTTGATGTTCTGTTGCACTAACTTGGTGAATGAAGAGGCTGACCAGCAGCTTACCTTGCGTGAGCTTCTCCTTAAAAGAACTAGGTCCACGATATGAGGGACTCATTGGGAGCTCCCCACTCCAGCCCCGTCCCTCCTGCCCATGCACAGCCTCGTGGACTAGAGTCACATTCTACATGACCACCCTCACTGGTAGCCTCACGTCAGCTGCAGGGATGAAAGCAGGAAACTCTGCATCACTAGCTCGGCGTGGGACACAAGCGTTCGCAATGAGAATTGGTCGAGAGCAGACAGCGCACATGCTTGATGGCTGTCGCCATCTTGCTGTGTTTGTCCCATGGGAGCAAGCGGGGGAAAGTAATCTAGGGACACTTCCTGCGTTGACTCCTCCCCGGCGAATAGCTTGACAAAGAGCAAGATTGACGGCATAAAAATGAAATGCGTTTCCATTTCTGTAGACGTGTCAAATGTGGACAGGAAAGATATACATTTTAACCAGATGAGGGCAATCGAGCCTTGGCTTTGACGAAGACATACTTAATATCTTATTACTGAAAAATTCTCCTTTATGTCTTACTGCTACCTGTTTAATGTCTGGGGTCAATCGCACCGTAGAGCTCTCAGCTTGCTCCAAGTCATTCTGAGCGCCAAGGTATTATCCTTGGAAGAAGACTGTAGCTTAATGTTGCCACTTGTGTCCACCTTGCTCCTGAAAACT
>LFIK01003818.1_pt1 | contig 12209 bp, 11 predicted proteins | sample 643401 | NCBI WGS metagenome assembly LFIK01 (sample SAMN03777447, study PRJNA286221) | soda lake metagenome | biome: soda lake; feature: Kulunda steppe; material: water; isolation source: sample T5-Br brine of Lake Tanatar-5 | place: Russia: Kulunda steppe | collected 2010-07 | reverse complement strand
GTCATCGAAGTTGATAGTTAAAGCATAATCAACTCTTCCAAATACCGCTGTCACCTCTTTCCCTGAGTCAATTTCTATTGTAACCGGATTGTCTTCACCGCTTACATCTTCTTCCCAATGAGAAAAGTACCACCCGTCGTCGGGCACGGCTGTGAGCTCCACCACTGTACCCTCTTCATACTCTGTTGTTTTTTGCTTTTGTACGGATTCCTGAACTAAACCGCCACCCTCAACATTGATCGTTAACGGATATTCTCTGACAACAAACAGCGCGCTTACTGACTTATCCCTGTCTAAAATGACATTGGAAGGGTTGGCCGTCCCTAAGTGATCCCCGCTCCATCGATCAAAAACCCAACCATCATTGGCAGTAGCTGAAAGACGCACAGACTCTCCATCCTCAGCCTCAGCGGATGATGGTGTTACCATTCCCGCTTCAGATGGCTCAGCCGTTACCGATAAATTATACACCGGCGTACTTTCTGTGGAGCAGGAAATGAAAATTAATAGCAATGTTACTGAAAGAAGCAGCAAATTTCGCATGTTGTATACCGATTACTTTTAAGGCAGCACCAACTCTCTTGTGCCAAATAGAATGTTTAGTGATAGAAGAGCTATCATCTTATTTTTAGTTGAAAACAGGTCCAACTATTCATTTAACTAAAGCTTTAAAAAGAAGCTTTAAGCTATTTGAATATTGGCTGCAAACATGAAGTAGAAGAAAAGGATAAGCATGGAAACACGCAAAAAACAATGCTCTCACATACAGATTGGTCTATCACACTATTTTAACTGGTGATATATTAAATTTATCAGTAAGAAAGCTTCGGATAAATAAGAGTTAAATGTTCTTATTTGAAACTTACTTTTGTCGTTATCTCTGCAACTCGTTTTCCCAGCTGGTAACCTTTTTCCAAAAATTGATCCGAAATTTCATCAGGTGAAATCACATCAAATGGCGGCTCACCCGTCACGGCAGATGCACCAAACGGCTGCGTCCAATCCGGACCTCCAACCACGATCATACCAAACACCAGCATACTCTGTAAAATGTTCATCTGAACGATCTCCTCTCCCGCTGATATTCCTCCGGCAGTCACAAAAGCAGCACCTATTTTATCTTTCAGCGGCTGCCCTTCAAACGGCCAGGATGCGATAAAGGCTGAAATTTTGGGTGAGACGTTTGCATTATAAACCGGACTTCCTACGATAATGGCATCGGCCTGAATCAAATCCTCTTCCAAAACATCTTCAACCGGTTTCATCATAACGTGGACTCCCTCCACCGCTAGCACCCCTTTCTCCACTGACTGAGCCATCCGTTGTGTATTCCCTGTCTCGGAGTGATATACTACTAAAACCTGAGCCTGGGCGAACACTTGATGACTCCAAAACAAGAAAAACAGCAACAGTATGTATTTAATCATCTGTTTCATTAATTACCGAAAGGAATAGTTACGCCCAGCCATGGTACACCGATAAAATCAAAATTGGCAAGCGGTGTGGCCAGTCCAAAATCTACGGCAAATCTTTCCGGTGCCCATCTGCCGCCAAAAATACCTACTCCGCTCTCTTCAATGCCCGGTAGAAAATAAATTTCAGCCAGCCATTGAATATTCATACTCGATCTGTAAAGACCGCTTATGTTAATGAGTGGCGTGTTCGACCATGTTCCTCCCGCATATGCGTAACCCAATCCAATGGTTAGATTTTTATCCCGATCACCTATTGTCGTATTCCCATAGAAAAGACCAAATCCACCGGAATCTTCCCCTATTACACCGCCAATTAACGCACCTGCACCTAAATGAAGATTATCATTAGAAACAGGTATGGAGAGCTTTGGCAATATCCAGAATGGAACCGCTGCAGTTCCAAACAAAAAAATGGGAATAGTCCCTGCTCCCAATGAGAAGTTATCCGAAACACCGTAGTTCAAATTATTAAAAAGAATCCATGCATTTTGGTAGTAGCCGCTTCCCTTCTTTAATCCAATGGCATTGGGTGCAAAAAAGTAACGGGTACCTTGCGGGTTTTCAAACCAGTATTCCCCGTCTTTGATTCGATCAGGATCTATTACCTGTAAATTTCTGATATTTGATTTTTGAACCGTAATTTCACCGATTCCTTCCACCCGCAATACAATTTGAGTATCCGTTTCTTGCTCGATCACTCCGAGCAGAATATTTCCATCCGTTGTGGTAATCCGAACGGTGTCGCCTGTTCGATCCTGTGCAGCTACAGAATTGTAAGCGCTTAAAATCAGAACCACACTAAACATTAAGAAGAGTACTCTAAACATTTTCATCATATCCATGGGGTTAATTGACAGGCCCAAACTTTGTAAGTAAAAGAAAAGCAATTCAGGTAAAATTGAAAAAGTTTGTTTCAAATCAACTTAAATCAGTCCCCACCAAGCAGAAAGATTCAATGGTTCATGAAATAATAGAATCATTCTTTTGATTCCCTGTTTGATCAATGTAATACACTGCTATCCAAAATAACTCATGAATAATAAAAGAAGATTAAAACCCGAGTAACATTTCATTCATTTCTCGCAGAGTTACGCAGATGGATTGCTGAGTCTCGCAGAGATTCTGCGTAAATCTGCGGTTAAATCAGCGACACCCTGCGAGAACCAACAATATGACCTAAAGAGGATCCTCAAAACTCAATTCCGCATCCCGCTTCGCTCAATCAGCTCCTTCGCGCTGCTGAGTGCTGAATCTGTAATCTCTTCACCACTCATTAAGCCTGCCACTTCGCGGATGTGCTCTTCTTCAGTAAGCGATACAATTTTGGTAATGGTTCTCTCTCCCTCTTCCACTTTCTCCACCTTGTAGTGTTTGTGCGCCTGACTCGCAATCTGAGGCTGATGCGTAATCGCCACAATCTGGCAATACTCTGATAATTTCCGCATCTCGCGGCCTACTTTTTCCGAGATATGTCCGCTAATTCCCGTATCGATCTCATCAAAAATCATCACCGGCAGGTGGTGTTCCTTCGCCAGAATCGACTTTAGCGACAGCATCACCCTGCTAATCTCACCACCCGATGCAATCTTAGCCAACGGTTTTGGAGACTCTCCCTTGTTTGTTGAAATGAAGAAAGACACCTCATCGCAGCCGTCGGCCGTACACTCAACCGGAGTACCATCAACCGCAAGCCAGCCGGAGCCGCCTTTCATCCACTCCACGCTCACCTGGAAACGACCATGTTCGATACCCAGATTTTTAAGAGCATCGGCGATATCATCTGAAAGCTGGCTACCAACCTGAACTCTGATCTCATGCAGGTCAATCGCCTTCTCTTTCAGAATTTCAGCCTGATCCGAAATCTTCTTCTCAATCCGCTCGATCTCCAGATCAAAATTCTCTGCTACATTCAGTTCCGACTTGATCTCATTGTAATACTTGATCAATTCCGGAACATCCCGCTGATATTTTTTCTGAAGCCGGTTCAGTTCTGATTGACGCTGACGCAGAGTCTCCAATCGTTTTGGATTAAACTCAATCCCTTCTCGATATCTCTCGGCAAACTGAACGGCCTCCTGAATGCTTATGCGGGCGGTGGTCACCTCCTCCAGGTAGGTTTGAAACTCCGGCTCAATTCGTGACATATCTTCCAGATGCATCTTAATGGTATTAAGCAGTTCCATCAGGCTGATATCGTCTCCGCTACCGATCTCGGCAATAGCTGTGGCTTTTCGGTCCAAATCCTCGGCATTATCCAGAAGGTTCATCTCCGCCTCCAGCTCCTCCTCTTCGTGTGCGTCGAGCTCTGCCGCCTCCAGCTCCTTCACCTGAAACTGATAGAGCTCCATCTTTTCGTTCAGGTCCCGCTCCCGGCGTTTCAGTTCCCGAAGCTCCTTCTGCAGATCCGACATTTTCTTATACTCGGTTCGATATGCTTTCAGTACCGGTTGAACCGAATCGAACTGATCAATCACTCCCTGATGGTTCTCCTCCTTCAGCAGCATCTGGTGATCGTGCTGCCCGTGCAGGTCCACAAGCTGATCCCCCACCTCTTTCAGTACGGAAATATTAACCGGTGTGTCGTTAATAAAAGCACGACTGCCGGTTTGACGAATTTCACGCCTCAGGATAAGCTCCTTCGACACTTCCACTGCACTCTCTTCAAGCAACTCAAACAGCTGTTCGTTCTGCCCTACAAAGATGGTCGCTTCCGCAATGGCTTTTTTAGCTCCCTGGCGGATCACTTCAGTATCGGCCCGCTCACCCAGAATCATATTCAGTGCACCGATAATAATCGATTTACCTGCACCGGTCTGACCGGTCATGATATTAAGACCTTTCTCAAACTGAACATCCAGTTCGTCAATCAGTGCAAAATCTTTGATGTAGAGGGATTTGATCATGTCCTTTGGAATTTTGAATGAGGAATGATGAATGACAAATTATGAATGTTGAATTTTGAGTTTATAATTTTTAAAAAATCACATTGCTCATCAAACAGACTAAATCAACATTCATTTTTCAATAGTGACTATTTGTTCAATGACTCAGAAGTTGTTTTAACAATCGAGGTTAAAATAGAGTTTATTTCATTGATTTCGTTGAAATATTCTTTTGGAACATTGAGAATTTTACCTTTTTGAATAAGTCTCATCCAATATCGGGTTTCTCTTGCTTCCCTGGATGCAATACCCATTTTATAATTAAAATCCTTTCTAGAATAGGCTGCAGTAGATTCTTCAACATTTGCTCCAATACTCGTTCCGCATCTTAAAAGTTGGCGCGCTATATCAAATTCTTTAATCCCTTTAAGTTCACGATACAGTGTAATAACCATCAAAGAGAATTCAAATGACTTATCTAAAATTACATTATCCGATTTACCCATTTTGCCCCCTATTTAATTCAACATTCAAAATTGAAAATTCAACATTTAATACTGATTTATATATAAGAGGGGAAATTCAGATATTCCTTACAACGAATCTTTTTCAGAGCTGGAAAGAAGAACTTTCAGATAGATCGCGATAACAATCAGACCGATGAATGTGATGACTATTTTTGACAGCAGCCACCCGTTGTTGATTAAATCCATAACCATCGGTTCAGCAAAAACCAGTCCTGCCATAACTACCATCAATCCAAAGCTCTCCGGCAGGCGGTACGGCACATCCATCACATTTTTGCTGTAGACTCCCAGCGTTGTTGCCATCGCTCCGTAGCTGAGCAGCGTAGCCACCGCAGAGCCGGTCATACCGAAGTAGGGAATCAAAATCAGGTTGGCTATGATCGTTACAGCTGCACCCATCAAAGTGATTTTATAGAACACCCGGGTTTTCTCTTTGATAAACACCCCCGATGAAAAATTGATATACCATCCGTGGAACCAGTATGCCAGGAGCAGGAACGGCACAATTTCCAGACCGCCCCAATAGGCGCTGTCAATCAGCGTTGCATTTGTGCCCGGAATCGGAATCGCCACGATCTGCTCCTTTAGCAGCGCAACGCCGAGGAATAGCAGTGCCGAAAACGCGTTGTACCAGATAAACGCCTGACCAAACAACTTTCGCGACTCCCCATCTTTTGCATGACGCATAAAAAACGGCTGCCACGCCATCCGGTACATCTGTACAAGCAGAAGCATAAAAACCGCCAGCTTGTAACAGGCATTGTAAATCCCAACAATATCTTCCGGAGTTGTACCCATCCCGTAAAGCCGCTCGGTATTTGCCGGATCCATTGCATTCAGAAGAAAGCGATCCAGCATCTCATTAATCACAAATCCAATACCGGATGGGACAAACGGCCAGCCAAATTCAAACGCAGTTCTCATCCACTGCTTGCTGAATGAGCCTTTCAGCAGATCGGCCGTGGTAATCCAAACCAGAATGGTCATCACAAACGAACCGGCCAGATTGGCAAAAAAGACCGCTTCAATTCCCCAGCCAAGAGATAGAATCAGATAAAAGTTAAGAGCCAGATTGATCAGCACATTCAACGTCTTCAAAACCGCAAACAGGTAAGCTCTTCTGGTCAATCTAAGCTCCGCCATCGGTACAATCGAAAGCGTATCAAACCAGAGAATTCCAATCATCATCAAAAAGATGACCGACGTCTCTTCGCCGAGATTCAACAATGGTAACAGAGCCGGCATCGTGAGATAGAAAATCAGGCAGAGAAGTGAAGCAAATATCAGGAGCCCGGTCTGCAAGGTCTTGAAAACGGCGGGTGCCTCTTTTCGATTTTCGGCATAACGCAGGTAAGCCGATTCCATCCCGAACGTAAATACCACATTCAAAAAGGCGATAGCAGCGTACACCAGACCGATCACGCCATACTGTGCCGTGTTGAATACGCCGGTATGCAGCGGGACCAACAGATAGTTGATAAACCTCGCCAGCACACTGCTGATGCCGTAGATAAGAGTATCGGAAAAGAGTTCCTTTAGCTTTTGCACAGGTTATTTTTTAGCCAGGATTTTCAGCGCCGCTTCCACACCCAGCAGATAGCTGTCCACGCCAAATCCGGTAATGATTCCATTCATCGCTTTTCCGGTAATGGATCGCTCACGAAACTCCTCGCGTGCATGAATGTTCGACAGGTGTACTTCCACTTTGGGAATATCAAGAAGTTCCAGCGCATCGTGGATGGCAACCGAAGAGTGGGTAAATCCGCCCCAGTTGGCGACCAATGCGTCGGTTGAGTCTGTCCGGGCGTTCTGTATAGCGTCGATCAGTTCACCTTCGTGATTGCTTTGAACAAAATTGAACTCAATTCCGGGAAAGTTCTCTTTTAGTTTCTGTTCAATACCGGAGAGTGTATCTGATCCATAAACTTCAGGATCACGCTTTCCGAGAAGATTTAGATTTGGCCCGTTCAGTACAAGAATTTTCATTTATTAAATCTCCACAGCTTTAGAAATCAGTGTGGCCAGCTCACTCATTCGATCTTCCGATACGTCCACTTTCCGTTTCAGTGAAACTTCCTGGCTCTCTTTATAGATAGGCACCAGGTGGATATGAGCGTGAGGAACTTCCAGACCTTCCACGATCACTCCCGTTCTGATTGGGTTTAAGGCTTTGTCCAAACCAGCGGCCACTTTCTTTGAAAAGAGCATCGTTTCACCCAAAAGCTCATCCGGCAGATCAAAAACGTAATCAATCTCTTTCTTGGGGACTACTAATGTATGCCCTTCTGCTATCGGGTTGATATCTAAAAAAGCAATATGAGAATCATTCTCGGCAATTTTATGACAAGGAATCTCACCGTTGATGATTTTAGTAAAAATTGTGGCCATGGTTATATCCGTTTTCTGAAAATTAAACGATTTATTCAATCTTCATGTTCTGTTTATACAAATGTAACAACTTCAAATCACAAATTAAGAGATGTTCTTATCTCGCTCAAAAAGCTTTTACTGACTATAAATATTTCTGTAAAAAAGTTTAAGATTCGGTTTGATTTTATCTTCATTGAATTCTTATCTTTTGAGTCTTGCAACATTTGCTGAATCGGTAGCTCAGTTGGTAGAGCAACGGCCTTTTAAGCCGTGGGTCGAGGGTTCGAGCCCCTCCCGATTCACGACTCTTTTATGAGTTACTCACATTTTTAATGACTCTCTCTTGATTAACCTCAGTCGGCTGATACCCGGCTGGGGTTATTTTTTTTGGAATAACTCTCAATCAACAGTTACATAAGGCCTCATTCTGGCAAGAGTGGCTGGGCCAATTCCCCGTACATCGGTCAACTCATCAACATCAGTAAACCCTCCTTTTTCTACACGGTACTCAATGATTCTGGAAGCGATGGCCGGGCCAACCCCTACTATTGCCTGAAGTGTCGACTCATCAGCGATATTTATATTAATGGGAAAACTCACAATCACATCCGCTGCATCACTGCCCAATGCAACTCGTGAGATTTTCTCCCCAACTCGTTCCGGCTCAATCCACATCCCTTTTGCACTTTCACGTGCATGCTCAGTGTATTCCTGAAAAGCGGAAATTGAGTCAGGATGTTGCCGGTAGTAGCGTGTCCACTCTCCAAACCCATTTAGCAAAAGCTCTCTGTTCACATCGGTAATATTTCCTTCACTATCCCTAACCTGCACATATGCTATATAAGAACCATAACTTGCATCCGGCTTATTACCATAGGGACCAAAAACGCGCGCCTCTTTCCCTTCAGCCAGCCGTGCCAAAAACTCAGCTGCCTCTGCCGCGAAAAACTCTGAACTGTCCGGACCGGCGAAAACTCTTGGAGTATTTACTCCCAAAAATCTAACCGGATACCCAAACCGGCGGGCTATCTCAATTTCGAACCTGCTTCCATCACGTACCTCCATGACCGGGTACCACTCCCCGGCATCCACGTGTGGTACGGGCCTCTCCATCTCTCCGGTGGCGCGTTTCATAGCCCCCATAAAATCCTGATAATATTGATTAGCAATCATGTGATTGTGAAAAATCAGTAGATTTTCGTCGTTATTCTCTTCAGCATTAGTCGAAAAGTTATAAGAGCCGGCAACCGCTATTCCGCGATCATTTTCGTGTGGCATGGTTACATCCATCAGCATCACTTTGTGGTGCAGTGTCCTCAGTTCACGTGCCGGGCGAATATTTCTATTTCCGAGCTGAGCTTCCGCTGTTGCCCATATGGCTCCTGTGTTTCTGTACCGTGCATAAAAGCGCGGATCGATCAGCCCCTGGAGCGTAATCTGATCAGAAAACGATCGATGCCACATTAACCGGCTTAATGGAATGTTCGGTGTAATAGCAAAAGCTAAAAAATTCACATCCTGCTCAACATAGTTTTCAATTAGTTCATACAGTCGGTTAGCAATAGATGGTTTGGTTCTATCTCTGTTGATAGGTGAAAAGTAGAGCTCAACCCTGGTCGTGTCTACATAAAAAACAGTTTCGCCGATATATCTCTTGTCCTTATGGTACCGTGCACGGTTCGGATCGGGCCGATCACCTTCACCTCCCCACAGCTAATTAAACTCTCTGTGATAGGCCTCTGCAATTCCACTGTCTTTTATTACAATTGTATTGTTTGAGTTGATGGGGCCTGTATACGTTAAGTTCATAGAGCCCGTCCAGACATAGTAATCATCCGGATCATCGCTCAGAATATCGATCACAGCAAATTTATGATGCATATCATAGCTGGCGCCGGTAAGTATTCGCTCTGTCATGGAGCCATCCGGAGCAATTACAACCCCTGCATCATCGATAGTGTAAATTCCTGCTTCGGCAAGCATTCCCCACATCTGTTCGCCAAGTTCCCGATTTCTGAATCGATTGTAGTGATCCGTAGCTACTCTTACCCTCACACCCCGTCCGGCCGCATCCACCAGTGCTTCTCCCACCCGGTGGTGCTCCAGATTGTATATAGCTAAATCGATGCTATACTGTGCTTGATCAATCAACTCAATGAGAGTCTGCAGTAAATCGGCCTCATCATATATCCAATTCCCCTCTTTTGCCACGGAGTGATCGCCAGGCATATTGAAATAGACCTCAATCCACTCTACAGAACTGGTATCTGCCTGCTGGCCAAAAGCAGAAGAAATATGAAACAATACAACTATCAGAGGAACAACTGTAAATTTCAGAATATTCTTCATAGCGTGTTTTTATCAAACTTTTTGTATCTGCCCGATATTTAACCTAATTTCAGATTAATATCTATCTAATGCTATGAAAACCCATTACTTAAATCCACTTCGCTGGAAACGATCTATACTGGCCGGGACCTTTGTAGGCTTTATAGCCATATGGTTTCTGTTTATCGACACCTACAGTGTGTTTACGAGAGTTCAGCTCAATTTTAAAAAAGATGAACTCATTGAAAAAACAGAAGATTACAGGCAACAAACTGCCGAACTTGAAAAGAAAATCGAAGAGCTCGAAAATAATCCTGACCTCCTTGAAAAGATTGCCCGCGAAGAGTATGGTATGAGAAAACCGGACGAAAAAGTTTACCGCATAAAAAACGCTGAATAAGCAACTCATTTGCTCAATTTTCACTATTTTCGAGCTTTCCTTCCAAAACACTTAAATGAGATTTTATGATATCCATCGGGATTGACTTAGGAGGCACAAACATCAAGGCAGCACTGGTTGACAAAAAAAAAGGCTTCCTGAAAACCACTTCAATTCCTACGCAAGCAGAACAGGGTAAAGAGCACGTTTTTGACCGAATTGCTTTGGCTGTAAAAGATTTGATTGAAGAGCACGATGCAAAGCCAATTGGGGTTGGAATGGGGCTGCCCGGTATGGTAAGCCTGGATCGAAAAACGGTTAAAAATCCCCCAAACCTACCCGGCTGGAAAGTTGAAAATGTAGCTACTGAAATTAAGAAAAGAACCGGATTCGATTGTGTGATAGAAAATGACGCCAACCTCGCAGCTCTGGGGTCAGCACATTTTGGCGCCGGGGTTCCATTCTCCCACTTCATTATGGTAACGTTGGGGACCGGTGTTGGTGGCGGGATAATAATTGACAACAAAATTTACCGCGGCACAACAGGTATGGCAGCTGAGCTCGGTCATGTCATCATCAACTACCACGGCCCGCTATCAAACAGTAACACCCGGGGCGGGGTTGAGGCCTACCTTGGGCAGAGATTTTTAAGCCGCTTCGCCGCGGATACAATTCGGCAAAACCCGGAAAATCCTCTTTATAAAAAGTTTAATAAAAATTTTTCACAGCTTGAACCCGTTGATCTATACCACGCCGCCGAAGATGGAAATGAGCTCGGGATTGACATTTTAAGACAGGCCGGTGAGAAACTGGGATATGCAATAGTGAACTACATTCATATTCTAGATATTCGTAAAATTATCGTAAGCGGCGGGGTTTCACAGGCCGGAAAATGGCTCCTTGAACCGGCCAAGCAGACTGCCATTAAGTATCTGATGCCACCGTTTCGCGAAGACTTTGAGATTATACACGAGTCACTCGGTAATGATGCGGCTTTGCTTGGTGCAGCCAGTCTTGCGTTCGAAGAACTCCGTTGATTAGCTTTATGCATGCAGAACAGCCCATTCACAAATCACAAGCTTTTTCGGGTCGGGATACTCCTACTCTTCTTCCTGCCTTTTTGGTTTGATGTTTCTGCACAAGCTGTTTCAGATACATTGCAAACGGCTATCCGAGACACCATACCTCCGGCCGTTACCGACACCATACCCCGAAGTGCTGAAAGAGATACAACACTACTTCAGGATGCGCGTGAACAAGTTTCGGGTGAGGCTACAAGACAAACACCGCAGAACAGACAGGCCGATCGGCAGGCAGCCCCGGACGCCGTAAACTTTCAGGCCAGAGATTCCCTAACCTTCAATTTCAGAAATCAGCGCGTTGCCAATCTCTACGGCTCAAGCAATGTAAAGCATACAAACGGTGAGCTGAGTGCAGGAAAAATAGAACTCGACCTGAATATGAGTCAGGTTGAAGCAAGGGCCGAAAACCCGCAGGATACACTATCCTACCCGATACTTCGCAGGCAACAGGATGAGATGAGAAGCACACGTATTCTTTTCAATTACGAGACCGAAAGAGGTAAGTTTGAAGTTGCCGAAATAGAGATTGACGATGGATACCTGATTGGTACGAAAGTAAAAAATGTGTCGAGAAACGAGGTGTTTATAGAGGATGGAATCTACTCCACCTGCCCGCCCGATCACATGTATTATTATATACAGGCCGACCGGATGAAGGTAGTAGACGAAGAGGAGGTCTTTTTTACCAATGCAAGACTATTTATCCTTGATATTCCCTACCCGCTGGTATTTCCTTTTGGCTACGTTCCTGCAGGTATTGAGAGCAGGCGTTCGGGACTGCTGGAACCCACCTATGTTTACCAGAATACATCCGCACGCGGAATCGGTTTGCAAAATCTTGGCTGGTTCCAATACTTCAACGACTATTTTACCGCCCAGACATCATTCGATCTTTTTACATCCGGCACCTTTTTTAATGAATCCCGCTTTCAGTACAGAAATACCGGGCAGTATAACGGCTCGTTAACTTTGGGTTATTCTCGCGAAAGAGGGCTGGAGCCAACGGATCTCGGTTTTACGGAAACCACAAGCAAGCGGTTGTCTCTTACGCATGACCAGCAGCTTTCGCCCTATGCAAACCTGACGGCTAATGTAAACCTGCAAACATCAAACTATTTCAGGCGAAACTCTTTTGATCCGGACGAGCGAGCCAGAACCAGCAGTAC
>LFIK01003816.1_pt1 | contig 12210 bp, 10 predicted proteins | sample 643401 | NCBI WGS metagenome assembly LFIK01 (sample SAMN03777447, study PRJNA286221) | soda lake metagenome | biome: soda lake; feature: Kulunda steppe; material: water; isolation source: sample T5-Br brine of Lake Tanatar-5 | place: Russia: Kulunda steppe | collected 2010-07 | reverse complement strand
TCTTAGCCATCAGTGTTAGCGGTGGCACGCAGGCTGCTGAGTGGCAGCAGCATGAGATGCGACGGTTGCATTCCAGTGAAAGTGCCAATCTGGCATTGTTAATCGATAACCGTCCGGCGTTACTGGTCAATACGGCCAGTCGATGTGGTTTTACTGGCCAGTTTGAAGGCCTGGAAGCACTTCATCAGCGCTATGGTCCTGAAGGGTTGGTTATCGTTGGATTTTCATCCAATGATTTCAATCAGGAAATTGACGAAGAAGGGGCTGCGGATGTCTGTTACGTCAACTTTGGAGTGACCTTTGACATGATGGCGCCTGTGCATGTTCGTGGCGACAAAGCGCACCCCGTATTTGCAGAACTGGCGGATCAGGCAGAACCGCCGCGGTGGAATTTCACCAAGTACTTGGTCTCAGCCGAGGGCGATGTGGTGGCGCACTTTCCATCCAATGTGCGCCCTGAATCAGGTGCGATGCGCAGTGCGATTGAAGACTTACTGTAACCGAAGACTTGCTGTAACCAAAGTGCTGACAATAGGCCTTAATCAGCGAAATAGAGCGTGTCAGGATTATCCACCAGAATACGCTGACGAACATACTGATCAGGCGCCCATTCTGCCAGTTCGTCCAGCAAGGGGCCATCATTGGGCATGGCAATCGAAATATGCGGATGAGGCCAGTCAGATCCCCAGACACAACGGTCAGGATTTGCCTTAATCAATGCCTGGGCGAACGGTGTCACATCACGATAGGGCAGGGATTGGCATCCCGTTATGCGGTAGGCACCGGAAAGCTTGGCCCAGGCATGGCCGGTTGCCAATAGCCTGCATAAGGCCTGAAATCCCGCATGGCTTTTACCCTTACCCGCTGGCATATGGCCCATATGATCGATGACGCAGTGGGTTGGTAAGCGCATTATCCGTTGTTCAAGTTCATCAACCTCCGCGACGTCGACAAGAAACTGCAGATGCCAATGGCGTGCAGCGAGCCTCTCGGATAGAACCACGACATCGCGCCATTGCAGGCCACCCTTAAAGAGCAAATTGAGACGAACGCCTCTGAACCCTTCCTGATGCAGCTCATCAAGTTGATCTTCTGTGATCTCTGGGCTGACAACCGCGACCCCACGATAATCTCGTTCTTGTTGATGAAGTGTTCGCAAGGCTGCCCGCGTTGCTGAGTTATCCAGGCCGTAGACGCTGGGCTGGACCAGTACGCCACGTTCAATACCGAGGGTTTTATGCAGGTGTTGATAGGCCTCGAGAGAAGCTTCAGGTGGCGTGTAGGTGCGCTCAGGGGTGAAGGGATACTGATGAGCAGAGCCAAAGACATGGGCATGACAATCCACCGCACCGGCAGGCATGACAAACTGCGGTGATTCAGGCGCCGGGTCTGCCGGCGCGCAGAAAGGAATTGTCGACGACACGTTCGTCACAGGTGCCTTGCTCATGACGATCAGGCAGCAACAGAAGGTGTTTTAACGGGAAATACACTGTTTTCCAGCCACTGCGCGATGTGCGCCGCAAAGTGCTGGAATTTTGGATCATCATCCAGCATCCATTCGGTATGGCCACCTTCAGGCAGTAAAAACAATGATTTGGGGCCCGGGTAGACGGCATACAAGGAATGCGCTTCAGTGACCGGGTGAAGGTCATTTTCACCGCCATGCGCTATCAACAGGGGCGTTTTCGCAAAACGCTGATCAATATGGGCTTCAGGGCAGAATGAAATGAGTGAATCGGCAAAATCGAGATCCGACATCACGCCATAGCCGCTGGTCTTGAACAATACATCGTCGACATAGCCTTTGGAAATCGGGTCTAGCGGGTAGATATCAAACGGATCCAGCTTGCGCACTTCGCCGCCCTGAGCAATACGTAGACGTTCTTGATTGATGAACTGGCGGAACTGTTTCCAGCCCAGCTCCCCACGCAAGGCTTTTTGTACACGGACAGCATCAAAGAAACCATTCATGCTTATCAGGGCATCCACCAGGTCTTCTACCAGGCGGTAAGCGTCTACTACCAGACCACCCGCCATGCCCCATCCAGCCAGTACCAGAGGGCGGTTTTCTTGCTTGGCACGAGCGTGTACCCGGGTCACAACATTGGCAATATCGCGAATCTGCTCTTCAAGTAGCACCTTGCCGCGTTCACCTTCGCTTTCGCCAAAGCCACGATAGTCAAAACCAAAACACAGGAATCCCTGGCGTGTCAGATAGCGGGCAAAGCGCTCGGGATGGATGTGCTTAAGGCCGGTAAAGCCGGAGCACACAATTACGACGGGAGAATTCTCCTTCAAAGTACCTTCTTCCCAGTAATAAGAACCGTCAAGCTTGTAGCCATCACTTTGAATGGAAACGCTTTCTGAATGCATGGGGTGCTCCGCAGAATCATTGTTTGGATGCCGTTGTTGGCATTGACATCTTGCAATATCGGCAGCATGGTTAAAGATATTAATGCGCCATAAAAGAAAACGATAATGACATCCTTGCAGGTAGCTGAGCGCCCTTTTACCGTTGGTTTTGTTCTGTTTCCAAGCTTTGCCATGCTGTCGTTCAGCTCTGTTATCGAGCCCTTACGCATAGCGAATCGGCTCAGTGGTGAACATCGTTATCAATGGGAATTGCTGACGCTTAATGATCAGGCTGTAGATGCAAGTAATGGCCTGTCATTTTCGCCCAGCCAGCTGATGGAGCAGTGGCATGATCTGGATGCCATCATTTTAGTGGCCGGTATCGGCACCAGCCTGATCGCTGATCAGCGGCTGTTCAGATGGCTACGCGACATTGCGCGCAGTGATCGCTTGCTGGGTTCAACGTCAACCGGCAGCATTTTGTTGGCTAAAGCGGGCGTGCTTAAAAACAAGCGTTGTACGATTCACTGGGAAGATCAGGTCAATCTGCAGGAAGAATATCCGGAACTGATCGTCACCCATGAGCTGTTTGAAATATCAGGCAATATTATGACCTGCTCGGGGGGAACAGCGGGGCTGGATATGATGCTGTCATTGATTGAACGGCAGCAAGGAAATCGCCTGGCAAAAAGTATCGCCGAACAATGTATTCACCCTACCATCCGGCCTGCGCATGACCAGCAGCGCATGTCGATCGAAGAATCGCTGGGCATTCATAGCCCGGCGCTTGCCCGGGCAATAGAAATCATGCAGTCCCATATTGAAGATCCTGTGAACTGTGAAAGCATTGCCGCTATGGTGAATATCTCCAATCGCCAGTTACAGCGGCTGTTCAAGCATAAGTTTGACGTAACACCGGCAACCTATTACCTGAAAATTCGCCTTGAGCATGGGGATAACCTGCTGCGTAAAACCTCGATGAGTATTCTGGATGTCTCAACGGCCACAGGGTTTTCGTCGACATCACACTTCAGTAAATGTTACCGCAAGTATTACGCCATGCTGCCCCGCGAGCGGCGCAAGCAGGTAGCCACGCAATGAATAGGGTCAAGTCGGCGTTAGCGATAACCGGCCATGAGCTCACGAATTAATGGCGTGTCGGCATCTCTATGGGTCGGTAGTTCAAAGCGGGCCCGAGCGATTTGGGTACGTGAAAGTTCGGCAGAGATAAGCATCTCTTTATCGTCGGCGCTGGCGAGTCGCTCTCCGCGCGGGCCAAGAATGCATGAGCCGCCCCAGAAATGGCTATCTCCTTCAGGGCCAAAACGGTTAGCCAAGATCACGGGTGTGCCATAGGTCATGGCGTAAAAACGCACATTAAGCAGCCAGTTCTGCTCGTTGGAGAAATCCTGGCTGACAATCCCGGAGGCTGAATTGATCGGGGCGCATAGCACAGTAGGGCGAGGCAGTAAGGCTGCGTGAACCAGGGCGGGGTTCCACAGATCCGCACAGATCAGCGGCGTGCTTGACCAGCCGGGGCAAATGTCAGCCAGGGTTACTTCGCTACCATGAGAGAACCACTTGCCTTCTTCCAACCCACCGTAAGTGGGCAAATTAAGCTTGCGATGAACGGCTTTCAGAGTGCCATGCTGCAGGATGGCCAGGGCGTTGTAATATTCACCCGGGCTGGCTTCTTCCACAAAGCCCACAATGGTTTGCAGACTGCCGCTCGCTTTTGCCAGCTCACTAAGGCGGGGATCTTCCAATGGCATGGCTACTTGCATGACACGGCTACCCAACCCATAGCCAGTTAACGAAAGCTCAGGAAATACCAGTAATTCAAGATTTTGCTCTCGAGCTTCTTCGATAACCTGCAGGTGACATTCAAGGTTTGCATCCATATCATAAAGGTCTGCATTGATCTGTGCTGCGCCCACCAGCAGTTTGTCCTGATAATGCATGGGGTTTTCCTCATAGGCCGTTGAATGTATGCCAATAATTAAAGGGCTACCCTGAGGTAGCCCTGTGGAGGTGTTGGATAAGTCAAGCCAATTGAATTACAGCAGATCGTTTTGTTCAAGAAACGTCTGGGCAACGTCTTCAATGGTATCGCGTTCAACGTCTACCCGGGCGTTGAGTGTCGCCATGGTGTCATCGTCAAGCTGGGTAGACAGGGCATTGAGTTGATCGGCAAGGGCTGGGAAAGCCTCCAGCGTTTCCTGACGAATCACCGGTGTAAGCGCATAGGCCGGGAAGTAATTCTGATCATCTTTCAATACATAAAAATCAAAGGCTGGGATGCGTCCATCGGTGGCAAACACCAGGCCAACATCGACCTGGGAATCGCGCAGTGCTTGGTAGACTAGGCCTGAATCCATGCGGCTAACATCGCCGCGGTCTACACGAAAATCATAGGCCTGCAACATGGGGCGCCACCCATCATCACGGGCATAGAATTCGGCATTTAAGCCAAAAGACAACGCTTCATCAGCATTGACTGCATCGGCCAGGTCAGAAAGTGTTTCTATGCCGCGCTCTGCTGCATCATCAGCACGCATGGCCAGCGCATAAGTGTTGTTGGCTGCGGAAGGGGCAAGCCATACCAAGCCTTTTTCCGCGTCCAGTTCTTTGACGCGTTGATACGTGTCTTCCGGGCTTAGTTTTTCGGAGACATCGTTATAGTTGATCAGTGATGTCCCTGTGTATTCCCAGTACAGATCAATCTGGCCATTCTCCTGAGCCTGACGAAGTACCGCTGACCCCATGCCAGCACGGGTGTCGACGTCATAATCAAGGCCTGTGAGGTACTGGCTTGTCATGCTGGCAAGAATTTGTTGCTCGGTGAAGTTTTTACCGCCTACGGTAATGTCGGCCGCGTAAGCCGTTGAAAGGGTGCCTGCCAGTGCAGCGCTGGTCAGTAGAGTGGTAATGGATTTTTTCATGTTGTTTCCTCTTTGTTATTACATTTAAGTGATGGCATCTAAGGCCAAAGTGCCGCGGTTGGCAAGGTACTGCTCTTGGTAACATACTGCTTTTGGTAATGAATGGCTCTTGGTTAAATCGGCGCCGACTCAGGCGGACGCTTTGCGTGCCGGGTTCACCCCGCGCGGAACAACCACGAAGGCAACGAAGGCAATCAGTGCATCAACCATAATCGCTAACATCGCAGTAGGAATGGCGCCTGCCAGCATCATGACCGGGTCGTACAGGTCGATACCAGTGAATATCAGTTCGCCAAGGCCGCCAGCGCCAATCAGAAAGGCCAGCGGCACAGTGCCAATGTTGATGGCCAGTGCCGTACGAATACCGGCAAAAATGACATAAAGGGCATTAGGCAGTTCTACCCGGATCAAGCGTTGAGTGGGAGACATGCCAATGCCCGCAGCGGCCTCCTTGAGTGCCGGTGAAACGCCTTTGAGTCCTGTATAAGTGTTGCGGGTGATCGGCAAAAGTGTGGCCACGAAAAGACCAAAAACGGCAGGCACGACCCCAATACCCAGCAGGCTCATGGAAAGGGCCAACACAGCCAGCGTGGGTATGGTGGTGCCGATATTCAATACCTGCATGGCGGACTCCGCCCAGCGCGCCATGCTGGGGCGCGATAACAAAATGCCAAGCGGGATGGCGACAACAATGGCCAAGGTGCCGGAGATAGTGGTCAGCCACAGGTGTTCGACCGCCAGAAACTGAACGTCCGGCACGTAAAACAGGAACTCATCGATAACGCCGCTGGCATGCCCCCAGACCCCAAGGCTGAACGTTGCCATCAACAGCAAGGCACGCAGCACACCATGCATACTTTGAATTGGCATCAGCTCACACCTCGTTTAGTGGGGCAGTGGGTGCGGTGGTGTCAAGCTGCGCACGGAAACGTGCCCCCAGATGATGCGTCATTGCCCTTTGGGTGATGTGGCCACACAACTGGTTGTTATCATCAATGCAGGGTAACCAGGTAATATCATTGGCCAGCATCAGCGACACGGCCTTACGCAAATCGTCGTTAATGTTAACGATGGCCGGTACTTTCTGAGCGTGATCGTGGCAGCTCCCCTGGTTGACCTGAGCAACGGAGCGCGGAATGATCCCGGTGGGCTGGTGCCGCTCATTGACCATGATAATCGCGTGTTGATAGCCACTGCGATCCAGCTTGTGCAGGGCCGTTTCCAGGCTGTCCTGTGCTGTGACCGTTTCCACTTCAGGGTTGATCACTTCATGAACCTTGATCAGGTTCAGGCGTTTTAGCGCACGATCTTCACCCAGGAAAGACTCGACAAAACTGTCTTTAGGCGCGGCCAGGAGCTCATCCGGTGTCGCATATTGGACAAGATGACCCTCGCGGAAAATAGCCACGCGATCCCCCATCTTGATGGCTTCATCAATATCATGGCTAACAAACATGATGGTTTTCTTCAGCGCTTTCTGCATTTTGAGGAACTCATCCTGGATGACCGCCCGGTTGATCGGGTCGATAGCGCCAAAAGGTTCATCCATCAACATGACCGGCGGGTCGGCGGCCAGCGCCCGTGCCACGCCAATACGCTGCTGTTGGCCACCCGACAGTTCACTGGGATATCGCTTAAGGAAAGCGTCCGGCTCCAGGGCAATCATATGCATCAGTTCCCGGGCACGCTCCCGGTATTGCTTGGCATCCCAGCCCAGTAGTCGGGGCACAATGGTGATGTTCTCCTCTATGGTCATATTAGGGAACAAGCCAATCTGCTGAATCACATAGCCAATATTGCGCCGCAATGTCTGGGTATCCAGTGAGGTGGTGTCCTGATCATCGATAAACACCTTGCCGGATGTAGGCCGAATAATACGGTTGATCATCTTCAGTGTGGTCGTCTTGCCACACCCTGACGGCCCTAGCAGGATACATATATCGCCGCTGGGTACTTCCATCGAGATATGGTCAGCCGCCACCACAGCCCCTTTAGGCGTATCAAATACCTTGGTCAAGTTCTCGAGTCGAATCATGAAGGGTCCTTGTTATCTTTGGTGCGACGGTTATTCAGCGGCTGCAAGAGGGGTCATGCCTTTGGGAGTCAGACGTTTTTGAAGATAGAGCAGGGCATAATCGGCGATGACGGCCAGCAGGCTGACGGCAATGGCGCCGAGCACCAGTTGGCGTGGGTCAGACTGGGAAATACCACGGCTGATAAACGTACCCAGGCCGCCAGCACCGATATAGGCCGCAATTGCCATCACGCCAATATTGAGGACAACAGCCGTTCGTACCCCCGCCATGATGATAGGCACCGCCAGCGGAATCTCGACCTTCTGCAAACGCTGGTTCTGGCTCATGCCAATCCCCCTGGCCGCCTCACGTAAGGCAGGATCAACGTTGTTGATGGCGGTATAGGTATTACGGATGATAGGTAGCTGGGAATACAGCAGGACGGCGATGACCGCGGGGACATAGCCGATGCCATGGCCAATCAGCGACAGCACCGGGATCATGATGCCGAAAAGCGCAATTGATGGAATCGTGACAATAATCGACGCCACATAAAGCACATTCTTGGCGAGCCTTTCATTCTTGGTAATCGCAATCCCGATGGGGACTCCTGTCAAGGTGGCAATACCCACGGCCAGGCCCACCAAGGCAATATGCTCCAGGGTGCGCGTTATCAGCACATCGATGTTGGCAGCCGCATACTGGATCCATTCCATCCATTTACCTCGCAGTCTTTGTGATTATGGGTGGCGGTACGTTGCAATAGCGTTAGGCTAGAGAATACATTGCGCCGTTACGGGTATTAAAGCGACATATAAAAGTAAAAAAGTAACGCAACGTCCCGGTTGTTGAGGTCAACTAAGCCCCCCAGTGTCAGGATAAGTGACCCATGCCCATTTGGTAGCGAACTATAGCATTGTTAACCTGGGTTACAGTCATGCCATCGTCATGTTCGCGCATTACAGGGATGAACGACTACAAACAGAGTAGGTGCCAGGTAAAGGCGAACCTTGTCTGACCTGATAACGATAGGAAGCTCAACGCCTCTGGCCTGGCCTGAAAAAATGAATCACGAAACCTGCAAGATGCGTGCGTAGTGCCTATTGCCCTACAATGGATCTATTTACTGGGGAAATCCGATGAATCCGACGATAGAACTGCTCAAATCTCACCGATCCATTCGCAAGTTTACCGATCAGCCGGTTTCCTCCGCCTTGCTCACTACCTTGGTAGAGGCCGGGCAGGCTGCGGCGACCTCCAACCATGTTCAGGCCTACAGCGTGATTCACGTTAAAAACCCAGACAATCGGCAAAAAATTGCCGAACTGGCCGGCGGCCAGGATTATGTGGCCAGTAGCGGGGCCTTCCTGGTGTTCTGTGCCGATATGAAGCGCCCGACGGAGGCGGCTGAATCAGCAGGCGCTCGGGTGGTACGTGGCATGACGGAACAGCTGCTGGTCGCCACTATCGATGCCTCCCTGATGGCCCAGAACATGACGATTGCCGCTGAGTCTGAGGGCCTGGGGATCTGCTATATCGGTGGCGTGCGTAATAATCCCCAGGCGATCAGTGAACTGCTGGAACTACCGGAACATGTCTATCCGGTATTTGGTATGTGCCTGGGCTATCCGGCCCACCAGCCGGATATCAAGCCGCGCCTGCCGGTGTCGGCGATTCTCAAAGAGGATACCTACCGCGCGGACCAGGAAGCGGTAGAGGTGTTTGACAACACCATGCAGGATTACTATCAAGCCCGTAAAGGCGGCAACAAGGAGGCGAACTGGTCCACTAACCTGGCGCCGCTGTTTGACAGCAAGCTGAGACCGCATATGCGTGATTTCCTGGTCAAACGCGGTTTCGAAATGAAATAAACACCCTCGTCATTGGTTATTCCCATTTTCAGCAGGGAGGCTGTCATGCCCCGTTTTCTGCACACCGCCGATTGGCAAATTGGCCGCCAGTACACGCGCTTTGAACAGGACGATGCGATGGCGCTGGCCGAAGCACGCCTTAGCGCCGTTGAGCGACTCGCCACGCTGGCCGCTGAGGAACAGGTGGATGCTGTGCTGGTGGCTGGTGATATCTTTGATGCCCAAACCCTGAGCGAGCGCACGCTGCACCGCACCTTTCAGGCGCTTGCTGCTTACCCAGGCCCATGGGTGATGCTGCCGGGTAACCACGATGCGGCGCTGGCCGAAAGCGTCTGGACGCGGGCAGCACGCATTGGCGCCATACCCGCCAATGTACACCTGTTGGCATCGCCAAAACCTTTTATCCTGGCCGATATCAGCACGGCGATCCTGCCTGCGCCGCTTACCCAGCGCCAGACCTATCAGGACCTGACAGTCTGGTTTGATCACGCCGAAACGCCTGAAGGGTTTCTGCGTATCGGCCTGGCGCATGGCAGTGTGACCGGCCTGCTGGCGGAAAGTGTCGATTCCCCCAACCCGATTGCCGCTGATCGCGCTGCCAGTGCCCGGTTGGACTATCTGGCGCTGGGCGACTGGCACGGCTGTAAGCAGATTGACACCCACACCTGGTATAGCGGCACCCCGGAGGCCGACCGTTTTCGTAACAACGCCTCAGGGCAGGCGCTACTGGTCAGCCTTAAAGCACCGGAGGAAGCGCCCAGTGCCACACCCGTGGAGGTCGGTCAGCATGGTTGGCATCAATGGCAGCGCCAGCTAGCGGTCACGTCTGATGTGGATGCACTGATGGCCGAGCTGCAAGCCTTACCCGCTCGTTCAGTGCTTGACCTGACCTTGCAGGGTCAGCTGGATCTGGCCAGCTATCAGCGCCTGGAACAGGCGTTGGGGTTAGCAGCGGGCCGCCACCGCAGCCTGCAAGTTCATCAGGATGAGCTGACCCTGGCCCCCACTGCTGAGGATATTGCCGCGTTGCAGGCGGATGGCTATGTGGGCAGTGTGATTGAAGATTTACAGCAGCGACAGCAAAGTGACGCTGAAGGCGAGACGGCCAATGAGGCGCTGGCCATCCTGGCGGGCTTGCTGCTGGATCAAACGCCTGCCAGCCAGAGCCAGGAGCATCCGTCATGCAGCTGATCTCCCTGAAAGTCAGTGAATTTCAGCAATTTCGAACAGCCTGTATGCTCAGCGACCTGACGCCGGGTATCAATCTGTTCACCGGCCCGAATGAAGCCGGCAAAAGTACCCTGGTGCGGGCGATTCGGGCAGCGTTTTTTGAACGTCACAAATCCAGCACCTTGAGCGACCTCCAGCCCTGGGGCGAATCATCGGCGTCTCCGCAAGTTAGCCTGGCCTTTGACTGGCAAGGCCAGCACTGGCAACTGGATAAGCGCTTTTTGCAACGCAAACGCTGTGATCTTCAGGTGGGCGACACCCATTACAGTGGCGACGAAGCCGAAGAGCACCTGGCCCAACTGATGGGTTATGCAACACCGGCACGGGGGGCCAGTAAAGCCGAACATTGGGGCATTCCCGGCTTGTTGTGGGTCGAGCAGGGCGCCGGGCAGCATATCCGCGACCCGGCTCACCATGCGGGTGAACATTTACAATCAGCGCTGAGCCAGCACCTGGGTGATGCCCTGGGAGAAGTGGTGAGCAGCGGCGGCGATCAGCTGATCCAGCAGGTTGAACAGCAGCGTGGCAAGCTGCTGACGCCGACAGGCAAGCCAACCGGTGATCTGCGCGATGCCCAACAGGCTTGCCACACCCTGGCCGAGGAGCTTGCCGAGCGGGAAGAGCAGGTTAGCCGCTACCAGGATCAGGTCGATCATCTGGGCCAGCTGCAGGCCAAGCAGTATGAGGTAGCGTCTCAGCGCCCCTGGGAAGCCCAGCGCGAAAAGGCAAAGGCCGCTGAAACCCAGCTGGCTGCGGTTGAGAAGCTCCGCGAACAGCAGGCCCAGGCGCAAAAGACGTTGGATGATTTTCAGCATCAACAGCAGCTTAACCATCAGCAGCTGGAAGATTTTGCGGCCCAGGCCACCCAGCTCGAAGAACGCCAGAAAGACAAGCAAAAGGCCGAGCAGCAGCTAGCCCAATGCAAGGAACAAGCCGCCCCTATTGAGCATCAGCGGGAAGCCGCCAGTCAGCGTTATGACGACGCCCGCCAGATACTCACGGCGGCTCGCCACAAGGCCCACCGTCAACGTCTTCAACAGCAGCTGAAAGGCGCTGAAGATAAGGTCAGGCGGCTGGCAGAGACGCTCGCAAAAGCCCGCGAGCTGCACCAGCAGCGTCAGGAACTGAGCGCACAGCATCAGCGTCAGTCGGTGGATATCGATGCGCTTGAGCGGCTCAGGAAGCTTGAACTGCAGCTGGGGCAGCTCCAGGCCAAGCAAGAGATGTTGGCCACTCGTCTGGCCTATCGGCTGGAGCCGGGTCAACAGCTGATAATTGACCAGGCACCAGTGGCAGGCGAGGGCGAGAAGCGGCTGCTCAGAGCAACGGATGTTGCCATTCCCGGTGTGGGCACCCTGACCATTCAGCCCGGCGGCACTGATGTGGCCGACCTGCTTCGCCAGCAGCAGAACCTGGAAGCAGATCGCGAGGCCCTGTTACAGCAACTCCAGGTCACCGACCTGGCCAGCGCTGAGCAACAAGCCAGCGACGCTCGCGAGCTGGCGCACAAAGTCGAACAAACGGCCCTGCGCCTGGGTGACCTTGCCCCCAAGGGGGTGGATACCCTGGCAGGTGAACACCAGTTGGCCGAGCAGGAACGCAGCGCTCTGGCAGCGTCGTTGGCCGCCTTGCCCGCGCACCAGGACGATGCCGCCCTGCCAACAGAAGAGCTGGCCAGTCGCCAGCTGGAAACCGCCCAGGCCCAGCTTGAAGAGGCGGAGCAAGCGCGTAGCTATCACCAGCAGACGTTGACCCTGGCGCAACAGGCGTTTACCAACGCCGAGCGCGAATGGCAGCGCC
>LFIK01003815.1_pt1 | contig 12213 bp, 8 predicted proteins | sample 643401 | NCBI WGS metagenome assembly LFIK01 (sample SAMN03777447, study PRJNA286221) | soda lake metagenome | biome: soda lake; feature: Kulunda steppe; material: water; isolation source: sample T5-Br brine of Lake Tanatar-5 | place: Russia: Kulunda steppe | collected 2010-07 | reverse complement strand
CAGGTGCACGTACTCCCGGTAATCCAGCAGGCGCTGCCCACCCGACCGACCGCCGCCGTAGCGCCGAAAGATTTCATCGAGCGCGTCCTCGATCGGCAGATCGTCCTGAAACAGCAGCCCCTGCACGGCTCCATCGCGCAGCGCCCGCAGCACCTGCTCCATCCGCTCCACCAACTGCACCCTGACGCGAATCCCAGCAATGCTGCCGAAGCTGACGCCGCTCAGGTTCTGATTGAGACGGCTGACCTGACCACGCGCCTTGCGGATATGCACGTCAATGCCTCGGGCGACGTCTTCGCTGGCGCCACGCAGATCGTCCTGCTGTCGCGCCAGGCGCTCTTCAAGCCCGGCCAGCTGATCGCGCAATCGCAGCAACGCCTCACGCGGATCATCGACGTCCGCCACCTGTGCCGGCAGCCGACGGTGTAACCAGTCGCGCACTGCCACCCAGAGTGTGAGGAACGCGTCGGCAAAGCCGATGTCTTCAACATCACTGTTCATGGCGACCGTGCTGAGCAGATCCTTTGTGCCTTGCGCGGCGCGCAGCCGCTCCTCGAGCACCGCGCGCTGCTTGTGCGCCTCCTGAACGAGGTTGATATGGCCGCGGATCGCACCAATAGCACTGAGGTCGGACGGCGCCGTGCTGGCGAGCAGATTCCGCTCGACAACCGCCGCTTGCAGCCGCGCCCACCGCTCCAGAGCCGGCTCGGCCTCGCGACGCTCGACAGCAAGCTTCTCTTCGGCGTCCTTGCACAGCCGAGCGGCATGCGCCTGCTCGGCCTCGCGATGCCCGCGTTTGATGTTGAGTGCGTTGAGCTCGGCAGCGAGTGCTGTCACGTCATTCTGCAATTGCTGCAACGCCCGCTCCGCAGCGACAACGGCATCGTGCGTGGGGTCGACGATTTCCATCGCGGCAAAGCGCCGCTCTGCAGCCTGACACTGTTCGAGGGTGACTTGGCGACGACCATCAACCTTGACGAAATCGGCAGCAGCCTGCTCGTACCCATTATCGGCGGCATCGACTGCAGCGTTCGCCTCGGCAAGCGCCTCCTCGGCACGTCGCAACTGCTCTTCAACGGCCGGGATCAGCGACTGATTCGCGGCGAGCTGCGCCGGTGCGTCGTCCCAGCCGAGCGCTTCGGCATGGCTCGCAACGAACTGCATCGCTTCGATGGCGGCATCCAGACCATCGCGCTGCGTCGAGAGCCGATCCGCCTCGGCAACGAGCGTCTCGACCTCCATGTCTGATAACGGCGGACGCCGCAGCGTATCGAGCCTGTCCTCGACCACTTGCGCGGCGTCACGACAGCGCTGATGCTCAGCCTGCGCGGCAAGCGCGGCAGCATGATCGCGCTCGAGAGCGTCAAGGCGCTGTGTGTAATCCGGCGGGTCGAGCAACAGCGCTGAACCGAGCAGTTCGCGCAGCGCGTCGATACGTGGCGCGAGCCCGCTGGCCGCTTCCTGACAGCGGGTCATCGCGGCACGGAGGGCATCGTGTTGCGTCTCAAACTCGGTGAGTGCATCGTGAATCGCCGCAAGCTCCAGTGCCGGGTCGCCGGCGAGCCACACATCCTGATCTTTCAGCAGCGCGTCGCCATCGGTGATCAGGTGCTCGAGGCGACGTCGCTCGGCCCGTGCGCTCTCGATCGGCGCATCGAGCGCATCGGCCTCGGCTCGCAGCGCCGCGGCGTACTGCTCGCGTGCCTCCCGACCCAGACGCGGGCGCGTCGGGATCCGCGTGACGCGGACGGCATGCTGTTCGGAAACAACGACATCGCTGCGTTGCTCGTGCTCGCTCTCCTGATTCACGCCTGCAGCAAGTCGGGCAGCGTCGGCGTCGCGACCGACCAGCCACACATCCGACAGCGCGTCGGGACGGTCGTGGACCTGGCTTGCCGCCGTTGCCGGGTCATCGACGACCAGCGCCCGGACCAGTGGACCCAGCCGCGCTTCCAGCACGGCGGCCTCTTCGACAGTCGCGTCCTCGAAGGCACCGGCCAGGAACTCCGCACCCAGAGCGTCCCTGAGGCGCAGCAGTTCGGCATCGAACGGACCGCCGGCCGCCAACAGCTCTCGCGCCGCCGATTGCAGACGCTCGCGTCTCTCGATCAGATCCGACTCGCTTGCACTGGCCTGGGCAAGCGCCTGCGCAAGGCGTGCGCGGGCAGCGTCAAGCTCCGGCAGCGACGTCAGTGGACACGCGAGCGCAGCCGCCAAGCGCTCGGCACGCGTCGCAAGCGTCTGCCAGATCGGCTGACGCGCACCGACCGCCTGTTGCCGGTCGCGTGCAGCCTCCTGCGCTCGCTGGCAGTCGGCGAGTTCCGCCTCGGCGCTGCGCGCCTGTGCGAGCAGCTGCTCGCGCTCGCGCTCCGTCTGTGCGAGTTGCTCAGCGATCACGAGACGCGCCGATCGCTGCTCCGACAGATCAAGCTGCAACGTTTCGGCCTGCTCGCGGATCGCTGCCTGACGGCTTGCAAGCCGGCGGACGTCGACAAGTTCGGCAGCAAGCGTGTCGAGTCGTCCGACGAGCGCGTCCAGACCCCGATAACGGCGAAGCTGCTCGAGCGCGCTGTCATGGGCGGCGTCCGCGTCGACCGGCGTCCTTGCCATCTGCTCGAGAGCCGCGAGCGCCGTCCGGTGCTCCTGCCGGTGCGCATGCACATCACTGAGCCGCTGCCTCGCGTCGCGACGCGCGCGATCAAGCTGGTCAAGCTGTGTCGTGGTCTCGGCGATCCGAGCAGCGATCGTCGTGATTGCCAGCTCCGCTCCGCCGAGCTGCTGTTCTGCCTCGGCCTTGCGACGATGCACCTGTCTGTGCAGGCTCGCACGTCGGTGCAATTCGTCGAGTCCGCGCTGCAGGTCGGCGAGGCCGGCACGTGCGCGCGAATCGTCCTCCCGGCAGCGATGCATCGCGGCCCGGCACTGCTTTCGCTGCTCCGCGCGCACCTTGCGTTGTTCGTCGGCAATCCGCGCCTCAGCCTCGGCAGCCGCGACCGCACTCCGGCATTGCGCGACAGCGTCCGCCGCCTGCACAGCGTCGCGAAGACGCCGCAGCCAATCCTCCGCAGCGTGCTCCTCCGCTTTCAACGTCTCTTGGCGGGCTTCCTGCCTGCCAAGCGCATCGCGAACACGCCCGAGCTGCTCTTCAGCCTCGGCAAGCCGCTCGTGTGCCTGACGTTGCGCATCCTCGGCGTCGGCGACACGGCGTCGACGTTCGTCGGCGCGTTCGCGCATCGCAAGAAACGCCGCAGCAAACATGCTCTGCCCGGCCTCGAAGACGCCGCCAATCTCTCGCTCAAGGCGCTGCGCTTCCTGGACCTCGGTGCGGGTACGCCGGCAGGCATCGAGGTTGGCCTTCATCCGCTGCAAGGTGTCGGCGAGCCCGGTTTCTTCCTTCAGCAGGAACGATCGCAACTCCGACGTCAGCGCTCGCGAGATGCCACCGGTCATGCTGGTGCGCAGCATCTCGTTCAGCTTGTTGCGTTCTTCGTCCGTCGCGAGCCGAATCGGCGTCACACCGGACTCGAACAGCGCGGCAAAATAGTCGCGCACGGTGCCGAACACCTGGATGCGACCGCCGTGGCGTGCGGCGTTCTCACGCAACTCGTTCAGCTCGGGAACGACATCGTGCGCACCCTGAGAGAGCAGGAAGACATCTTGCAGGCGAACGTCCGCATCCAGATCGGTGATGATGAACGGCGTTGGTTCGACCGATGGCTCACCCTTGCGATCGAGATGCACACCGGCGATGAGCCGCTGACCCGGCCCCGTCGCAAATTCGATCGCCGAATACGCAGGCCGGCCTGGCTCACCGAGCCGCCCCCAGATGCCCTTGTCACCACCCGTCGCACCGGTTTCACCGAGATTGGTGAAGCGCAGCCGCGACATGTCCGGAAGGAGCACGACGTAGGCGGCGATCATCACCGTGGTCTTGCCGGCACCGTTGGCGCCCTCGAGCGCTGTCACATGGCGGTCGATCAGGTAGCGCTCGTAGAACACCCCCTTCCAGTTGACCAGCACGAGCGTCGTCGCGTGGGTACGGCTCATCGGCCACCCTCCTCCGCATCGTCGTCGACGTTAGCATCGTCGTCAGCACCAGCCTCGTCGGCGTCGTCCTGGTCAGCGGTGTCAGCACCGTCGCCGAGCGCGATCTCACCGCTCCGGACCAGTCGCGCCAGTGCGGCGTGCTGGTCGCTCAGATCACGCACCGGCTCGGCAAACCGCATCAATGCGGGACGCAGCCGTAGCGTGGCGTTGTCGAGCGAGTCGATAAACCCGAGACTCGCCAGACGGCGAAGTGACCTCGCGACCTCGGCGCGGATGTCCTCGGCGGCAGTCCGTTCGTCGAACTTCCGGCGCAGTGGGAAGAGGATGCGCATCAACTGCTCCGATCCCAACAGCCCGTCAAGCCGTTGCAGCAGCGACTCGCGCTCGACCATGCCCCCGTGCTGCAAGGTGGCAGGATCGAGATACATCAGCGCAAGCATCTGGCCGACGAGCATCTCGCCGCGGCTCAGTTGCTGGCTGCCGAGTCGATCCCCCGAGGGCAAGAGGTAGAAGTATCCGTCCGCGCGTTGTATCAATTCACAGCCGAAGCGCCGATAGAACGGCTCGAGGTGGTCGAGCGCATCGACGAGGTAATCGTAAGCGGTGCCGTCGTCGCGCCCGACATGCCGGCCGCGGCGCAGCGCGAGGTCGACCTCGGGAAAGTGGTCGTCGTTGATCGCTGCTTCGAGCGACTGAAAGCTGGATGTGTTCATTGGCGCTTCTCCTCGCACTGGGTCAGCTCCCAGTCCTCGACTTCCAGACATGGCGCCACGGTCCGCCATGGACGCTCGACCGAACAGGTGGTCCAGGAGCGCTGAGCGAGCACCTCCGCGACACGGCCAGTGACGGCATAACGCTGATCCGTCGGAAACTCCTCGAGCACCCGCTCGGTCACCTCGGCAAGCGATCGCGCGCCGGCGCGCAGCGCGCCCTCGACCAGTGTCTCGATGTCGAGGCGGGTGTCGTCGGGATCGACCAGATCAGGCGTGCCCTCGCGATCGCTCCGTGGTCGCATGACAGCGGGCCGTTCAGCGCGGAGTTCAAGGCGACGGAGCAGCCGGATTCGCGGTGCCGCAGCCAGCAACAAATGGAACGGTGTCGATGGCCAGCCCACCACCTGATCACGGAGCCGCTGACTCAACGCGCGATCGGGGTCAAGTCGAACAACATCGCGCAGATAACGATGCACGTATTGATAATAGTCAGACCACGCGCGTTGCCGCGCGCCACCCCAGGCGGCGATACGGTCGACGTGTTCGATGACACGCTGCACCGACGCTTCTGACTCGTCCTGCCCCGCCTCCGTCGCGAGGGACTGAATCTCCTGCAGCAGCGCGACAAAATGGTGGGTATCGCGGAGCAGCACCTCGTTGAGTTCACGCAAGGTGCTGGTGGTCGTGTCGAGCAGCGCCTGGCAGCGTTCGACGGCGCCGAACCAATCCGCCTGCAGCAGCCTGGCGATCTCTGCCTGCACCTCTTCCTGTTGCGAATCGAGCCCGCGTTGCCGGCGCTCGATGCCGCCGACCAGATCACCCACCGTGACGCGCAACGGCGCTACCACCTGCTGCTGCCAGTCTTGCTCGGTCTCGGCGCGGCGCGCCGCTGCAAGAATCTCGGCGAGTTGCGCCCGCAGCGTCCCGGTGAGCAGCGTCAGGCTCTCACGCGTCAATGCTTCATCGGCAAGGTAATACTCGACCACGGCGGCAGCCAGACGCGTCAGCGTGTACTCACCCGATCGAACGATGCCGGCGCCGTCCACCCGGGCCAGCATGCGCTGGTCGCGAAGCCGCTGAATGGCATGCGTTGCACGCGTGCGAGGACGATCCGCACCCGGATCAACCACATCGCAGACCTGTTCAAACATGTCGATCAACACATCTTCTTCGAACGACGCGAGCGATGCGCGATCAGCGCGCAGGTACAGACCGGCGACAAAACACAGGTCGAGCGTTTTCAGATCAAGATGGATCCGGTCTCGTGCGAGTGCGGCAATCAGGCGACTCGGGTCGGCGGGCATCAACCGTGCCTCACCATCAGATGCATGATGCGCTGAATCGTCAACAGGATGCAGCGCATCAGGCAATCAAATTCAAGTCGACAATGCACCGCTATCCAGCCTCGATCCGTCCCCACGCCTCTGAAGGCCGCTCAAAACAAGGAAACAGTCACGCCGCACTGCCGTCAGAACCCTGTCTCGCGTCGAACTGCAGCGAAGGCTGCGCGCTCGGCTAGCCTGTCATGCAAGCCAGGATTGCATCCTGAAAACGATGCACGCATGCGCAACAAGCCAGCATAGCGTACAGTGCCCGTGCACGATCGCGCTACCCGTTTCCCCGTCGCGACAATACATCATCGGAACACCCCATATGGACTTTGGACGCACCTGGTGGGGGCAGCAGTGGCTGACCGCACTGAACGATATCGACGAGAGCAACCGCCTGCCGCGCGGCCGACGTTACGCGAACAACGGTTCGGTGCAGTCGATCGCGATCGACGGCCAGCGTGTTGCCGCTCGGGTACAAGGTTCGCGCCGCGCGCCGTACCGGGTGGAGGTCGCGCTGCAGGCATTGACCGCGAAGCAGCAACGCACTGTGCTGACCGTGGTGGAAAGCAGCCCAGTGCTGCTCTCCCGCCTGCTCAACCGGCAGTTGCCACCGCACGTGCTCGGTGTGCTGGAAGCGCGCAAGATTCGGCTGTTCCCGCGCCGCTGGAAGGATCTCCACGCCAGTTGTTCGTGCCCCGATTTTGCCATGCCGTGCAAGCACATTGCTGCCGTGATCTATCTGATCGCCAACGCAATCGACAAGAACCCGCTGCTGGTGTTCTCGTTACGCGGCCTGGACCTCGCTGATGCGTTACAGGAACGCTCGGGGGTTGCGCCGGAATCACTGACCACATTGCCTGCACTGGCGGCAGGCTGGGCTGACACGCCGTCTGTCACCGCCTTCACACGGCCTCCGGTCGACGGTCTGGCTGACATCGATCTGAGCCAGGTGCCGGCGATCGAATCGCGCATCCTGACCATGCTCGCCGCGGATCCGCTGTTCCATGACAAGGACTTCCGGAAGACGCTGGCGACGCAGTATCAGCGCGCACGACGGGCCGCGCAGGCCTTCGAGCGCACCGCCGCCACGCCATTGCCGAACGCCGAGCGTCTGGATGCGCTGTCTGCCCGCATCGACGGCAACGGTGCGCTTCTCGCGCTGCATGCCAATGGGAAGCGGTTGTTGACGGCTGACGAAGCGGATAACGCGTTTACTGCCTTTTTGTCCGGTCTGCACGCAGTGCCCGCCGAGCGTGAGCCTCGACTCGCGCACACCGTGCGCATGTGGCGCACCGCGCTGCGGCTGGCGCTCAAGTTAATCGAGCAAGGTGCGTACATTCCCCACGTTCCTGTCAGAGCGCGGGCCGCGCGCCATGCTGGTCTCGCTCAAGGCCGGCGGCACCGGGCTCAACCTGACCGCCGCCAGCCAAGTGATCCACTATGACTTGTGGTGGAACCCCGCGGTCGAACGTCAGGCGACCGACCGTGCCTACCGGATCAGACAAAGCCGGACTGTCATGGTGCATCGGTTGATGACCGAGAACACCGTCGAAGAACGCATAGATGCGATGATACAGAGCAAGAAGGAACTCGCCGACCTCACCGTGGCGGGCGGCGAGCAATGGGTCACCGAACTGTCCGACCAGGAACTGCATGAACTGGTCAGCCTGCGTTCTGGCTGATCGTTCAGCCAGAACGCTCCAACCGTAAGACGCCAACTTCAGCCAACGACAGTCCCGTGCTGTCAGCAATCTGCTCGTCGGTCAACAACCCCAGCTTGAGCAGGTTCATGGTCGCCAGACGAAGGGCCTCCTGACATCCTTCCTGGCGCCCCTCCAGACGTCCTTTCTGCCGTTCCTTCTCTGCCCAACCCTGAAGATTTTCAGCCAGCATCGCGTGATCCTCCATCAGACTGTCGAATCCTTCCAGCGCCTGCCCTGCCTCAGGGCCCAGGCGTTCAAACGGACGTTTGAACCAATGGGTCATGACCGGATCGAGATGCATCTTCTCCGGGTGTTCGCGGATGTTTTCCGCCAGACGCTCCACCGCAACCTGCAAGGCATCGAGATCCTTCGACGCATTCTCGACTGCGAAAACTCCGCTCAGCAGCGTATTTCGCGCAGCCAGTTGTGCATCGCTGAACGCCGATACATCAACCAGATGGTAGCGCAACTGCAGTTGGCCAACACGCAGGAACGCCGGCAGTTCAGAACCGATCATCGAGCCGATATCGTGCTGCGCTGTCCAGCGTTTCGAGCCGTTGTACAAGACAACCGGGAAGATCGGCGGCAACCCCCTGTCCGGCGTTGTCAGCCGTGCCTTGATCAGATGGGCATCAAGATACGTGACATGATCCAACAGACGGAACGGCAGTTGGTGATCCACCGTCGACTGAAATTCCAGGAGCAGATAGACGGAGAGCGGCCGCTCGACACCGTCCTGACTCACTGCCACAAACCAGACCTTGCCTTCGAACCATTCATTGAACAGCGGCGTGATGGCGTTCCCACTCTGGTCTGACAAGGTCGTGAAATCCATCAGCGCCGCCACGGATGGCGGGGCAAACCCCTCGATCAACTGCTGAACCAACTCCGGATCGTGGAACAGGTCCTTGTAGCCGGTCTCGTGATCATTGACCATGCGTTCTCCCTCACGACAAACGGGTTTTGCTGTTTCGATGCGCTCGGCAATCACCGGCCATGATCGATAACACCCGAAAAATAAAACCCGGGCTGCTCAAGAAAGTGATCAAGGTCGAGTGGCCGGAATGCGCGCCGGCCTTCCACGATCCACTCCTCGGACAATCCGGCTGGCAGGTACGCATAGGAAATGGCGATGGTCAACGGATAGGTATTGGTGGCAAAGAGTGGTATGACAAAGAGCCTGGTATTGGCGATAGCCGTACCGAAGGGATGCAGCCGTGCAAAGATAATCGTTGGTTGACAGCAATAGCCGAGTGGTAAGCCGCTATACTTCTTGACCCATTTGCTCTCGACACGATGCGCTTCAGCAGTGCTGACAGCAAAGTCGAGGAGTCTGGTAAATCTGTGAAAATCCTGATTGTCCAACGACCGAAAGAACTCGACAACACTGTCTATCTGCATGATCTTGTCGTACATGACATCTCCTTCCCTGTCTTTTCCCTGTGTTTTCTCGATTTTTTCAGTTATGTTGCTGTTTCCGGTATTCAGACACCTCCTGATCAACGATGCACTGACTTTGATCATGTCTCAAAACGCCGCTGATATCAATCCAGACCCCAATCATCCAGAATCGGACGCGTGCGCGAGCAACTCGACCGAGGCCTTGAACAACATCCACTCGGCATGACCGAGGGACCTTTCAGCTCGCTCATCCGGGCGTTTCGTACTATCCCCCCGCCGCTTTCAGCGTCTGCAAGTCGCGCGGCGCAACACCGAGGTCCTGCCAGTGTTCGGGGTGGCAGGTGAAGAGCAGGATCTGATGCCGCTGCGCGGCGTCGAAGAGAATGCGTTTCATGTGCGCCCGACGCCGCTGATCGCAGTGCACCAGCGCATCGTCGAGCATGATCAACGTTGGCCGCTCGGCGTCGCGTAGCAGATCGGCATACGCGAGCCGGCTGATCAACCCCATCTGCTCACGCGCGCCATAGCTGAGCGCATCGAGATCGGCGCCGTGCGGTTGCCCACCCTGCAGCCGGCGCAATGTCAGCGGCTTGAGGTCCTTATCAATGCTGAGTTCCGCGCCGGGAAACAACAACGTCAGATACCGCTGCAGATGGTGCTGCAGCGGCGCCTGCAGGCGGCGTGTCACCGCCTGGCGCTGCTCGCGCAACAGGGTCAACAGCAGGTCGAGCGCCTGCGCTCGCCGGTCGAGTTCATCGACACGCGCCTGCGCGCGATCGTGTTGCTGACGCAGCGCCGATTGACGCTCCTCGAGCCCGAGCGCGCCTTGCGTCTGGAGGCGGGTCTGGAGCTCGAGGATCTCGGCGGATCGCTGCGTTGCCTGCTGCTGCATCGCAGCGGCCGCAAGGTTGTAGCGCTCCAGGTCCTGTGCGAGCAGCGCCGGATTGGCGGCGTCGATTTCGCGCTGCCGCTCCTGCAGCTGCATGGCAAGCGTCTTCTCTTGCGCCAGCAGGTCGGTCAACGCTGCGCGTGCCTGCTGCTCGCGTTGCTGACGATCCGGCGCCATCAACTGCGCCTGCAGATCGCGCCATTCCTTGTCGGCCGCATCACGCGCCTGTGCGGCGAGACCGGCTTCGCGCTGCTGCGCTGACGTCTCCGCCTCGGCCGCTTTAAGCAGCTGCTCGGCCTGATCAAGCTCGGCCTCTGCCCGGGGTTCGTCCGGCAGCGCGTCCGGTGTCTCCACAGCCGCCAACTCCGCGAGCTTTGCCGCCAGCTGATCGCAACGCTGCTGCGCCAGCCCACGTTGTGCCTGCAACGCATCAATACCATCCGGCGCCAGCGCCTCGAGTTTGACGCGCACTTCACCGATCTGCTGTTGCAGCTGCTGCGCCGAACGATCTCGGGTGTCAGCCGCAGCGATGTCCGCCACCCCCAGCTGCATCAGCAGCGCATCGCGTTCCGCCTGCACGCGCTCCTGCTGTCGCAACGCCTCGGCCACATCATTGCCACCCGGTTTGATCGTCAGGGTGCCGACATCGGGAATGCGCAGCGTCGTCTCCTCAAGCAGCAGAACCTCGTCATGCCCGATCAAGGTGCGCTCGCCAAGCGTGATCTGCCGATCGGCATCCAGCGTATAGCTGACCCGCGTTGCGAGTGCCTGCTGCTGAATCGCCAGCGTGGCGAGTTGTCGCTCGCGTTCGCGTAACTGCGCGAGCGTCGCCGCATCGAGTGCCTGCACCTGGTGCTGCTCGACCAGCTGCTGCAGCATATCGCGCAGCACGCCCGCCTCTGCCACCGTACTGTCGAGTGCCGTCAACCGCTCGGCTTCCTGATCGAGTGTCGTCTGCACGGATTGCCGCAGCGCGTGTCGGCGCGCCAGCGCCCGCGTCTCGCGCGCCACGGCATACGCCGCGCGCGCCTGGTCAAGGCGCTGTTGCACCAGCGCATCAATCGCCCTCACCTGCTCTAGGCGTTGCTGCGCGGTGCTGCGTTCGCGCTCGCGCGTCGCGAGATCCAGCGCCTGACGTTCGAAATCCTGCAGCAGATCACGTTGCACGCGCTGATGACGACGGCATGCCTCGAGTTCGCGCTCGGTCTGTCGCTGCTGACCATGCAACTGCTCCACCGCCTGCAGTTGTTGCCTTGCTGCGTCCGCCTGAGCGCGTTGCGCCTCCCAAGGCCGGCTGGCGTCGACATCCTGCTGCTCGCGCAGCAGCGCGCCCAGCCGATCAACCTGCTCGCTGTAGGCGAACACCTCCTGATCAACCGCAGCCAGCGCGTTGGCAAGCGCCTCGCGCTTCTGCTGCGCGTCGCGTAGTGCGCCAGTCGGACGCCCGGTGCCGGTCAGCAAGGCAGCACGTTCGCTCTCCGCCTGCCGGATCAGCGCATCGCCGCTGCTGCTGGCTAGCTGACCGGCTGACGCCTCCAGACTGCCGGCAAGCGCAGACTGCAGATGCTGCCCCGCATGCCCGACCGGCACACGCACGTCCTGCCCAGCACCCTGCTCGACCCATAACAATCCGGGAATCCCCCAGTGTTCGGCCTTGCTCGCCCCGCGTCCAGCAAACTGATAGCCGAGCAGCGCCGCCAGCCGATCCTCCGCCTCATCACCGAAGACGTGCATCCCGTCGATGAGCAGGTCGCAACGAGACTTTTTCATGAAACGCTTTTCGAGTTGCCAATGACTGCCCTGCCAGTCAAAAGCCAGCGTGACCTCGGGCGCTGCCGCGGAGTCCCCCAGCGGTTGCAGATGATCAAGCGCGGTGGTGCGGTGGCGTTCAAAAAACGCTGTGCGGATCGCACGCACCAGCGTGCTCTTGCCCGATTCATTCGGCCCGAAAAACAGGTTCAGCCCCGGCGCGAGACCCTTGATATCAAGCGTGCCGTGAAACTGCTGAAAACTGCTGACACGGATGCGCGTCAGTTTCATGCTGCACCCCGCGGATTCGCTTCGTCACGCTGCCGTTCACGCAACAGCGCGGCGAGGATTCCGAGCGCTTCACGCGCGGTTTCGGCGGT
>LFIK01003814.1_pt1 | contig 12214 bp, 15 predicted proteins | sample 643401 | NCBI WGS metagenome assembly LFIK01 (sample SAMN03777447, study PRJNA286221) | soda lake metagenome | biome: soda lake; feature: Kulunda steppe; material: water; isolation source: sample T5-Br brine of Lake Tanatar-5 | place: Russia: Kulunda steppe | collected 2010-07 | reverse complement strand
CAACGGCACAATAGACTCTGCCATTTCATTTCGGACATTATGGACTATTTTTTGGCTGGCGAAGACCAGCAACAAACCAATCAGCCTAACGATCTGGCTGGCGGTTAACCCTTTTTTAAACTTTAAAGCAGACGTACGAAGGTCATCACCACCATTGGACCCCCCACAATGTGGCCAATTTGTTTTGCTGCCAACACACTTGCCACATTGCCAGCACCAACCATGCATAACAATTACATACGTCATACACAGTCAGGCAGTGTGAAAAATGTGAGGTGGGTGCGTGGGGTACATGCCATGGACCTTTACAGCACCATTTTGGCATGAAAATGGCACTTGCCAAAGTTGCTCCATTCGTGCCGCTTTCCAGGACTTCAGCAGCACCTGCATTGTTCCGTGGGTGACCCTGTAGCGACCGGATGTGATGCACAAGATATGCAATACCTCCGCGACCCATGCATGCTTTCAAGCAAGAACAAGCCTGGGTTGCGGCCAAGCATTAGAAATCAGGAAATTTGAAATGAGGCCGATTGAGGGTGAGGGTGGAAGTGGTGGGCCAAAATGCTGCGGTACATCTGCCTCTCCTGAGTGCACACCTCAGTGGCAGAGCTTCCCACGCCCAAACCCACACAGGATATGCGGCCCAATTTTGAACATGTGCAGGCACGTCAACGTCGGAGCTTGGGGCTGAGTGCGGGAAATGGTGTGCGCTGTTTCACCGTTACGTTATGTCTTTCCAAGATTTCCTTCCACCACGCACCAGTTCTGAATCCAAGAGCATCATTATAAAAATCATGCTCTTCAATGGTGTGCTCAGGTCGGGAAACGGTGGGGTGGCTGCAAAACTATGCCTTGGGAGGAACGTATCTGGCCTTTGCCTAAGGGGTGACCCAGTGGTGGGAACGATTCAAATCAATTCTAATTATTAATGAGACTATGGATGCTTATTGTCAGGCTGGAAGTGACCATCAAGCCCAGCAATCAACCCACCTGGCGGAAGGTCTAAGTCCATTGTAGCCAAAGTTCGATTAGCTGCCTGTATAACTTATATACGTACATGGATTTTGAAAATCAGTGTTAGATGAGTTTGCAAAGATGTGCAGGCCAGTTTTGCAGTGATGCGTGCAAGCTTGACGATGGATGAGACTCCTGGCAGTTGCAGTTCCCAGGTGTGTCCGTTAACGCGCTTTTTTGTGTAATGACTAGGCTCTTCTTGATCACCTCCAACTACCTAACCAGCCATCAAGCTCAGGCTTCAGGCTGGACTGGGGATTAGCCAGTTCATCAACCTAGATACCAAACACACTTGGAAATCTTTTGGATCAAGTGGAGAGAAGCCTCCCTCCAAGGCAACCCGCGAACAGTATTCCACCAGCCCACTTATTGGAAATGAACGTGTCCATGCAGTCCTTCCCATTATTCAGGTCCACAGTACGAATCTGCCAAACAAGATGGCTGGCCAGCCCTGTCACACCTGCAGACGTCAAGAAGTAGAGCAGCAGGTTATCGCACTTGAATTCAGAGTGGCTCATTGCATTGCATATCCGGGAATGGTAAATGATTAGGAGGAGGTAGAGCAATAGTAAACAAAGGAAGGTTAAGGAACAATTTGAGAGAGAGAGAGAGAGAGAGGGGGGGGAGAGGTTGATCTGTTAGCTAATGGTCAATTAGGAGCACAACAGGAGCAAGCACTTTCAAAGAAGGTGAAAGATCCTGGGTTGTAAATATTATTTGTCATTTTGATGACAGGTTTGTACTGTGGCACACCCTGCCACACTGGGTTAGCGCATTTGCACAGTCCTGCTTCAAAATGCACCCAAGTCAGTGAACCTTGCCTGGGTGCTTACGCTGCTCATTGCATGCACGATTGTGAGCCAAGGTTTGAAAGAGCTGACTATCCCAAAATAAGCTGATCGAAATTACAATGAAACCAGGACCTGCCAGTCCTCTAGGCCGGCATCTCTTACTGCTTGCATCCTACTACACACTAGTACACAAGGGCTACAGTTCAAAAGTTGGCATCCAGACAAGAGCCGGGCAGAGCTGTCACGGGGTGCAAGCGGTGCGTTGACTAGTCTTGAAAAGGGGTGCATGAGCCACACCTCCCCAGCACAAAGGAGGCAGGAGCAGAGTATTTGAGCACAAATGCAAAAGCCACATGTGGACATTCATTTGCAATGCGCACATTGCACATCCCCCTTCCAGGCTCACCAACATAGTAGGGCCAGGACAATCCAGCATTACCACCAGCTAGCGCCAAGAGTGCAACCTGTGATGCATGATGTTGAGGCACATGCGAGCGTTTATGGGACTCATCTCTAGGACTCAGATCAGTAACTTCACATGTAAACGCAAGCACTAGTGCCCTGCTTTGCCGCTGTTCAAAAACAATGACTTAAGAGATTACTTGCACTGATTGAAACCTGTTGCCAAAAGTTGTTGGCGCCTCACAACAACTGCTTTCCCTTTTTCAAAACAAATTAGATGAAATTGTCAGGTGAACGCAAGCTGATAGGTGCACGTGTGCTCCCATACTGTTACATGATACACATGGACCAACCCACCTACCCACTCACCTATCGTTGCCCTTCTCCCCACGCGCACCTGACCCCCTACACACAGCGCATGCACGTACACACTCACACGCACACACACACACACGTGGACAAACACATGCACACTCATGTGTGCGAGCACAAACACTTGCACACACAAACAAACACATGGGCGAGCGCACCCTCACTCCAGTTAAATCCACAGACTTTTACACACCCACCCACCTGAGCAGTTGCAAAGCCCAGAAGTACGAGGTCTGTTTTTGAGCCAAACAGGAGAGCTGTGGAGCCCATGCCAGCGACAGCATCATCATGCTTGTCCTAAGGGCGTGTCAGGAAGCCCAGGCAGAACACGCGTGCGATTTGAGGAGGATGCACGCAAGACTCTGCAAAAGCTCAAGGGCCAGCCTTGTAACATATTGAGCATACGCGCGTCAGACTCTGAAAGATTCCATAAGGACTGGCCTTATGTCTCTACTGGTGTGGCGCTTGTAGATCTTGCGCACTGGGGGCCTGAGCAGCATATGATGATGCTGCACTCATGCCCATATGACTGAAAGCGCCCACATGACTGGAAGCAAAAGGTCCCCTACATGTTGCAGGCTGTGCGGCTTATTACACTGCAGAGTGCTAGCAGTGAACACACAGTGATGACATGCCTGGAGGCAGGTGTGAACAGTTCCTAGCGCAAAGCACCTGCAGCTGCTTATGCTGCAAAGAAGCCCAGTGCCTGTGTGCGCAGTGCTCCTGCGTTCACCATCCACCTGAGGGAATGAAATGAGTACCTGTCACAGCATGCTGTGCTTGATGCAAGACGACCTTGCGAGCGCGGAGCGCACACGCAGTAGGTAAGGAGAGGGCAGCCCAGGGAGCAGGCTAGAAATGCATGCAGCTGGCACACACACGCATGCCCTGTTGATGAAGAAGCTCACCCTCTCTCCACACCTGGTGTGCATAAATGGTATCGTAGACCAGGCTCCAGCAGGTTCCGGACAGGTACAGAGGAAGGACGACCGACCAATCACATTCGCCTCTCACGGCTGCCCATCCAAGCATTGCCCCCCAATTGATAGTCAAACCTAAGAAAGCTTGTGGCTGCGAGCATGTTTAGTGCCGAGCTTGTTAACGCCCAACAAATGAGGGCAGCAGCAATCAAGAGCAAATGCAATCAGTGGTTTACAAAAGGAGTTCAGCAGCAGGCTCAGCAGAAACAGCATCATCATCAGCAGCAGTTGTGACGGCAGCGGCAGGAGCGGCGGCAGCAGCTATTACCAAGATCATATAGTGAGCTGCATCAAGACCTGAGGCAGCATTAGTCACCCACCCAGAATGTTATCCTCTTCATGAGTGGGTACAGGCCCACAAGAATCAGAGAGGAGGCACCGAGGATTTTACTGCAGAGGAGGCACCAAGAATTCTATTGCAGACAAGAATTTTACTGCAAATCTGCAATGCAGGCGACGAGTGCATCTGCGAGCAAAAGCAGGCCTACTGTTGGTTACGTGTGTGTAGCTGGGCCATGGCAAGTTCCCTGCCTCACTCTGTGATTCCATGGGCAAAAATGAAGACAGGATCCTGAGGCAATCACTCGGATCAGAGCTTCCCCAGGTGCTAGGTTTGCTGCGAGCCTTTTTGAAGCAACTACGTCAGAAATTTCCTGGCTTGGTTGAAATGCGGTTGAAGCAATTGAAACGCGGCTGGAAGTTTTCTGCCGCACTTCAACTGAGCGCGGTTGTAATCAACTGAGCGGTTGATTCAGCCGCTTAAACCGCAGGTAGTACCAGAATTGTTCATCGGGTATCAGTGATACCGTATCACCCATGTGTTCACTTGCAAGACTGAGCTTACGCCTAAAGCGGCGAATTTTAGATGACATTTAACTAAAATTTCAAATGCATCACAGTAAGCACAGTGGGCCGCCTCATTATGTAGAAATTATCTGTGGTGTGCTTGCTTTGGTCGTATGAAGAGCGAAATCTTGCATGTCCCCACCTGTAATCGTTCAGCTGAAGCAGTATGATTAGTCCCAAAGACAATTGAGCAGCAAGGAGACCTGGAGAATGCAGAGAGGAGTAGAAAATCTTTTGGCAATGCGCATTGTGCTATTCACCATGTTCATCATGATAATATGTCGATACATAAAAATTGCATCTCACTGCTAGCTTGCTTTCAGTTAATGGTCCTTTGCTACAACAGCATTAAATTGTACATTGCTACAACAGCATTAAAGTGTCGCAAAGCCGGTCTGTACAACAAGGGAGCGCTTGCCCACCTACGGCCTGTGCCGGTGTGACCTCGCCGGATGCAAGGGGTCGGCTTCGAGTGCGTGCTACCTGTCAGAGGACAAAGATGGGCAGCAGCAGGTAGAAAATCTTGTTGCATGAAAGACTTCCACTGCATTACCTAAGCAGCGCTGGCCTGCCACAGCTGTCTTATTGGAAGTCCCCCTCCAGTCTAAGCATAATCAGACAGTATCAACTCACTTGCCGATCAAGTTCACGGTCCCACAAATCATTGATCGTGCATCCAGAACCGCGCAGTAACTGCAAGCACATCCACAAGTCATTGGTGGTGAGGCTACAACGCAAGGCATTTCAGCTCCCACATGCCAATAACGGTGCATTCAAAACCAATGCAGTGCCTACAAGCTTGTCTATACAGATATGTGGCTGAGGGCCAAAGCTTCATGATATAAATATCAATGCTCTGGCTAAAATGAGCCAAGTCGCGGCTCACTTAAAATCTATATTTTTTTGCATGCTAGCAATGCTTGTGACAGTTGCGGAATCCTGCCATTTGTTTGTTGTCACATCCCTCCTGCTGATGCTACCCACCAGCAATTCTGAGCTCCATGTTATTATCGCTCACTGACTAGCATACAATAAAGTGTTGACGCTTAATGCTTGACACATATGCAGACACACTTTGTGCTATTACGGCTCGTGACAACAAGCAGGGCACAAGTCCATGCCGGGGGGGTCCAGTACACACTGGAAGCAAAACCCTCACCACTGCGCCAAGGCTGAAGAGGATTGTGGTCCAAAGGTCTGGCCAGCATCCAGGTTGAGCTGCCATGGCAATGGACCTGCAGCCACGGCAAGGCAAGATGACCCACAGCCTTAGTTCGTCCACCTTGCCCACCAGCCATGGCCTGAAATGACATGCATCCATGGTTGAGCATGACATAGTGCATCGTCGTGCCTTCCAATCTAAGCAGGCACGTTCCAGGTCCAGGGTACGCGCGCGTGACACAAGTTAGGACGCGCACCCGACAGCACACAACACTAAATGAACTCCACCTCAATTTACATGGGGGTGAAATGCAGACCCCAAGCATTTCCCCTAAAATCAGGGGAAACAGGGGACCTCACAGCGCCAGCTGCACGCTGGCCCAAACCCCATGCGGAAAAGGGGCACAGGGTGCACAAACTCAATTTTGCCAGAAACAAACTTGCTTTCATCAGTGTATTTAACAGGTGGGGCTTGCAGGAAGAGTTCAGGCGCTTCTTCTCCTACTTACCACAAGGATGGCCACAGCAGGAGCCAGGTGCCAATAGGCTTATCCAGGCGCATGAGCTGTGCGAACGGTTGGGCCCGTGGAGGAAGCATGCGCATCAGCAGGGAGGGGCTGGACGGCGAAGGGGTCTCCTGGTGCTGTCTACTGCCTACTGCACACCCGTTAACATTTGTATTCTTATGTTTGAAGTGTTCTCTTTTTCGTGTTTTGCTTGTACGTGTGTGTGTGTGTGTGTGCGCGCGTGTGTGTGCGTGTGCGCGCGCGCTCGTGTGTGTTTGCGCGTGTGCACATGCAGCTGTGCTTGGTCATGTGCAGACGCATGACACTAGTAAATCAACTTTAAGGCCTATTGTTGCTGTTCCCATTCACTGTACTATGGGTGTGCATGCAGCCAACAGTGAGGTAGCAATGCAAGGACTGCTGCAGCTTGGCTGGCTCCACTTGGGGTATGCAGGTTGATGACAAGTCCTTTCACCTAGACTCCCTGGTGAGCTCTTCGCTTGCAGTTGCTGCGGCAGCTGGGAAGTTTTGTGCCAGTGCCTCCACTGCTGTAACTGCTGCCCATGGAAGTGCCTTGCTATGCTGGCACAGAGAGGTGACCTCGCTGATGCTCTGGCATCCTTGCACAAGCTTGTTGATAAAGCTACTGCTGTACTGCATGGACCCGCCATGTGCCTCTTTTCATGCCAGAGCTGTTCATCACTGTGGTTAGACCTAGAATCTGAGTGAATGCTGGGTTGCGCTGGTCCTTGGTGTTGATTCAGGGTGTGGTTTACCTGCACATAACGACGCAGATCCAAAGTAGATTTATGAGGAAAAGGTCTAATTATCAAAGATGGGCAGATTAACCGTCAGTCAACGAACAGGCATGGACAAGGCAGCTGAACTCTCCATAGAAGAAATTCACGTAGAGCATAGGCATGCCCACCCTGATGCACACAAATATGTCCATAAAGCTTACCAGCACATGTCCCTGAAGCTCTGCATGGCAGCCTTGGTCAGATTCCTGATACTTGTTGCTGCAAATATCTGTGCTTGTGCTGACCCCTTGAAGACACCGAAGGACCTGCGACCCTCCTTTTTTGAATGACAGTACTTGTAGTGCTTGTGAGCTGGATGCTCCCCGGCTAGCCACAAAGAGCAGAGGATACATTTGATCACACTTCACTTCGTGACATTCACATTATATAGCGCAATATGATTATAAATCAAACGATCCCAGCGTATAGTTTTATTCAACTGATCCATCCGTTCATCTTCCATCAAGATTAATCAATCTTTGTTACATTATATACAAAAATAAAAAAGATTTGATTTGGTAAGTCATTGTCACCTTGTTTGAAGCTCAGCTAAGAGCCGTTGGCTCAGCATGCAGATGCAAGAGGATCAGCATGTTTTGGTGTCACAATGAAACTGATTGATGCAATAATTTTCCTGTAGGCCGTGATGCAAATTCCTGCTGGGCCAGGAAATCGTTTGACGACTTTTTTGTGCGACCAGTCTTGTCTTTTCGGGCTAAGCTAAATGAAATGAGATAAATTTTCAGCTTCAGCAATCTTATTCAAAGTCATGGCAAGCTGATGGCTGGCGAGCTCGCCATGGCTGGCGAGCCTCGAGGCTAAAGCGTCCAGCTTGGTGCTGTTTGCAAACAGACTGAATCGTACAGTTTGTACCCTCCATGCTTTCAACTTTCATACTGCACACAGAAAACATACAAACTGGTTTGAGTGGCTAACACACTGATACTTCTGTATCAGGCCGAGAGTCTGCCACATGCAGAACAGCCTTTAGACACAATCGGCGATTGCTATCTAGACGATCACTTAAGTAGTTAGTCATCCAACTCCAACAGACCAAACAGGCAGTGCAGCACATATATGGCTGCAGCACTTATCTGGCGTGACAACTGCCTTCGGTATATAGCCATGCCATGCTCTCAATTTTTGGTCAACCTATCTGAGACGTTCCTCATTGAGGGACAAGACCCTCAAGTGTATTTATAAGATAGTCAGGGGAGGGCAAGCAATCCAGATCCCAATCTTTGGATCTATATGGGACTTAAGTGTTGTGTCTACTTTCAGTTTGTATCCTAGTCAACAACTACTTTTCTTACGTGTTTTTGACATGCAGCCTGACAGTCGCATTTTAGCTGTCGCACTTTTTGACTGATGGCTTATCCTTTAGATCTGTAAATCTGTATCTCAATCATGGCTGATTTTTGGTCCAAAAAGAAAACTCACAAATGCCCTCAGGGATAACCCTGGTGGCATGAAGTGAGGAAGAGGCATTGATCCACTGCAAGTACCAGACAGTCTTCCACCAGGTTGTAGTACCGCTCTGGATAGTCGAGCAGGTGGCGGGGCATCTGAGATGGGAAGTCGATTATCCACCCTCGCAACCTGTGGGTTCGGGTTCGAACCTCACTGGAGGCCACAACCGGCTAAGCTGCCCTCGTTCGGCGGATACAGCCTTGAAACCTTACCTTACCTTACCTTCCACCAGGAAGTCAACGTTCATCTAGGTGCCCAAACCCAGGGTTCTGGGATGAACCACTCCTGCCTTATGGTTATTCTTTAAATCAGAGGATTTCTCCCACCCTCTGCTGATGGATTTGTTGCGAAGAATGCTTAAATTTGTTTGCTGGCACGCATACCCCATTAAATGATGAAAAATAGAATTAGAAATAGACCTGAACTGGATTGTACAATCTATGCAATTCAGACTGACCAAAAAACTATTTTTTTCCAGTGCTTCCCGCTCCTATCTATTTCATGCCATGAACCTCAGACGTTTTAAAATTCTCTCGGCCGCCCAACAGCCTGGCTGACAGGGGGCATCTCTTTCAAATTTGTATGCATTTGTGCCTTTCTAGGTCCAGGTTGAGGTTGCAGGCCTGATGGGATTCGGCGAAGCTGCTTTTGCTTGGAAGGCACAGCTATGTACTCTGTACCTAACCTTACAAGGGTTACAAGGGTTACAAGACCTAACCTTACCCCGTGATCTTGAAGTAGTCAAAGTTTCATAGAATCATTGCTACAATGTGAAGTAGATGAGATGAATTGGTCCCAGGTTGCAACCAAAAATCACTGCAAACATTGTCAGGGCGCGTTGGCATTCAACCTCCTCTCCCTGTAAGCCCAAGCTAGCTGCAACAATGGCTTTGGAAGGCGCTCAGTGGCATTAAGCCAGAACAACTGCTCAGAGTACCCCCGGGACACGTTGCCATACCTGCAATGCAAGAGAGGAAGCAACAAAACTTGTTAAGGAAAAAGCTTCCTTGCCAAGGATGTAACATCCGGAGGAATAAGGTTCCAACACTTCTTTGCACGGCCAAAAGCAAGCAACTGGGTTTGCAACCAAGGGGGCTAGCAAGTAAAGGGCCGCAAGGCAATTACGCAGCAGGTCAGAATGGAAAAGCCACATCGCCCCTGCACATGTACATACCTTGATTTGATGGCTAGGGCAGCAGCTTCGTCTGCACACCGCAAGCCTTCATGCAGCCAAGAGGCGACCTCCCCCCCATATTCCCCTCCAATCCCTTGCCCTGGGACAACACCCAAGGCCCCTAGCAGGCGCTCAGCACAGAACTTTGTCTGAATAGCGAGCGTGATGTGGAGGTCAGATCCCGGCGCAACTGCAAGCAAGGCAAAGAGCCAGAGGCACAAACACCTGGTTTTTCATCAAAGTCACAGGGTGCGAGCCGCATAATGAAAGTGAAGAAATTCGAAGTGGTGCTCAATTAAAAAACAGAGCATGGCAGAGGGTGCTGCAGGTTTGGTTCTGTCTTGTGTAAGCGTGACTTAGTAGAGAAGCAGGACCAGACTGGGGCGGCAAGATAGCGGGACATGATAAGGGTGCATGAGCAAGGAAGAGCAGCAAAGGGCCTGATCACCAATGACAGCTTCCTGATTCTTCACATTCCCTCAACATACCCTCCTTGATGATCCGCTGTGCTCCCTCAAAGGCTGCAATGTCAGCTAGCAAAGGGCCTTGTGCTTCTTGCTCCCTCCCCCAAGCTTTAATTGAATCCTCAACGTCCACCTGATGCATGCAGAAGACAAGCTTCCCTAGATAAATTGCTGAAGACTGACATGGTGGAACATGCAGCACATAAAAGAGTTTGGGGCGCAACACATTTGTGAACGGTGCAGGGACGGCGCATGGTCAGGCACAACATCAAAAGCATCAACACAGCGTTTGACACATAAGCACTGACAGTCCCAGACTAGTCTGGGTAAACCTGCTGCCATGCCAAAGATGGATGGTACAACGGAAATGAACTTAATCAATTCTACTCCCACCAGGTCTGAGTACACCTGCTGCCATGCCAAAGATGGATGGTACAACGGAAATGAACTCAGTCAATTCTACTCCCACCAGGTCTGAGTACACCTGCTGCCATGCCAATGATGGATTGTACAACAGTGACCAACTCGTCAAGTTCTGCTCCCACCAGGTCCGCTCGATCTGCCACTGTAGGTGCGTGCACTGCGTAGTGGCTGGCCTGAAGCCACAGCAGCCGCTGGATCTCCTGCTCACTGTCGCCGCCAGCGATCGTGCTGTCACTGTCAAAGGATGCACCTTGGGTAGTGTCCATGAGCCCTAGCTCCTGGCACAGTGTAGCGAACTCCCTCCTGATCAGGAGTTGGTGAGCAAATTGCTTGCAGGATGGCTTCGATGCAGCACAGCCAAATTGAACTTGCGAAGGCTGCAAGTGTATTTGGCAGCATCCACATGCATAACATGCCCAAGCTGCTTAGATTGTGTTGAGAGGCAGGCGGAAAGGATGCATTAAACAGTGCTCACTGATGAGTCCCTCGGATGGTTAACACAGCTTTTGTGCTAGGCCACTGATAAGAGATCCTAGATTGAGCCCTGGCATCATAATACCATGGGATGAAGTTGAAGATGGCCGCTTAGGACTTGCGTCATCTTGACTAGCAAAGTCTCAAGCTGCCCAGGCCAACATACCCCAGGTTCTGCAACAGGCCCCTGAATGTTCAAATGTTGGGCAAGTGGGTATGGGGGAGGAACTATAAAGTGAAGGCATTTGTTTTGTACTCTGCCTTTTTGCACTCTATCAGAACCAGTTGGCAGTTGTCACACCAGTTGGTGCGGATAATTGTCGGGGAACCAGATGCAGCCGAATAAATGTAAGCGCATGGCAGCATGTCATAAGGCAATGTGGGCTGAACAGAGCAGATTTTGCGCGTCCGGGCGGTGGTCGCGGCTTGGCAAACGGTGCACCCAGGCAGAGAGCTCCAGACCACCAGCTACCACGCTGGCGCACCTTCCCTCACCCCACGTGTGGACTTAGGTGCCGAATTTGTCTGCTGTGGTGTTATGGAGACAAAAGTGACTGCGGCAAGGGGCGAGAGGGGGCTGGCCTGGCGTTCCCACGCGTGCTTGCACGGAGAATGTGTGCACCTCTCTCTGTCCGTCCGGCCCTCCACGCAACCGCCCCTCACACAGCTTGCACTAAAAAACAACAATGGTGTGCAGGAGAGGGGGTGGGGCAACAGCACTGGCGGACACCGGCTTGAAAAACCCTGTTGAGCTGGTAAATTGGTCGGTAGCAATTGAGCTGAGCACTGCCGGCGCGCTCATGCCCGCTCCTGCACGACAAGGGTCACTGCCGGCGTGCGGAGCCAGGAACGGCCAACGGTGCACCGACTGGGGCAGCGGACAAAGGGCCCATGATAATACCATTTCTGCGGCATTGCTGATTTCTCGGCGGTGCGAACAAGCCGCGGATGGCCCGGGATCCAGTGCAGAAGTAAAAGAAGGCAAGTACGGGGGAGCAGGGCAGTTGCACTCCTGCCCCCGCAATTGCTGCGCCGGTTATTGCGCTGGCGTCAGAACAGGTGTACTTAAGTATAAATGTTGCGTGCGTGACACCATCACAAAAGAGGCGGGTGTGCATTCGGGCGTGTGTGCAAGCGCGAAAGCCAAGCGCTGGCACGGCGAAGCGGCCTTCGTGCCATGCAAGCACAACCCGGCTTCCATGCACTTATGCCAGGCTGTTTGTGTGTGTGCGCCTGTGTGTGTGTGTGCGCGCGCCTGTGTGTGCGTGTATGTGTGCGTGCGCGCGTGTGCGTGTGTGTGTATGCGCGTGTGCGTGTGCGTGTGAGTGTATGCGTGT
>LFIK01003813.1_pt1 | contig 12214 bp, 13 predicted proteins | sample 643401 | NCBI WGS metagenome assembly LFIK01 (sample SAMN03777447, study PRJNA286221) | soda lake metagenome | biome: soda lake; feature: Kulunda steppe; material: water; isolation source: sample T5-Br brine of Lake Tanatar-5 | place: Russia: Kulunda steppe | collected 2010-07 | reverse complement strand
GATGGTGCCGCTGGGGACCATCACGGCACTCTCTTGCCGCCGGACTTCACATCCACGCAATGCGAGACCTGGTCGGCGCCGATGTGCGGCTGGCGGCGCTGGTCCGGTGTTACCGCTTGCCGTCCGGGCGGGCGCGGTGACGGTCCGGGGCATCAGCGAACCAAGGACCGAGATGGAAACCCCGGATTCGACGGCTGCCCGCCACGGGCAAGCCGCCGCTGCCCGCTACACGTCGTTGCGGTGGGAGGGACGGCTGTTCCTCTCCCTCGCCATGCTCGCCACATCGGTTGCAACGTTCGAGCTCACTTCCCGTGGGTGGCTCGCTGCGGTCGCTGCGGCCGTCGGTGTGGGGGCCGCTATCGCGGCCGCGACGGCAGCGAACTATGTTGGGATGAGCAGCCGGGTCGCTGATGAGCTGGATGCCAAGCTCTGACCTGCTATGACGACACGACCCCCGGGAGTTTCTCCCGGGGGTCGCACCTGTCGCGAGAGGGTGGGAGACGCCGGCGGAGGTGTGGTGGGCGTCAGATGACCGGATGGCGGGTGTGCCAGGCGAGCGCGTCGCGGTAGCTGTCGAGACCGTTCCCTGCATACAGCGCATCCGCTGCGGTGGCGGTGAGCATAGGCCGGCCGCGGGCAGACGGGTCGGACAGGTGCACTTCGACGACGGGGAGTTGACACAGCGCGTAGGCGTCTGCGAGGACATAGGAGCTATGCGCCCAACCGCCAGGGTTGCAAACCAGCCCGTCGACCTGGTTCGGGTCGGCGTTCTGCAGCCAGGTGAGCAGCGTGGCTTCATTGTTGGTCGATGCGACGGTGAGCTGTAGGCCGAGGTCGGCGGCGATGCTAGCGAGCTGCGCAGCAAGTTCGTCCGGGGCCAGCCGCGGGTAGTGGGCAGGGTCGCGACGTGGCAGCTGGTCGAGGTTCGGACCGTGGTAGAGGTGGATGCGCATAGCTCGGCTTTGGTGAGGGGGGGGGACGGTGCGGGACACGGCACGGTTGTCGTCGAGCACCTGGTTGCACCCCCACCTGGACAGGCACGATCACCTTTCCAACTATCCGAGGTGTGAGGGTGCGTGCCGGCGGCATTTTCCGACGTGTGGTGACGTCCGATAGGTCGGTACGTGTGGCGGCTGCAGCGCTGCTGGGGCTGGTTGCGTTGGCAGGGGGCGTGTGGCTGTGGGGCGAGTCCTCCAACGGTGGCGGCACCATCGCCGGTGTGGCGGCGGGGGCCGGTGGTGACACTTCCCCGGAACATGGGCAGCAGCACGGTGTGGACGCCGACGGGGAGGACGGGTTCTGTGGGGCGGTGGCACGTTTAGCGGAGCTGCAGGAGGGGGCTGAACCGGATCTTGGTCAGCTGTTTGGGGAGTTGGGTCGCGCGTTCGGTGATGCGGCCGTTGAGGCGGAGAGCGCTGAGGCGGCCGCAGCTGCTACCGGGCTGATGGAGGCGGCGGGAGCGTTGGAAGGGATCGTTGCAACATTCGCAGGTTCGGACGTGGAGCTGCGGGTCGTTCTGCAGGGGGAACCGGAATTCGAACAGTTGAACATGTGGCTGGGGGACCCGCAGGGTTCTGCTCTTGCGCTCGAGGCTGGACGGCGGTGCAAGTAGCCGCCGTCACCTGACCGGCGCATGCCCACCACCGGGGCGTTCGCTCTGGGTGTGTCCGCGGGGTGGCCTATCAGTCCGCAGCAGCAGTGCTGGTGCCAGCTGCGACCTGCTCGAACAGGTCGAGGACCACATCGACACAGATCGCGTAGGAGATGACGGCGAGGTCGTCCACGTAGCCGCCGTCGTCTCGAAGGTAGGGGCGGGTGCGACCGAAGCTGAAGGCGACCGCAACCTGGTCGGCCAACGGCAGGTTCGCGGCGATGGTCCCTGCCGCTTCGGTTGCTGCCCGGTTGCGGGCAGCTGGTGTGGAGGCGAGTACAGCAGGCGCGAGCTCACACACCATAGAGAGGAACGGGTCAAGTGCGGGCGTGGTTGCACCTTCGGGACGGAGGGTCTCCGGGTCTGCGACGCCGGCGCGTTGCGGGCCGGGCTGATGGAGGTGGGGGCGTAGTGGCGGCCGCATCATCGTCCCTCCATCTCGGGTAGGTCGTCGTCTCCTGCGGCGGTCAGCCACGCCACAAGCACGCTGACGCCTACCAGCAGGAGCGGGAAGAGTGGCTCAACGGCCGGCTGCGCCGCCGTGTCAGCGGTGGTGATCACGGTGGCGCCTACAGTCTCTGCTTCCGGAGTCTCGAACTGCCACGTGACAGCTCTGGCCCGCTCGGCACCAAACATCGCATCCTCCTGTCGGGTGCGGATGACTGTGCGCGACCGTTCCGACTTGTCACGGCGGTGCGCGTGCCGGAACGTGTCTGGACCCGTGTGCGGGACTGGCTATCAGCGCGGGTAGGGGCGAAGCTTGTGGACGTGGTCGCGGATGGCGCGCAGTTCGCCGGTGCCTAGATCGTCCAACCCGGAGTTGATCTGGCGCAACAGGGTGGTGCGGCTGTGCCGGTCGGCGGGTTTTCGGGCTTTGAGATGCCGGTCCGCAACGTTGGAACGCAGCACATAGCGGACGACGTTGTGGCTGGTCGACCAGCGCAGCTGGTTGAGGAGTTCAACCGCGTGCAGATGGGCGAACGCTTCGATGGTGAGGCGGAAACCGAGATGGACCGGGGCGGTGCAGCTCTCCTGGGCCGCGAGAGTGCGGGCTGCCCCGAGCGTGATGAACGCCGCAAAGTGCGGGGACCCACACACACCAGGTTCGTCTCGGACCGGTGGCACGCCCCGTTCGACAAGGCTGTCGATCAGCTGTTCCCGGCCAGGTAGCACACCATACGCGTGGTCGAGGTGCTGGTAGGTGACATGTTGTTCGTTGACGAGAGCGACAGAGAGGACATCTGCAAGGTGGATGGCTGGGAGCCGATCTAGTACCGCCAGCTGCGGGTCTCCCCAGAGCGCGTCTGTGGTGGGGGCGCAACCGTCAAGCAGCTGTTCTGCGTTGGAGCGCAGCGTGGCGTCTGCGGTGGACCCGGACAGCAGCTCAAGGAACCGCGTTCGGCGGTCCTCTGGTGTGAGGTGGCGGGTCTCTTGCGGCATCACACGCCTGTGTCAGGGGCTAATCGTGTAGGGTGCACCGTCACCACTGGTGTCGGCAGGCAGGAACTTTGGGTGGCCGGCATGCAGCTACGGGAACGGGTCGCTATCCAGGTTGTCGCGCGCCGCCCGTCTTCGGTCAAGGGCGACGGTGCCGAGGTAGAGGGCGCCAGCGATGGCGAGAAGTCCGGGCAGAACCAGCCACACCTCCTGGGTGGCGTTGCCGGCGCGTAGCAGGAGGATGCCGGCTGCGGCGAGGAGGATGAGGCGCACCGCAGTGTTGGTGGCGAGGAACCCGTCGCGTAAGTCTCCCACGCGGAAACGTCGGCGGGGTGTGGGTGGTGGGGCGACCCGGTCAAGTTTGCGGGCGAAGGCTGGGTCGTCCGCGCGCAGCTGCGCCTCGATCTCTTCCCACGTCTGCTGGTCGTCGTCATCAAGTGGCACAACAGCCTCTCGGTGTGGCGTAAGGGCCGACCGTGCCGGGGTGACGGGCTACTGCAGGGTGCTGAGCGGTGGGTGCGCTGCCAGTTCGACGGCTGCCAAGATTTCGGTGGAGACAGCCGGTTCACAGCTGGTGCGCTGGTGCCAGCCGCAACGGTTCCCGGGTTGGCAGCCGGGTCGGGGTGTGCACATGTTCCTCACACCGGCGATGGGGGCACGTGGGGCACCTGCACGGGGTGTGCAACCCGGTAGCAGTGGGGTGCGACCCTGCAGCGGTCAGCGCTTCGGTTCGTAGCACAACGCCGCAGTGGCTGGCGCGTAAGGAGACGGGCCGGATTCTGTGATGGTGCAGCCCCTGGTGCAGTTGTTCCTGTCCGCGGTTGCTATCACGACCATCTTGCTATGGGGATGCGGTGGCCGCAGCAACGGTTCAAGTGTGGGGCAGCCCTACAGACAGAGAAGGAGGCTGCGATGCGTTCGGAACGTGACTGCGCTCATAAGCGGATCGTTCGTATGTGGGGCCTGACCTGGTGCGGGGATTGCGGGGAGATAAGGACCCGTGACAATCGCCCGGTCGGCGCACCGAGATCCTGACAGGTTCGGACGTCGCCCACGTGGGCGGCGTCCGATCGTTTTCTCTTGCCGGTCCTCATGCTGACATCGCGGCTGTCCGCGGTCTGGGCCAAAGACGCACGCCTGGGAACCAGTGCGGCAGCAGCGTGTGCTGCGCGGGCCGACATCGGCGGGGGTGTCAGGCGCCGCTTCTGGGCGGGTGGACAGCAACGGGTGCGTGGCTTGGGCCCTGCTATCTCGCTTTGCTGACGCACCGGGCGGTGATTTAGTGCGCATCCTTGCCGTGGTAGGTGACTGTGCGCCTGCCTGCTGGTGCAGTTTCGGACTGGTAGAGGTAGATCACCATGGTCTCTGCTGTGCGCTGCGCTGTCCAGTTCGTCACCTGTGGGGGGTAGTCGGTGTGTTCCACGGTCACCACCGGCCACCGGTCTGCGGTCAGTTCCGCTTCTATTGTGGCGACGTGGTCGGCACGCCTGCCGACGACCGTGGCCGCAAACTGTTCCCGGCCGTCCCTAACGGTGCGCACCTCTACCTGGGCGTGGTCGGGCGGCTGGTAGAGCCCGTCGAACGGCAAAGCTGCCTCGGGCTGGGACTTGCTGGGTTGACCGCTACACAGCTGACGGCGAGAAGGACCGGAAGGACGGCAGCGAAGAGGCGAAGCATGGTGGGGACGATGCGCGACGGCGGCTGCTGGGGCAAGCAACTGCAGGCACGTTGGTGGGGTAGGCACAGCCAAACGGGACCGGTTCGGGGTGGGGTGACGCCGGTGACCCTGTTCGATATCGGCGGGACGCGTGTGCCTGGCAGCCTGACCGGCCCACACCTGTCAGCGCTGCGCTGCTGCTTGGTGTGCCGGCGGGTTCGGTGCGGTCGAGACCGGGAGGGGCGGTTGGCCGCGCAAGTGGTAGTAGGTCTTGCCGGGCGGGAGGTCACCTTGTGTCAAGTTCGGCAGCGGGTGTTGTGCTGATACGGACAACACCGGCGCTGTGAAACCGACCCCGCCACCTGAACAGGCGACGGGGTCGGGTTCGCAGTCAACAGGCCGTACCCGATTTTGGGTCCATGCCATCACACCTGACTGCCGAACTTACCTTGTTTGGTGACACTACTGCCGACATCGAGGCGGCGGCGTCTGGCTCTCGGTGGCGGCTGCCACCGGAGCGCACCCGGCTGTGACGCTCGCCGACACGAACCCGGACCTGATGGCGGAAACGCTTGCCGACCGCAGGTGGACGCCTTCCCACTGCCGTGACAGGCGCAGAGGTAGCACCCCGCAGGTCGGACTGCCTACATGTCGTTCCGGCACTGCTAGCGTCGCTGCTGCTTGGTGTGCCGGCGGTACTGGTCGAGGATGTATTCAGGGTGTCCGTCGTCCCGGATAACACCTTCGTGCATCCACACACACCGGTTACACATCGTGCTGATAGTATTTCGGCTGTGGCTGATAAGGAAGACGGTTCCTGCGCCTGCCAGTAGCTCGTCGACGCGGTCTTTGCTGCGGTCGCGGAACTCGTCGTCCCCCACCGCCAGCGCTTCGTCCACCAGCAGGATCCGGGGACGGATCATGGTGCTGATCGCGAAATACAGCCGTGCCCGCATCCCCGACGAGTAGGTGCGAACCGGCAGGTCGATGAAGTCGCGAAGTCCGGTGAACTCGACGACTTCGGGGATACGGTCGGTGACCTCCGTTCGCGAAAGCCCTAGGGCCAGCCCGCCGAGCAAGATGTTTCGCCGTCCCGATGCCGCCGGGCGCAGCGCGGCTGAGACGCCCATCAGCACCGGCTGTTCGACTGCGGACACCGCACCGGCGGTCGGGGGCAGCAGCCCTGCAAGGGCGCGCAACAGGGTGCTTTTCCCCGACCCGTTATGGCCGATCACTCCGATCGCTTCACCTTCATGCGCTGTAAGGTCGACCCTGCGGACCGCTTCGATCTCTCGGTGGCGGGGTCGGGCGCCACGGGCGGCCACAACATCGCGCAGACGGGGGTGGCGGTCCTCATACACCCGGTAGGTGACCGCAAGGCCGGTGGCTCGCAAGGTGAGCTCACCGTCCTTCCCTGCCTCAGTCAAAGCTGGAGGTCCGGGTGTGTCAGGAGCGGTTTCATCCCCGGCCATACGCGTCCTCCGCTGCCCGGAAGGCCGTCACCCCAACGACGGCCAGGACGACGGTCCAGGTCGTCAACGACGCCCACATCCACCCGGGGTTGAGTGCCGGTTGGGTGGTCATCACCGCGTCTCGCCACAACGACACGATGCAGTAGAAGGGGTTGGCGAGGAACAGCACCTGCACCCAGGTCTGCTCGAAGATCGGGAACCGGGTGTCGACCGCGAAGAGAACGCCTGAGCCGTAGAACACCAGCCGGAACAGGAACGGCAGCACGTTCAAGGTATCCCGGAAGTGGTGTGAGGCGCGGGCGACCAGCAGTGCCGCACCCGCACAGAACAGGAACTGCAGGGCGAACACCGGGACGGCGACAAGGTAGGAGGGGGTGAGACCTTCGCCGGTGGCCAGCACGACAGCCAGCATCACCCCGACGCCGGGCAGGAAGGCCACCGTCTCCTTGATCACCGCCGATAGTGGCAGCAGTGCCCGGGGAAACTGCAGCGACCGGATCAGCCCTTCGTTGCCCACGATCGAGCGTGCCCCGCCGGTGATCGCTTTCGTCGCCCACTGGTAGGCGAAGATGCCGACGCTGAGGAAACCGATGAAGTTCTCCACACCCCGTGAGGCGTTGAGGACCAGGTCGAACACCACATAGTAGACCGCGACGAGTAATGCGGGGTTGAGCAGGTGCCACACGTTGCCGAGAGCGGTGTCCAGATGTTCGGAGCGCAACTCTCCGACGGCGTTCTCCACGGCGAACTCACGGCGGTGCCACACCTGCCCGAGATACGTCCGCAGCGGCGGTGTCACCCCGAGGGGGCGGAGTTGGCCGGTAGTCACGACAGTTCCCGATCAAACCAGTTGCCTCCAACGGCCTGCCTCGGACGCCGGGTGGCGCGCCGGCCTGCCGGTGTGGCACCTGCGGTTGTGACGATGGTCATAGGCGCTCGGAAGTCGGACGGGTGGCGCCGACGGTGCATCGCGATCGAAAGTGCGCCGGAAGGTGGCACCCCTGGCGTCAGGCTGCACCGTCGGCGGCTACGACACCTGGGAGTTCTGATGCGGCGCCACCTACCCACGCTCACCGCAGCCGCAGCTGCAGCGTTCACGTTGTCCGCCTGCCAGGTCATGTTCGATGTCGGGGCGACCCTGCACCCTGATCTGGACACAGTCGATATGGAGCTGTCTGTCCTGATGGACGAGGTCGCGATCGCGGTGCTGTTGGGTGAGGAGGTCGCCGCGGTCCACGGGCAGGAGGCTGCAGCCACACTGTCTGAGCAGGTGATGACCGACGGGCTGGATGCTGGCCTGGAAGCGTCGGGGTTGACCGCCGAGGACATCCAAGACGTCGCGTTCCAACTGTTTGACAGCGGGGCGGACCCGGAGCTGCAAGCAGCGATCGACGAACACCGCGACGTGGTCGCCACCGAGCGGCGGGAACGTGACGGGCTGTATGGGCAGGCGGTGGTGCTCTCCGGGCTGCAGATCACCGACACCGGTGCGGTGAGTCTGCCGGCCGCGGTGTTCGACACGTTCAAGGAGGAGGGGCTGCTTGACGAGGATCTGCGGTTCCTCGTCGACGAGGACGGCGGCCAGGTCACCGTCACGGTGGAGAACCCGTTCGGTGAACAAGCGGCGGCCGAGGCGGGTGATGCGGGCGACACCGGCCTTGACGGTCTTGAGGACGTGGTCGGTGCGCCATTCGACTTCGGCTTCACCCTCACCGTCCCTGGCGAGGTCACCGACCACAGTGGTGTACGGGAGGGTCGGGACACGGTCCGTTTCCGCGCAGGTGACGACGTCACCCTCACGTTCGAAGCGGAGGCGGCCGGTGTTGCGGTCAACTGGACGGTGGTCGCCGCCGCTGTTGCTGCCCTTGCCGGTATCGCACTCATCATCACCGGTGTCGGCAGGAGGCGGGGTGGCAGGGCGTCCGTTCAAGCGGCCGCCGCCCAGGCCCCGACTCCGGTGGTAGGTGGTGGGGCGGTGATGCCTGCAGGCTGGTATCCGGACCCCCAGAACCCGAACCAGTTCCGCTACTGGGACGGGTTCCAGTGGACCGCCCAGACCGGTCGGAGCTGACAGGAGATGCGCACACTGCTACGCGGCCTTGCCGCTGCAACCACGCGTGTGCCGGCGCTGCTGGTCGCCCTCACCCTTGCAGTGACGGCCGGCTTGGCTGCTGCAGCTGCCACCGTGGAGGAAGCAACAGGGCAGGGCGGGTTCGCACCCGACTCAGAAGAGATCGCCGCGGCAGACCGCATCTCCGCGCTGTTCGGCACGGAGCAGGCCGCCGCCACCCTCCAGGTGGTCGTCCGGCCCGCCGACGCTGACCTGCTCAGCCCCGAGACGGTCACCGCTGTCGCCGACCTGTATGACGCGCTCGGACAAGCTGACGGGGTGGTAGCCGACCAGCCTCCCACCAGCTTCCTCACCCCGGTGCTTTCCGCTGCCGAACAGTCCGGACAGGACCCACGCGCCTGGGATGTCGCAACGATCCGTCGCGCCTACGAGGACACCGTGGCTTCTGCAGGTGCCGACTTCGCGTTCCTCGACCAGCTTCTCACCGACGACGGGATCGGTGGGACCGCCGGGCTGCTGATCGTCACCATTGAGGACACCGGTGACCTCGATGAGCAGGTCGCCCTTGAACGGGCCGTCGCCGACGTGGTCGATCGACAGTCCTCGGACCAGGTGCGGCTCGACCCGTTCTCTTTCGCGCTGCTGTTCGACGAGGACGCGTTCAATTTCCTCGACGAGGTCGCCCAGCTGTTCGCCCTCGCCGCTGCCCTGATCGTCGTCCTGCTCCTGTTCGTGTTCTGGGTCAAACCGGACGGCAGCCGCTGGCAGCGGTCTGCTCGCCGGATGGCTGCCGACGTGACGGTGACGATGACCACGATCGTCCTCGCTGTCATCTGGACCAACGGGTTTGGGGCGCTCCTGCAACGTGTCGGGGTCATCGGCGAGTTGACCGAGGTCGCCCAGATCGTCCCGGTCCTCCTTGTCGGTCTCGGTGTCGACTACGGCATCCATCTCACCGCCCGCTACCGGGACGAGGTTGGCGGCGGCGCCGCGCCCGTGGCGGCGACCCGCACAGCGGTCAGCACCGTCGGTGCCGCCCTGACCCTGGCGACGGTCACCACCGCCGTTGGGTTCCTCGCCAACCTCACCTCCCCCATCCCGGCGCTGCAGGATTTCGGGGTGCTTGCAGCGGTCGGCATCGTCTCGGCGTTCGTCCTCATGCTGACCTTCGTTCCTGCGCTCCGGATCCTGTTGGACCGGCGGGGTGAACGTCGTGGGACCCTGCCGACCGACGGGCTGGCTGCGACCGGCCAGCGTCTTCTCCCCTCCCTCATCGCACGTACCTCGGTGCTCGCCAACCGTGCCCCCGCACGGACGCTGACGGCCGCCGCGCTGCTCGGGGTCGCCGGCGGCTACGGTATGGTAAACATCTCCACCGAGTTCTCGGTCACCGACTTCCTCCCTGAGGACCTGCCGGCGGTAGAGACGTTGACGGTGCTTGAGGACGAGTTCGCCGGCGGGTTCGGGGAACGCACCGACGTGCTCATAGAAGCGGAGCGGTTCGACGCCGACCTACTGGTAGCTGCCGGCGAGGCGACAGCGGCGGCCGCCGACGTGGACGGTGTCGCGACCGTCGAGCTGGACGGGACCCGCCGTGCGGCGGCGACCGGTTGGCACAGCGTGTTGCAGCAGGCAGCGGCAGAGCCGGAGGGTGCCGCGGCGCTTGCCGATGCCGGGTTCGACCCGCGGACCGGGAAGCTGACAGATGGCAGCGACGTGGATGCGCTACTGGCTGTCGCCGAACAGCTCGCCGCCGGGCAGTGGCAGCAGGTGGTGGCCCGGGAGGATGCGACGCTGCTGCTGCGGTTCGACACCCGGGCGGGTGAGGACGGCGCCGCCGCGCTCCAAGACGGGTTGCACTCGGCGTTCGCGCCGGTGGTGGAGATCGGTGCGCAGGTGACAGTCACCTCGGACGAGATCATCAACGCCACCATCATCGACCAGCTGGCCGACTCGCAGCTGTGGGCGCTGCTGGTCACCCTCCTGGTCGCCACCGCGGTGCTCACACTCGCGTTCTGGCGGCAGACCGGCAGGCCGCTGCTCGGGGTGCTGACGATGCTGCCGGTCGCGCTGGTGGTGCTGTGGACGTTCGGGCTGATGTATCTCTCCGGCATTCCCTTCGGGCCGGTTACCGCCACGCTGACCGGTCTGGCCGTCGGCATCGGGGTGCCCTACACGATCCATATGGCCCGCCGGTTCGAGGAGGACCGGCTGCGCTACGACCGGCTGGAGGATGCGATCGCGGCGACGACCCGAAACACGGGTGGGGCGCTGGCCGGGTCGGCGTTGACCACCGCGGTCGGTTTCGGGGTGCTGACCACCTCGTCGCTGGTGCCGTTCCAGCAGATGGGGCAGGTAACCGCCTACGCCATCACCCTCGCCCTCGCGGGAGCGGTCTTGGTGCTTCCGTCGCTGTTGGTGCTGTGGGAGCGATGGCACCGGGTCCACGACCCGGCCCGCTAGCTTGGCGGACGTTCCAACTCCGCCGGTCCACCAACGGTGCCGCGCTGTTGGCGCAGCAGCTGCCGCGTCGGAACGGCGACCACACCCGCAGCTACGACACCAACCAGAAGCAACGTTGCGGAGGTTGCCGGGCTGGGTGTCCCGGTCAGCTGCAACGCCACCGCTCCCGCGACTGCGGGGGTGGCGAGCAGTGTGACACGCCGGCGTTGCCACACCACCGCGGCCGCCACCGTCGATGCGGCAGCAAGCAGTGCGGCGGCAGTGGCCAGGGTGGCACGTCCGGCAACGAACACTGCGACGAAGGCGGTGTAGACCAGCGCCCAAACGACGGTGACCGCGCCCCGGGTTGTAGATGTGAACGTCTGGGTCGGCATCGCTAGATTCCGGGACGGAAGCTGGACGGTCCGCACGTTGGGGTCACCGGCAACGGTTGACCGGGAGCGTCAACGCTGGACGGTCAAGGATGTCATGTTGTGTCCTGATGAGCGTGGGTGTTGCGGATGGTGTGGTGCGCCGCTGCTGCCGGTGCACGGCCATCTGGCGTGCGGGACCTCAACCTGCCCGCAGTTCGGGATCAACGTGGTGCCCTGCTGTCAGCCGTGACCGCCGCAGCGGCCAGGGCGGTGGTCAGCGGCACGGCAGCGACCAGCCCGACGGAACCGACAAGGGTTTTGACGATCTCGGTAGCGATGACTTCGTCGTTCAGCGCCCAGCTGGTCTCCCGTCCGGACAGGGTGAGGAGCACCAGCAGGGTGAGGGACGCGCCGGCGTAGGCGAGGAACAAGGTGTTGACCACCGAGGCGATGTGGTCCCGGCCGACGGTCATCGCACGGGCGAACAGCTGCCGGCGGGTGAGGTCCGGGTTGGCGTCGGCGAGGGCGAACACGGTGGAGGACTGGGAGACAGTCACGTCGTCGAGGACGCCGAGGGTGGCGACGATAAGCCCGGCGAGGATGAAGCCGGACAGGTCCAGGCCAGGCAGGGCGAACCGCAGGCCGACGAGTTCGGGGGCGGTCTCCCCTTCGAGGGAGGCGAACTGCGTGGCGAGATAGCCGAGGAGGACGGTGGCGACGAGTGCGGCGCTGGTGCCGACCACCGCTGCGGAGGTCTTGAGGGTGATGCCGTGGGCGAGGTAGAGGGTGGCGACCATGATGACGACGGCGCCGGTGAGGGCGACGAGGGCGGGCGGGTTGCCGTCGAGGATGCTGGGGATCAGGTAGACGAACACCACGACGAAGGAGAACACGAGACCGGCCAGGGACCGCAGCCCGTACCAGCGGCCGACGGCGAGGACTGCGGCGGCAAATAGTGCGGTGAGCCACAGCAGCGGCTGCCGCCGGTCGTGGTCGATGAGGACCCACTGCCCGTCCAGTTCGCGGAGCAGGACCGGGTCGCCGGCACGGTGGTGGGTGTCGCTGGCCACCTCGACCTGTTCGACGACCTCGCCGCTGGCAAGCTCCACT
>LFIK01003788.1_pt1 | contig 12214 bp, 9 predicted proteins | sample 643401 | NCBI WGS metagenome assembly LFIK01 (sample SAMN03777447, study PRJNA286221) | soda lake metagenome | biome: soda lake; feature: Kulunda steppe; material: water; isolation source: sample T5-Br brine of Lake Tanatar-5 | place: Russia: Kulunda steppe | collected 2010-07 | reverse complement strand
TCTCCGAACAGGCAGGCGCTGATGAGGACGCCAGGATCGTCATCCAGATACATTGCGGCACTGCACACCTCTACACACACACAGAGCACATGCTCCGCCTGCCCGTCCGCCAGCAAGGCCTTCGCCAAGCTCGCATTGGGTAAAGCTGCACCGCAACCCTGTCCAACCAGATCAAAGGCGCGGACGCCAACAGGCAGCCCGAGACGCTCCGCGACATAGCTCGAAAGCCCTGGGCAGATGTAGCCGGTGCAGGTGGAAACGACCACCGCGTCGATCTGCGCACTTTGTAAGCGGGCTTCAGAAAGCGCTGTGTGCGCCGCTTGTTCGGCAAGTGCCGGGGCGTGGCGTTCAAAGCGTTGCTGCAGGGAATCGGGATCCATCTCGAACGCTTCCTGCAGCCCATCCAAGGCCAGGGTTCGCGTGGAGATACCGTTATCTCCCAGCAGCACTTTTCGGAGTAAACCCTGGGAACGGGGCTGCAAGCGCTGAAAAGGCGGCGAAGCCTTCAAGGCCTGCCAGCAATCCGCCTGGGAATAACAAGTTTCCGGCACCGCCGTGCCAAGTCCGCTAAGATACATGGGAATAGCTATGCATGAAAGCAAAACGATGGCAAACGCGAGCTGAACACCCGTCAATTTTCGGATTTGGTTTTCTTGAAGGCTTCCTTCAGGTCGTAACCGGACGGCTCCTGAAAAACCCGCAGACCAAATTCGTTGATGACAGACAGCAAGTGGTCGAAGATATCCCCTTGCACATTCTCGTGGGCAATCCAGCCGGTGTCGCTGGTGAAGGCATAAATTTCTATGGGAATGCCGTGCTCCGTCGGAGCCAGCTGGCGGACCTGCAGCATCAGGTTGTGATTGAGCTTAGGATGATCCTTGAGAAAGGCCGTGCAGTAGGCGCGAAAGGTGCCGATGTTGGTCAGACGGCGGCCGTTGCAGAGCACATCGAGCTCCAGCCCGGTTTCCGAGTTCGCTTTTTCAATCTCTTCTACTTTGCTCTCCAGATAGGGGCGAAGTCTACGGATCTTCTTGAAATGACTGAGCAATTCTTCATCAACGAAGCGGATAGTCTGCATGTCGATATTGATCGAGCGCTTAATTCGACGGCCCCTGCTTTCGTACATGCCGTGGTAGTTCTTGAACGACTTGGAAATCAGGTCGTAAGACGGGATGGTCGTAATCGTGCGGTCCCAGTTACGGACTTTCACAGTCGTCAGCGACACGTCGATGACATCCCCGTCGGCCCCACTGCTGGGCATGTCGATCCAATCCCCCACCCGCACCATGCGGTTGACCGAGATCATAACCCCGGCGACCAAGCCCAACAACGCATCGCGGAAGATCAACATCATCACCGCGGTTGCCGCCCCCAGGCCGCTAAGGAAGTAGACCGGTGAGCGACCGAAGACCACCGACATCACCAGAATGCCGACGATCAGAAACAGCACCAGTTTAACCGCCTGGGCAAAGCCCTTTACCGGGACGTTGGCACCTTCATCCCGCGCCTCGAAGATGGACTGCAGCCCATTGAGCAAGGCGCTGAGTATCATCCACAGGATAATCAAAACATAGACCTGAACCGCACCTGCAACAATGTTGGCATAGGCCCCGAAAACCGCGGAACCAAAAAACTTGATGACCAGCGCAGGAGCCAAGTGGGAAAGGCGCGTAAAAACTCCGTGTTCCAACAGCGCATCGTCCCACTTCCAAGGCGTGTGGTGGACAATCCGGCCAATCACCCGCAGGAGAATGGCCTTGGCGATCCAATTGGCAAGAATCGCCAACGTCACGACCAGAACCACACCGATTGCATGGGAAGCGAGCGCAGCCACCGTCTCCGTGCTACCCCAACCAATCAGGTAATCCTGCAGCAATAGCAGCCATTTATCCGTTTCCATGCACCATCAGCATACGCAGGGCTGCTGGAAGTCCACCTAATTCTCACGGATTGGTGCGGGAGCGGTTGATTAAAAACCCGGTGGCGAAACCGTCCAATTTTATTTGTCAAAGCACACAGGAACGATTACCTTTAAAACTGCATTCAAACGAAAGCTATTATGAAAGCAGCCATCCTTACCTCCTTGGCCATGGCGCTCCTTTTCTCTGGATCGCCGGCCACCATCAATTCTGGATCCGCGGACACACCTCCGCGGATGGTTCACAGCAACAACTTCAGCTACCCGGATGATTTCGGGGTTACGCGTGATCATTACACGGGCTACGTCACTCTCCGCGTCGAAGTCGACGAAGAAGGTCGGGTGACCGATTACGTAGTCACCCGTGCCACCCACCATGTGTTCGCGGATGCCGCGATAGAGGGCATTCAAAAGACCCCCTTCCAACCGGCGATTCGCAATGGGCAGCCGATTCCTGTAAGGGCAGATGTTCAGCTAGCCTTTCAACAGCGGGGCGTGCGCAACGTCAACGTAATGAACACTGTCGAGGACCGTACTCGTGCAGTCATCATGCGACGTTACGGGGGTTTTGAACTCACCAAAGCCGATCGCTTGGATCAGCCCTTGCAACTGCGTAACGAAGCCGCCCGTTACATCCCTGTGGATGACAACGGGAACCTGATCGAAGGTGAGGTGCGAATGGAGTATTACATCGACCGCGATGGCAAAACCCGTTTGGCCAACCCGCTCGAGGACGCGCACCCGACATTGATTGAATTCGCCTTACGTTCCATTGAATCCATGGAATACCAACCACCCAAACGTAACAATCAGGCCGTGCCGGTGCGAGTGGTGCAAACCTTCAGCCACAGTCGCGGTTCAGACCCGGAGGGCTAACCCATGCGCACACTACTGCCAGTCCTACTGCTGGGGATATCAATCGCCCTACCAGCGCCCGCGACGATACAGCGTGCGGAAGATTTCCAAGCCCCGCAGATCGTTGTCAACCGTCTCCAATTCCCGCTTTCGAGCGCATTGGAAGGGTTGAGCGAGGGGTTTGCAGAGGTGCACTTCATTGTCGACAGCGATGGCACGGCCTCGGAATTCATAGTCGTGGAAGCAACACACGAGGTTTTTGCACGAGCCGCTTTGCGTGGATTGCAGGAAAGCCAATTCCAATCGGCCAGTTTCGAAGGGGAGTCGGAGACCGTGCGAACCATTATGCACCTGCATTTCCGGGAAACGGGGGTAGTCAATTACAGCGCTTATGACCGCGTCCAACACCCTCTGCCGTACATGACGCGCTTCTCGCGACCAGCATTCAGTTTAAGTACAGTCGAAGAACTGGACAGCGCACCGCGATTGATTCAGCAGCCGGAAAACTATTTTCCGGTGGATGAGGAGGAACGCTTACTCACCGGAAGTGTTCACATGGAATACTACATCGACCGCGACGGGCAGACACGCCTGGCCATTCCGCTGGAGCCAGCTCACCCCGCTATCGTTGAGGCCGCGATTCTATCCATCGCAGGCATGCGCTACGAAATCCCCCGCAAGGGCGCCAAGCCCGTACCCGTGCGCGTTCGTCAGACAATCGTCTTTACGGGAACGGGGAGCTAGATCAGTCGGGTTTGCCGATGCCGTGCGCTTCAAAGCCGATGCGGCGCATTTGCTCGAGATCGAGGATGTTGCGCCCGTCAAAAATGAAGGCGGGCTTTTCCATGCTGCGATAAATCTGCAAGTAGTCGAGTTGCTCGGCCGTAAACGCATCCCACTCGGTCAAGATCACCAGCGCGTGGGCGCTGGCACAGGCTTCGTAGGCAGAGTCGGCGATGTGAATCCGGTCACTGACCCGTCCATCCGGCAGGATGCGGTGATGGTTGAGGTCGCGAAAAATTTGGCGTGCTTCGACCTGTGGGTCATAAATACTTAGGTTCGCCCCCTCTTCCAGTAAATCCCGGCACACATAGATGGATGCGGATTCGCGCGTATCGTTGGTGTCCTTCTTGAAGGCAAAGCCGAGGATGGCAATCTTCTTGTCCGAAACCGTATTGAACAGAGACTTAACAATCTTTCTACTGAAACGGCGCTTTTGAAAATTGTTCATAGACACCACCTGCTCCCAGTAGGCACCGACTTCCGGCAGGCCAAAATGCTGGCAAAGGTAAACCAAATTGAGGATGTCCTTCTGAAAGCAGGAACCACCGAAGCCCACACTGGACTTGAGAAATTTGGGCCCGATCCGAGAATCCTTGCCGATGGCGTAAGCCACTTCATCCACGTCCGCCTCGGTCGCCTCACAGAGTGCAGAGATCGCATTGATTGAGCTGATGCGCTGGGCGAGAAAAGCGTTGGCCGTTAACTTTGACAACTCCGAACTCCACAAGTTAGAAGTCAGGATTCGATCACGCGGCACCCAACGGGCGTAGACATCGACCAAAGCCTTCACCGCAGCCTGACCCTCAGCAGTCGGATCGCCACCGATTAGAACACGGTCCGGACTCTCCAGATCGCTCATCGCAGTGCCTTCAGCAAGGAATTCGGGATTGGAAAGCACCTCGAATCGTGCCGTCGTTTCAGCCGCCTGCAAAATCCGTTTGATCGATTCCGCAGTGCGCACGGGCAGGGTCGATTTTTCGACGATGATCTTAGTCCCCTTGGCAACCCGTGCAATCTGGCGGGCACATTTTTCAACAAACTTCAGGTCCGCCGCGCGCCCAGCGCCAATCCCATAGGTTTTCGTCGGTGTATTGACAGAGATAAAAATCATGTCCGCCGCATCAATCGCACCATCGACGTCGGTCGAGAAAAACAGGTTGCGTCCACGTGCTTCCTTCACCGCATCCAATAGACCCGGCTCAAAAATCGGCAACTTGTCACTCTGCCAGTCGGCTATGCGCTGGGCATTGATATCGACGACCGTCACTTCGATGTCCGGGCACTTCTGAGCGATCTTGGCCATTGTTGGCCCACCTACATATCCAGCCCCAATACAACAGATCTTCATAAGAGGGAGTAGGAAAACCTTTTTCCCTGTAAGTGCGAGGGAATTTTACACTCACAAGCCATTTGAACATCTGGCAACGACTTCATTCCTTACCCGCAGAGGCGAAAGCCCTGCGGGCAAGTCGCATCAAGCGCTTGCCAGACAAGCGGAGATTGAATCCATCCCGGAGCATCGAATTCAGAACGTATTTGTGCTGATAGAAATCAATATCGAGCTTCACCTCACTCAGCGAGCGCGTTTCAGCAATCTGACGAATCAGCATCTTCTCTTGAAAGTGGAAATCCGGATGAATCCAAGAGACAAAAAGGCCCACCAAGCGGGCTCGACGGAACATCACCCGACGAAAGACTTCGCGCTCGTAGTCTGTCGCTTCGCATTTCAAATACCGGCACACGGCGGATCGAAAGGTCAGTGGTTCCGGCTCCTCAGGAATGTTTTTCTTAGGCACGTTAGCTACAGACTGGGCCATGGCTTCAAAATTAGTCCAACTAATCAAAGTTTGTCAACTTACTGATGTGAGCAGGTTTACATTTTTATCAGTAACGTATCTCGTATTGGCTGAGCCGTTTACGCAGCGTCGCTCGCGTAATGCCCAACAGTTGACTGGCTTTGACCTGATTGCCTTCGGTTTCAGCAATCACCCGTCGAATCATTTCCCGCTCCAATTCCTCAAGCAAATTACTGTCCACGTTTTCACGCAACTTCGAATAGAGTCGATCCAGCAAACCTTCGCAATCCAACTCCGAATCCAATCCTCCGACAAAGGCATCCGGTTCGGAAACGGCGGGCTCCAAAGCGGGCGAAACATCATCCGCCAAAGGTTCAACAGGACTTGAAGACGACAATTTCTTGTTCTCCGACGGCCCCTCCACCAGATCGCTTTCCGGGCGTCGGGCTGCCACAAAATCGATGATCTCCTTCGGCAAATCCTTGGTCAGAATCGTATCCCCCTGAGCGACCACGGCGCAGCGCTGAACGGTATTCTCGAGCTCCCGCACGTTGCCAGGCCACGGATAAGAAGTTAGCCACTCCAATCCCTCAGCCGAGACACGACGCACCCGGGTTTTGCGGTCTTTGCGCAGCCGCTGCAGCATAAAATCCACCAGCGCAGGAACATCGCTAAGCCGGTCCCGCAGGCTCGGCATCCGGATCCGCATAACGTTGAGGCGGTAATAAAGGTCCTCGCGAAAGGTCTTCTCCTCGACCATGCGCTCCAAATTCTTGTTGGTCGCAGCGATCAGGCGCACATCCACCTTAATGACCTTTTCACCTCCGACTCGCTGGATCTCACCCTCCTGCAAGGCACGCAAGATCTTGGTCTGCGTCGGCAGGGCCATGTCTCCGATCTCATCCAAAAACAGGGTGCCGCCATCGCACAGTTCAAACTTGCCGGTGCGCTGGTTGGTGGCGCCCGTGAAGGCTCCTTTCTCATGCCCAAACAACTCCGACTCGATCAGGTTGTCCGGTATGGCGGCGCAGTTGACGGCAATGAAAGCCTTTTTTGCACGCAAGCTGTGCTGCCAGATGCAACGCGCGATCAGTTCTTTGCCAGTGCCACTTTCTCCGGTCACCATGACCGTCACATCACTGGTTGCGACCTGGCCGATCATTTTGAAGACCTCCTGCATCGGATCGGAATCGCCAACGATGCCCTCTTTATAATCTTCGCTGTTCAACAGCGGACTGTAATGCTCAGTGGCCGAGTCCACCAAATCCCGGTGCGCCTGCACTGCTCGCTCCACAAGGCTGAGGACCTTTTTGATGTCGAAGGGCTTGATGATGTAATCGAAAGCGCCGAACTTCATGGCCTCGATCGCCGTCTGTGTCGTACCGAAGGCCGTCATCAGGATGATCATGGCGTTGGGTGCCACAGAACGCAGGTGCTGTAAGGCCTCCATGCCGCTCATACCCTGCATGCGGTTATCGAGGAAGATCGCTTCAAAGCTCTCCTGCTCGGCCTGCTCAATGCCTTCCTCGCCACTGGATGCAGCAGATACGGCATACTGGCGGGCGCTCAAGACACGTTCGAGGGAATAGCGGATTTCGGAGTCATCGTCGATGACCAGTATTTTGGCGGGGGACTGCATGGATGTAGCAACCAATCAAGCCGCTCGGGCAGTGAGGTCAAGCCTCCTGAAAAGGACCGAAGAATCAATAGGACTTGGCAAAGACCACGCGTCGCGGACTCGCTTTACCTGTGAAGGGGCAAGTGCCAGCTTCAGCAGGGACATCATCGTCGTGCGGAATGCAGCGAATCGTTACCTTATGATCTTTTTGCAGAGCGGCCTCATCTTCGGCCGATCCGGCCCAATGCGCCAAAGCGAATCCACCATGTATCTCCGGTTTTTGAGCATTTGCGGGGGTGAAGTAGTCGATAAAGTCGTCTTTGCTGTCAATTTCCCGCATATGCTCCTGACGAAAAGCCCGTGCGCGATCCAGCAAATTGGCTTGGATGAGCTCCAGGAGTGCGCCAACGGTATCCACAAATTCACCGGTTTTGTACGACTGCTTTTCGCCGGTGTCCCGACGGGCGACAAATACCGAATCCGAGGCAATGTCCTTGGGACCAATCTCGACCCGAAGTGGAATGCCGCGCTTGATCCACTGCCAGTTCTTCTCTCCACCCCGCAGGTCGCGGTCGTCAAGTTCCACTTCCAATGGCACACCGTTCCAGGTAACATCCCGCAGCCGGTTTTTGAGGCGGGTGGCGACTTCCATTACATCCGCGCGCACATCATCCTTTGGAATAATCGGGAGGATGACGATGTGTGCGGAGGCCAGGCGCGGAGGCAGAATCAGGCCATCGTCGTCGGAATGGGTCATCACCATGCCGCCAACCAAGCGCGTCGAAACACCCCAGGAAGTGGTCCAGGCATGCTCTTGAACACCCTCCTGATTCAAAAATTGGATTCCGGAAGCCTTGGCAAAATTCTGCCCCAGGAAGTGTGAAGTCCCTGCTTGCAGGGCTTTGCGATCCTGCATCATTGCTTCAATGCAAAGCGTCGAAACCGCTCCGGGGAAGCGTTCGCCCTCGGTTTTCTCACCCCGAATCACTGGCATGGCCATGTAGTTCTCAGCAAAGTCCGCATAAACATCCAACATCTTGCGCGTTTCCTCCCAGGCTTCAGCTTCCGTGGCATGGGCGGTGTGCCCTTCCTGCCAAAGGAACTCAGCTGTGCGCAGGAACAGTCGCGTGCGCATCTCCCAACGCACAACGTTGGCCCATTGATTGATCAGGATCGGCAGATCCCGGTAGCTCTGAACCCATTTGGCATACAGCTCGCCAATAATGGTTTCGGAAGTCGGCCGAACAATCAACGGCTCTTCTAACGGCGAGGCAGGATGCAGTTTCCCATCCGCCCCCATTTCAAGTCGCGAGTGAGTCACCACCGCACATTCCTTCGCGAAGCCATCCACATGCTGGGCTTCTTTTTCCAGATAGCTCTTGGGAATGAATAGAGGAAAATAGGCGTTGCGGTGACCAGTGTCCTTAAACTTCCGGTCCAACACACGCTGAATGTTTTCCCATAAGGCGTAACCCCAAGGTTTGATGACCATGCAGCCGCGAACTGGAGAGGTCTCCGCAAGTTCCGCAGCCTTGACCACCTGTTGATACCACTCCGGATAATCCTCTTCACGAGTGGGTGAAATTGCCGATTTCTGATTGCGCTTAGCCATAGCTTAAACCCCTAAACATGAGTGCCCTGAAACCCGCTGACAAGAACGGATTCGCTTGTCTTTTTGGCAAAAGTACGCGACCATATAGGCAATAAAGCCCACGAAAAAAATGAACTACAAGGCCTACACCCTAAGCGCGTTGATTAAAATCCTGTATGTCGCAGGAATGACTACTGTATTGCCGCTATCCGGAGCTACTTTTAACTATTCAACGGGACCATTGACCGTCGATCAGGGCTTCAACAGCGACATCATCAACATTTTCGCCCCTGCCAACGTAACCTTCACCGGCACGCTTAGAAACGCCTCCCAAATCAACTCTTTCGGCGGATCGAGCCTGTTTTCCGGAACGCTGCAGAGCGGCACGATTATGAACGTCCAAGGTGGTTTTATCACCGCCACGGGAACGATCCAAAACAGCGTGTTCATTAACCAGACAGCTGGTTCGCTCAACTTGAACACCGTCCAGAACAATGCGACCTTTAACATTTCCGGGGGCGAAATTCAATTCAACCAGTCCGTAGGCAATACTGCGTCTGTCAACATTTCCGGCGGCACAGTCATTCTCAACAAAGACGATGTGTTTGCCGGCAGTACCAATGTGACGATGAGCGGGGGCACACTTAACACCCAAGGATACGACCTTAACCTGGACACCCTCACCTTGACCGGCAATGCAGTGCTCGATTTGGGTAACAATCCGGACGTAGTCGTGAATGTCGGTGCGATTTCGGGGTCCGGGCAACTGACAATCGTAAACTTCGTTACCACCAATCAGGTTGTTTTTGACCCGACGACATCCAACATCAATGTTGGCCAACAGGTCTATTACGGCACCACGCCGGCCATCGTCGACGGGAACACCATCATTATCGGGACTCCGGTTATTCCCGAAACGGGCACCTGGATCGGCCTATCCTTGGTTTTGGGTTTTGCGCTTTACCGAGAACGAAAACGTTTTTTGCCAAAATCAAAGGCGGATGCTTGATCTAGCCTGAAAAGCGGTATTGGATCACAAAACCATGCAAGTGATTCAAGCGGCAGCTGTCGGCATCCTGATCGCACTCATATTCGCCGTCCTGATTCTCGCCAAGAACCTGATTATTCCGATGGTTCTGGCGGTGTTCATCTGGTATCTGATCAATATCCTGCGAGACGGCATTGGCAAAATTCACTTTGGGAATCTACGCATTCCCCAACCCCTGGCCTTCACCCTGGCCCTGGTCACGACTCTCGGTGTGGGTGTGATCCTCATCAATCTGATCGCATTGAGTGTGAACGAAGTGGTTCGTGCCGCTCCGTCCTATCAGCGAAACATCGACAACCTACTGTTCGACATCGGAGAGTGGCTGCGCCTGGAAACCGCACCCCAGCTCAGCCAACTTTGGGGAGATTTTCAGCTGACCCGGATTGTGCAGACACTCGCAGGAACTGCCGCCAGTTTTCTCGGCAGCACGGGATTGATCCTGATTTACATCCTCTTCCTGTTTCTTGAGCAAAAGTTTTTCAGGCCAAAGATGGAACGGCTGTTCGAAAGCCCAAAGCAACAGAAGGCGGTTCGGACGATTCTTAACCAGATCTACGCAGATACCCGTACCTATTTGGGCATCAAGACCTTAACCAGCATAAGCACCGGTGTGATCAGCTATATCATCATGCGCAGCATTGGACTCGATTTTGCCCTATTTTGGGGTCTTTTGATCTTTTTGCTCAACTACATACCAACGGTCGGTTCCATCGTGGCGACTGTATTCCCTTCGATGTTGGCCCTTGTTCAGTTCCCTACCCTCGGACCCTTTTTCGGAGTTCTCTTCGGAGTTGGAGCCGTTCAGGTCATGGTGGGCAACATCATCGAACCACGCCTAATGGGCAACACCCTCAACCTCAGTCCGCTGGTCATCCTACTTTCACTCGGGTTATGGGGTTCGATCTGGGGTATTCCCGGTGCCATTCTCTGCGTTCCCTTCACGGTCTTGTTGACGATCATTTTCAGTCGCTTCCCATCCACACGTTTTGTTGCGGTGCTGCTCTCCAGGGAAGGGACAGTTAAAACCCAACCGGAAGAGGAAGAATTGAGAGAGGCCCAGGGAAAATTAGAACAAACCTGAATGCCTTACTTGGCAACCTCTTGAAACCGTTGCTCCCGGATAACAGTCACTTTGATCACCCCGGGATACTGCACTTCATCCTCAATGCGGCGGCGAATCTGGCGAGCAATCAAAGGAGCATTGGCTTCCGAAACCTGGTCCGGTGAAACGATAACACGAACTTCACGGCCGGCCTGAATGGCATAGGCTTCGACGATGCCATCCATTGAGAGGGCAATCTCTTCAAGATTCCGCACCCGTTGGATGTAACCATCCACACTTTCCGAACGGGCACCAGGACGCATCGCCGACAAACTGTCCGCAATCATAACCAGTGCGACATACGGGCTTTCGCTTTCCAATTCTCCGTGGTGCGCACCAACGGCATTGATCACACGCGAATCCTCTTCACCGTAACGCTTTAGAAAGTAAGACCCCGCGACCGCATGGCTGCCTTCATTGTCCTGGTCCAAGGCCTTTCCAATGTCGTGCAACAATCCACAACGTTTAGCCAATTGCGGATCCAGGCCTAATTCAGCCGCCATCAAAGCACATAGATTTGCGACCTCGATGGAGTGTTCCAAAGCATTTTGATTGTATGAGAGTCGAAAACGCAGTTTTCCGACCAATTTTAACACCTCGGGATGCATTTTTCCCAACTTGAGGCGTCGCATCGCATCTTCTCCGGACTCCAAAACGGACCGCTTGACCTCTTCTTCAGCCTTCCCGACCGCATCCTCGATCGAAGTGGGATGAATCCGGCCGTCACGGATCAGTGATTCCAGCGAAATCCGGGCAATTTCCCGGCGGACGGGATCAAAAGAGGAGACCAAAACACTGTCCGGGGTCTCGTCGATCAGAAGAGTCGTCCCTGTCAGAGACTCGAAAGACTTAATATTCCTACCCTCTCGACCAATAATCCGGCCCTTCATGTCTTCACTCGGGATAGAAACAATCGTTGCAGTGATGTCTACATGCGGCACAGCGGACAACCGTTGCATGGAGTCTATAAGGATTCGACGCGCTTCAGCTTCCACTTCTTTTTCGGAGCGCTGCAGCATCTCTCCTTTCATGTTGCGCAATTCAGCCTCACAATCCCGATTTACCTCTTCGAACAACTTCGAACGTGCTTCTGATTCCGTCACTTTGGAAATTTCTTTCAGAGCAATCCGGTATTTTCCGGCCAACTCCCTATACTCCTGTTCTTTTTTTTCAAATTCCGCCATGTGCTGGTCCAGATCACTGCGACGCTTCTCAGCCATTTGCAGTTCTTTTTCGGTCTGAGCTCTCACAGCTGAAACCTCATCCTCGCTCGCCTTCAAAGATAGACGTTGCTCCGCCAGGCTTCGATCTAAATCCAGTTTTCGTTTTTCGAACTCAAGTTCGAAACGGGAACGCAGTTCGTTTACTTTGTTTTCGACCGAATTATCCAATTCCGTTTTTTGAGCGGAACGAATTCGCGCAACCCATGCGATAGCTACCCCGGCACTGAGTCCGAGGCCGAGCAGAAAAGCGATTGCGATTGAAAGTAATTGAGCGTCTTCC
>LFIK01003812.1_pt1 | contig 12215 bp, 12 predicted proteins | sample 643401 | NCBI WGS metagenome assembly LFIK01 (sample SAMN03777447, study PRJNA286221) | soda lake metagenome | biome: soda lake; feature: Kulunda steppe; material: water; isolation source: sample T5-Br brine of Lake Tanatar-5 | place: Russia: Kulunda steppe | collected 2010-07 | reverse complement strand
GCGAAGCAGGAGCGTCGTGACGACGACAGGCTCGCACTCGCGCGGGAATTGGTGCGCCTGGAGCCGGAGGCGGCCACGCATCACATCAACCTCGCCGCACTGACATCCGATTCTGAGGAAAGCAAGCATCATCTGGCGCAAGCCCTGCGCCTCGGCGGCGATGACCCCGATCTGATATATCGTTGCGTCAGCGAGATCGGCGTGGAAGATCCCGCTGCATGGCTCTGGCGCGCCTGCGATGTCAGACCGCTGACGATCGGAAGCGCCCGCGCCTATGAGGCGTTGCAGCCGTTGCTGCCGGAATCCCTCAAGCTTCTGCACGAACGGATTCGCGCGATCTGGTCGGGTTACTCGAAGGAAGAGCTGAAGGTCAGCTTCGGTGATTACGGCTTGCCCTATCAGGCCTTCGAGCCGCTCAGCCTCGCCGGATCGCGCCCCACCCTGCCGCGGCTCTCAGCCTATGGCTTGCGCGAACATGTGCCCGCCGGTGCGCGGGCCCTCGATATCGGCTGCAACAACGGCTATCTCCTGCTCGGCCTTGCCGATCATATCGCCTCTGGCGAGGGGTTCGACATCTCGAAAGCATGTGTCGAGATCGGCGCGGCAGTGGCGGAGCATTTGCAGGCGGATCACATCCGCTTGCATCACAATACCTACGAGGCCTTTCTGGAGACGAATCCCGAGCCGTTCGACCTGGTCATCGCCTGCGCGGTGCATCGCTGGATCGGCGCGCCGCTCGAGCAGCTGGATAAGGTGCTGCGCAAGGTGGTCAAGCCGGGAGGGCTCGTCCTCATCGAATCGCAGGGTCGACGCTCGCCCGAACTGATAGAAGAGAAATTCCACGAGAGAATTCGTGCCCTGATGGCGCGCGGCTTCGAAAAAGTCCACGACGGCACGATCTGCGACGATGGCGTCAATGCCCGCGCCTTCTATCTCCTGCGCATGAGCTGACCCCGCCAGCGACGCCCCGTCGCATGGGCGCGTTCCGGAAATCGCCTTATTGCGGCCATATCCACGAGGCGCTACCAGTCGCACGGTCCGGACGCCCCGACGGGCAACCGTGGCCATCGAGAGGAGATTTGCCGAATGTCGGAACGTGCCCGCCGTATTGCGATCCCGCTTGCCGCCTTCATGTTCGGCCTCGTCGCCCTCGGTATCGTCGCCGTGCTGACGCTGACGCCGGGCGGGCGCGAGGTGGCGCCCTCCTCGGTTGGCGGACCCTTCGCGCTGACCGATCATCACGGCGAACGGGTGACGCATGAGGATTTCCGCGGCGAGCCGCACCTGCTCTTCTTCGGCTTCACCCATTGCCCCGATGTCTGCCCCACCAAACTCTTCGAGATCTCGCAGGTGCTCGAGCATACCGCGCAGCAGGGTCGCGATCTGCGCGCCCTGTTCATCACCGTCGATCCCGAGCGCGACACGCCCGATCTGATGCAGGCCTATGTGCAGAGCTTCGATGATCGCATCATCGGGCTCACCGGTACGCAGGAAGAAATCGACGAGGTGGTGCGTGCCTTCCGCGCCTACAAGCGCAAGGTGCCCCTCGATGATGGCGACTACACGATGGACCATACCGCGCTCGTCTACATCATGAGCGGTCGCGGCGAGTTCATCGCCTCGCTGAACACCGCGCAGGCCCCCGAGGATGCGGCGCGGGAATTGCTCAGCCGGATCTGAAAACGCCCGCTGACAGCAACGCGGAGTGCGAATTGCAATCTATGCATGTTTTGACGAAGTGTATTCGGACACTTTTGGCATAATTTTTGAGAAATGTCTGAAGCACACGCCTCTACAACCTGAACGTTTCATTGTTTAACCCACGAAAGTTGCCTAGACTATCGCCTGGATGAAGGGGCGGCATTTCAGGGCGGGCGTTTCGGACAATGGGCGAGACTGCGTTCGACAGAGCTTTTGCCGATATCGAGGCATCGCGGGATGTCGCGTCGCTGCGCGCGGCGATGACCCGGATGATCGACACCTATGGTCTTGCCCATGCGGTCTATCATGCGCTGCGCCTGCCCGACGATCCCCGCGAGAACCCGGTGGTGATCCACTCCTACCCGGTGGAATGGATCGAGCGCTATCGCAGCAAGCGCTATTTCGAATTCGATCCGATCGTGCTCAGCGCGGCCCGCAGCATCATCCCGGTCGATTGGGAGGGCGTCGATATCAGCGCGCCGCGGGCGCGGGCCCTGTTTCGCGAAGCCCATGATTTCGGCATCGACCAGCGCGGCCTGACCGTGCCCATTCGCGGACATCGCGGCGATCTCGCCATCTTCACGGTGACGAGCTCGCTGCAACCGGCGCAATGGCGGCGCCTGAAGCTCTCCACCATGCGCGACATGCAGCTGCTCGGGCATTACGTGCACCAGCGCGTGCTGGGCATGCGCGGCGGTGAGACCGTCCCGGAAAACACCCTGTCGCGACGCGAACAGCAATGCCTGCAATGGGCCGCCGCCGGCGCCACCATCGCCGCGACGGCGGAGAAGGTCGGGTTGTCGGAACGGGCGGTTCGCGGCTATCTCGATTCAGCGCGCCACAAGCTCGCCAGCCTGACCAAGGCGCAGGCCGTTGCCAGAGCCGTGAATCTCGGAATCATCGAGCCACGCTGACCCGACATTGCCCGCCTGTAAAAATACAATCGTTTTGCCTGGCGAAAGGTCATTTTTGACGGGTTGAGCCTGGCTCTTCCCCTACGTCAAGATCGCCCCTCTCAGCGGGAGGACGCACCGATGATCACGCTTTTCACGGGTGAGGATGCGGCAAAACATGCTGTGTTGCACGACCAGATGCTGCGCGGGCGAGCTGCGGTTTTTCGCGACAAGCTGGGTTGGGACGTCAGCGTCGTTCGCGGGCGCGAACGCGATGCCTATGACGACGCCAACCCGCTCTACATCGTCTCGCGCGACCCGGTCGATGGCCGCGTCGCCGGATCGATCCGGCTGATGCCGACGACCGGGCCGACCCTGATGCGCGACGTCTTCGCCGAGGTCTTCGACGAGGATGTCGATCTCGTCAGCGCCACGATCTGGGAGGCGACGCGGTTTTGCGTCCATCCCGATGCGCCACGGCGGCTGAGCCCGAAACGCATGCATCTCGCCACCTGCGAGCTCGCCATCGCCATGTGCGAGATCGGCCTCGCAGCGGGGCTGACCCAGTATATCGGCGTTTTCGAGGCGCGCATGGAACGCGTCTATGCGCGGATCGGCTGGAAGCCGGATGTGCTGGCACGCTCGGATCGTTTCGAGACCGGCACGATCGGCGTTGGTTTGTGGGACGTGAGCGAGGAGGCCCTCGCGGAAATGCGCGCGCGCAGCGGCATCCATGAGGCGCTCACCGGAAGGATTACGATTTCGGGGCATGGGCTGCGGAATGCGGCCTGAACGAGGAAGAACGACAATGACAATTCATTACGAAGACCAACAGGACAGGCTCGACGACGTCGCCGAACGGATCGGTGAACTGGCAAGCATCGTGCGCGACGAGGGCGATCCGGTTCTCGCGCATCTGCTCGATAACGTTTATGCCGCATTGTATTACGCGGCAGCGAAGCGCCAGGCGACGCAGTACAAGGTCATGCGCCACCGTCTGTCCTGATTTCGGCACAGGCATGCGGCATTGCCGGTGCGGCACATCACCCGGTCGATACGCGCTTCTCTCAGGACGAAGCGCGTATCATGACGCGTCGGCGCCGGGAGAGACCATGCTCGGTCTTGTTCCAGTGGCTGGAGCGGCGACACAATTCCACCAAGCCCATCCAGGCCGCAGCCGAAACGAGCAGATAGTAGAACGGCAGCAGCAGGAGTGCGGGGTAGAGCCGGAACCAGCGCCGCCGCCACAGGGCGATCGCCGGCGGCAGAAACATCGAGAGAAGCCCCGCGACAGTGGCCGTGACGGCAATGGCAACGGCCAGCAGAGCGAGCGGTTGCTCCGGGCCCGGCAGGGGCGGCAGCCAGGCCAGCCAGAACGGCTGAATTCCAAAACCCACCGCACCCAGCGTCACCACCATCCCGGTCATGATCAGAAAAACCAGCGGATAGGCCATGGCGGTGATCGCCGCACCGAGGGTCGTCGCGAGCCCGCCGGTATAGGCGACGAAGCCCATCCGGGCGAGCGCCCGTGCCGGGTCACGCGTATGGGTGATCGCGGTTTGAAGAAATCCCTTCATCCAGCGCTTGCGCTGGCCGAACCAGTTGCCGAGCGTCACCGGCGCCTCTTCCCAGGTGGTGAGCGGCAGATCCCCCACGCCATGACCGGCAAGGGCGAGCCGCAGCCCGAGATCGGCATCCTCGGTGACGTTCCAGGCATCCCAGCCCGACAGGGCGCGCAGCGCCGAAACCCGGAAATGGTTTGAGGTTCCGCCGAGCGCAACAGGCAGCCGGTTCGCGATCAGCCCCGGATTCACCACATCGAACAAGGCCGCGTATTCGATCGTGAAACAGCGCGGCAGGAAGCCGTCGCGATCATTATCGATCGCAAGTCGCGCCTGCAGACAGGCGATAGCCGGCCCCGATTCCGCGAAGCGCTCGGCGGCATGACGCAATTGGCCGGGCTCCGGCAGGTCCTCTGCATCGTAGACGACCAGATATTCGCCCTGCGCGAGGGCGAGGCCGATATTCAAGGCGCGCGGCTTGGTCTTCGGCATGCCGTAAGGCGCCGGGAGAATTCTGTGCCCGCGCTGCGCGGCCAGCGGCTCGAGCGCCTCGCGGGTCTCCTCATCCCCCTCCTCGAGCACGAAGAGCACGTCGAGCCGCGCACGCGGATAATCCAGTGCATCGATGGCCCGGCAGAGCTGCTCGGCAATGGCGGCCTCACGGTAGAGTGCGACCACCACGGTATAGACCGGCAAGGCATCATCGCGCAGGTATCGCGCAGACATGCCGGCGTCTGCCGACGGAGCCTGCCGACGCCACTGATCCTGGAGGGGAGCCCGGTGCAGGCAACCGAGGAGCCGCAGATTGGCGAGCGCCAGACAGAGCAGACCGATCATGGCGGTCACGAAGAGATACGCCGCCATCGGCCCGAAGACGACGACGAGCAGCGCAATGAAACCGGTCAAAGCCGCGAGCGCGACGCGTTGTGCGGGCCAGAGGCCCGTCCTGATACTCGCGGCGGGATCACGCCGTGGAAGGGTATCGGCCGCCATGCCTGCGATTTCGCGACGGCGACGGGCGAACACCGCCCGCAACAAGGCTTCCGGGTCCGTCAGGGCGAGGCCGGCCTCGCCGGGCAAGCGGCTATGGCGGTGCAGGATCAACAACGCGATCTGGTCAGGCCCGGGCGCCATGACCATGCGCGGCTCACCCGGGCGATCGATATCATGCCGCGCCTCCTCCAGCGGTGCGATCCCCGCATGCAGGCTTTCGGGGAAACGGGTCGCATCGCCGAGGCGCGGCGCGGCGATGAAGGGCAGGCCGAGATGCCGGGCCAGCAGCCGGTAATAGTCACGGCGGCTGATCACGGCGTCGCAGAACAGCCAGGGCAGTGCATCCGTGCCGGTCCGCCACCCCGCCATGGCCGCCCGGCGCAGATGCGCCGGGGCGATGCCGTACTCCGCCAGAAAGGCGATGCTGACCGGCAACGGCGCGTGATCGTTCGAACAGCCGCGTGTCTCTTGCGCCACGGTCGTGTCATCCGCCGGAACAGCGGCGCGCGCGTGTCTTTCGTCTGTGGGGCCTGCCGCTGCGGGGCTTGCCGCTGCGGGGCTTGCCGCTGCGGCCCCTGCCGCTCCCCAGGTTTCGCGATACGCCGACAAATCAGCTGGTTCCGTGCTAGAAGGGGTATACGACGAGTGTTGAAGAACACGGAAAAGTTCATGTCAAGACATATTTGCAATCTTATATTGCTAATCCTGATTCTGATTGCATCTCCGTCGAAGCCCGGCGCCGAGGTCCAGACGCGGATCGACAGGGATTTTTCCGAAAGCGGCATTCCCGGTTTCTGGGACCCGCGCACCCGCCTCGAGGGGGTTGACGCGCCGAGCGGCCGAACCTTTCACATCCTCACATCGGATGATTTCCCGCCATTGCATTTCGGCGGCCCGGATGCGCTACCGACGGGCTTCTCGGTCGAGCTGGCACGTCTCGCCTGCGAGGCATTGCGCGTCGCCTGCACCATCCAGGCCCGCAGCTTCCCGACGCTGCTTGACGCTCTGGCTGACGGAGAGGCCGATATCATCGCGGCTGCCGTGCGGCTGGATGACGTGCATGAATCCGGCCTGACGGCGACCCTGCCCTATTTCCGGTTCCCCGCCAGGTTTGCCGTCCACGCCGAAGCCGGGCGTTCCGGGACGGGCCTTCCCCCGCGCGCAGGCGACAAGGTCGCCGTCATGCGCGGCACCGCCCACGAAGCATTCTTGCGCCGCCGGTTTCCCGAGGCGGATATCCTCACCGTCGCCGACCTGCCGGTCGCCCAGCGCATGCTCATGCGCGGCGAGGTGGATTACGTCTTCGGCGACGGCCTCGCCCTGGCCGTGTGGCTCGGTGGTCGCGCCTCGCGGGAATGCTGTCACTTCGCGGGGCAGCCCTATCTCGATACGCATTATTTCGGCGAGGGCATCGGCTTCGTCATGCGGGCTGAGGATCGCCAGCTGGCGCAGGCTTTCGACGAAGCCCTCCACCGGATCTGGAGCGCGGGTGATTTCGCGCGCACCTGGCTCGCCTTCTTCCCCGTCAGCCCGTTCGAGCCGCCGGGGCCGCTCGTCACGCAGAGCCCGTGATCCGGATCGAGCGCTGATCCGGCGGGTTTGAAAGCCCATATGTTGACGCACGACGCACGAGGGCGCAAAACCGTGCCGCGGCGCATCATCAGGACATGCCTGCCGTGAGACCCGTAACCGGCGACGACGCCGATCTTCGAGAAGAGACCCGAAACATGTTCGATCCCGAGCTCCTTGCCACCGCCAATGCCTGGCCTTTCGAGGAGGCGCGCAAACTCGTCGCGCGGGTGGATCGGCTCGGCAAGAAAGAGGTGATCTTCGAGACCGGCTACGGCCCCTCGGGCCTGCCGCATATCGGCACGTTCGGCGAGGTGGCCCGCACCACCATGGTACGCCATGCCTTCGAAGTGCTGACCGAGGGTGCGATCCCGACCCGGCTGATCGCCTTCTCGGACGATATGGACGGGCTGCGCAAGGTGCCCGACAACGTGCCCAACCGCGACAAGCTGGAAGCCGCGCTCAACCAGCCCCTGACGAAGGTGCCCGATCCGTTCGGCACGCACGAATCCTTCGGCCATCATAATAACGCCCGCCTGCGCGCCTTCCTCGACGCGTTCGGCTTTGACTACGAATTCCTCTCCGCCACCGATTGCTACAAATCGGGCCGGTTCGACGAGACGCTGATGCGCATGCTCGCGCGCTACGACGCGGTGATGGAGGTGATGCTGCCCTCGCTGCGCGCGGAGCGCCGGCAGACCTATTCGCCCTTCCTGCCGCTGCATCCCGAAACCGGCGAGGTGATGCAGGTCCCGGTCGAAGCGCATGACGCGGCGCGGGGCACCATCGTCTGGCGTGATCCCAGGAGCGGCGAGCGCTTTGAGACCCCCGTCACCGGCGGGCATTGCAAGATGCAGTGGAAGCCCGACTGGGCCATGCGCTGGGTGGCGCTCGGGGTCGATTACGAGATGGCCGGCAAGGACCTGATCGATTCCGTCAAGCTCTCGGGCCAGATCGCGCAGGCGATCGACGGCACCCCGCCGGAAGGCTTCAATTACGAGCTCTTCCTTGATGAAAACGGCCAGAAGATCTCCAAGTCGAAGGGCAACGGCCTGACCATCGACGAATGGCTGCGCTACGGCACCCAGGAGAGCCTGTCGCTCTACATGTTCCACAAGCCGCGCGAGGCCAAGCGCCTGTATTTCGACGTGATCCCGCGTTTCGTCGATGATTATCTCACCTTCCTCGAGAAATTCCCGCAGCAGGAAGACAAGCAGAAACTCGCCAACCCCGTCTGGCACATCCATTCGGGCGAACCGCCCGCGCCGGAGCTGATCGGCGGCGATGCGGTGAGCGGGGGCACGACGCTGTCCTTCTCGATGCTGCTCAATCTGGTGGCGGTGGCGAATTCGGAAGACCCCGCCGTGATGTGGGGCTTCATCCGCCGCTATGCGCCGGGCGTCTCGCCGCAGACGCATCCGCGCCTCGATGCGCTGGTGGGCCATGCGCTGGCCTATTTCCGCGATTTCGTACGCCCCGCCAAGACCTATCGCATGCCCGACGACAACGAGCGCGCCGCCCTGCAGGAGCTGCACGACAAGCTCGGCGAGGCGATCGGCTCCACCGATGCGGGCGCGCTTCAGGACATCGTCTACGAGGTCGGGCGCACGCATTTCCCCGATCTCTCGGGCAAGTCGAAGAGCCCCGACGGGCGCCCCGGCGTGTCACGCGGCTGGTTCGAGACGATCTACCAGATCCTCCTCGGCCAGAGCCGCGGCCCCCGCTTCGGCTCCTTCATCGCGCTCTACGGCGTGGAAGAGACCCGCGCCCTGATCGCCAAGGCGTTGGCGGGTGAGCTGATGGCAGAGCACGCGGCGTTTCTGGCATCACGCGGCAAAGGGTGAAACGCGCCGAGGGTCGTCAGACGATCAGGAGCCGATAGAACCGGCTCCCGTCTCCGACGCGTTTGAGAAGGCGGCCTCGCAGCGCCTGCACCTTATCTTCCGTGTACGTCCTGCGCCGTTCGATTTCCGGATGGTTCATCATCAGCCTCGAACAGTTTGGCGAAAATCTCCGCCTGGGCGATGGCATCGTCGAGCGCATGATGCGTATGGCGTTGCCGGGTCTCGTAACGCGCCGGCAGCTTGGAGCGGCCCGCCCGCGAGATCGGCAGATGGTGTTTCGTGGCGATCGCCGTCTTGATGTCGAAACATTGCGAGTGCCCGAACGGAGACTGATTGCAATATTTGATAAAATACCAATACAGCCACGTCCAGTCGAAACTCAGTGGATAGGCAACCAGCACCGGCCTCGCGGTACCGGCAACGTCGCGCACCCAGGTATCGAGGGCCTGCATGGCCTTTGGGGGTGCTTCGCCCTCGTCGATAAGCCGGTCACGGTCGAGCCCGTTGACGGCGAGGGCCTCGGCCTCGAAATCATCGGAGATCGGCGCCAGTTCACGATAGATCGCGCAAGTGTAGTTTTCCGGCGCACGAAACCTTTCTCCGTCGAATCGCCCGGCATAGACGAGCGCGACCGAGAGCATGGAATAAGGGCCGGGAATCGGCCCATCGGTCTCGATATCTGCCGAGAAATAGACGTCCACCATCCGCTCCCTGTTCTCCGGGCCGTCACCCGTACGAGCCGTGCCGCTCGAAAGAGCATCGCATATCGGCGATGACAGCGACACCGGATTGATAGACCGGCTATCAAGCAAGGCCAATCCCTTGACGCCATCAACCGGAGCGAAAATGCGCGCGGATCACGATGTAAGGCGTCGTTGCACGCCTCAGCGGTCCTGCGGCGGGATATGCCTGATCCGCTCGACATGGGCCTTGATATCCTCGCAAGAGAACTTGCTGTGGACCCGTTTGGTGGAAGCCGGATGGTATTTCAGCCCGAGCTTCCTGTCGGGGCGCCAGGCCGTCATCGGGCGAATGGGGCGGGGCACGAAACCGCCCCCGCATGTCGGGCAGACATTGTGCAGCACGTTATCGACGCAATCGGCGCAATAGGTGCATTCATAGGTGCAGATGCGCGCCTCGGTCGATTGCGGCGGCAGGTCCTTGTCACATAATTCGCAGTTCGGGCGCAATTCGAGCATCATGGGCCTCCGAAGGGGATATCGCTGCCGGTGATACGCGCATGAGCGGGCATCATCCGCCTCATCATAGGATGCGATCTCGCATGAGAGAATGCAAAGATTGCATAGCTGCCGGGTCCACGACACATGCCGCGCCGGTGGATCCGCCCGCGCGTCGATTTTCATCGCCTGCGGTCTTACGGGCGCTATCACGGCGGGCGGGGAGCGGGTATGCATGGATTCATGCGTGACAGCAGACGAGTCGATCATCAGGCGCTGACACAGGGCGCGTTCTCGGGTGCGACGGGTTTCGCGAAGGCCGCGCCGCTCGTCGTGCTCGACACGATCATCCTCGCCGCGATCGTCGATCTGGCGCGCCGTCTGATCCTCCCGACGGGCACGACCTCGCTTTATGTCATCGGTACGGTCGAAGCGATGCTCAACGTCTTCGTCTTCGCGCCGATGATGATCGCGGCGCATCGCTACAGCGTAGCCGGCATAGTCACACCGCGCCTGAGCGGGTCCCTCGCCGGGCCGATCTTCGGGCGCTTCGTCAAGGCATCGCTGATCCTTTCGCTGATCACCGTGGCCGGCTATGCCGGCGGTGCCTTCTTCTCCGAAGCGCTCGGCCCGCCGCTCGGCACTGCGGTATTCTTCATGGCCTTTGCCGCGACGATCGCGCTCGCGGTGCGCGTGGGCCCGCTGTTTCCGGCGATTTCGGTCAATGCCGCCGGTGCGGGCTGGGGTGCCGCATGGCGCGATACCTCCGGGCACGGCTGGGCGATCTTCTTCGTGCTCGCCCTGTGCAGCCTGCCCTTCATCTTCCTCGGCCTGCCCCTCGAAGCCGCCATGCGCGAGGTCGGAACGCTGCGCGTCGCCGGGCTGATCCTCACCATCCTGCGCGCCGTGATCGAGACTGGCTGGACGCTGGTGCTCGCCTGCGCGGCGGGGCTGATCTACAAGGAACTCGCGCGCGAATTGCTGCTTCCGCCGCCCTCCGGCAACGCATCGGGAGGCCAAAATGGCTGAAGCGCCCGCAAAGACCGTGATGCAGGATTTTCCGGCAAAGCCCGATCTCGCGGACGCGATACGGGCCTGGCTCTCGCGCCTCGCCTTCGAGCGTCGCGCCTCGCCCAAGACCCTCCAGGCCTATGCGCGCGATCTGCGTCAATTCGCGGAATTCCTCGTCGATCATCTCGGCGAACCGGCCGATTGCGCGGCCTTTGCGGCGCTCGCGCCTATGGATATCCGCGCCTTCCTCGCCGCGCGCCGCCGCAAGGGGATCGAGAGCCGCTCGCTGATGCGCCAGCTCGCGGCGTTGCGCGGCTTCGCCCGCCATCTCTCGCAGGAGGGTCATGGCGATGCCGCCGCGTTCTTCGCCGTCAGGGGGCCGCGCACGGCGAAAACCCTTCCGCGCCCCATCGCACCGGAGGACGCCCGCGCCACAGCGGCCGCGTCGACCCGCGCCGGCTCGGCCCGCGAGCCATGGATCCTCGCCCGCGATGCCGCCGTGCTCGGCCTGCTCTACGGGGCGGGTCTGCGCATCTCCGAGGCGCTCGGCATTCGCGCCGGCGATGCGCCGGTGGGCGAGCGCGACAGCGTGCTCGTCACCGGCAAGGGCGGCAAGCAGCGGGCGGTGCCGGTGATCGCGCCGGTACGCGCGGCGATCTCGGATTATCTCGCGCAATGTCCCTATGTGCTGAACGACGACGAGCCGCTCTTCGTCGGCGCGCGCGGCGGCCCGCTCTCGGCGCGTGTGGTGCAACTCGCCATGGCGGAACTGCGTGGCGCCCTCGGCCTGCCCGACAGCGCGACGCCGCACGCCTTGCGCCATTCCTTCGCGACCCATCTGCTCGCCGGCGGCGGCGATCTGCGCGCCATCCAGGAACTGCTCGGCCACGCCTCGCTCTCCACCACGCAGATCTACACCCGCATCGACGCCACCCGCATCATGGAGAGCTACAACGCCCTGCATCCGCGTGCGCGGCGCGGTGAGGGCGGGTGAGGGCCACGCTCTCGACGCCGCCCGCGCCGGCGCTATCTCATCACGTATGAGCGACCGCGAAACCGCCCCCCTGCCCTTCACCGAGGCCACCCGCGAGACCGCCCTCGCGCGGCTCGAGGCCTTCCTCCCGCGCGCCGGCAAGGCCTATGCCGCGTCGCGCAATACCGATCCCGGCCCGGAGAAGCGCGACAACGTCTCCATGCTCTCGCCCTTCCTGCGCCATCGGCTGATCGGCGAGGATGAGGTGGTGGCGCGGGTGCTGGCGCGGCACGGCTTCGCGGCGAGCGAGAAATTCGTGCAGGAGGTGTTCTGGCGCACCTATTGGAAGGGCTGGCTCGAGCTGCGCCCGGCGATCTACGCACGCTATCACGAGGGGCTCGCGCAGGCGCGCGCGGCGCAGCACGCGGATCCGCGCCTCGATGGGGCAATTCATGCCGCGACATCCGGCGAGACCGGGATCGAGGGGTTCG
>LFIK01003809.1_pt1 | contig 12227 bp, 15 predicted proteins | sample 643401 | NCBI WGS metagenome assembly LFIK01 (sample SAMN03777447, study PRJNA286221) | soda lake metagenome | biome: soda lake; feature: Kulunda steppe; material: water; isolation source: sample T5-Br brine of Lake Tanatar-5 | place: Russia: Kulunda steppe | collected 2010-07 | reverse complement strand
GCGCAGCTGTACTCCACAGTTGTCCTGCCACCCCTCCTCCTCTGCCCACCCACTACCAGGCCTGTGGGAGGTGGTGCTTGCAGCAGCTGGCCAGGCCAGGCCAAGCTCGATGACCCACGTCCACACGACCCTCTTAGCTTGATTGCCGGAGGACATGTCGCTTAAAAATTTTGTTCGTGAGGAGAAGGGGCGATGAGCGCTCTTCTTGAGCTTGAGCTTGCTGGCCTCTGAACCACGGAGCTCCTGACGCAGCACCGTTACTTACAATTTCCCGCCGTCAGTATGAATTTCACCATAATTGACGGTAATATGACGTCAACGTCAATTATGCACCGTAGTTTACGGTGCCATTTCTGATTGACGCCGTATTTGCACAGCTATGTTTAGCACTTAAAAGTGGCCCCAAATGAACCCCCTAGATGTGGACATTGTGACAAAATGTATATATATATGGAATTTGGGAATGGGAAAGGGGAGGGGAGGTTTAGTTGGAATCGGCTAGTGCCTTAGTGATGGGGACCCCCCCCCCTCCTCTCAATTGCTCACAAGCATACTTGCATTCGAATCTTTTTTTTTATGGATCCATCCCTGGAGCAAACTGTGCTTCACTCTACCAATAGGACTCACCTTCCTTGAACCTGCGTATCCAAAGTGGACATCTTTCATCTCGACCTGCAGGCCCCTGCTGCTTCCACTGGCGTGGCTGCCGCTGTGAACGCGAGCATCGGCTACCTCACTGCTGCTGCTGCTGCTGCTGCTGCTGCTGCTGCTGCTGCTTGCGTCTGAGACATGACTGCTGCCATTTGTGCTTCCAAATCCTTGCTGCTGAGGTGCATGGCCAGCCCCATCACCAAGTACCACGCCATTAGAGCTTAACTTGCTGCTGTCATCCTGGTGAGCTTCTTTCATCACACGTGTCAGAGGTCTGTCTGGGATGTCATGCTTGCCATCCTGCACATTAAATATCGATCAGTGCATCACTCTTTGTCAAAGCTTGGCTGCATCCTTTGAACACCATGGCTAGAGGGGGACGTCAGGCACAGTACTCTCAGTCATTTGCAAGCTGCAACTGTGATCAAGCAACCAAGCAAGGCCCTGGGTTGTTGTGAGGGGCATCAAATGCCTGGTCTTATGTTTGCACAACAAAGAGACTGCCAGGCAGAACTGCCTGTGTGAGGGCGGAGGGTGAACGACCCTCTGTGCACGCACATGACAGCGGCGTGCACGCCCAGCCACAGGGATGCACACCTTGATGTGCGACTCAGTGCGCAAGATGGCAAAGAACTCCTCCATGTCCACGAGCGCCGAGCGCAGCTCTCTATAGAACCAGCCCAGGAACTGCAGGGGTGCCCAGAGCTGCAGCAGGAGCCCCTGGATCATCATGAGGTCACCTGCTGTGACTGCTCCTCCACTGCGCGTGTTGTTGGGGTGTGGGAAAGGTGTGGGAGGGCGCACACAAAGCAGCATGCTATACAGGACCTGCGTCATGCAGCATGTGTGCGGCTCTGCTTTGCAGGGCCTTTGCAGGTTTTCCCCTTGATGGGAAGCATGGGTAAGGATGGACACTGCTGTGATGAGAGCGTTTGCCCATCATCATTAAACGACACATTAGGAAGCCATGTTTGGCGTAGATATGCCCATGGATTGAACACTCCAGGCAGATGCAAACATACCAGACACAATCCTCTTTCAGAAACACTCCTTGGTCACCCTTTTGCACCTCACAGTGAAGCATGCCTATGTCTGACGCGATGCATGGTACAAGATGCAGCAGCACACACAATCAGCCTCCACTCCTGGGCGTCATCACTCTCCCGATGTAGACACTATTGAGTGTCCAAATCAGCTATTGCACCTCCAGCTCCACACCTTGCATTGACTGCAGTGACTAGTATTGAGGTTAGACCGCACGACAGTATGACAGCCTGGCCGGCATTGAGCAGAGATGCCAGGCGCTCTGTCTTCACGGATGCTGCTCGGTAGCCCTGCAAAAGCAAGCAGGGAGAAGAAAAGGGGGTGAAAAAGCGGGTGCTACAGTGTGGACAGCATCCAAGGCAGCAGGATGGAAAGTTGAGCATTGGTTAGGCGTTAAGGCTGATCTGTGCACAAATGTTTAGGTAATTGTGGTTGGTGAGCTGGAAACGCACATTCAGCCTTTCCAGGTTCATCAGAACACTGTCACTACCCACTTAACACACAAGAGCCTTGCAATGCTTGAGTTGCTCAGCACCCAGCAAGTTTTGGGTGGGCCTTGCCCAGCACATCAAAAGCGCATCAAAAGTTATTTGTGTTTGAATACAAGCAGTCAGACCCTCCTTAGCTCAATACCCTTTCTTCTCTGTGAGCCTACCTTCAAGTACTCGTTGTATTGCAAGACCTCTAACTTTTGATTGCCGAAGAGTGCAACGGTTTCAAAGTTAAGCAGCGCGTCGACGCACTTGGCACCTAAAATCGAAGATCATGAATGACACATGAAGTCGGCATTCTGATGTGATGGGCATCAAAAGCTTCCCATACCTTGTATTGCATTTTGGAAACATATTTCGGCTGAACTTCAATCTCATTTTAAGCAGCCATTGCAAAAAGGCTGGCACTGAAGGCCTTTGAAGGGGAGTATGATCACAAAAAATGCATAGCGCTTCCACCCTGGAGTTGCCAGCATGTAAGATGCGAGCAAATGCAAGCAGCTGAGGTAAACATCAGAGGTAAAACGGCTACCTTCAAGCTTAAGGGCAACTATGAAGAAGTCCAAGGCCCGTCAGAACCTTGCACGCACACACACACACACACGCACTGACACACAGACATAAGATACTGCAAGCACAAAATACTGACCAGTTGCATTGTCCAGAATGTTGACTTCTTTACGGGCATCGGCAGCAATCTGCAGGCACCAAATACGCGTCAGATGAAAGGTTAAAAGAGTCATATTTTTTGGAAGCAGACGTTGTGATGTCAAGCTAGCAAGGGCACCTTGTGGTAATGCATGGCAGCTATGTGCTGAGCTTGAGCACAAATCTAATAGGTCCACAGGCAGGCATGCAATTGTGAGACCTTGCCAGGTGCGTGTCTGCTTAGCAGAAAGCTCAACAAACACATTTAGCTTCAACAATCCTCTAATCACACCATAAATAACAGCTTCCATGGATTCCAACCGTTCGGCGTTGAATCTACAAGATATCGAGTTGGCAGCACAGCTTGCCTTCATCACACTGAGCATGGCTGCTGGCACCCCCAAGGCCATGTAATTCAGGTATGGATCAATATTGCCTATTCACAGGGTAGCTCTCAACAAGCCGCAGGCCGCTTCCCCTCACCCTTGTCATCACAACGCTCCATGAGACATAAAGGGCAAAGGTGGCAACAACAAGTGCGCCCTGCGAAAGGCATAGTGGTAATTGCGTGTGAAATAAGCCTTGGCCACGAGCTCATGCAGATGTTGCACTGTATCTGCACATGGAGCATGGGTGTGTGATCAGCATGCCCACATGGAGATGTAGCAGTTTGGGGCCCTGTCAAACAAAAACAAGTTTGATGGTTCCCGGTATTCAAAAGCTAATGCAATGACCCTTTACATAGTGATCACCATGCCCACATGAATTCTGGCTGGTGAAAATTGTGATGCTTGCTAGTTCGATCAGCCAAACTACTCCAGAGACGTAAAAGCAGGTAATGCTAAGCACCAAAATCTAGCACCCGGATTAAAGCGAATCAGTGAATAGAGAGAAAAGCCGGGCCTCACCACTAGCGGGGAAAAGTTGCGGGCAAGAACAGCGCACACAACGAGCAACTCCAGGGCCGTGGGTATGAATGTGAAGATGACCGCTCTGTACAACATCTGGATGCTCCTTGTGCCTGTGAGCCATGTCAGTGGGTGGACACAAGGGGCATCCTTCTCTCCTATTGCAAGTGATCAATCTGTAAATGCATCTAAGACCCAATTAAGGGTGAGAACATGCAGCATTTACATGCAAGCTTTTGAACATTGCAAGCCAAGGTAGAATCAGGGAAGACAACTTCTTGAGTTCTCATCCTGGGTGTTAGCTGTCACTGGCTTTGTGGTGAATGGAAAACCTTAATGTAGCACCTTCACGCACTAGGCAAAACTAAGCATAGCACAACCCTGGCACAATGTGCGTTCACTCGAGGCAGTGCGTTCCCTCGAGCAAAAGCCAAAGCATATTTGTGGTGTGCATGTAATACCACGTTGCAAAGCAACTGCATGGCTCAAGCTAAGTAAAATAGGCTCTTCTAGGTACAACACATGATCAGCAAATTCTATTATGGAGGCTGGGAAAAGCTGGACAGAAGCCCACAGTACGGAGCAATATACGTGCATATCTGCCTGTCCCACCTCGTTCCAGAATGCGCGCCACCCTGCCAGTGCGCCTACAAAAACATGGAAGGTGCCAAATGTGTGATTTTGCTGAAATAAATGCAATACAAATGGTACAAGCCGTGAGTAAGCTGCATACATTGTGTGAAAGAGCGCCATCCTTGCAAAAGCATTCATAGCACATCCGAGTTGTCTGCGCACCTTTCCAGATGGTACTGGATATCCAAGCCCATGATATGAGCAAATGTATGAAAAGCAACACGCCTGGATGCGGCCTGTAAACATGTCATTTGAAGGACAACACCTAAGTCATTTGTGCGTCATCAACACACTTCATCCAAATTGCTCTCTCTTGCCTGCCATGGCACTCAGTGGACATCTGGGTTGGGTTGTGCGGCAATTTGCTTTAGTCTCCGTGCATGCAATACAAACAGGTGTGCCAAATTATGTCAACTTGTCTGCATTCAGGGGGTAACTCTTGAGGGTGAGGTTGCATGACAAGGCCTGCTTGCCCCCAACTGACCCCCCCTCTCCTCCCCTAACATCTACCAATTTATGTATTAGCTTGGTTAATCTCATCATCTTTATCTCAAGCAACAGGGAGAGGGACCATGTCATGCATGTAGATTACAAAAGCGCGTGTGCACGCAGTGAGAGCACATTAACATCTGAGAAGGTGGTGCTTTCTGCATCTGAGAGCTCTTTCTACTCTGTAAAGTTGCCTGCTAGCAATGCCAAGGAGCTAATGAAGAGCCCTGAAACACCCTCACAGACACATTCATACCTGAGAAACCGGCGTGAAGAGAGGACCCTGAAGTTCTTTGCTGCAATGCTTTAAAGCATCACAGGCCCCATACCTACAGGCATAGTGACATGCACCAGCATGGCAAAGCCATGAACTCGAGTTTTGCACCTGTAGAGCTGCCTAGCTCATTTACTCTGCAGAATGCCCTTCACAATTTCCATAATCAGCTTCTAACAGAGTGTGCCTCAGTACAGAGTTGCGCTGGCTGTGTGGAAAGCTCAGACATCCAAGCACTCAGACTAGTGTTATGCTTCTCACCAGAGCCTACTTACAGGAGCAAGGCTTTAGTTGCAGCAGCCGCTGCAACAGCTGCTGGTGCTGCAGCGTGCTGTGCAAAGCTGTTGACGGCATCTCGAATCATGATTGGGCACATGAGGCCTGCAAACAAAGACGAGCAGATTCGAATATGGTCAACAGGCAAGATCATATCTCTGAGGCTGGAGTGTGCGCATGGCTTACAGGCAGTGAGCATGTAGAGATCGGATAAGTGCACACTGGCACTTGGAGAAATCAGGGTGCAGATACAGACAAGACATGGCACAAGGAGTCACTAGACATTAACAAACAACATTTGCATGAAATGGTAATCTGAAGCAGAATGGGTGGCATACACTGCATGCAGATGCGGATACACTGCTTTAAACCTGTTCTGGGACGGGCATTTCCAAATGGATGCAGTAGGTGCAGCCCATAAAAATAATTGTTTGTTTTGATACAGGTGTCACTGACCTCCAGTGGGTCTAAACTGCCTCAACCAATTGCGCTGCCAAAATGAACATGACATGCAGTGACATCGTTGCCCGTTCAGCATCTGTTTAATGACTATTTAATGCAAGCTTATTGTTCACTCACCAGCCGACTTGCTGAAGAGGAGGCACAGGAAAGCCAATCCAACCCGCCATAGTAAGGCACGCTCCTCTAGAGCTAGCCTGCAGAAGGCAAAGGCACACTACTAGTGTGACACGCGTCATTGGCAACCCTTTAATTTGGAGGCAGGCTTCACGTCCCTCTCTCAAATGGCCAAACTCGTCCATCAAGTAATGGACTTCAGCTGTGTTTGGCGTCAAAACTGCTTGCCCGCACCTGATGAGGTATGGAAGCACGTGCGTAAATGTGGATGCCTTGGGAGGCTGCGGCAGGCCCTTCACCTTCTCATTGCTCTGAAGGATTGATCGGTAGGTGAGACCTGCATACAAGAGGCATACAAGCAACCTTAGTGCTGAGGCTTTCAGCGGGCGCTAACACTCTCGCACGTGGTTGGCATCTGATATGAAGAGGATCTCACAACTCAGGAGCCACATCATGGTACTAGTAAATGAGCACACCACGCACCCAGTGGATTAAATGCCTGCAAATCATCCGTGGCCACTGCTGCGCTTGGCAGGTGTTGGTGAAGCTTGTGGTAGCGGGAGCATGGTGTTCTTTGGAGTCCCAACAGAAAATATTTGGGCCTTGAGGCTAGCCTATAAGCTCTTGAGCAGGCGGCTGGCTTCACTTGTTCAGGGGATGGTGTATCTCGCAGGGACGCATGGAATTTGCTTCTGTGTATGCAATCCATAATTTTTCAAATATAATACAAAGATACATGAATCTAGATAGAAAATTGATCCGAACATGACATTCGGATTGGCCGCTAACTTTTAAGCAATTTCATCTAAAAATGCTGCTTCAGACTGGGAACTCATCTCGTGTGTCCGTGAGGGCTAATGCCTCCCGGTCCTCAGGCCCGAGCAACTTGTGCAAGACCGTGGTCCCGCCCAAGCCATCGGCCATCAACGATGTCATTAGAGGAGTTGCGCTGGGTGGCTTGGCTTCCGTGGCATTACTAACGGCACCCCTGACCGCGCAGGTGAAGAACCACAACCACATTTTGCGACACAGTGAAGTTCTGTAGGCAGTGCTGCCCTCACCCTGCCCTGCCACTCTGCGTCTGAATACTCGGATCAACTTGAGTCTGCTTCCACAAGCACCTAACCCAGGGCATCGCTATCTACCTTATCCTTGCAGGCGGAGCTCAACAAGTAAGGCGGTTGAGATGATCCAAGTTGATACCAAAAAGACCAGTTCTAGGGAAAACTGCGACTTTATGGTCATGATCAAAGGTGTAATGGCTCTTGCAAGCACGCTTGCGCTGACATCAGCACCCCTGTCATGGCTGTTGATGATCTGCTGCCAGGCAGACAATTTTGCAGCACGCATGTACGACTTTTTGCACGCCAGGAGCCATCAGTTCTCCGGTTCCTTGAAATGACTCCTCGTCTATGCACATTGGTACTGCATCATGCGCCATTAAATCAGCACATTTTACACGTTGATGGGGCTGCTTGCACGAGAAGCTTGAAATAATATCCCCAATGACTCCAGCCGATGATGCTCGTAATTTAGGATCAGGGAAGTGCTTGCTTTAGTTAAGGTTGGCACTAACTGGTGGGAGCGCATAAAAAAGGGGTTTTCTCTGTTTTGCTGATTATGCTGGTGGACCTAGTGGGGGACCACATAAAAAACAAATGCGATGCTGTTCTGAATGTTACACCAGGTTTGAGGCCGGCATTGAAGGTGAATTTGCAGGTGGAACCAGCCAGCAGTGGGGTGAAGCAGACATTGATGGTGAGTAGACAGAACTTGGTAGTCAGCATCTTGTTCTCCTCCCTCGCTGACTTGTTGTGCCGCTGCATCGACTTTGTGGCCACTGCTTCTCTTCACAGGCAGGGACTTCTCAAACCAGGATCTGCGTCGCAGCAACTTCACATCTGCATCTGCAAAGAAGGCAAACTTCAGCAATAGCAACTTCTCTGGGGCTTATTTCATCAAGGCAGTTGTTGCAGGTGAGCTGCCTTCTCATTAACCTGTACAAACCTGACCGACTGGATCCTTTTCACTCCTAGAACACGGCAAAACTCTTTGCTTTCTTTGCACCCATACAGTCACAGTGCCTGAATGTCAATGTGCAGCGGTTGATGTTTGTTGCTCCCGCACTGCATGTGTGTCGCTCTATTACCATGCTTCTTATGGACCTTCATTTCATGCTGATATACTTGACAGGCTCAATATTTCATTCCTGTTTGGCTTGCACTCCCTTGGCCTGGTCTCAAACAACCATGCATGTATCTAGCCAAGTCAATCAAGTTTGTGAATTCCTTGGCAACCTCGGGGCCAATGAGCTGCCTGCTTGCAGGCACATTTATTAAGGATCATTCTGGCTTTTGTATCAACGCAGGAGCAAACTTTGAGAATGCCATTATCACTGATGTACTCTTTGACCGGGCTGTGATTGTTGATGCAAATTTAAGAGGCGCCGATTTTTCCCGGACAGTGAGTGCATGCATTTGGCATCTGTCCAGTCTTGCCTGTGATAAGTTATGTCAGTTCCTGTGCATGTGAACATAAGCTGCGTTTGCTCATGGCAGATTGATATTTTGTCTTTATGCTTGCAGAAGCATCTAGAGGCTTGTCTTATGTTGAAAGATGTGCATTGAAGTCCAGTTAAAATGTAGTCCATAAGATGCAATGACAGAATTGGATGCTCAGGGTTCTTTCGATAACTCATGACTCTTGTGTCATTCCTGAATGTGTTTTACACTCATCACAAGGCTTTGCCTGTGCTGTCCCTCCCTCTTAAGGTGTTGACAAGGTCTGACCTTTCTCGTTCTGACATCTATGGTGCAGACTTCAGGTGTGTTAATATGCGGGCACCCATGTGTATGTCACAGGTCAATCCTGCTCCTTGCTGTGGAAAAACAATGGTCGTGCTTATGTTGATAGTCATACTTGATTTAGCTGTGTGCAGGAACGCTTACAAACACCTTTACTCCATGTCACACCCCTCATTACTGGCCATCATCCTTGATTTTTGTTTGTGTTGCTTGCAGCAATGCACTCTTGGATAGACCAATGCAGATGCAGCTGTGCCGTTACGCTGATGGCGTTAACCCTCGCACGGTGCGTGCTCTCTATCCTAGACAACTGTAAACTGTGAAAACGCGTGCATGCCTTTTGTGAAGCCTGAAGTACACTGAGGTCATGCAGCTGGACCAAAGTTGGATCTGTCTGACTTGCTAGGCCCCCTTCCATCTCGCACACCTGAACTAGCGCGTTTTTTTGAAGGAATGTAACAGAGGCCACTAAAGTGCACAAAAGGTGGTGGAAAACAGGAGAAATGACTCATGATTGATTTGTACTATGCTAGACTTTCCTGCGTCATTGAGGGCCGATTGCATCAGGATGGGGCTAAATCGGATATGAGGCACTTGGTGTATGAGTCAAAGAATCTTGCAAATGCCACTTATATAAGTGCAAAAACTTTTTGATAGAGCAGATATGATGGAAATTCATAAAATCAGATGATTTGATAAGAAACCAGGGAACTGGCCTCCTAAACTCTCTTCGCCAGTTTTCCGCAATCCCCACCTCTAAATGCAGTTTTGCAGGACTTGTCTGAGAACTATGAATTGGACTAAAGTTCCAGAGCTGTGCTAACATTCTTTGCATCCATTCCCTTCTGACCTCCTCAATAACTGTCATGCTAAATTTTTAAGCTTGAGCGAATGCAATGCTGTACCAGTTCAAAGTTTTGCAGACAGTCGTGTGATTCAGTGAGTCAACCCTTGCATTTTTGTTATTGCAACGCAGGGAGTATCCACCCGCGCATCGCTGGGCTGCGGAAGCATGCGCAAGTTTAGGCAGTCCACGCCCTCAGCAGTTGATGGTCCACAGGTTTCTGAGGAAGAAAAGGAGGCATTCAGGGAAACCCTGGGTCCCCGGGGTGGCGGGAAGTGATGTGGCAGCCAATGTGAAGCCACTTTTGCTTTGTGTACCCTGAGAAATAGCATGGGCTCTAACCTGTCCATGTCACAAACTAGGCTTGTGCGAACACCGGACATGAGTGTGCTGCGAGGTTTGTAAATCACTCTCTGGGTGGTGCCTAATGTGGATCATACTGAAGATCTCAATTACCTGACTATTACTTGAGTTGATTTTTGAAATCAGTGAACGTGCTCCATTTTTGGTCGGATAGGGTGTGTTGCATGCAGGGTGGCCCCGGCGCCTGCTCCACTGTCCAACACCGCCCTAGGGGTGGCAATAGTATAAGCTTTGATGGCCATGTGCTGCAATTGTTTCCTGTCACGCATGCATCCATATTGTTGGGAAACATTCGGCTCATCTATTTTTACCTGAAAATGCATCTTTGGGATCTGCGCATTTGTTAACCTTTATTTGTAAGAAGGAAGGTCAAGGGAGAGAGGAGAAAAGAGAGACGCAGTGTTCCAGTCAGAAAATGGCATTATGTTCTTACTTGCATCAACTGTGAACCTCTCCTTCAGTGCAAGCCATGTCACGCTGAGACTGCTGCACACCTGCTACATCGTCAGCAATTGCACTAGCCACAAGCAAACCTGCACCATTTGATGCATCTATCTGCTCAAGGAGGTTAGGTAAGGTTTCAAGGCTGTATCCGCCAAACGTGGGCAGCTTAGCCGGTTGGTGGCCTCCAGTGAGGTTCGAACCCCAAACCCACAGGTTGCAAGGGTGGATAATCGACTTTCCATCTCAGGTGCCCCGCCGCCTGCTCGACTATCCGGAGCTAATCTGCTCAAGGAGAGTGGGCTCAACAAATTATCTGAAGGATGCAGCCTGATGCACCAAGGCCACACACTCACAGCCCGCACAGTGCTTTTTGATACTTGCTCGGAAGTAAACCTGCTCTCAAAAGAGTTTGTTTGTTTGTTACAAGACACGAGCGGACACAGCAATGTCCTTAAGGCAGGCAAGGCAGAAGAGCTGAAAAACGCTATTGCCAGCCCGACAAAAAAATATCCATAGTCTCAGAGAGAAAAAGGAATGATTTGTATATCTGCCTCAAGAGAAACAATTTCGCATCCTCAGCTCCAATGTTTCAAAATAAAAAGCGCCTGTGTCTCTAATGTAAGTCCGACCAGCAAAATCGGCAAATTGTTTGTTTGCAGATGCAAATGGAATCATGTACGGCCCGTGTCCTACTGCCATCCACACCTCTGTGGGCAGCGCTGGTGGAGTCATGGGACAAGTGCTAGGCCCAATCTATGGTGTCCTCGACAAAGGTATGCCAGTAGAGTGCAGCACGACCACCAGAGAAGGCGTGGCATTCCTGGTCGCCCAAGGGGTAGGCCAACTTTATGAAGTTCTCTTGAGCACACATGCTGCATGCGATTGGGGCGCACGCGCTGACCCGGTGCTTGACAAGCTGCAATACAGACCATTCTTACTCTCGCGCAATGATAAAGACACAATCGTAGACATACCCCTGATAAGCACTGGGCGCAGCACTTTGGGGTGTGCATCTGCAACTGCATTTGTGTGCGTAACATAACACAAACAAGGTATTACTGTGAGCTCGTCTTTGAAGTGCTCAAATACAGCTATAGCTGAACTGACAACAGGATCAAATACTCCTCCAACTGACTCAACCGACCTCCGGCTCAATGCAGCATAAATCTGGCACTGCATGAATCTGGCGTGACAATGTGAGAAAGAGGTTGAGGAGTATCTGGAACCAGGCAAACCAGCTAGGCAATGAAGATCAGAGGGACAAGGCTGCAAAATATCATACTTGGGTTGCTTTGCCTCTTAGGTCGGTGACTGTTCAACTGTTCATCAAGTTGATGGACCGCCTTTTTCTGTACCTAGGTATCATCATCTTTATTTGGGCAAGCAAACACAGCGCAACGTGGCACGTTTCTGGTTACATTCCCAAACGCTGCGCGTTGAGACAAGAAGCTGGGAACATCATGATGGTAAACGTGATAAGTGTGAACCTGCTCAAGACCTGATGCTATTTGCATACTGCCAGATAGAACGAAAAATGTCCATCAAAGAGACATACAGGATGTACACCCTTCGCGCTGGGTTGTACACCTCATTGAAGTAAAATACTGTGATAATACACGACCAGAGCAACAACTAGCAAGAGCAACTTGCTGTTGAACTGAACAGCATAATGGATTGAAACACGCCCTTGCACAGCAATGCCACAAAGTAAGCCTACATACCATCCTGATTGGAGTGATGGGAACCATTTATAAATGTCATACTGATCTACCCCTCAGTAAG
>LFIK01003808.1_pt1 | contig 12229 bp, 13 predicted proteins | sample 643401 | NCBI WGS metagenome assembly LFIK01 (sample SAMN03777447, study PRJNA286221) | soda lake metagenome | biome: soda lake; feature: Kulunda steppe; material: water; isolation source: sample T5-Br brine of Lake Tanatar-5 | place: Russia: Kulunda steppe | collected 2010-07 | reverse complement strand
GAGCAGCCCGGTAGCTCGTCAGGCTCATAACCTGAAGGTCAGAGGTTCAAATCCTCTCCCCGCAACCAACACCCCCAGAGGGCCAACGGCCCTCTGGGGGTGTTGGCTGTCGAGCGATGGTGAATAAGCTCAAGTTCGGCCCACGAATGTCAGCTTGCTCAACTGAGCGCCAGTTGCATCGAAGTTGTCGGCACTCAACCAACGTTCATAGCCCTGCCGGAGTTGAGGCCATTCGCTATCGATGATCGAGAACCACGCCGTATCGCGGTTGAGACCTTTGACCACGAGATGCTGCCGAAACACGCCTTCAAACCGGAAACCGAACCGTTCTGCCGCTCGCTTCGAGGGGGCGTTCAGGGTGTTGCACTTCCATTCGAAACGCCGATACCCAAGCCCGAAGGCATAGTCAGCGAACAAAAACAGAGCCTCTGTCGCCATGCGCGTCCGAGCGATGGCGGGGCCCCACATGATGCCGCCGATCTCGATCACCCCATTGGCGGTGTCGATGCGCATGAAGGACTGGCGCCCTTCTGCTCGGCCAGTATTCTTGTCGATGACGGCGAACACCAGTGGATCGGTGCCCATGGATACCTTCTCCGCCCATTGTCTAAGATCATCGAGATCGGACGGAGGCGTTTCGGAGAGGTATCGGAAGCGTTCGTCCGCCCCAGGCGCCGCTGCTGCCTCATATAAGGTAGCCGAATGCGTCGTGGGGTCCAGCGGCTGCAGCCTGACATACGCCCCTTCCAACGCGTTCCGTTCCGGTCCGGGAACGCCATTCCAATGTTGCAGATCGGCCAAGACTGCATCCTCACATAAGACGAGGGATCACTCCCTCCAAATCATCAGACGGAAGTATTATCACCGTTCCAAGAAGATTGGCACATCCACTTTCCCAATGTGAACAAAATCAATGGGTCAGTCTATGATGACGCAAAGTTCAATGAACATCGAGCCCCGTTCATCACGGAATGGAAAGGCGGCTGGTGCGGCAGGTTTGGCGGTGTGGAAGCAAAAGGGCACAGAATGCCGGTCGTTCTTGGGCAGTTCTGCGCTCTTGCGAGTCAAAAAGCCCCGATCTGCCGATCGGGGCTTTTCAGTATTAATTCGAAGTGTTCGTCCCCTCGTCGCCTTCCGGCTCTTCACCTTGGTTTTCTTCACCTTGGTTTTCTTCGGCTTGTTCGTCGGTTTGCGTTTCCGCTTCTTGAAGCTCTTGTTCGGCGGCGTCAATCGTCGTTTCCAACGCCTCTAAGTCCGAACGCCGCTCAGCGATGGATGTTTCGAGCGTGCTTTGCTCTTCCACGAGGCTTGTGATTTCCGAGCGAACAGCGGTCAGTCGGGATTCCAGTTCAACGATCTGGTTTTGAAGCGTCTCTTGCCGATCCTGAGCCGAAATCAGCGCGTCTTGACGCGTTTGGAGGGCGGCTTCGGCTTCGGTAATGGCGCTTTGCAACGCTGACTGTTCGGATTCGAGGGTTTCGATCTCGGTTTGGCGTTCTGCCAACAGGGACTCGGCGTCTTGAAGCCTTTCTTGCACCGCGGCGTAACGACCTTCGGTCTCGCTGATTTGCGCTTCCAGATCAGCGTGTTGGTCCTGCGCCGTGGTGATGGCGGACTGAATTTCTTCTTGCTGCGATTGCAGGTCGGACAGGGTGGCTTGCCGATCCTCGATTTCGGAGTCAGCGCGTTCTATCGCCTCGCGGCGATCGGCCTCCTGCTGTTCGAGTGCCGCTGTCGCGGTCTCACGATCGCTCAGCGTGGCCTCGGCTTCAGCAATGGCATCTTGTAATGCATCACGGTCTGCTTGAAGGGTTGACACCGTCTCTTCAAGCGACTGCACTTGCTCTTGGTGTTCAGCAATGTTGGCCTGGAGTGACGCCAGCATATCTTCATGTTCGGTTATATCGGTCTGGATTTCGTCAACAGCCGCCTGGCGCTCGGCCAGCGTCTGCTCCGCTTCGGCGATGTCCTCTTCGCGGGCCGTACGCTCGCTCTCCAAAGCTGAAATTTCTTCCTGGATGGACTCGAGCCGTTCTTGTGATTCGTCAATTGCGGCAATGATGTCGTCGGATTCGGCTGTCAGTGATTGCAGGGTTTGTTCCCTGTCGTCAACATATCGGGCTAGAGTATTGACCGCTTGCTGGGCTTCCTCGACGGCCATTAGTGGGGAGTCGATATCGTCCAGCGCGGTCATCTCAGTGCCGGTGATCATCGCCGCTTGCTGGGCCAAACTCGCAAGCCGGTTGGTGACGTCATCAACTTGGACTTCGGTGTCTTCGATCGTGGCCTCGAGTCGTTCGATGGCGGATGTCAGGGCGTCGCGGCGGGTCCGCGTCGCTTGTGTGTCGTCACGGGTTTGGGCGAGTTCCGCGTCGGCTTCGTCCAACTCCGCGCGCACGGCCTCAACCTCGGACTGTAGGCTTGCCAATTCTTCGCGCGCTGCCTCTTGGCTTTCGATCAGCGATTCCTGCGTCGCGAGCTCTTCTTCAAGCGCAGCAATTTGCGATTCCAGCGTTGCGCGGTCGTCTTCGGCTGTCGAAAGAGCGGCCTGCAGGCTGTCGCGGTCCTCCTCGAGCTGCGTGCGTTCCTCTTCCAGGGCAGCAAGGTCATCGGTCAGCGATGTCTGCTCGGCCTGGAATTCTTGAACGGTTGTTTCGAGGTCGCCAACCTGCTCTTGGAATGACGTCCGCTCGCCGGTCCATACGGCCCGTTCGGATTGCAGCGTGGAATATGAATAGGCCCAGCCGCCCAGCCCGATCAGGGCAACGGCGGCAACGCCCGAAAGCAGCCAGCGCGCTGGCCCTGGCGGCGGCACAAGTGATTGTCCGGAATCTTCTGAAGCCATAGATACTGCCCACCTTCCCGTTATCCGTTGTTTGTCCGGCCTTCGGTCGACACAGCGGCATTGCCAGTATAGCCGAAGTCGGCCGGACACATTGTTCTTGCTCACAATGGGAGGTTATGGGGCTGTCTGGCAAGCCTCCTGAGCGGCCCATTGCCCGAGGGCAGGGGATCGGCATCCGTGAATTCGGGCAAGCGAGCCGACAGCCCGATGGAACGATCGGCTAGTCTTCGGTGGATTCGGCAGCCAGAGTCTCTTCCATATAGGCGATAATCGCGGCCCGGGTGTCGTCATTCGGTGCATGATGGCCTTCGAGGAACGAATCATAATGCTCGATTCGGGCCTCGGTCTCGGGATAGCGCTCGGCCCAACGCAGAATGGCGCCTGAGCTGTGGCAGGTCGCGCAATTGGCATCGAAGGCCGCGGCGCCGTCATCGTCGGCGAGCGCGGGCGGCATCGCAACGAAACCCATAACGGCTGCGGCAAGCAAAACAGTGCTGTAACGGCAAAGATTGATCATCATGACAGTCTCCCAATAGACTCGTAGCGCATGCGAAATCGCAGCTCGAGGCCGGGTGGGGACGGCCGATGGTGAGGCATGAGTTTGGCTGGATTATTCGGCCCTGTCTAGACCGCGAACGGCTGCACGGGCAGGCCAAAAATGATGGTTGATGGTGCTGCTGGGGGGAATCGAACCCACGACCTCTCCCTTACCAAGGGAGTGCTCTACCCCTGAGCTACAGCAGCGCCGTACCTTAGCTTGCATTGAGGACGACACGCCTTTGTCGCCCAGCCCGTTTCCGGACCGCGTTCCAATGTGCGGCGGAAACTGCCACAGCTTGTGCCGGGGAGCAAGGACTTTGCGCCAAGAATTGCGCTCGGGCTTGATGGCCGAATTGACGGGGTCGGCCAATCTCTTCATTGCCCCGATCTGGCCAATTTTCGGTCGCACCACCGCACCGGTTACGCTATCGGTTAGGGTGATCGAAACCGGGAACTGATGTTATGCCGAGGATCCGGTTTCCGTCAATGTCCACCACGGTGGAGGGGGATATGGCATCATCGAGCGGGACTAAAGGCGCTGGCGATCGGGAATCGCGGGAGGCGGCGGCACTGCGCGCAAATCTGGCCCGCCGCAAGGATCAGAAACGGGCGCGGCGTGGTGCCGTACCGTCGCGGACGATCGCCGACGAAACCTCGTTAAAGGGGCCGAGTACTGCGGCCGATGGGCAAGTGCCAGGTCCGCAAGGGCGTGTGAGCGAAGGAGAGGGCCGGCCATGAGCATCATGTCCGATATTTGGATCCGCGAGCAATCGACGGCAAACGGCATGATCACGCCTTTCGTCGAAAAGCAGAATCGCGATGGCGTCATCTCCTACGGCTTGTCGTCATACGGCTATGACGCACGGGTTCAGGACGAGTTTTTGATCTTCACCAATGTCGACAACGATGTCGTCGATCCCAAGGCATTCTCCGAAACGAGCTTTGTGCGTCGGAAAACAAAGAGCTGCGTCATACCGCCGAACAGCTTCGTTCTGGCGTCGACGGTTGAGTATTTTCGGATCCCTGACGATGTGTTGGTCATTTGCGTGGGAAAATCGACTTATGCCCGATGCGGAATCATTGTGAACGTCACGCCGCTCGAACCCGGCTGGGAAGGGCATGTCACCTTGGAATTCTCCAACACGACTCCGCTGCCGGCCCGGATCTATGCCGACGAGGGGGCGTGTCAGTTCCTTTTCCTCAAAGGTGAGCAGCCTTGCGAAACCTCGTATGCTCACCGCCAGGGCAAGTATATGGGGCAGCGCGGCGTCACGCTGCCGAAATTGTGATTTTCGTTTCTTCCGAGAGGGTCGTGCCGGTTGCCGGCGAGCCTCCAGGCAAAGAGAGAGTAAGAGTATGGACCGGATTCGCATTAGGGGTGGAAATCGGCTGACCGGGCGGCTGCCGGTCAGCGGTTCGAAGAACGCGGCGCTGCCCTTGATGGTGACAGCCTTGCTGACCGACGAGCCTGTCACTTTGACGGGTGTGCCGCGTCTTGCGGATATCGGGACCATGTCTCAGCTTCTTGGTCAGCATGGTGTCGAAGTCGTCGACCGCAGCGAGCAAGAGCCGAACGAAGACCGGCTGGGCGCGGTATTGGAACTGTCGGCACCAAAGATCCTGTCGACGACCGCGCCCTATGACATTGTGCGCAAAATGCGGGCTTCGGTGCTGGTGCTGGGGCCGCTGCTGGCCCGCGCCGGAAAGGCCGAAGTGTCTTTGCCCGGCGGTTGCGCCATCGGCACCCGGCCGGTGGATTTGCACATATCGGGCCTGGAGTTGATGGGCGCGACCGTGTCGATCGACCAGGGCTATATTCACGCCACGGTCCCTGGCGGCAGACTGAAGGGCGCCCGGATCGTGTTCCCGAAGGTATCTGTCGGCGCCACCGAGAACCTGATGATGGCCGCCGCCCTGGCCGATGGCGAGACGGTGCTGGTCAACGCCGCGCGCGAGCCGGAAATCGTCGATCTCGGCGAATGCCTGATCGCGATGGGGGCCCGAATCGAGGGACTGGGCACGGATGCCATCCACATTCAGGGTGTCGACCGTCTTTGTGCTGCCCGGCATCCGGTCATCCCTGACCGTATAGAAACGGGCACCTATGCCATGGCCGCTGCGATCACCGGCGGCGATATTTTGCTTCACGGCGCCCGGATCGACACGCTGGCGGCCATGGTTGACGTCCTGCGCAAGGCGGGCATCACCGTTGCCCAGGAATCAGGCGGTTTTCGCGTTGCCTGCGAGCCGGGTGCGGTGCACGGCGTCGATGCGATGACCGAGCCGCATCCTGGATTCCCGACCGACCTCCAGGCGCAGTTCATGGCGTTGATGTGTACCGCCAAGGGGGCATCAATGATCACCGAGACGATCTTTGAAAACCGCTTCATGCATGTGCCGGAATTGATGCGCATGGGCGCCGATATTACGGTACACCAAAGTTCGGTCCTCGTCCGCGGTGTGGATAGACTGACCGGCGCGCCGGTTATGGCGACGGATCTTCGGGCGAGCGTTTCCCTGGTCCTTGCCGGCCTAATGGCTCGCGGCGAGACGATTGTCCATCGGGTCTATCATCTCGATCGGGGATATGAGGAGATCGAGCGTAAGCTGTCGGCCTGCGGCGCCGACATCGAAAGACTGACGGGAGCAGAATGACGGGTTCATCGAAAAGCGGCGGCGGAACGGTGCTCAACACATCGGCCGCCGAAAACACTGTAACGGATGCGCTCACCGCGTCATCGGGCCCCGCGCCGCTTAAGCTTCGGGCGCAGGATACCGAAGATCTCGTCGTGATTTCGGCCCAGCTTCAGGACGCGATCGTTCCGGTCATGGATATGGCTTTCCTTAGGGAGGAAAACCTATTCGCCATGGTCGTGAATCGTTTTCGTTGGGACATTGGCCGGATCGACGAGCCGCCGGCGCTGGGTTCGGATGAAGACGATGAGGCAGCGGCGCGGGGCGAGGATGTCGGCGGATATTATTATCGGACCCATGCGGCCCTTCGAATTGCGTCGGTCACCCATGTCGCCAGCAAGGAAATCAACCTGAAGGACCGGGGTGCTTTTCTGAACATCCTGGCCATCACCGCCGATATTCACGCCGAAACGGGCGCGGCTGAAATCCTGATCGCCTTCTCCGGCGGCGCGTGGACACGGCTGACGGCAAAGGGGCTTGATGTCATGCTGGAAGATTTGGGCGATCCTTGGCCGACCCACCGCAAGCCAGACCATGCCTTGGCCGACGACGGCACGTCTGAGGTGTGATTGTCCTGACCTGATGCGGGGATCCGATTGGTGGGACAATGCCGCGTGGCCGCCGCCCTTGAGGAAGGGGGCCAGCGGCACTAAGGTACCACGCATATCCGCCACGCGCGCGTTTCCTTCTCGCAATCGGACATGCAACGGCGCACCGATCTGGAATACGGGTCTCGAATGCTGGTCCGGAAGACCAAAAAGGGGTTACGACCATTACCGACGAACCGCTGGTGATCGCGCTTCCAAAAGGGCGCATTCTTGATGAATTACGGCCGCTTATGACGCGCGCGGGTCTGGAGCCCGAGCCGGCCTTTGACGATCCCGGCCATCGCGGGTTGCGGTTCGCGACGAATGTGCCCGGCGTTGAGATCATTCGCGCCCGGTCGTTCGATGTCGCCACCTTTGTGGCGTTCGGTGCCGCGCATATCGGGGTGGCCGGCCGCGATATCCTTATGGAATTCGATTATCAGGAGATATACGCGCCGCTTGATCTGGGCATCGGTGTTTGCCGCATGGCGGTGGCCGCGCCCGTCGATATGACGGATGGCGATCCGACCCGATGGAGCCATGTGCGTGTGGCGACGAAATATCCCGCGATCACACGGCGCCATTTCGCCGCCCGCGGCGTTCAGGCGGAATGCATCAAGCTGAACGGCGCGATGGAACTGGCCCCGACCCTGGGGCTTTGCCGCCGTATCGTTGATCTTGTCTCGTCGGGGGCGACATTGGAGGCCAACGGCCTGCGTGAAATCGAACACATTGCCGACATCACCTCACGACTCATCGTCAACCGGGCCGCCCTGAAGACCCGGCCCGACGATGTCACCCCCTGGATCAACCGTTTCGAGGAGGCGGTTGAAGCCGCCTGATCCCCATGCCCGAAATTTTCTCAACCACCGACCCCGATTTCGAGATCTGCTTCAGCCGGATGATGGCGAGCCGCGATGTGCCGGGCGCCGATGTCGGCCGGGTCGTTGCCGATATCCTCGCGCGCGTTCGCGATCAGGGGGATGAGGCCGTGCTCGATCTGACCCGGCAATTCGACGGGCCGATCGAATCGGCATCCGATCTGCGGATCCCCGACGCGCGACTGGAGCAGGCGCTGGCCGGCATTTCAGCCGAAACGCGCTCCGCGCTCGAACTTGCCGCCGAGCGGATCGAGGCGTTCCATGGCCGGGAATCGTTTGACGGTTTTCGCTATGTCGACGCCGCCGGTGTCGGGCTTGGTGCCCGTTATACCCCGATCGACGCCGTGGGCATTTATGTCCCCGGCGGGCGGGCAGCATATCCCAGTACGGTGCTGATGAACGCGCTGCCGGCCAAGGTGGCTGGGGTTCAGCGGGTTGTCATGACGGTTCCGTACTCGGCCGATCATGGCCTTTCCGACGTCGTGCTGGCGGCGGCGCGGCTGGCCGGGGTCGACGAGGTCTATCGTGTCGGCGGAGCCCAGGCCGTCGCAGCGCTTGCCTTCGGCACGGAAACGATCGCGCCGGTCGATAAGATCGTCGGTCCCGGCAATGCTTATGTCGCCGAAGCAAAGCGCCAGGTATTTGGCCGGGTGGGGATCGACGGCATCGCGGGTCCTTCGGAAATTCTGGTGATCGCCGACGGTGACAGCGACCCATCGTGGATTGCGGCCGATTTGCTGGCCCAGGCCGAGCACGATCCCATGGCTCGGTCGATCGTCATCACCGACAGCCCTGACTTCGCCGAGGCCGTGCAGCGCGCGGTCGAGGCGCATCTCGACGCCTTGGGGCGGGCGGAGATCGCAGCGGCGTCATGGCGCGATCATGGGGCCGTCATTACCGTCGCCACAATGGACGAGGCCGTGGTGCTGGCCGACCGGATCGCGCCGGAGCATCTGGAACTCGCCGTTGCCAATGCCGAAGGGCTGGCGGCCCAGATCCGGCATGCCGGAGCGATTTTCCTTGGCCGTTATACACCCGAGGCGATCAGCGATTACGTCGCCGGCCCTAACCATGTCTTGCCGACCGACCGGACGGCACGGTTTGCCTCGGGGCTGAGCGTGGCCGACTTCGTGAAACGCACGACCCTGGTTCGATGCGACCCCGTTAGCCTTGGACGGATCGGACCCGCCGCCATGACACTGGCCGAAGAAGAGGGTTTGGGGGCCCATGCGCTGTCGATCCGGGTGCGCCTGATGTCGGCGCCCGAGGGATAACGCCGCGATTGTTCGCCGAAACGGCATAAGGTTTGAGCGCCATGACCCGAAAGGCCGGGCCGGAAGAGACGAACACGCAAGAGGGCGGCCCCGATGCCGGGGCGCCAACTCAGCGGATAGCCGCCATCGACCTGGACCAAAGCCTTGGTGCCCGCCGATCCCCGGAGGTCGAGCACGAACGCCGAATTGCGATTTTCGATCTGCTTGAAGAAAACTGTTTTTCGCCGCATGACTGCGATCCCGGCCCCTATTCGTTATCGCTAGGGCTTCAGGACAATCGACTGGTCCTGGATATTCGCCATATCGATGACGGCCGATCGCTGCGAAGCATCCAGCTATCGCTTTCCCCTTTTCGGCAGATCGTCCGAGATTATTTTATGATTTGCGAAAGCTATTACGAGGCGATCAAAACGGCGCCGCCATCCCGGATCGAGGCCATCGATATGGGCCGCCGCGGTATTCACGACGAGGGGTCGCGCATCTTGCAATCTCGACTGAAAGGCAAGGTGACCGTCGACCACAATACGGCGCGGCGATTGTTTACCCTAATATGCGTCCTCCATATTCGTGGCTGACCGTCGATGACGCCGATTCCGACCAGTGTCTTGTTCGTGTGCACCCATAACGCCATTCGTTCGCCCATGGCCGAAGCCATCTTGAAGCGGGCGGCCGGTCAGCGCATCTTTGTTCAGAGTGCGGGGAGCCGGCCGACCGAGATCGATCCGTTCGCCGTGGCGGTGATGGCCGAATTGGGGGTGGATGTTTCATCCCATCGCTGTAAGGCGCTGAATGATCTGGACGACGGAACTTTCGATCTGATCATCACGCTCTCGCCGGAAGCCCATCACCAGGCATTGGAATTAACCCGAACGACATCATGCGACGTCGTCTATTGGGCCACGTTCGACCCGACGGCGGTGCGCGGGCCGCGCGGTCAACGGGTTGAAGCCTATCGGAGCACGCGGGATTCGCTCGTCCGGCGTATCCATGACCTGTTGCCGTCCCTGGGCATCTCCGATTCGTGACCGGGATTCGTGATCGCGTTTCGTGACACAAACGCGTGATACGGTCTCGTGACCGGGCCAAGCAATTGGGGCGGTTGCAGGCCGGAACGACTTTGTCGGCGCATCCGCGCTCGGAAAAGTTCTTGACCGGCATCGCTTGGTCGCACAGGTATCAACCGACTGAGCGAACCGGTAGCATGTGATCAAAACCAAGAGGTAGCCAAAGGCCAACATGGCAAAGGAAGATCTTATCGAATTTAATGGGACGGTCGTGGAATTGCTTCCCAATGCAATGTTCCGCGTGCGTCTCGATAACGAGCATGAAGTTCTTGCCCATACGTCGGGAAAGATGCGGAAAAATCGAATCCGGGTTCTGGCCGGTGACCGTGTCAATGTCGAGATGACCCCGTATGATCTGAGCAAGGGGCGCATTACGTTCCGATTCAAATAGTTTGGTTCAAACAAGCTGGATCAAATTATTTGGGAATAGGACCGGAATCGAATAATGGCGGAACCCGGTATGAACGAGCCGATCGCCCGATTTGGTGGCGAAAGCCGGGCTTGGCCGAATCCCGGCGTGCCTCTGGTCTTGGCGTCGGCAAGTCCTCGGCGTGTCGATTTGCTGGGCCAGATCGGCATTGTGCCCTCTGCGGTCTCGCCTGCTGACGTCGATGAAACACCCCGCCGGGGCGAGCGGCCGCGCGACCTTGCCCTCAGATTGGCGGGTGCGAAACTCAATGCCGTCGCCGACGAGCATCCAGGTATGTTCGTTCTGGCGGCGGATACGGTGGTTGGCTGCGGCATCCGGTGCCTGCCAAAACCCGCCGACGCCGGTTCGGCCCGTCGCTGCCTGGAATTGCTGTCGGGCCGCAGGCACCGTGTCTATGGCGGTGTGGCGCTGCGGGGTCCCGATGGCCGATTTTCGCACCGGCTGGTGACGACCATGGTTGCTTTCAAGCGCCTGACGCCGCCGGAACTGGACGCTTATCTGGAGTCGGGCGAATGGCGCGGCAAGGCGGGCGGATACGCTATCCAGGGGCTGGCGGCGCTGTTCGTTCGATCGGTCCAGGGGTCGTACAGCAATGTCGTCGGTTTGCCCTTGTGGGAGACCGGGACGATGCTGGCAGGGCTGGGCTATCCGATCCTGCAGGCCGTGACCCATGCCGGGACCGATACCGGGGCCGAACGTGACAACCCAGCCGCCAATCGTTGAGGCCGCCGACGCCCCTCATGTGGCGGCGCTGACCCTTCCCCTTGGCGCCGGCCGGACAGGCTATGCCGATCTGGCCGCCCTATCTCGTGGCGGCACGGTGACCGATATACTGGCCGATACCGTCTCGCCCGACGGCCTGGGCCTTGAGGCGGTCGTTCTGGGCCGGGTGGTCGGCCATGACCCCAAACGGCATAATTGTCGTGTGGATATCGGGGCCTCCAAGCCTGCCTTTTTGCCAATATCCGCCGGAAACAAAGATGTAGCCGAAGAGGGTGGCTTTCGTCCCGGAACCCTCGCGCCCTTTCAGATCAAAACCCTGTCTCGTGGCGGCAAGGGATGCCGCCTTTCCGCCGATATCGGCATTTCCGGCCGGTTCACCGTCCTGACCCCCCGGGATGCCGCCATCAAAGGCGGGCGCCATTGGCCCGATGGGCGGCGCCCGGCCGTGACGGCGATGCTGGGTCACGGGCAAGAAGAGAGAGGCTTGGCCGGACAGCCGCCGGGCTGGATCTTGCGCAGCGCCGCCCAAGATGCCGAGGACACCGCCATCGCCGCCGAAGCCGACCGCCTGCTGTCGATCTGGCTGTCGATCCGGAATCGTGCACAAGCCGTCGGCGCTGGCGAGACGGCGGCAGGGACGGTGCTGTGGCCGGGCTTGCGGCCCGTGGAACGTCTGCTGATCGATCATCCCGGCGCAAGAGCGGTTCGCTGTCCGGCGCGCGATGCCGCGGCGATGGCCACCGCCGTTCACGACCGTTTGCCGGATGTCGCCGTCGTGCCGGACGAGGGGGCGGCGGAGATCCTGGACATGGTTGCGACCCTGCTTGATCCGGAAATCGCCTTGCCATCCGGGGCGGTGATCACAATTGAACAAACGGCGGCCTGCGTGACCGTCGATGTGGACCAAGGATCCTGTCCCGATAGGGCCCGGGCCAACTTTGATGCCGCCGTGGCCGTGGCGCGGCACTTGCGGCTGCGCAATCTGGCGGGCACCATCGTGATCGATTTCTTGACCGATCGGGCGCGCCGTTTCCAGGGACGGGTCCAGGGACGGGCCCTGGCCGGTGTCCGGGCGCGGCTGGAGGCAGAACTGGCCGGCGACCCGTGCCATATCAATGCGGTTGACGGACCGTCGCCCTTGGGCTTGATCCAGTTCGCGCGCGAACGCCGGGGGCCGCCGCTGGCCTCCGT
>LFIK01003807.1_pt1 | contig 12229 bp, 8 predicted proteins | sample 643401 | NCBI WGS metagenome assembly LFIK01 (sample SAMN03777447, study PRJNA286221) | soda lake metagenome | biome: soda lake; feature: Kulunda steppe; material: water; isolation source: sample T5-Br brine of Lake Tanatar-5 | place: Russia: Kulunda steppe | collected 2010-07 | reverse complement strand
GGAATCATGCAAGGGAAGGTGCTCTCGTGAATCCACTCTGCTGGTGCGAAGGCGCCTCTTCCGACGAGCAACCTTAGAATTCGTGAGGGAAAAGTTTGAAGGCTACGCATTGGCTTTCCTTCATGGAGCGGAGCTGGATTCCTGGCTGAAGGAAGCTGCCAAAGCTGTGCCTGGTGATTGGCACCCTGGCTTCGATCGCTCTCGAATCGCTGATGTACCGCGCGTGCCAGTTGTTGAGGAAGCTGGATCGACCAATGATGTAGCATCGATGAATAGCCTACTGCAACTGGGATTCAAACAACGGAAGGTGGGTCCTACGCAGCAAGGCGAGATCCCGGAGGGCCCTCCCCAAGCACTGCCCTCTGAGAAGATCTCGCTATCAGCTATGTCATCATTCACAGAAATGAATATTGTGAATGTGGAGGGGAAATTGGAGGAGGATTTTAAAAGGAGTTCTCCGTCAGATGCCATTCTTGCTGTTGCGGATCAACAACAGAGTAAAGCAGCAGATAGAAAATCCTTCAGAAGCCACTCTGTTGGCGCACTTTGTGAAGCCATAAAAACGAGGGAGTATGGCTTGCAAAGCCGGGCTCCGCCTTACTTGCTCCCTACTTGTCAACGCTTGTCGTTGAAGATTCATCCTTCACACTCAGAACATAGAACACATGCACTTCATACCAAGGATCACAAGGTGTTTTTCCCACAGGAAGAAACGGACATCGATACCTTTGGTCCAGCACTGTGCTGCAGATATGACCGCAGTGGACAGTTTGTTGCTACAGGGTACGAGAACGGCTCAGTGTCCATTATTGATGCATCCCAAAAGTCGTTTGGGCAACAATGGACGGTCGGCAACGACAGGCCATCTGCAAACCCCAATTCTCGTAGGACAGGAGTGCCTCTAACAAGTTTTGCAGCACACTCAGATGCAATTTTTGATTTGGTATGGTTTCACGGAGGAAGGAGTATTTTGACTGCATCAGGTGACAACACAGTCCAGATCAACGATGTGGAGACCCTTACTCCTGTAGCGGTTTTTCAGGGTCACACTCAAAGCGTGAAAAGAATAGCGCCCTTGGCCATTCAAAACGAGAGTCAATCCAGGCCGTTCTCTGCAGTATTTGCAACCGCCTCGCGGGATGGGAGTGTTAGGGTCTGGGATGAAAGAACCCCAGGTAGCAGAACTACTGTTTTCGGAGCACTGGTGCACCAGGCAGAGATCAGCATCCTCAACGCCCACACTAGCCCTGCAAGTTTCAATCCTGACTTCCAAGGGCTGAAGAGTTGCTCGGTTACTGACCTGGTCTCGTGGAACGATGGCCAAGTGATAGTTTCTTCAGGTGACCAAGATGGTTGTGTGAAGCTCTGGGACTTACGAATGCTGAGAGAGAGCCCTGAAAGCCGCAAATCGACAATGAACAAATTGCAGCCATTCATCTCTTTCAACCCTTCGCAGGCAGCAAAAAACAGTGGACGTACCTATGGCATATCAAGCCTTGCCTATGATCCCAACTCCAGCAGTATCCTTGCCAACTGCAGGAACGGAAAGATATATCTTTATGGTTTGAATGACCTATTGTCCGCAGATACAAGCTCAAGTGGAGGTTGCATCCCTTCTACTATCTTTAGGGGGCACCAAGCTGACTCATTTTACGTCCGTAGCTGTTTTAGTCCATGTGGCAACTTCATCAGCAGCAGCTCCAGCGACAGGAATGTCTTCATCTGGGACAAGAACTATCCCAATGCACCGCCTACGGTATTGAGTGGGCATACGATGGATGCCAATGGTGTTGATTGGAATCCAACAAATGTGAACCAGGTGGTATCCTCTGGAGACGATGGGAGTGTGCGGGTTTGGCAGTTGAACATGGTTCCGACATTGAGAAAGGTAGAAGCTAGTCTAGACACCGTTTCAACGGTACAAGGGCATGCTGCTCCATCCAAATGCATCAGTAGTCGGGTGGTTGCCAGGAGGCGGGTCTCCATCAAGGACTTTCTGGTGTGCTAGTGCCGGGTGGGTCGCTTGGAAATGTATCTCTATTGCCCTGAACCATGGCGACACAGGCACAGATATTTAAAAAAAATCGTAATCAATAAAGAAGGTGCAGCGCACCTACACTTTTCAGTTGTGGCACATACCGTGGGTTCACAAGTAGTCTTCAATCAAGGCAGTAATGGTGTACAAAGTGGTCCAGAAAGTGGCCACTCCAAGCAAGCCAGGATGTGTCGTTCGAAACACCAAAGACACCATCCCCCAGACGGTGAGCACAGCACCCACGTACTGCGGATGTCGCACCATATTGAATGGGAATCCATCGTGCCATGGAACGCTTTCTCCCAAACGACATCCGTAGTACACGCCTGGTTTGCCAATTGCACGATAGATGCCTACGTTGAGCGCCTGTCCGATCGCTAAGAGCGCCGCAGCCAGTACCACCTGCAGCAGGTTGGTGTCTTTCCATTCGAACACATTTCCTTGCGTCTGCATCCACCAGTAGATGACGGTGGCAAACTGCACACCTTTGAGCGCATACGCCAGGTTCGCAAAGGTGGCCACAGGTCGTTCGGCGACGTTTCGCAAGTCCTGCGGCCTGGTCCACAACCATGCGTACAGCAGGTGCGGCAACGAGAGGATCCCACACACCGCCCATGCATCTGCATCCATGTTCCACAGCACATGCGCCATGTGGCTTCGAAGACGAGACGTACAGCCACTTGGTGCGATTCCGTGTCCCAGGAAATGCGACAACGTCGAAGACTTGAAGAGGATCAGGAGTTTCTTCTCTACGCGCCAAGTGTGTTGAACCGCTCCAGCCAAGCGTGGCACGTGCAGTCTGGAGAAATGGAAACATGCACAAGGAGATGTACCGAAGCCGCCACCTTGGACGAGAAAGAGATGTTTGCGAGCCGTGCATGGAGACATCCAAGCGTCATGGGAAGCTCTCTTGGCCCGTTCCATGTGCAGAGACGTCCGTGGGCTGGCGCATCCTGAAGAGGAAATCCACAAGAAGAAAAACAACGGGTGGAAGCCCCGGACCATAGCATGAATGAAAATTTGCAATCTTAGAAATGCGGGACGGTGAGTGCAATGCTTGTGTGTTGGGTGGATGCCGGTGGTGTGTCTAAACCATGGCTTTAACGTTTGCTTCGCTTGGGGGGAGGCAATGTCTTCGCAGCTTGGGAGGGTCCCTTCCTGGACCCACGAGTTCGCGACTGCCATTGCAACCAATGACGACGGCACTGGCTGTCCGTGCGCCCAGGCACTTCCTTTGAAATGAGAGACCACTTTCCTACCCCATATTTGTGGATCGCCGCCTTCAATTGCACATCCTCTCTGCTGGACCAGAGTCCCACCGCACGTGCAGGGCTCAGAACATTGACATACCTTTCGCGACACTGCGTGTCTGACCTGCCTTCCACGTACTGGGCAATCAGTGACCAGTAGCGTGGGCCAATGCAGTTGACAGCCGTTCGCAGAGCTTCGTCTTCCTCTTTTGTCCATTTTCCTTTCTTCAGCCCTGGCTTGAGGCTGCACCTCCTCCATCGGTGCAAACATTGGTTCCTGGATCTAGTGCCCACCCTCTCTGCCACAGCACGCCAATCGTTCTGTCCGTGCAGAACTACAGCTTCAACAAGCCTCTTGTCCTCTTCCAAAGTCCATGGCTTTCTACTGGACATTGTGTTGAATTTGGTCTGAAACCGCTTCAAGCAATCGGCTGGACGCCGTTGCGTTCCCAAGGCTTGTGCTATACGTTCCCAATTGGTTCCTTGCTCCTTTTCAGCCAGCTCCAGCAGCTTCTCGTCCTCGGATTCCGTCCATTCGTCCACGTTGTAGGTAGGATTGCAGAAGCATTCCCAATCGAACTTGCAATCTTCGGCCGTTCGAACCGGTCCCGAGGTCCTGGCTGCACGAACCTGTCGCACCACGTGTTCCCAATTCACCTCTTCGCAAGCTTTCTGCGCGTCTTCGGATGCCATGTCGATGTTGGTGACCTCGTCCATTTTCTTATCCAGCTGCTCCATCGTGAGTCCGCGTTTGCTTTGCAACTCCTGCAGTGTTTTCCTCGTGAGCGATTCTTGGACACTCTGTCGAACCGCTCGCTTCAGTGCGCGCGTCTCGCTCTCCGAGAACTTGCCCAGTGCGTGTGCAACTGGTGCTTTCTCCGCCAACGGTTCCAGGACGAGTGCATGTGCATTTGGCGTGGGAAAGCTGCCGTCTGGTGCGACGAACAGCGACGGATGAGCCCAGGTGCGACGTCCTGCCGTCGTCGGCGTCTCGGCGGCCTCGGACGAGCCTGCACGGGCCAACGAAGCACGCACACGCCTGGCTTGTTCTTCTGCACATTCCTGCACTTCTTCCAAGTGCACCAGGATGGACATCAGTGCGTCCTGCAGCGCGCGATTCGCCGCCAGTGCCGCCGACGCGGCCATCTCGTCCAACTGGCACCGACGTGGTGGTTTCGTCTGTCGAGATTGCTTAACTCCTCCGAGAGATGAGAGGAGGGCCCATGGTTAACCACGTGTTTACGATGGAAGGGAAAGCCACAGTGGCCGAGGTGCGCGTGTCGGGTGTCGCCGAACGATTCTTGGTTCGACGGAGGCGCGTTCGTCGACATGCACGTGCAGGAAAGGCATGCATCCGAACGTGGAGGTGCATCGCGCGCCTTGCAGGATGAATTTGCGATACACGTGCGTGGAAGGGACTCGGACCTGTACGAACCTGTGGCGAGTGGAACGGAGCGACGAGGCGCGGAACTCGCCACCTTAGACGTCTCGGAAGGAAGAGAATTGCACCATTCTTCCTCTGCCGTTCGTCCAACCGCTTGCAATTATTCGCGACGGCGGCACGGATGGCTTGCTTCTCCGAGTTCCAGTCCGACGGTTCGTGGACCGACACTTTGCACCAGCCTCTTTCGCCCACCGTGTCCTTCGGAAGATTCCGTCGTCCGATTCCTCTCCTTTCGTGAGTCCCCTCTCCTGTTCCTGCATCGTTGTCGCATGCACGTCCGCGGTTCGACGTCGCCATCGCCATGGACGCCTCCCGCACCATCGGACGCAGTCCATCAGCTCGTGTCTCGTCCATTCCATCGGGTCCATTTCCTTTTTGACCCGAGAATATTCGGGTTCAGACCGGACCCGTTGAAAGGGATCCCGGGTCAAGAGACCCGACGTGTCGGGATCGAGTCGACCCCACACGAGCGAGGTGGAGCTTGGCGAGATGATGAGGAAGCTTTGGCCATGGCAATGCGACTTCGTGGTTGGAGATCGCAAGAATGCTTGATTTGCTATGCATCTGTGTACCTGTGTGCTTCTAACTCACTCAGATTGACACCGGAAGAGGCTTGTTGATGCACCCAAGCAGCACACTCGCGGACATCGAGGCACACATGGAAGCACAAGCACATACAAACACGCCAACACCGATTGAGATGCACACATGCAGGCATGCAGGCATGCACAAACACGTCCGTCGATGCATCCACGCAGAGACACACGCACAGGCGTGGACACACCATCCCATCGGATTCGAAGTCTCTGGCTGACTCATGAGAGAGAGGATTGGGACCAGTGGATGAGGCACGTGATCGATTGAGACGGCGCACGAGACGTGTCGGATGTACGTGCGCTTGGCAGCGCGGTTGGGAGGGAGAAGGACTCCTTCCATCGCCATGGCGGATCCAAAGGGAAACGCAAGGCATGTCACGTGCAAGGCGGCATCAGCAAGTGCGGAAATCGCGCCGGCAGTGATCGTCGGAGGCGGAAGGATTGGAAACGCACTCCAGAAGATGGGAAGCGGAAACGACGTGCTGGTGCGCAGAGGGGAGAAAGTTCCCGAAGGAAGCCAAGGTCCGATCTTCGTGTGCACAAGAAACGACGCACTCGACGACGTGGTGGCGGCCACGCCACCAGAAAGGAGGGAGGACCTCGTGTTCCTGCAGAACGGCATGCTCCTGCCATGGCTCAAGGAGAAAGGACTCGAAAAAAACACTCAAGTGCTCGTCTACTTTGCTGTCGCGAAGATGGGAGAGGATCCGATCGATGGAAAAACAGACGTTAATCCTGAAGGGCTCACTGCTGCCAATGGCAAATGGGCTCAAGCCATGGCCGATCGACTCAGCACGGCCGGATTGAGCTGCAAGGTGTTGGAAGATCAAGCGTTCCAAGCCTGCATGATGGAGAAGCTCATCTGGATTTCTGCGTTCATGTTGGTGGGAGTCAAGCATCCTGGAGCATCGGTTGGAGACGTGGAATCCAAGCACCGAGACGAAGTGATCGCCTTGATCGACGAGCTGGCTGCTGTATCTGTACAGGAGCTGGGTGTAAAGTTTGAGGAGGGACTGGTGGAAAGACTTTGTGCATATGCTCGATCGGTGGCGAGTTATCCTACTGCTGTGAAGGAATTTGAATGGAGGAACGGTTATTTTTATTCCGTTTCGCAGCAGAGGATCGCGCAAGGGTCCGAGGATCCATGCCCTCTCCACAGTGCTTGGCTAAAGGAGGTGGGCGCAGTGTGAATGGAATTCCACGTGACTTTGCCAGCCGGCGTGAAAAACATGTGCATGAAGATCGGTGGCGGTGTCCCCTTTCGCTCTGGGAGGCAACACCCACCGCCTGCTTGAGCATGGCAGTCCTCCGTCGTGACCATTCAATCCACGATGCCGTTGGAGCTATCAATTTTCTCCTTTTGTCGTTCTAGCCTCTCTCCCTCGTGGACTCGAGATCTCTTTGTGCGCCACCAACGTGTCGAAGCGTGACTTGCATCCATCCATGACGTTTGGGGGTCCCAAATCCCCGACACTGCAGGACCCCATATCGGGGAAAAGTGCACCCGACGCCCAATTTGACTAAAGCCATCCACTTGCTTCACTTCGTCAGAAGCGATCGACGAGCACCATGCTTCGGCACGCGTCTCGTCAGTGGCGAGAGAGTGAAATGGAACGTGGCCTGGTGGCTCGGAGCGGTTACTTGCCGCTACCTCTAGTGAGCGATCGCACACCTTACCGACTGAATGTGGCCCACCGCAATCCAGAAAAGGTCACGCTTTATTATCGAGATCTCTTTCATACATTCATCAACTTGAGCTTGAAGTGGTTCTGGCTGATATTTGTCATGGCGTTCGTCCTGCAATACCTACTTTTTGGAGCCATCTACTACTTCAATCCCAGGGAATGTGTGCCAGGTGTAGAAAAATTCAGGCATGCAGTGTGGTTTAGTGTGCAGACTTCTGCAACCATTGGTTACGGGGGAATGCTCACACCTGATCCGGAGTGCGATTGGTTGAACCTTACCATCATGATACAAGCCGTGCTTTCGGCTCTGATTGAATTTGCTCTGCTGGGAGTTGTGTTTGCACGATTCAGTAGCCCGACGGGGAGAGCTAGGACACTTCGATTCAGCAAAAGTGTGCTGCTTAGTCACAAGGGAGGCAAAAGACGGCTTTCCTTCCGTGTGGCAAATATCCGTAGTCATCAGATTTTGCGACCAGAGGTTCGTGCCCTCTTATCAATGAAACAAATGGACGGAGACAACAATGAAGATAACACATTTCAGTACGAGGAACTGCCTATTAGCGGTTCTCAAGTCAGCAGGGATGGATATCTGGTGTTTCTTGGTCTACCTTGTGTACTCCATCACCACATTGATGACCATAGCCCTCTCCACAGCTTGACAATATCAGATCTGGTGCAGCGAGAGGCAGAGATCATCGTGCTCCTCAGTGGTGTGGATGGCACAACTTCAAGCATGTTTGAAGCACGGCATTCGTACATGGCAGTTAATTTCTTGGTTGGGCACGAGTTCATTGATATCACGCTCAGAAATAAAGTCACAGGACAGTGGATGGTAGACTTTGTGAATTTTGACACCACACGTCCCGTGCAGGCCGACAAGCTCCCGGAGACAAGTGATCCAAAAGAAGAACCTTCTCCAAAGCCTGCTGATCGAGAGGAGCTCACGAGTACATCAGGGAAAGCAGATGACTTGTTCCTGCATGGCTACATCGCGCACTTGGAGGAGAAGTATACCAAACTGACGAAGGAGTACGACGAAGAAGTGAGACGTGCCAGCACCTTGCAACAGCACTTGGAAGATCTCCTCACCTATTTAGAAGGCAAGGAGAAAGACAGGGTTCGCACCGATCCATCTGACACTTCAATTTCAAGGGACACAATGTAGCAGGTGGGCAGGGAACAGTCTCCTTGGTTTCCCTCTGTTCCAACTACTGCCTCTGCCACTGGCTGGCATTCCCTGTGCCAGGAAGCCGTAGAGCTTGGGGTGGAATCCAAGATGATTCAACGGCTTGTACTGTACAACACGTCAGCTGACAAAGTCAAGGCCACTCTGCTGATCAGTGCGCAGCTGGCCCGACCACGTCCTCAATCCCATGCCTGTTTCCAGGGACGGTTTCGCTGAGTTTTCCACAATCTTTTGGAAATAATCGAGCCATTCGTCGTGCGTAAGCACTTCCTTCGGGTGCGCTTCTTCTCTTCCGAGCAGAGCAGTGGCGAGCTTGTGCTCTTCCGCGGTGTCGAGGGCAATGACTTGTTGAGAAATCGCTTTCCTTGCAAACGGTCCTTTGACGATGTCGGGTACCAGTCCCAGTTGGATGAGCGCCGAAAGCGAGTCGCTGTTGACCCACGACTTGCAGACTTTGTTTTCTTTGATTTCCAACACACTCGTGACGGTCCACACGGCTCCTGAATCATCGATGGAGCTTTCTACGCTGGTGGCTGGTTTTCCGCTCTGCACCGTGACTTGGGCCACCACATAGTCTCCTTCGGCGATGAGGTTGTCCACCGACATGTGAAACTTGGGCAGCGCTTCTCGGAAGGTGACCACGTTGTCCCAGTAGGCTTTTCTCCCTGGCGTGGGCACGGGATCCGAAGGATCCACGAGCACGTGTTCTGCGCTCACCAGTTCGCACACGGCTTCTTGCATCTCTTCCGTGCGTTCTTGGTTCCACACTTCGGCATACAGCCGTTCCACCACCTTCCGGTTGGCTCTTTTGCGGCTCTCCCTCCAGTAGCACACGCCTGCGTACCACGTGGCGGCCGCAGCCCACGCTCCCACCACGTACGCCGCGCCTTTGGCCATGGCTCACGCACGTGCGTCGTCTGCGCTTCGGCCACCACCGTCGTGGTCCACTGGACACGGTTGTCGTGGTTTCGTTTCCTTTCTCTTCGGGTTCAATCCACCGTTGATTGGAAGGAGACGTCCAATCGATCCTCCTTCCATCGGATGCGAGTCGTCCTTCCCATGGAAAGGAAGCCAAAAGGAACCCGTATCCGATCGACGGTCCCAATCGAAAGGAAGAGAAAGGGAGGAGATCGGGGTCGATGTTCCAACTGGAACACAGCCACGTGTGAAGAACACGAGCGGCACGAAGCCAAGCACGTGCGACGTGCGCGCGCAGGAGAGAAAGAAAGAGTGCGTGAGAGAGAGAGAAGAAGCGATGAAGATCACGGTGGTCTGGGCGAGGAGCGGGAAGGAAGCGGTGCCGGGAGGACTGGAGGTGAAGGAAGGAGGGACGGTGGAAGACCTGATGGAAGCCATGGAAACCAAGAGCCGAGAAGGGAAAATCGCAACCCGACGTAAAGTCAAACTCCATCCCACGCGACAAAGGTTCAGCCTGCCTCCCGAAGAAGGAAAAAAAAGAGGTGAACCGCTCAAAAACGGAAAGAAACTGTCGGACTACGGGATCAAAACAGGATCCGTGCTGTACTTCAAAGATCTCGGACCACAAATTGGATATGCAACCGTCTTCTTCTGGGAATACTTCGGGCCGCTCGCAGTCTATCCAATCTTCTACTTCCTGCCACAGTACATCTACTCGCAATGGACGCCCGGAGTGACCAAGCACCCGGCACAGACCTATGCACTTGTCTATTGGAGCATCCACTACGCCAAGCGCATCTTGGAAACCTTCTTCGTGCACCAGTTCAGCCATGGGACCATGCCCATTTTCAACCTCTTCAAGAACTGTACCTACTACTGGGGTTTTGCGGCTTTCGTCTCCTACTTCATCAATCACCCCTTGTATACGCCAGTCTCTCCGCTGAAGATGTACCTCGGGTTTGGGTTGGGGGCGCTGTGTCAAGTCTCTAACCTCTACTGTCATCTGATCCTTGCAAGCTTGAGGGCAAAAGGATCCAAGGAATACCTTATCCCCAGGGGGTTCCTCTTCAATATCTGCACTTGTGCAAACTACACTGCAGAAATTTACGGATGGCTGGGATTCAACCTCGCCACGCAGTCAGTAGCAGGGTACCTTTTCATGTTTGCAGGTGCCTACCAGATGACCCTTTGGGCGATAGCAAAGCACAAGAGACTGCGCCGTCTCTACGACGGCAAGGATGGAAGGGAAAAGTATCCAAAGCGGTTCATAGTGATACCACCCTTTATATAACAAAGGAGATCGTTTACTTCGAATACAGGGTTCCAGCAAGAGCTGTAACATTGGCTTAATGGATTTTCTCTTCAGATTTCGCATAATACATGCTAAAAAGATACCCTTTTGCCCCTGCCAATCTAGTTAGGACGTGACTGCCTAGCTTGTATCCTCTGAATTTATACATGAAAAGTATGAACAGTGCGGTTGCAAGGATCCAGTGAAGCATGAGCGATGTGAAAACTACGATCAGCAATCTACGCCTCTGTGTTGGTGGTAGGTGGGCTTCAGAAGGACAATCTGAGCGTGGCGTCCATGGCTGCGCCTGCAAATCTTTGATCCGTACTCTCTTGAAAACTTTGGTGGGACCCTCCAGTCCAAGCGCTTGCATCTGCACGACGCTTTCGCCTGGATCCTCGTCGTTCCAAAAAAAATCGATTGATCCGAAATTTTTGCGGGCAAATCTTGGCCATTTAAACGGCTGGGGGAAAACCCAATCGGGTGCATAGGAAGGAAAAATGGTGCTCAACGGCGATTCATCCAGCGCCGTATGTGTCATGCCGGACGAGGTGAAATCAAAGAGTGGGTAAGACAGAGCACATCCTACTGGAGCTTGACTGATCTCCGCATAGTGCACATCTCCGCTGAGGAATATCACCCCGCTCACCTCCAGCTGTCGAAGCAAACCGAAAAGTCGCTCTCGTGCCTTGGGAAAACGATTCCAGCTCTCCACCTGGAGCAGCGGTTCCAGGTACGCGTGCATGTAGGGAACCACTTGGATGGAGGATGCGATGAGATGCACGTTTGCGTCGCTCTCTCTCAATTCTTCTTCCAGCCAATTCCATTGCTCTTCGCCGAGTACGTCGCCTGTCGACCCTTCCAATCCCGGAACCAGAGGATCTCGAAAGGAGCGCGTGTCCAAGAGGATGATTTTGACTTTCTTGCCTTTCGGTCCAACTTCAAGTGACGAGTACACACCTTTTCTTTTTCTCTTGGGACTTTGTTCCGGTTCGTCGAAGAAATCCCACATGAGCTTTTGCCTTTCGTGCAGGTCTGCACAGGTGCCTTGACCGAAGTCGTTCAAGCACCCGTCGTGATCGTCGTACATTCCTCGCACCGGTGTGTTTCGGATCAGTTTCACGTAGTCTGGTTGTCCTTTTTGCTTGTCGTAGCACCTTTCCAGCTCTTTCAACGTGGGTGCCGTCCATTTCCCGTCCACTTTGCGATCGGCATACACGTTGTCGCCCAAGAAGAGGAACAGGTCCGGTCGCTGCTCGTGCACCGCCGTCCACAGCGGCTGAGCTTCGTCCTGGTCGTTGCACGAACCGAAGGACAGCCTGTCCATCGCCTTCTCCATCTTCTCGTCCACGCCACACGTCCCTTTCCACGTGCAGGCCATCCAGAAGGCGACCCACAGACGTGTCATGCTCGTCGCCATCGCACGTGTCGTTCGTCTTCGAGCATCTCCTCGAGCATCCCGTGGAGGATCCCCTCCACTTAACTCGCACTTAACTCGGACCGTCATCGAAATGCCGGAGGAAAGACGGACCAACAGGTCGTGCGCGAAGCGTTCGCTTGGAAAGTGCATCCAACGGCGGTGACGACGTGGAGAATCAAACAGGAGAGTGTTTGGCGAGTGCGAGTGGTGGTGGATTGCCGTTGGTGGATCCTGTGGAGGTGACCAAGTCAGGGACAACGAGGGAGGGTGGGTTCGCTCGTTGGAAGGCAAATGGAGATGTGGAAGAGATGTCCTCGTTCAATTCGGAAGGACAAGGCATGCACGACGCTCTTCGACAATTCCAAGTGTGCGATTCCATGCAATGCTATTGCATTGCTGCATTT
>LFIK01003805.1_pt1 | contig 12234 bp, 18 predicted proteins | sample 643401 | NCBI WGS metagenome assembly LFIK01 (sample SAMN03777447, study PRJNA286221) | soda lake metagenome | biome: soda lake; feature: Kulunda steppe; material: water; isolation source: sample T5-Br brine of Lake Tanatar-5 | place: Russia: Kulunda steppe | collected 2010-07 | reverse complement strand
GCAGCAGCAGCAGCAGCAGCAGCAGCAGGCCTCCCTTCAGCTACCACCACCACTACCAGCAGAGCAGCAGCAGGCGAACCGCGCCCGCCGTCGCTGCTGTTCGGAGGAGGCAAGGTGCAGAGGAGGTAAGGGGTGCCAGCTGATGTGGTGTCGGTGTGCTCCTGTGAAAGCAATGTCTGCGCCGCTCAATGCATGTCCACATCACATGCATCTTGCCCCAACTGCTGCAGGCCCAGCCACCCAGCAGCGGCCCTAGTAAAAGCCCGAGGCCAGGGAGGCTGGCATGCAGTGGCTGGCTCGGCACGCATTCAAGGCGGGCGTGGAGGACAGTGTGGAGGGGGCACTGGGGGTGCTGGAGGGGAGGGGCGTGGAGTGCAGCTCTTATTGTGATGGCAGCCATTTCTTCTATGTACCTGTGCCTGGAGTCCCTGGAGAGAAGAGGCTTGCCAAGGGGGCATCTGGCGTCCTTGGGATGTTTAACCTGCAGGTGAGGATGCGCAGTGGCAGCACTTGAGGTCAGCCACACTCGAGCTTCAGTCGAGCTGCTCAAGTGGTCAACATGCCACTAGTGTCTGATGCACCTCTGCTGGTGTACGCTCCTTTTGACAGGTGCGCTCAAACTCAACACCTATCCTTTATCCTTGCCTGGTTGCAGGACCTGCCATCTAGCAGCAGCACCAGCACCAGCACCAGCAACCCCAAGAGCCCAGAGTCCCATGCGGCTGGCATGCAGTGGCTGGCTGAGCGAGCTTGCAGGGAGTGCGAGGGTGTGGGGGACAGCACGGAGGAGGCGCTGGCTGTCCTGGAGGGGAGGGGCGTGGTGTGCAGCTACAACACTGACCTCAAGCACCGCTTCCGTGTGGCCAATTCAAGCCTCATTGAGGGTACCACCAAAGTGTTTGAGCATTTGGGCCTGCAGGTGAGCAGCTTCCTGCATCCTTGCAAGTCCTTGTTCCTGTACCAGCCTTGCGTTTGCACCTCCTTGATCCTTCATGATGCTCTCTTAGGCTTAGGCTTGCACGCACACCCTCACCGTCCTGCAGCTGCGCACTGGCATCACAGCCGAGCAGCAGCAGCAGGGCATGGAGTGGCTGGTTGGGCTGCTGGCCCCAGAGTTCCTGATTGGGGACAGCCAGGGGGGCGTCACCTCTGTGGAGGCTGCGCTCGCTGAGCTGCGGGAGAGGGGGGTGGTGTGTAGCTATGTGGGCCAGCGCAGGGATGGGAGCCCACTCTTCAGGTTCCATGTAGCCGGGGTCTTCTGCCGATGTGCCGAGGATGTGGCGCGTGCCTTGGTTCTGCAGGTGGGTGGGCTCGTCAGCTGCCAAGTCTCCTCGCTCACAAGTTCAGACAACCTGCCGTTACGCATGCTCCGTACATCTGATGCATCATACACCCACACAACATCTGCAATTACCCTCCTGCGCACACTGCAGCCCCGCCCCAACCCAGCACGCGAGCAGCTGCAGGCAGAGAAGCTCAGGAAGCTGGCAGCCAAGCTTGTAGCGCCGCACGTGCGTATCGTGATCTACAGCCCCACGGTGGAGTCGGGCATCGATATCTCTGTGCCAGGGCACTTTGACCGTATGTACGTGTACATCTGCCGCTTCTCCTGTCTCACGCTGGGTCTGATCCAGATGACGGGGCGCGTGCGGACCATAAGATGTCAGACGGTGGAGTGCCTGGTGGCGCCCTCGATCCGTCTGGGAAGCAACTGCCGCCACGGCCATCGGGATCGCATTGCGGCGCACGAGACGCTGGAGTGGCTGAAATGGGCGTACCGGGCATACAACACTTGCGCCAGTGGATTCGTGGAAGGATGCCAGCGCGATCCGGAGTACGGTCCCGACGGCGCGAGTATGGTACTGCGCGAGACGCCGTATTTGCGTTGCCTATTTGAAGGCTGGCACGCCGTGGTACCGGCGGTGGGGTAGCTGATCTTGTCGGACCGGCCGAGTCCCCCCAAGTAGTGGGGGTACCCCACTACCCCAGTGTGTAGTGTGCGGGCACCCCACCAGCAGGCCTCAGCCAGCAGCAGCACGCGTGCGCCATGCTGCAGGGGGAGGGGGTCTGGCTGTCCTATGTGTCAGCCTCTGGGCGAGCCCACTTCATGCACAGCAGTTCCAACAGCAAAATCTCCTTACCTACCATTGCTGACATCCTGGGCTTGAAGGTGAGGCAAGTGAGCTGTGTTACGCCTCTGCATTGCAGCAACTCCTGTTTGCAGCCTGCACTGACTTGCAGATGTGCAGCATACTGATTAACATCCTTTGCACACTGCAGTTGCGGCCAGGCAAGACGGAGCGCGTGCGGTCCATCAAGTCCAACATTGAATCGCTCACAGAGCAGGAGGAGGCGCTGCAGTGGCTGGCTGACACCATCCTTGCGCGCTACAGCGAGCAGTACAATGGTGCCATGGGCAGGGAGAGGGCGCAAGTGCTGCAGGGGCTCAGGGACAGGGGGGTCGTGCCGTACAAGCAGCAGGCATACAAGGTGGTGGAGGGGATGAGGGTTGAGGTGGATGCACGACTTCTTTTCCGTGTCACCAGCAGCAGGAAGGGGAAGATGACCACTCCACAGTTGATGAAGGAGCTGGGGCTATGGGTGGAAGAGGGGCTGTGAGGATGTTGTACCTTCAAGCTCGCTTGGGGGAGTATACACTACTACGACTGCCTGGCGGGCGTACGCTAGCTTGCCCTTTTGTGCAAAGCATTGTTGCCCCCATCAATCACCATGGCCGCTTTTGATCAGGTGAGGCTTCTGCTGCAGTCCAAAAGCGAACCGTGCTGACTGCCTGTACCACAGGCAGTCAGCCAGTGGCTGGCCCGAATCCTCGGGCCCGTGGAAATCCCGTGGAAAAGATCGGGGCTGGACGAAGCGGAGGGCCCCACGAGGCCGCGAAAGATGATTTGCTTTGCCCCACTCCACCTCCATTATTCTTTTCTCTGGACCTGAAAGCCAAGCCAACCAGCTACAGCGGGCGCGCAACCCCTCTCCCATCCCACCGGCAGTCCCCTCCACAAGGCGGGGATTGCCGGAGCCGCCCTGGCTTGGCACCAAAGACAGCACCACAGACTATGGAGCAGCCGCTACTATTCGGTAGGGGCTCACACGTGGGATGAACTTGACACGCACGCATGCACGCTCTCAAGCATGCACGTATGCACGTATGCACGCACGCACGCACACACACACGCACACATGGATGCACGCACGCACGCACACACATATGGAAGCACGCACGAACGCACACGCACGCACACGCACGCACGCATGCACGCCCTCACGCATGCACGCACGAATGCATGCACGCACGAATGCATGCACACACGCATGCACGCACGCAAGCATGCATGTATGCACGCACGCACGCATGCACGCATACACGCACGCACGCACGCACGCACGCACGCATGCATGCACGCACGCACGCACGCACGCATTACACACATGCACGCTACACACGCGCGCCGGATTGCAGGCCATGGTGGTGGGGGCAGGGAGGACGAGGCGCAGCTGCACAGTACAGAGGAGGAGGAGGAGCAAGAGCCCTCGTCAACCGTGTTCCTGGACCCCCGCACGGCATCAGAGCACGTGTACCTGGGCGGTGCGTGCCCCGGAGCTCTCTCGCTCCTCCTTGCCCGCTTATGAACGCACAACAAACGCGCCTGTCGCAGAGATAGCACAAAAACAGCAACCTGCGCTAGGCGGTAGCCGTCCTCGCCCTCAACCCCTCAAAGCCCTGCCTGCACCCAACACAGGCGCAGCACATCCCCTGCCCTTCCCGCCTAATCACTCAGTGGCATAATCAAACACGGCAGGTGAGCACGAGGACCTGCCCACCACAGGCGGCTTGCTGGAGGAGGGCGCGCGCCACGTCCTGCCGCTGGTCAAGCTTAAGGGTGCGTGCTTGTGACTCGCTTACCTGTTGCTGGACAATCCCGGGGGTGCGCGCTTGTGACTCACTTGCCTGCTGCTGGAAAGCTGAAGGGTGCGCGTTAATGATGCAATTGCCTGCTGCTGGTCAAGCATAAGGTCAAGCTCAAGGGTCCGCGCTTGTGTTGCCATGCTGGTGCAGAGTGGAGGCTCTGCCTGAGCTCGCGCTGCCACGCTGGTGCAGAGGGACAGATGAGGCGAGCACGGGGCGAACCAAGGCGCCATGCTCTGCTGTAGCTGCTGCTCACCATCATCGCGGCACCTCAAGCGTGCACACTCCTGAAGGAGCATCCATGCACCACCAAGCTTCACTCCTCCCCCATAGCTGCTGCCACACAGGCGCCGTGCTTTCCTCTGGCTCCATCCACCCTTGCTCACCATCGACAGCCTGCTCTTAACATGATGTGAGTGCTCACAAAAAGTGCCCTCAGCTCGACCCACCCCCTCAGCATCCAACCGGCCCACTGACTGCCGCACAGGCGTCGTCCTCTTCCCCGGCTCCACGCTGCCGCTCATCATCGGCAGCCCGCTCAATGGCATGAATGTGGGCGTGCGCATGGACCTGCGGCGCGTGCTGGACGCACAGTCCCCCACCGCGCGGCTGGTTGTGGTGGTGAGTGCGGTCCTTTTACGCGCGGTGGGTTGTGGTGGTGAGTGCGGTTCTCCTACGCGCGGCTGGTTGTTGTGGTGAGTGCGGTCCTTTTACGCGCGGTGGGTTGTGGTGGTGAGTGCGGTTCTCCTACGCGCAGCTGGTTGTGGTGGTGAGTGCGGTCCTCCTACGCGCGGTGGGTTGTGGTGGTGAGTGCGGTCTTCCTACGCGCGGTGGGTTGTGGTGGCGAGTGTGGTCTGCAACCTGCATGGTGTGGGGAGCCCGCAGCAACAGAGCACTTTGCACCAGGCCAGTCATGGCATAGCTTACTTGCCGGGTGCATATGGTCTTTGAGCTCTGTGCAAGCCCTGCCCTGCCAAACCATCAAGCCAGTGCTTCTATCGCCGCACACGCACACACACATCACACACACAAACACGCACGCACACACGCGCACACACGCATCCGTGCAGGTGAACCACAGGGGCCACTTCAGCGCGGACCAGCAGATCGTGGGCTGCATCGCGGAGGTCAGGCAGCTGCGCAAGGGCAACGCGGCGGGCAGGGGCGCGATGCTCCTGGGGCGGCAGCGCGTGCTGGTGGACCTTGCGGAGCGCAGGAACGTGAGTGAACTGATTGATTTGATGCATGAAATTGAAAAATACTCACCATGGCTGCATGCTGTTGTGTTGGGTGCCTTTTGGCCCCCAAGGAGCGGAGCAGATATAAGTTTTAGTTCCACTCGCCCCCCAGCATGCGCCTGTTGTGTGATGAAGCGCGTTCCGGGGTAGGTCCTGGCTCCACCTGCCCCCTCTCCTGCGTTCGCCTTGGACCCCTGCTGCCGTTCCCCAGCGCTTGTTGCTGCGCTCCCTGCGCCGCCAATGGCCGCAAGCCCTGCCACCAGCCAACCACTGCGCTGCAATGCTGCAGTGATGGAAGAGCTGCTCTCGCTACCCCCTGGCACAGGGCTGCGTGCCCATCACGGTGCTTCCCAGCGACCACGTGCCGCCTGTCCCCAGCGCCGTGCGTCAGGGCCTGCAAGCCTGGTGAGCGCTGGTGGGCAGGCTGCGTTGCACTCACGCTTGCAGCACTGTTGCAGCACTGTTGCCGCCTGTCCCCAACGCTGTGCGTCAGGGCCTGCAAGCCTGGTGAGCGCTGGTGGGCAGGCTGCGTTGCACACACGCTTGCAGCACTGTTGCAGCACTGTTGCCGCCTGTCCCCAGCGCCGTGCGTCAGGGCTTGCAAGCCTGGTGAGCGCTGGTGGGCAGGTTGCGTTGCACTCACGCTTGCAGCACTGTTGCAGCACTGTTGCCGCCTGTCCCCAACGCTGTGCATCAGGGCTTGCAAGCCTGGTGAGCGCTGGTGGGCAGGCTGCGTTGCACTCACGCTTGCAGGGTAGTGTGCGCAGTCCTGGGTGCTTGGAGGCGGGCGTTTGCGCGTGCCTGCATGTGTGCACGTGCATGAGTGTGCATGGGTGAGCATGCATGTGTCCTTTGGGCTGGCTGGGCGTCTGGGGCCCTCAAACGTTTGAGGGCCTGGGTGCCTGGATGCCTGGGTGTCAGCATGGAGCGGACACACACACCTGCTGAGCTCATGCACCCTTGTGGTTCATGACAAATGCTCACGTGCGCCCTCTCACCACCAACCCCTGCACGCCCCCCCCAGCACCCACCCCCTGCACCCCCCCCGTGCAGGCCCGCCTGGGCGGCCGCGCCCTACGATGTCGACGCGCTGGCGGCGCATGCGCGCAGCCTGTGCGTGCAGCGGTTCCCCAAGCTGGCCGGGCCCGCGCTCCCCCCAGTGGCGCCCTCGTGAGTGCTGTTGTGGGGTGCTCTGCTCGCGTGGGCTCGTCATGGGTGCACGAGCCTGAAGCTCTGCTGGCCCAAGCTGGCAGCGGCGCCTGCGCTGCCCCAAGCGGCGCCCTTGTGGCCACTACAGCAGGCGCTGGCTGGCTGCACGCAGCGCCCGCAGTACCTGTCCCCTGAAACGATGGCGCCCCGTCTCCCCAACAAAGGCTCCTCCCAAAGGAGTGTTGCCCACCCCACACACGCCCGCAGGACTGGCAAGCCCCTGCCCGCCACGGACGCTGGGGCACTGCAGGGCAGTGGGCAGGTCTACACATTTGCCCCCGCTGCGCCGCCCCTCAAGCCGCTGGAGTTCAGCAACTGGCTGGCGGCCAACCTGCCCATGGCCAGCTCACGCAGGTGGGCATGCTCCCCCCTCCTCCAAGTCGATCAGCAACCCATGCACCCATCCTCTCTCTGACAAACCTCCACCCCTATCAGAGGCGTACCTGGGCGATTTGGTGCAGTGGTAATCAGGGCGCGTCCACGAGATTGGAACATGGAGGGAGGGGAGCAGCCGTGGCTCACCACCCCCAACACGACCCGCCACCTGCAGGCGCCTGCTGCTGGACGCGCCCACGGCGGCGCAGCGGCTGCGCGCGCAAGTGGACCACCTGGACAAGCACATGCACCGCATCATGAGATGCGCCAGATGTGGGTCCAACCATAAGATTCCAACCATTCCAACCATTTAACCATGAGATGCGCCAGATTTGGGTTGCGTGGGGTGTGTGGGGGGGAGGGGGGGGATGCTGCTGTGTGGGGGGATGGGGTGGGGCGCCTGGGCGAGCACGTGCACACCCCACCATGCGCTCACATGCAATGATATGGTGGAGGGCCGGGTGACCCAGGCTCATCTGCCCTACGCTAGGGGTGCCTGTTTACCTGAGCCTCTGCTTGCCCAAGCCAGGGGTGCTCTGCTGTAGGGGAGTCCACGAGGCTGTTTTGATGCGCTCCCTGCCACCTCCCCCTTCCTGCCTTCAAGCCCAACGCACTCTTACACAACCCTCCAGGCACGGCCGGCCTCATGAATGCGCGGGACATGTTTGTGAGCACAGAGGAGGGCGCGGGCGGACTGTTCTGCAATGAGTACGGGTGAGCGTGGCACGTGAGCGACCATGTGTGCGCGGGCGGACTGTTCTGCAATGATTGTGGGTGAGCGCGGCACGTGAGCGACCATGTGTGCACGCTGTTCCACCCCCTCCTGCTCCTGGGTGCCACCTTGCCACCTCCCATGCTTCCATTCTATCATCCCTACTCGTCACTGCCTGCCACCACTGCCAATCCTCCCGCTGCTGCCTGCCTCCACCCGCCACTGCTGTTTGTCGACTGCCCCTGCTGCTGCGTGCATCATCGACCACCTTGGAGGCAAACATGGCAGGCGCGGCGGGCCTGCTCCAACCCTCTCTCACTCCGATGTCCGTTCTGGAGATCAACCTCTGCTCCTCATGTGCTCAACAGGTACGTGCACGACTCAGTCACCTTCACCAGCCCCAAGGCAGGCGCGCGTGTGCGCCTGCAGCGCCCAGCGCAGGTGAGGCCAGTTGCACGGGTGCCACCTCAGGCACAGCTGACCTCAGCTATGCGCTCAGGCGAGGCCGCCTGTGCAGGAGCTACCTGCCACCTGGTGCACAGCAACACCGTATCCAGGTGCAAACACGCGCACGTGCCATGCGAGCCCTGCGCCCTAGAGCATATCCACATGCGCACTTGAGGGGTGGCCGCCTAACCCCCCGCAAATGGTGGCTGACCGCAGGACAAGCACAGCTTCTACCCCGGCTACATCTGGTGGATTGCCATGTGCGGGCGCTGCGACAACCACCTGGGCTGGCGCTTCCGCTGCCCTCCGGGCAAGAGCATGCAGCCGGCTGAGTTCTGGGGCATGAGGTGCGGCCTGCATGATCCTTCTTCATTTCATTTGATGTTTGACACTTCTTTTCATTCGATGGTGGAGTTAAGTTCCTCCTCCAAAGGGAGGGAGGAAAGGGACCAGAAAGTTGGAGTGCAGCAACATGTGTCTGCTCACTTGCACCGGCTCTGGCACTCATCAGCACCCTCCTGGCTGCTGCTTCTGCGCGCTCCTCTCGCCCCCAACTCCCACACCCATACATACGCACTACGCGCTGCTCGAGGGGCTACCCATCCCTGGCATGCTTTCTCATGTCCCTCCTGCCCCACCCCTTTCCCTCTCCATCCATGGACACAATGCGCTGACCGCTGTGCTGCTCACCCCTGGTGTCTCATGTTCCTCCTGCCCCACCCCTTGCCCCCTCCATCCACAGGCGCGACGCGCTGACCGAGGTGCTGCCCACGCCCGACATGATGCGGCTCGAGGAGGAAGTGCACGAGGGCGAGGTGGGCGCCTGACTCCTGCCTCTGTCACTGCACTGCTGCTGTCCTTGCTCCTGCCGCTGGCCTCCGGCCGGCTCATGTGCATGCTGCCTCCAGCCTTGGGCACACAAGCGCCATGGAAGGGCCTCTTGCCAACTTTTTGTGCTCAGTCAATGCTCAAAATTTGAGTGGACTGCGTGTTTGTGGCGCAGGAGGAGCAGGAGGGCGGGGTGAGGTACGTGGAGGAGAGCACGACGCCGGATGAGGGCGACTTTGCGCCGCCGCCCATCGACCTGCTGCAGTCGCTGTACGCACGTGAGTGGTGCTGCATGTGAGCATGTGCCTGTAATGAGTCACCTCATCGCAGGCACATGGGCTCACGTGGCCTGCTCCCCACGGAAGGCCTCAGTTTGCTTCAGCGCCGGTCACGTGTTGAGCAATCGAGCTGCACCCACCCCGTAAATCCTCGAAGACTTTGAACTGAGCCAGATCAGGTCAGTGAGGGAAACCAGATTTCCTCACCCCACGTGCTGTGCAGTCGTGGGGCAGGCAAACGGCCAGGAGGGGCCTGGGGACGTCACGCTGCCCGTGGGCGGGGCGGGCCTTGCTCAGGTGTGTTGTGGGCAGGGGAGCGGGCGTCGCCACCCCAGCACCCCAGCTGCGCGCTGAAGCAGGCTGGCTGCGCTAGCTGAGCAGGAGCAGACCGGCACCCTGGCGCACAAGCCCTGGCGGATGCGTGAGCAAGCTTGCGCTCCAGCCGTGCCGCTGCCTTGCGCTGCTCTGTGTACACAGGTCCTTCGATGCCCAGCTATGGCTGACAAAGCGCAACGCCCGCCCGCGTCGCACCTGCCCCGCAGGCGCTGGCAGACATAACCACGTTCATCAGGCAAAACGTGCAGCCGCCTGGGGCAGGTGGCGCCGGCGGCGCTCCGGCTCCGGAGGGCGAGGAGTCAGCGGAGGAAGGAAATGATGATGATGAGGAGGAGGAGGAGGAGGAGGAGGAAGAGTCCACCAGCTGGACGACAGACGAGGGGTCGCCGCCACGCTGATGAAGAGGGGCCAGCGGCACGCAGGGTGCCTCGCTGGATGAGCGAGGGGTCGCGCTGGCTGATGAAAAGGAAAAGTACAGACTATGCTAGCCGTTACCGTTGCTACCGTCTCTGATAGCTCTGCAGGCACAAGGTTGGGAGAGGCAGAGTAAGTGCAAGCACAAAGCTCAGACCAGAGGAAAAGGCAGCAGAACAAGAGTCCAGACATTCCTACCGTAGGAAGTGGGTGACCAGTACTGACTCGTGCACGGCCACTCGTGCACGGAGTGCCTTGCTGGATGAGCAAGGGGTGTATACACACCCCTACATACGTGTCAGGTGTTTGTGACTGAACGCAGTAGGCCCGAGCCTCCCTTTCTCTTCACTGTGTGGATTCCTTGTCAGCATCTAAACACCTTGTTGTGTGTGGCCCACACCCCAGAAGCCGGCGCAGGAGTTGCAAGATGGGGTGAGTGTGTGTGCGTCCGCATGCGTGCGCCCAAACCCCGAGCTCATGATGCCTCTGCGCATCCGGGACTGTGTGCTGGGGCCTGCCTACCTGCCTGTATGCTGTTGCTCCCTAGGCCCTGCAGCATGCGCTGCGATGCCTGCGGGTGCGCACGCCGTGTTCCGGCCCCGCTCTCGGCACCAACCACCCCTTGGCTTCCGCACGACGACGACAACGTGCAGGGGCAAGTTCCTCGGCCCCGACGTCATCGCTCTGTCCGTGCCCATCGTCGGTGGGTGGTGTGGTGGCTGAGCGGGAAGAGGAGAATGGGGTTTGCGCATGCATGCGTGCGTGCATGCGCGCACACAGCGTATGCACTCCCTCCATGCCGGCAGCAGGGCGTGCGCACACACATGTGTGCAGCTGCCGCTCCTCATGGACACGCCGGCCGCAGCCATGCTTGCACATGCCTGCCCGCGGGGTGTTTTGCCGCACCTGCCCTTTGCATGCGCCTGCTGACCCTGCTCCGCGCAGCCCAACCACCAACCCCTGCCTGCCTCCCTTGCACACGCTGAGCAGCGCACCCACACTGACCCCCGCACCACCAACCCCTGCTGCAGCTGTGTCCTGCCTCTTCTTCGGCATGATTGGGCGCGCCTTCATCCTGGACCCGGACTGGAGCAAGACGGGGACAGAGTGGTGGGTGGCTCTGCTCCCCGAGCTATGATGGGGGCGGTGAGCTGATTGCACGCCTAGCAACGGGCGCTGCTCCAGCCGAGGCGATAGGTGCATCAGGCATGCTCCAGTGCCACCCATCAGCCGGGGCACAGTGCCACAGACAGCTTGAGCCGCAGCCAGTGCCACGAGTGCCACAGCCAGCCAGCAAGGCCTGGCACTGCGCGCGTGCTCACCCGCCCACCGCCCCCAGCCATCACACAGGTATGAGAAGGACGAGGCCTCGCAGTACGGCCAGGCCTACCGCATGCAGTATCAGCAGATCTTCCGCGACCGGGTGATCAGGGGGGCGCGCAGCCTGTTCGACAACGAGCCCACGCCGGAGAAGAAGCCCTGAGGCTGCTCCGCCGGTTGCGTGTGTGTTTGCGCATATGCGACACGGGGTCAGCTGCCGCGGGGCACCCTAGCAGCGCCAGGTGACATGATCCCATGGGGACCTTGGTGCTGCTGCATGTACATTTTCCTTGGTCCCTTGGCCCTTGGCTCGGTGTGTGTTCGTGAATGTTTGGGGTGATGGGTCACAGCCACAGCGCCTCTGCCTGGCTGAGTAGCTAGTGCCAAAGACCAAGGACTAGCTTCTCTTCTCTCTGCCTCTCCAGTGGAGCGCCTCCTACGCTCTCTTTATCCATCAACTGGTCAACTCACGTTCAGGGGCATGCCCCCACCCGCACTGCAAGCACAGGCACCCAGCAGAGTGGGCAGCTGATGCAGCGCTGGTTACGGAGCAAAAATGAACACGCCCACAACAAGCCGACACGTCGGTCATAAACTTCAAAACTCTCGGTCACCAACCAGGCTGAGGGAGACAGCGAACCAAGCTCCGCCCCCAAATCTTCTGTGAGCACCCCTTGGCAAGCCAAGAAGTGGCGCCCATTGGTCAAGGCTGGCACGCCTCACAAGGCACAGGGCCCCACATCAGGGGCGAGGCGCCAGGCCCTCCCCCAGGCCGCCCCTGCCGCTCAAGCTTACTGGCCATGGTTGCCCAGCGCCATCACCGCACCCAGCGAGATCGTCATCGTGTCATCCCCCCCCGCCGCCGCCCCCCCCCGCCCCCGGCCCGCCGCGCCGCCCTGCGCCCCTCCGCCACCCACTGCAGCCCCAGCGCCGCCGCAGGAGCCGCCGCTGCTGCTGCCGTTGCTTCCCGCCCCTGCTGCGGCGGCCGCTTCCGCCTGGCTGGCGGCCAGGTCGGTCCAGTAGGCCGCCTGCTTGGCCGTCCAGTCCACCAGCTGCCGGATGCACAGCGCCACTTCAGGCACCTTCTGGAAGTGGTGCAGGTTGCGCTCCAGGGAGTGCGTGACCGCGCGGATCTGCAGGGGGGGTGGGGGG
>LFIK01003803.1_pt1 | contig 12239 bp, 3 predicted proteins | sample 643401 | NCBI WGS metagenome assembly LFIK01 (sample SAMN03777447, study PRJNA286221) | soda lake metagenome | biome: soda lake; feature: Kulunda steppe; material: water; isolation source: sample T5-Br brine of Lake Tanatar-5 | place: Russia: Kulunda steppe | collected 2010-07 | reverse complement strand
TAAGCACCGTTGGATCGAGCGGTGGCGGCGGTGCCAGGAAAACCATAGAGGGGAGCGAGGGTGAATACGAGACACTGAGTGCATATTTCGAAGGAACGGGTGCTCCCGAGTCCGCGCAGGACCAGGCTGAAGATGCTGTACTGCACGGATTCACTCGGATTGAACAACTCATCAACGAGTATGAGCTTGGCAACTTAGAGACGCCGTCCGGCAGTACCTCTGCTCAAACACTCGAATCGAAGGTTGAAACGATAATCGAGCAGTTGCAAACAACTATTTTGGATATTCTTGAGGACCACTTTGGCGATGGGACTGTCGAGCAGCCGTCCCCTGACGCTATTTTCGCTTATGCAGAAACCGTCGCGCCGACCGTTACGGAATCGTTCGCTGTGTCGGATGGAGAAGTGAAGCTAACAATGGATCAAGTACACGAACCGGGCGCTGAGAGTTCTGAGAAAGTTGAGAGAGACAAAATCGTAGCGAATCCACTGGGAGAGTACTACGAGATTTTTCGGGTCTTCGAGTCACTGTTAGACCGGATTGTCGAGTCTGACCAGACCACGTACGAGCCTGGCAGTGATGATCCAATGAACCAGTGGTACGGGGCTGTCCGAGACATTGTGTACGGTGACGGGCGTGGGTCTGGGCCTAATTACGGTGCACAGCAAGCGAATCGGAATCCGATGACGATGTCGGCGTATCGTGATGCGTTCGGGAATGGGGACACAGTGACCGAGTACACGTGTATCCCGTCTGCTGAGCTGAGTGATAATGATAAACAGGGCCTGGTGAAACAGCGAATAATTAACTCCAACGAAGAGGTTCATATCCCAGTATCGCCCGAAACGAACACTCCACTGCCGATAGGGATCAGGTCTGAAGAACAGTTAGGGGAAGCCAAACAGCTACTTGAGGAATTCCCGGTCAAGCCCGCTTTTGCCCCGGGCAAAAAGCAAAAGAGGCCGACGGGCACTGGTGACGGTGCCAAGGATGACGGGCCATTTGGTGGTCAGGATACCAAACCGCCTGCCAACGATGATAACACCGATGCAACGGAGACTCCCACTAGTCAGGCAAGTGGGCCTGATGAAGCGATTTTCTGGAATCAGGCTGTTGATGTGATTACCGAGTACAGCGACGAGGACATCGAACTGGACGACGGTTCACATACGAATCGGGATGCACTGGATAAGAAAATCGATGAGTGGAAGTCACAACTCTTGGATTTGACCCGGCGGAATAAGCTCATCGCGTTCAAACCGACGAAGACGAAGTCACTCCCTTTCGACGGTGCGGACCCAGTAACGGTCGCTGGTAAGCTCGACTCGAATGAGGTGCTGTACATCAGGAAGCGCCCGGAAAACGAAGACAACGAAGACCAAGCAGTCCAACTGGAAGAGGTCACAGATCTCGATCGGAACGAGCTTCTGCCGACTCGGCTCGCCGATGAGGCTGAAAAATCGTTGAACAACATTGAACGGAATAACAAGCAGTACCTTCGGGAGCGAGGGGTCGATACGCTGTATCTGTCTTTAGGAATGTTACGATGGTGCGAGGCCGAGCACAGCGACACTGCTGAGAGGTCTCCACTGTTCCTCGCACCAGTCGAACTAGTAGAAGGTACACAGAATGACGCAGACCGGCATAACTACCGGCTGGAATCGAAAGCTGAAGGGGTACGGTTGAATCCGGCTCTACGGAAAAAGCTCGCTGCAGAGCGTGACATACGGCTACCAGCAGATACCGCGTTGTCGCTCGATGAGATCGACGCCGCGTTCGAATCAGTATATCAAGCGGTGCGGGGATTCGACCGCTGGACCATCCAGTCGGATGTCGTCTTGGGAATCTTTGATTTCACCAAATTCAGTCTGTACTCCGATCTTGAGCGGAACCGCCCTGCAATCAAGAGCAACCCCATTGTTCGAGCGCTCAACGGCGACATGGGGCCAATACAAGAGGCAGAAGGCGATATCAAGACGCCGTCTGCCCACGAACTGGACGATGCTGTTGATCCAGCCGATACGTATCAAGTACTGGACGCCGATTCAAGTCAGCAAGAGGCGATTGAAGCCGCAAAACGCGGAAAGAGCTTCGTGCTCCAAGGGCCACCCGGAACCGGGAAGAGCCAGACGATTGCGAACATCATCGCAGAGAAACTCGCGGAAGGTGAGCGCGTACTGTTTGTCAGTGAGAAACAAGCTGCGTTAGACGTGGTGAAAAATCGACTCGAAGACGTCGGTATCGGTCGGTTCTGTCTCGAAGTACACGGCGAACGAGCGAACCACAACGATGTTCTCGGGGTCCTTGAGAACGAATTGAAAGCCGGGCAGGTCAAATCGGCAGACAACCGTGTGCAGCGACTGCGGAAACTCCGTGAGCGCAGGGATACGATCAACGCATACGGCGATGACCTGTTCTATTCACCGGACGGGTGGGATCTCACTGCGTACCAAGCGTTCGGGATTGTGAATGATCACATGGACGCCCCCCGGGTGAGCGTGGGAATCGACCTGCCAGTGAGTATTGGGCAAGACGCTCTGTCAACGGCCATCGACGAGCTGGAGACACTCGCCCGGTTCGAGTCCGAGATTGACACCTATGAGACGAGTCCGTGGCGGCATACGACGCTATCGAGTTGGGGTGTCGATACGGCCGATTCCATACGTCGGTCGCTGGACCAACAAATGGAAACGCTATATGAGTTGGAGCAACTAGCGGCGGAGCTGGAATCAGCACTGGACATTCGACCCGAGTCGCTCTCAGGATTCCGCCGCGTTCGAGCGCTCTTGAGACATCTTTCGGATCGACCGACGATCACCTGGCGAGAGGCGTTCTTCGACGAATCGTTCGCCCAAGAAGGAAGCCGGTTGGACGAGCTGGCGGAGCTTGAACAGGAGCGAGACGAACTGATAGAAGCGCTTTCTGAGAACTATGAGCGGAGTTTCTTCTCGTCGAACGGGGCCGAACTCAATAACGAGCTTGCGTCCCACGGAGTGTTGAAAATCCTGAAGCCGAGTTACCGGTCATTAAAACGGAAAGTCACAGCGCACACGAGAGAAGAGTACGAACCAGGGTACGACCAGCTACTCGAAGATACGCGTATGCTAGCCGAAGTACAGCGGATCGAAGACCTCCGTGACGATTACCGAGGTATCATCGAGCGCCTCGGGCCACTGTACGAAGGGAGCGATACGGATTGGGAGACGTTGGCCAGGGTTCGTGAGTGGGTCACGGAGCTCAGCGAATTCGACCAGCGGTACACTGCTCCGATCACCAACCGGCTCTTGGCAAACGGGCTGCAAGACACCAGCTCACTGCGTACCCGTACCGAGGAGCTCCTCGACCAATACAAGCGGGCAGCATCGTTCTTTGATGACGCGATGGCGGTTGAGCAGATGTCGGTCAACGGGAAACCGATTCAAGATGCTCCACTGTCAGAGTTCACCGAGAAGCTGGAAGAACTAGAGCGTGCCGTACCGCAGTTACAGCGACGGGTTCAGTTCGAAGCACAACTTGATGATGTCCGTAACACGGTCTGTGAGGACTACGTCAATCGCTTCCTGGAGTCTACGTACGATGGCGAATTCCTCGTGCCAGCGTTCAAAAAGCGGTTCTACACGAAGTGGCTCAACGCCATCTACGAGCACACCGACCTCGGGTCGTTCAATTCGGACGAAATGCAGCGGTATCTCGAAGATTTCCGGCGACTGGATCAGGAACAACAAGAGTTAGCTAAAATCGAGGTTCAACACAGAGTCACTCAACACCGGCCGTCGCTGAGTTTGGAACACGCTTCGAGCTCGGAGCAGGTACTGGTCCGACGGGAAGCCGAAAAACAGCGCCGTCACAAACCACTGCGTAAACTGTTCGAGGAAGCCGGGTCCTTCATCACGGGGCTCACACCGTGTTTCATGATGAGTCCGCTCTCCGTAGCGCAGTACCTGAAGGCAGGGTCCATCGACTTCGATACAGTGGTGTTTGACGAGGCATCACAGATAATGCCGCAGGATGCGGTCAGTAGCCTGATTCGAGCAGACCAAGCAATTATTGCTGGTGACACGAAACAGCTCCCGCCGACGTCGTTCTTCCAGTCGGATGTGGAGACCACCGAAGACGTACGTGAGGACCTCGACAGTATCCTCGAAGAAACGGCGTCAGTGTTACCCGAAAAGCACCTGCGATGGCACTACCGGAGCAAAACGGACGAACTCATCGAATTCTCCAACTACCACTACTACAACAACAGTCTTCAGACGTTCCCGGAGAACAACCCGGACGTTGAAACCGGTGTGTCCTTCGAATACGTCGCCGATGGTGTGTACGACCGGGGCGGGTCACGGCAGAACGAAATCGAAGCGCAGCGAGTCATTGACTTAGTCAAGGAACACGCCGAAAATCACAGCGACAAGAGCCTCGGAGTGGTCGCGTTCAGCAGCGCGCAGGAGCAAGCGATTCGTGATAAACTCGAAGTACGGCGCGAAGAAAGTAGCGTCCTCGATGCCTTCGTCAGTCAAAACGACGTGTTAGAAGAGTTCTTCATCAAGAACCTGGAAATGGTTCAGGGTGACGAGCGAGACCGGATGATATTCAGCGTCGGGTATGGCCCGGCCGAAGACGGGACGATATCGACGAACTTCGGACCGATTAACAAGTCCGGTGGGGAACGACGACTCAACGTAGCGGTGACGCGCGCTAAAGAAAAGGTAACGGTGGTCTGCTCGATGCAGCCAGGTGACATCGATCTCTCAGGGTCACAGAGTAAGGGTGCGCAGCATTTCAAAAACTACCTCGAATACGCGAAGAAGGGGAAGCGGGCACTCGAACGGAACGATAGGGCCACACAGACACTTAATTTCGATTCTAGGTTCGAAGAGGCAGTTTACACCGCACTGGAATCTGAGGGACATGACGTGGTCTCGCAGGTACAGAGTTCCAGTTACAGCATCGATTTAGCGATCAAGCATCCGGACCTGCCTGGTAAATTTGTCCTCGGCATCGAATGTGACGGGGCAGCCTACCACTCCTCGAAGACAGCGAGAGACCGCGATCGGACGCGACAGACGGTTCTGGAGAGCCTTGGGTGGACAATTCACCGGATCTGGTCACCAGACTGGACATCCAATCAAGAGCGTGAACTCAGGAAAATCAACAAGAAAGTTGAGGGAGCCATAGATGGGCAGACGCCCTCTACAGACGACCCAGACATCCCCTCTTACGACCCTGAGATCATCGAAGTCGGGTCGAAGGTTGAACACGATGAAATCGTAGAGTATGAGGAACCCTCGCTTGAGTGGGACGAGCAATATAACCCTGATAAACAGGGGATGCACCAGGCAAGCCGGAACTCAATTCGAGACACTGTTATCCAGAATGGCCCAATCAAATATGATACCGCGATTCAGACGCATCTCAGCGTTTGGGGACAGTCACGTGCCGGGCAGAAAATCCAACGGATTTTCCGAAATCGACTTGACGAACTCAAGAAACAAGGTCAGATCTACGAACATGGTGAGTTCCTGTGGCCACCACTCGCTGAATTAGAGTTCAAGATACGGATTAACACAGATTCAGCTACGCGGACAATCGACAAGATCCCACCTGAAGAGATTGCGAAAGCAATCACTGTCGTTCTCCAGGAAGGCGGCGAAATCAAGGTGGACGATCTCATCCTTGAGACAACTCGACTGATCGGCTACCAACGCCGCGGGAACCGGATTCAAACCCGCATCAGCGACGCACTATCTCTCCTTGAGGAGGAATCTCTCATATCGACAAATAAGCGACTTTCACTAAACACAGCGAAAGACCCAGACACTGTTCTCCTTTCTCGAATATACCCGTCTGTTTCCGCTAAAGCACCGACTCAAGCCCCACCAGAACCGGATTCAGACAGTGAGGTTCTCCTATCCCGAAACGTAGATCATTTCTTCTCCCAATCCCCCAAGAGTAACGAGGAGAATACAAAACAAATCTCCGACCGAATTAATCACCTCTCAGCCCTTTTCGAAAATCACTTACAGCGAGACAAACACTCCGACCACTGGATCAACCTAACATTCGAGAACAACAGAGAGACCAACACTCACTATCAATACCTCAATGGCGCACACAATCTGACTGGGCTCTCTCCCTCACAGAAGGAATCCCTCGAAGACGCAGTAGACCAGTATGATCTCACGATAGAGGCCGAAGGAGCCACCTATACCTTTGTGACAAGTGGAACGCGGCAGTCCGACGCTGAGGTAAACCTTTGTCTCAATCTACTGGCTGTGGTATACAACATCACAATTGAGGATATTAAGCAGGCCGCAGAACATGGAGACGGATTCGAAGCATGGTGATTGAAGTAGTGCAGTAGTAGTATCTCGAAAATTGAAACGGCGCCAGGTACTGTTAGCCATCGGCAGCACTGAGGCTGTTACAGCACATTATGTACCTCGGGCTACGGATTCCAGTCTTCGGTAACTCACTGGTCGTATTACCGATTGAAAGAGCGACTATCTCTTGGCTGTCTTCAAGCAGTTCAGTCATCCTGGATATGCGCTTGTATTTGGGTAGTTCACCAAGGTCTCCGCTTCAGGAAACGGTATTTCACTCATTTAGATATTCTACCTCGGTGGGGTACTGTCTAAATGGCTTCCTTAATTGGTGTTCGTCCGGCAAGAGCTTGATGCGGTCGATGAAAGTTGTAGTATTGGAACGTTTCTATGACACGCTCGGCTCAGTAGAGAGGAGCTTGAACAACACCTCACTGCAGTGGTTACGGATTAACACTGTTATTCTGCCGACCGAACCTGACACGACGTAGTGATCAAACACGGTCTTTCCAAAAGATCAGGACGAATGATTCACCGACCGGATCGCTCAGTTCACCTACAGCGCTTGATGCACCTCCTGCAACGCTGTGATTGCTTCCTGCAGATTCGCCCGTAGATTATCGTCGAAACCTCCTTCATTTTGACCGTGCTTACCTGTACCTCCGTTCAAGTCAGGCGTCTCAATTTCAGGCACTGTTTTGCCCCATGTTTCGGTTCGACCCAGCGAGTCTGGATCCTGTTCGGCTACGACATCGAGTTCCTTCTGTTCATCACCATTATCCTCGACTGTGTCGGGTGTGTCGGACCCACGGTCCGACGTGTCCCTGCCGACTCGTCGCCCGCCACGATCGAACGCGTCCAACGGGAAGTCGTACGCGCAAGCGCGTTTGACTTTGTTGAACGTAGTACGACGTGCAATCCCGAACGCCTCAGTGACGCTACTGCGATCACACTCACGGTCGAGCGCCTGCCGGACCTGCTCGTCCTCTACGCGTTGGAGTAACAGTTGCGGGTCATCCGGGATGTGCCCACTCGTCGAGTTGCTCTCGAAGCTCAACAATTTCCTCAGGGTTAGCATCGATTGATTCTCCGCTCTTCTGAAGCGTGCGTAACCACTGCTGATGGATCTCGTCCAATTCATCCATGGTTAAATCCGCCTCATCCTCAGACAAGCGCTCTTTCGACAGCGCATTAACGAGCCGGTCCAGTGTACGCGTCAAGACGTCTCTTGAGGAACAAACAATCGAGCCACTGGACCCGCAGTATTTCGCTCCGACTTTCACGTATGATCGTGTGACTGGTGGCATCGCATCCAACAGTTCCACAATATAATTAATATCCGCTGCTGTTGAGGGAAATGCACGCCAAACACCGATAACGGACTCCCCCTGTTCTGCGAGGTGTGGTGCAACCCGTCCAGAATCAACGTACGACTCTGCTACCGAACAAACAGCGTACCAGTAGTGGACGGTCTGCCCCGGTTCAATCGAAGTCCCCCAGTAATCACCTGCCTCCTGTGAAAGATGCGAGAGGATTGATAGAGCATCTCTCGGATCGATCTCCACCGCAGAAATGAGCCACGGGGTGAGTGATATTGTGGTCACCGATATATCCTCCTCCTGGATCGAAGGTGACGGCTGAGGAGCTTTTTGATTCGACGGTAAATAGACTGTGAGAGTGCTCAAATCAGTCTTCGCATTTCCATATCCCATATGTAACAGAGTATCGATGAGAGTCAGTTTGTCAACGGCGAACGGGTGCTTCTCTTCGCCTGTCGTCTCTTCCCCCAAGTTCTGTTTTTTTGACTGCGAACGAGGAAGTGTTGAATCTTTTGCCCAAAGGTAGATTTTCCCGCTTTCATCAGTGACTACATGAAAAATAAACATATCTTGTTTATATTTTATCAGGTTTTGTGGGGGTTTAATGGTAGTGCTCAGATAAGCTGATTCCATGTAAAAGTGAACAATCTTAGCCACTCGTCAGTAGTTTCTGTATCGGCGTTGCTCAAAGAGGTTGAAAGCCGGTATTTCTGCATCTCACCCAACAAAAGACACATTTAATCCTGTTCCGGATTCCATGTCGTTCGTATCTGAAATCAGGGCCGTATTTTCGACACGCTCGATGAGGTGGAACCGAACCATCGACGAGAATGATCGTGTTATATCATCTCTAATAATCTAAACGGGATACTCAAGAGTATGCCCAACAGCAACATTGCCAGTGCAACAACAAGTAATTCCGGAACTACAATAGCGCCAATTACGAATACTATTATAGCTAAATTTCCGAATTGTCGGATCGGGATTGGGATGTATGTCATTATTCCATCACACTCTTCGATTTTATCTTTAGTACTTACAGTTTCTCTCCGCTTATCGTAAACGTGTCCGTCCAGTCACTAAGTTAGAAACCCCTTTTTATGTTCAGAATAACTGCTTGTTGTTATTCGGCAAGCTTAGACGAAGTACTCACCCCTAGATATTCGTTGAATTACACTGTCGTCGGTCAGCGTCCTCATTTTGTTCTGAATATATCTGGAATCAGAGTCGGATTGAATATAATCTTGAATCTCAATGTTTCTCGACAACCTAAGAATCGGACAACCGCTCAGACAGTTTGTTGAATCTGTCTTGAGCAGCTTGTCGTGAAAATTCTGTTTTTGCAGGTAATTTATTTGTACAACTTCTTCGTCTTCGATGAAGATGGAAACAGTCTCGCCCTCAAATATCAATATGATACATTTAATTTTGATTCTCAGTGTCTCGATCAGCTTGTATGTAGAGTTCGTAGCACTCCGATTTTTCTGTCCGGAACGGGTTAACGCTAATTTGAGGTTCAAGGGCTTCCGAAACTGCAGTCGGATCTTTCAGGACGAATAATTCGTAGGAGCTACCGTCTACGGTTCGTTCATAGGCTCGATATAAAAAGAAATTATCTCGTTGATCTTTGGCAGCATCCAGCTGGTTTCCTTTCAACAGAATCGAACCTTTGTCACTAGTGCGTGCCTTTACTTCGATGTACCTGTCTATAAGCTCTGCGTCGTACTGTTCCAAGAATTGTTCTTTCCGAGCTTCCGTATTGAAGCTAATAATGTCACAACCATACGACTCAGACCCCTGAATGTGAGAGACATCAACGGGAACTCTTCCTTCCTCGTATTCAAATCGCATACATATTTTTTCGGCTCGTGATCCATCGGCAACTCTGCTCGAACGTTGACGCGAAGACTTGCTCGGGGTACCTTCTAAGCGTCTCACAGAAATCTTCCTCTTGTTTTCTACCTCGTACTCCCCTTTACCCACCCTAATTTCACCGATATCGATTTTTTCCCTATCTTTGTCGGTATCTTCACTTGATGACCCGGTTTCATCGTGATCATTGTCCGAGGACGGGTCATTCGAAGACGAGTCATCTGATGGCTTGGATTCACTTGATTCTATTTCGGGTGGTTTGAACGAAAGTTTGTCATCACCTTCTACATCGAGACGTTTTCGTGCCTTTTGTAGAATACTGACATCTTCTCCAGACAAAATCGAGAGAGTCTTGTCTCGATTTGGGGCCATAGAGAGAATATAAGTCTCGTATCTTACGTTTGTATCGAGTGCGGTAGAAAAGATCTCACCGGTTAAATTCGCCAAATTCTCATCGTCGAGTGTTCGAGAGGTATTGAATGGTTTTGGAACCACATACACAGTCGAATTTATAATAAGGAATTTACCCGGCTGTAGTTCGATTTCGATATTCTCTCCATCCACTGAGGCGGTCGCTCGAAAGGCTTCACAAAGTTTGAATTCCAAATTACGGATCTTAGATCGTGCTTTTGATTCCTGAGTCGTACCCATGCGCAGAGCAAGAATATACGGCTTCAACCTTTCTATTTCTCTTTGAAATTCACTAGATCTATTGTGAGTATGAGACTCCGTTGGTGTGATTTCAATATCTCTTATCGAGAGTATTTTGACCCCAAACAATTTCTCAACTTTTGGATTTCTAGATTTTTTATTGATCTGTAAAATTGGGAACTTGTCTACGATTGTTTCTGGCAGCGAATCACTTTCTGGTAGTCGAAGTTCGTCTACGGGGAAGTAACCGATTTCCCCTTCATATTTACCCAACATGTCACCACACTCTCGAAAGCGATCATACTGTTTTCCATCTGGGTCTCCTTTTTTTGAGGCGACTAACGAGTAGAGACGTGCTGCAACCCCTCCATTGGGGTCTATTTCAGACAATTCGAAGAGAATATCGTAAAATGCACCCCAGGAAAGTTCCTCCAAAGACTGTGTGACACCTGCTCTCTGTAAAGCCATCTTGATCGACAGTTTGTCCATACTCAATCGATCGAATAACGAGTCCTCAGTATCGAGAGCGGGATATCCCACCACCGGAAAGAGATTCATCTGATCTGCCTCAAAGTTACATCTCGTAGGCCGGAGAGTCCTTCCTTTTTCTACGGGTAGCCATTCGGTAGTTTGAATTTTCCAGATGGGATATGCAGGTAGAGATTTCCTGTTAAGTTCTCTCCAATACTGCTTACGTTTTGGTTTGATTTTGAAGACTGCTGTGACATCTCCATCTCTTCTCCACGTATCAAACTCTGAACCCATCTCGTGTAGCAACCCGATGACGGCATGGGGATCTGCCTCCTGCAAAATCAGGTCTAGTCGATCGATACTCGACACAGACTCGAGATGATACTCTGAATCAAATCTACGGAACTCATCCATAGATTTGATCTTCAAATCGTGGAACTTAGCAGGAAAACCCTCCTTTTCTAATATATATTCTGCGTAGTTCAAATTGGGATTCTCCACCTCAACAACTCGTGGTTTCTTGGCGACACCTAACCAACAGAGAAATTCTTGGAATTCTTCTGTATTGTCTGCTACGTCGAGAGTTTCGGGGCCAGCAACGAAGCACTCCTCACTGATCGGCCGATACAGCCGTTCTAACAGATCTCCATCGGGATATCCTTCGCCGATGTATAGTTCATCGGCCGATTGAGAATCACCCGACCTCGTCGGCAATTGCACATTTGTGTCGTCATGGAGTGAGATATTATTCTCAATCGAGGAGCGAAGGTCCCAAACCGTTCGTAACATTTGCTGTAGCCATTCAAATTCGCTCTCCGGTTCAGCATCAACTCGCCTGTTGGCCTCTGCTATGGTGAGTCCGATGAGTCGGCGGAGATTGTATGGCTGCACTGGGAACGGATCTAACGCGTTCGCCAAATCTCTGTTATTGTTCAAATCGAACCGGTTCTGCAGGCAGCATACGAGATTGCTGTCGAGAATCTGCTGTGGAATCCAATCCGGGAGTGAAATCTCATCTCCATCCGGTGGAATAAATGCGTTCGTATCAGCCGATAAGACCTTTCCATCCCCATCAACCAGTAGATCTGGGATTAACTCCGAGTCGACGATATCCTCTGTAACGAGCCGATATATGATTTCTGTCCTGTCCTCGGTAGATAGAATAGGTGATATTTTGTTCAATCTTTCAGACAACTCGTCAAACTCCAGTTCGGTCACACTCAACGCTTCGAGCTGCTCGTGTAGTTTTTTATCACTTGGATATAATGCTATATCTCGGAAAACCTTCGGATTCAACAGACCATCGAGATCTGTGGGAATACGGTGAACGTCGTTGGGTGCTCTTAATTCACCCCCTTGGACAGGTACAATCTGCTTTTGTTCTACTTTCGAACGAAGTAACATTTCGAAGTTTGATACTTTATCATGAAAAGAAAGATCATTTAGAGTTCTGTCAACTGGACCATTTGCCGAGACGATTTTGAGTGGCAACCAGGGGTCGTCGTACTTCTGTTGTATACTGTCTACAGCCTCTGACATGACAGTTGCCACTTGATCAGTTATGAATTGGTTCGTACTTGTCGACAGCAGATAGTTCCGATCATCGGTT
>LFIK01003802.1_pt1 | contig 12241 bp, 10 predicted proteins | sample 643401 | NCBI WGS metagenome assembly LFIK01 (sample SAMN03777447, study PRJNA286221) | soda lake metagenome | biome: soda lake; feature: Kulunda steppe; material: water; isolation source: sample T5-Br brine of Lake Tanatar-5 | place: Russia: Kulunda steppe | collected 2010-07 | reverse complement strand
TACTTTTATATGCTTTAGCAACAATATCTGTTGAAGGGAAATTTATATAACCCGGTCCTTTAATTTTTAATTCTGACAGTTCACTAAATATTTTATTCTTTACTACACATGAAAATTTCGTTCCAAAAATATTATATTTTTCTTCGGGTATCACTAAAAATTTCTTGAATTTATACTTTTTTTACTGAATATGATGATGAGAAATTAAATACACAAAGCTTACTCATTATCTGTGTTTAGTAGATTTGATATATGAAGCTAATAAAGGGAATTTTTTTATAAACAATATCTTAAACTTATTTTTTAAATTCATTTCACTAAATAGAATTGACTTAAAACTTGGCTTCTTTTGAGTGGCTAATTGTAAATAAGTTTTCATATCAGCCAAAAGAGAAATTAATTCTGCTTTAGTAGGCCAAAACATTTCATAGTTACTGATTATAAATTCTACATATTTTAATCTTCTTTCAGATCGAAAGATTACAGCATCGTTATTAAAATTAAAAATTCCCTTAAAAGTTTGACTATCATGCTGTCTGTAGGAGTAAAGTTTTTTATTCACATAGAGAATATCTTTAGAATGCTTTTTTATCATTAGCGAAAACCACAGATCTTCATATGGCAACTCTTCTGGAATTGGGAAAATCTTTCGGGCAATTACATCATCAACTGTCCAAGTCCATCTTGGTAAGCTATTGAGGTTTTCTAAACTATCCTGATATTTTCGTTCTTTAAATGAATTGCCAAAATTTAATTGGTCTGTTTTTTTCATCTCAGAGTTTGTCACAAAAGCATCATGATACATAGCATCAAATTGGTTCTCTAAACATTTTTCAATAAAAATATTGTTTAGAGTATCATCAGAATCGATACATTTAATTAAATCTCCTGAACATTTCGAAAAACCATAATTTAGTCCGACAACCTTACCTTTCCCGACATTTTTAAAAACTTTGATCCTGCTGTTTTTTTGGCATGCTGCTTGGGCTATTTCATAAGTGCCATCTTCAGACCCGTCATCTATAATAATCAGCTCCCAAGTATCTATTGTTTGATATAACACCCCATCAATGGCCTCTTGTATATAGGATGAGGTGTTTTTAGCAGGCATTATGAAGCTTATTAGTTTGCTATCAGACATTTAGCTCAGATAAAATATTTTATTTAATTTTTTGCTTAAAATCTCAGAATTAAAATCTCCTTACATTCATTTGTTTTTCTTGTAATCTTCACCTTCCCCAAATTAATGAGCTTCTTAAATGAAGAGAATTTCGGTTAAAACGCAAATTTCAGGGTAAAAAGTAAAATAATACCGGATTAAATATTATTTCGATAATTGGCGCATATGTCCATGAGGAAAATGATAAAAACCAAACAAGTGAAATTAATAAAATTACAACTAAAATAGTTTGGATAGGCAAAGTAACACGTAAAGCATTTCTACTTTTAAATAAAGAAAAATAATGAGGAACGATAATAGGCATAAAAAAATATATATAATTGTTTAAACGAACTGCAGCAAAATTAAGCCCAATCTGATGTAGTATCTCAACTATTACAAAAAATATTATGAAAATATTTATAAAGGAATAATTCCTTTGAGGAAATTTTATTTTTGAGTTATAAACCAAAACACTAATTGCAATTAACACAATTGGTAATATATACCTGGCAATTAATGAGTATTCAGTAACAAATTCTCGTGTATCAGAAAAAGCCTGAAATTCAAAAACCCGACTTATCGTTGGCCCTAAAACCGGTAATGAATAAATTAAATTACCATAAAAAGACACTATTACTTGTAGCATGAATACACATAAAAGTAATAACCCTATAGTTAAAAATGATGTTTTTAGTTTATATTTTTTTTCAATACCTGGAATCAAAGTTAATAAAAATAGAATAATAGAACTATTATGTATCAATACAGCTAATAAAGGCAGTAAATAGTTATTTTTTTTATGTACAATCTTATTTGTTAAATAATAAAGAAATATACTACCTGCCAGCATCTGCCTAATCAAATGACTTGAACCACTAAAGTTGATATAAAATAAGGCAAATAATAATATCGAAAATATTATGATATATTTTCTTGAATCATAATATTTCCAATACTTATAAAGAGATTTCAGTGTTAAATAATAGATTATAAATGTTATTGTTAGGATATAAAGTTTATAACTGTCGAAATAAACTTTATTTAGAAAATAAGTAAAGATATAGAACACAGGTTCTCTAATAATAAACCATTCGTAACGAAGTAAATACTCAAAAAATCCTAATTGTGAAGCTGAATGGTAATATTCTTTATATTGTAATAAATCACCTTCAGGTACTTTTGTAATATTAATTAATCCTAGGTATAGTGATATTAGAATTATTAATAAGTTTAATTTACGACTATTGGTATTATTATTATGTATTACGTATAGAATATTAAATACTATTGCAAGCAATGGATTTATAAAGAAAATAAATATAGTAAATACAAAGGCAAATTGAGATACCTTCACCCTCTCTGTATTACCCATTAATTATATTTCTATTACTTTATATTTCATTTTGCAATTTCCTTCTTAATTTTTTTTGAATGTGTTAAAGAATTTTCGCGATCTTACTTTAAACATTTTAAAATTTAGAATAATTATTAAAGGTTTAATCAGAAACCAAATAATTATCAAACCATATCAATAAGACTTAACAAGTTTTTTTTAAAATTTTTAATGTTGTAAGGTGTATTTTCATTCATCAACTTTTGAGTTTCATCAATTTCTGATAATTTTTTTATTATCTCTTCTGCACTCTCAGTGTATTCAAGTAACTCATTCTCCTCTAATTCTTCTCGAAAGTAGTCCTTAGCTATAGGGTTTATCAAAAGTGTTTTTACTCCGTAATTCAAACCATCTATAGCAGTTGAAGAATAATGAGTGATTTGCAGATCTATATTTGAAAACAATATTTCTAAAGGTAAATTTGACGGCTCTTCAATTGATACTTTATTAATTTTATTATTTGAAAAATATTCAAATACTTTTTTCTTCTCAAATTCTTTCATATTGGGATGTAGTCTAATCCACCACCTTATATCTTGATTATGGGTGTTTGTTAAAATGTATTTTAGCTTTTTATCAATGCCAATTCCATATTGGAGAGAAATTAAAATTATTTTATCAGATACCTTTTGTTTTAGAGAGTTTAATCTTTCACCTATGTTTGTTCCCTTTATTTTATGTTTCAAAAATTCATCAAACATGTGCCCAGTTACAATAACATTTTCATTCTCAATATTTTGATATTCAAGAAGGTTATTTTTGTCCTTATTTGATTGAACAATGTAACCAGTAGGTTTAAGTGTATTTTTCGATGTATTTTTATCCAGTATACCATAAGCAACATGATACTTCCCTTGAACTCCGTGTTGAATATCATAGGTATGTATACCCAATTCATTTGCCGCAGCGATTAAAGCAAAACCACTGTAATCATAATAGCAAGTCAATAATATTAACTTAGGCGAAAAAGCTTTAATTTTCTTTTTAAATTGATTTTTAAGATAAAAAAATAAACTTATCCTTTTTATAATAACATCCCTATCAATTTTAATATTATATCCGTTTAACAAAGTATTCAGATTATCAACTAATTGTGATATTTCATTTTTTTCTTTGACAGATAAATTATTGGTGAACAAGGATTTAATTTGTGGAATAATAATCGACAATTGATCTGTATATGATTTTTTGGAATTTATTTTCTTAAAACCGTCATGGTTTCCAGAGTACTCAAATATAACATTAGATACATCTTGGTTATCCAAATATTCCATAATCGGATCTGTAAATGGATTGTAATGGTATTTACCCACTTTTACCCTTCTATACCAAATTGAACTACAAATTAAAATATCATGTCTTTTTTGCTTAACAGTAGCATACTTTTTCTTATATGTAAGATATTCTTTAGACTTTCTAAACACATAAAATAGTTTATTAAACGCTCTCCGCCATATTTCAGAATTACTTTTTGCATTTTGTCTGTCCCTTTTTTTGCCTATAAATGATGAGAATATATAGTTTCTAAATATTAAATAAGTATCTTCACCTTTGATTAAATAATTTTCTTTCCTGAGTTCATTTTCAATTTTCTTGATTGCATTTATCGCTTCAATGTTATGCATGTAGTGGACTAGGTTCTTAGGACAGCGTTTTTGGTTTTCTTAATTTAATTCATATCGATTAAGCTGCAGTTCGGGACACCCGGGTTGGGGGAACATCTCCTATTGAAGAGTGTGCTTGTTCCTCATTATAAAAGTTAATATAGGTTTTACACAGTTCAAAGAGTTCTTTTCCATCTTTGAGTTCATGCAGATAAAGTTTCTCATATTTGATACTCCGAAAGAAGTGTTCAATAGACTCATTGTCGGTTGCCCGGCCTTTTCCGTCCTCCTATTCGATACCGACCAGCCGACAATATATCGGCTCTGTACATCCATAATGGCACCAAATACATGAAGCCGCGATGCATGGGCACGTAACTGATGTCGATTTGCCAAATTAAATTGACCAGGGTAACATTCAGCCCTCGCAACAGGTACGGATAGGTATAGGCTGCAGGATCACTAATGGTCGTTCTGGGGGGTGCAAAAATGGTTTTAAGACACATAATCCCCATCAACCGTCTGACTTTCTCCCGGCTCACACGGATACCTTTTAACGCCAAATCCCTGCGAAATCGCTATTTTAGAATGGCACCGTTTTTAGGGAGGAGGTCATTAGGTAGTCAATGAGTAGTTTTTTTCCATAAACCGAAAGCACGAAATTCGGTATACTGCCAAAGAATTTCATTTTCTCTACGCTTTTTTCACTACTGTCCGAACATTTTTAAAATTGGAAGAAGTAAGGCTCCCTATTTGAATTAAAAGCCTATAATATCCAAAATATCATGAAAATTTTTATTTCTAAAATTGGTAAAAACATGCCCTGTAATCTCAGAAAGGTCGATTCTTTACCAAAACTTAAAAAAGACCGGACTGGAGTGGCTTTTTTTATAAATATAAATCTTATCAATCATTAAGAATTCCTTCAAGAAGTTTCCAATCCAACTCCGTATCCACATCCAGCGAATTTTCCGAACACATCTCATATCTAAGCACCTTCTCAAAATCCTTAGGCTGTCTTTTCTTTAAAGTTTCAAAATTCATCACATAAATAGCCCCATTCAGTTCCCACACTTTCGGGCAGTCTTGTTTACGAGTAAAGTTTCCTTTTTTTGATTTTTCAAGAAAGCCTTCTTCATTTTCTTCATATAAAACAAAGTATGGGTTCGCATCTGTCTCCTTTACAGACACGACCATATCCAATCCATCATTATATAACTCAAGGGCTTCTCTTATATGAGTTGCATTTCTTAATGGAGATGTTGGCTGTAATAAGATAATCGTATTTGCTTCGTAAGCTTTTTCTTCTTTGTAATACTTATAAGCATGCAGCAATACACTTCTAGAATCAGCTGTATCGGTTGCTAACTCTTTAGGTCGAAGAAAAGGGACCTGTAGACCTGTTTTCTCAGACACGTCTTTGATCTCTTCAGCATCTGTAGAAACACAAATAATGGAATCATCAAAGACTTCCCTTGCTGCTTCGATGGTGTAATGAATCAGTGGTTTCCCATTTAACGACTTTATATTTTTACCGGGAAGACGCTTAGAACCACCCCTGGCCGGTATAACAACTAATGGTTTCATTTAAAATTTAATGGATTTAATATCTTTTTGCGCTTTTTCAAAATCTTCCGGTTTTCCAATATCCAGCCAATATCCTGACAGTGGATACGACAACACTTTTTTGCCCTCAGCAATAAGTTCTTCCATTAAATCAGTCGTATCATAGAATGTGTCTCTGGGAATTTTATCGGTAATTTCTCGCTTCATCAAGTATATACCACCATTAGAATAATAAGTATAGGTCGGTTTCTCTTTAAAACTCATTACGTGGTCGTTCGTCGTTTCTAACACCGCGTAAGGTACGTCAACATTATAAGGTATCGTTACGACTCCAAAGTCGGCCTCTTCTTCTTTAAAGCGAAGAAAAAAATCTTCGTAATCTAGATTGGTCAGAATATCCGAATTGGTAACCAATACATAATCATGAACAAAATTGTCAATACTGGAAATCGACCCGATAGTACCCAAAGGTTTTTTTTCTCTAACGTATTCAATGTGAAGGTTTCTGCCATTGCCGTTCCCGAAATAATTTTCGATCTGTTCACCCAAATAGTTTACAGATATCCAAAAATCATCAACTCCATATAACGATAGACGGTGAATATTGTGCTCCAGAATGGGCTTTTCACCCACTTTTAAAAGTGGCTTGGGTGTATTTTCTGTTAAAGGCCGAAGACGCGTACCTTTTCCACCAGCCATAATTACTGCATCCAAAGGCAGGTACGACTTTAGTTCCCCAAAGTTAATTACATTTACAACATGGTTTCCTTCATCCAGGATTGGAATTATATCCAGGTGTTGTTCTCTGAATCCAATTATTTTATTTAAATCTTTTTCTCCCTTTCTTATAAAACGGGTTTGGGTTAGCATCGCTTTATCCACAGGTTCATCAATCGATATCTCCTGCAACAAAGAACGTCTCACATCTCCATCAGTTAGAGAACCAAGTAGTTTATCATCCTTATCTACCACAAATACAATGGCATCTTTAGCTAAACGTTCAAAAGCATTTAGTGCTTTTCTTATAGGGCTTCCGGTTTTTATTAGATGTTCTTTAAAATGACGCATAGTTATTCTTTAGAGTATCAATAATTGTCTTTGCCGTGTTTTGTTGTCGGTAAATATTTGTCCCATCAAAAGAGCCTAAATCTTTTATTTTTGATACAGAATGTAAGATTTCTTTAGCTTCAAATTCACTGTCTATCACATTTTCACCTCTTGCACGTCCTTTTTGTCGGTTGCCTACATTGACTACATACTTCCCAAACGAAGCAGCTTCTATAATGCCACTTGAGGTATTTCCTAAAAGAAATTTTGCATAGTTCATTGCATTGAAATAATTGGTTTTGCCAAAATTTTCAATACAGAGAATTTGTTTTGGTATTTCATTTCTTAATTCTTCAATGACATTACGAAAGATCTTTCCATTTGTATCCGCATTTGGCATGGTAATAACCAAAAAATACTCATCGCTTAATTCATCTAATGCAGATTTCATCTCTAAAGAATATTCCTGATTCTTCTCAGGTTTTACCGTTTCAGGATGAAAAGTAATGAGTACAAAAGGTTTATCAGATATTTCAAATGTATTGCGGAACTCGTTCTCTTCCATGAATTGGAAGTCCTCAACGCCATCTAAACTTAGGGATCCAACATTATATACATGCTCAACATCCTCAACAAGTGTCTCAATTTTTTTTTTGTAGGCTTCTGTCGAAGGAAAATGAATGGTCGAAGCTAAGGTTATTTGATGCCGGTAAATATCATCAATGGCACCCAAAGTTGTTTCTCCACCATGTATATGTGCAAATTTGACTCCAAAAGGAATTCCGGCTTGCACAGCTGCTGACATTTCAAACCGGTCTCCCAAACAAAAAACCAAGTCAAACCTGTTTTTTGTCCAGTAATCAGCAAATTTAGTCGCCGTTAGTCCATAAGAGGTGCTGATACCATTCGGATTATCATTCAATAAAAGAGATTGAATCATATTAATATTTTTAAATCCGGCTTCTTGAATTTCAGATATGGTCTCTCCATGATAAGGAGAACCATGTGTACCAAAAGCAATTATAGTCAGATCAAAGAACGAATCTTCTTTCAGTTTATTAAGCAATGGAAGATAGATTCCAAAATCAGCCCTTGAACTTGTTAGTACACCTATTTTCATTTCAATGAACTCCATTCAAGCATTTCTGTTGCCAAATATGCCCGGTTAATCTTTCTTCCAATAACATTTTCCCATTCCATTGGAGAGATTCCATTACCTGGACGGAGTGATATAATGTCTTCTTCTTTTATTACTTCTCCTGCCTTCATTGGACGAGTTGTGTGAATACTTTTCCGTGACACCTCTTTATTTTTTTGTTCACTTGGGCTTGGTGTCTTTTTACCATCACCGGAAATGGCCTTTTCAATATTTCGTATGGCCGTAACCATTTCGTTCAATTCACCCGGCTCTAAAGAAGCCCGATGGTCTGGACCGGGCAAATTTCGGTCTAAAGTAAAATGTTTTTCAATAACTTTTGCCCCCAGAGCAACTGCTGCAATTGGAACTTCAATACCCAGGGTATGGTCAGAATACCCAATTTGAACTCCTAATTCAGTACCTATATTATTCATAGCCCTGAGGTTTACATCCCCCATGGGCGTTGGGTACTCAGTATTACAATGCAATATGGTAATGTCTTTTTTAGTCAAACCATACTTCAATAATACATCAACAGCATCTTTCACTTCTTGCATATCCGCCATACCTGTAGAGAGAACCACAGGCTTCCCTTTTGCAGCTAAACGTTTTAAGTATGGATAATTTGTAATCTCTCCGGACGGGCATTTGAAAAACGGCAGACCGAGATTATTCAAAAAGTCGATCCCATCCACATCAAATGCTGTGGATAAGAATTGGATTCCTCTTTTTTCACACTCTTTTATTAAAAAAGTATGATCCTCTTCACTCAGTTCAAGGGATTTGAGCATGTTATACTGGCTATCGTCACCATCTCCAATATTCTCAGATTGGTACTTTGCTTTTTTAGCTGTCTTTGATACCAATTTATCAGCTTTGAAAGACTGGAATTTTATTGCATCTACTCCTGCTTGTTTGGCTACTTCAATCAACTCAATGGCTTTCTGTAAATCGCCATTATGGTTGACGCCAGCTTCTGCTAAAATATAAACGTGTTCTGTCTCACTCATTTTTAAACCGAGCCCCAACTCTAACTTTTACCTCAGTGTCAACTTCAAGAATTTCCACAAATGAATCTTTTGTTTTTACTAAAAATCCATCTTCTGTTTTTTTAAGAATTTGTCCCGGTATATTTATGTACTTAGGTGCTTCTTCTATGAATCTAACTCGATTAATTTTTACAGGAGTATTATCAATATAAGTAGTTGCTAAGGGTCCAGGTGAAGATAAAGCCCGTACAAAATTAAATATTTCTCTTGATGTGTTATTCCAGTCAATGATTTCATCTCCAACAGTACGCCTGCCGCAATAAAAACCAACAGGATGAATCGTATTCTGCTTTAGCCTTTTGAAACTTCCATCCTGTATTTGCTTAATTGCTTTATATAATAATTTGGCACATTCATCATAAGCAATTTCTAGTAATGTGCCGTAGGTATCTTTATCAGTAATAGAATACGTCTGTTGTAAAATTATATCCCCAGTATCAATTCCTTCATCTACAAAATGAACCGTGATCCCAAACACTTTCTCATCGTTTATTAACGCCCAGTTCAAAACATTCCTACCACGGTAAAATGGTAATTTACCCGCATGACAATTAATCGTATTGTATTTGGGAAGATTGATTATCCGCTCTCTGAAAATTTGGTTAAAGCTCATGGAAGCAAACAAATCACAATTATATGATCTAGCCTTTTCTATGAATTCTTCAGAATTAACCTTAATGGGATGTAAATAATCTATTTCATGCTTTTCAGCAAAATTTTTAAGGGTATCATCTGTGGTATCCGTTCTTGGGACGATAAAACCTATTTCAATCTCCTCATCTTGAATCAACAATTCAAAAGCTTTGTGCGACCAAGGACCATCAGCAAAATACCCTATTTTAAATTTACTCATATTCGTACGCTACTTGGAATATTTACAATTCGATTTTCTAAATACCTTGCATTGGTTTGCTCATCACGAAAGCAATGTTCATACATTGGTAATTTATACATTAACTGCCAGATCGGACGGGTCATAATCCCCCTTTCATTGGTTCCATTGAGAAACTGATCTCGCACTTCACGATCATTGAGTTCCACGCACATCAACCAGTAGTTTGCTTTTGTGTCGGGGTTTTCCGTTCTAAACTTTATTCCTTGTTCTCTAAAAAATGACTCATATCGCTCAGCCAGGGTTCGTTTATTTTCAATAAACGAATCCAACTGTTCCAATTGAGCACAAATTAAAGCTGCATTTAAATTGGGCATTCTATAGTTATGACCCAATTCGTCATGCACATATTCATACTTGTGGGGTTTCTTAGCTGTAGTAGTCAGGTGTTTAGCAAAATCTCCCAGCTCTTTATCATTTGTGACAATAGTCCCACCCCCACCGGCAGTAACAATCTTGTTTCCGTTAAAAGAATAAATTCCTAACTGTCCAAAACTACCGGTCGGTTTTCCGTGATAGGAAGAACCAATGGATTCAGCTGCATCTTCCACCACCAGAATATTCCATCTGTTACACACATCCATGAGTTCATTCAAATGTACAGGAAAACCAAATGTGTGCATAGGTAAGCATGCCGCTATTCTATTGCCCGTTTCTTTATTGTAGCATCCGCCTTCTCTCAAATCACCAAACTCTTCAAGAAAAGCCTCCACTGCTTTGGGAGACAATCCCATCGTATCTAAATCAACATCCAGAAAAACAGGATGAGCATTGTTATAGGCTATAGAATTAGCTGTGGCTACAAAGGTAAGGGCTTGTGTCAAGACTTCATCTCCCTGCTTTACACCGGCTAATCGAAGTGCCACCTGCAGAGCAGCCGTACCATTAACGACCGCAACGGCTCGTTGAGTTTGAGAAATGTCGGCCATAATCTCTTCAAATTTATCCACATAAGCCCCAACCGAAGAAACAAAAGTAGAATCTATCGTTTCCATGACATACTTCTTCTCGTTGCCCTGGAAACGTGGCTCATGTAATGGGATGAAATCAGTGGTATTATACTGATCCCGAACAAATTCTATAAATTGATTGATCTGTTTCATTACATTTTTGAATCTAAATACTTTCCCTTCTCCATGTGATTAAACCCGGGTAGAAGTTCATGAAAGAGCTTTACTACATCTGATTTGGTCCAGCTAAGATCTTGCTTCATTTTATGAATGCTGTCCAAAAAATAATCCAGTTTCTCTTCTTCAAAATCGAGGTCACTTTTCACAATACCCAATTTTTCAAAACGGTCTAAATCAAGAGTCTCCCCTTCCACAAAAAACTCTTCAAAATCTTTTTCGCCAGTTGTATCACTTTCCGTAAATAAACAAGGCCATTTGCCTTCTTGTGGCAAAGTATCCACTAATTCTCTGGCTTCATCTTCACTGGAGCACAAATGAGCTTCATACCCCATCATATCCAAATATTTGACGGCAATCTCAGAAAAGGTAATCAAATGCAATTCTTCGCTTAATTTTGGAAAGAATATATCCCGATTATCTCCCAATAAACAAGACATCAAACAAAGCTCTCCCGATTCCTGCGGAATCACAAAATAGCGTTTAATATCGTTAGGTGCTACAATCGGCTGTTTTTTTTGAATACGTTGGTTAAAACTATGTAAGAGCGATCCATCCGAAAAAGCAACATTTGCAAATCGCGCAGTGGAAATATCGATACTCTGGCTTTCCCGCATCAAAAAGAGCTCCATGATTCTTTTGGAAGCCCCCATCATGTTCACCGGGTTAGCTGCTTTATCCGTTGAAACACAAAAATACTTTTGCGTTCCCTTATCTCTCGCTTGCTTAATAGTCTTTATCGTATTCAGAATATTCACTTCAACCATTCTCATCAGGGTGAAAGGATCCTTTTCACTTCTCACATGCTTCAATGCAGAAAGATTTAAAACATAATCGTATTCTCCATCGGTTTTGATAAAAGCTTCATATTCAAATGAACCAGCATCTAAAGCAAAAGTTTTAAATTCACCATCAATATATCCCTGTGAACTCCGAATATCCCGAACCAGCTCGACCATATTGTTTTCACTGATATCCACAACGTGAAGCTTTTTAGGATTTCTTTTAAAGATTTCTTTTGTGACAGCCTGGCCAATGGAGCCTGCTCCCCCTATAACTAAGAATTTAGAGTTTCCAACCTTATCAGTAAGTTCGTTTTCGAAAATAGTAATATCCTCGGAGAATAGTCTTGTACCCCGACCGATTAGATTTAGAATATTCATAATTTAATTCTCAAAAATAATTCTGTATAAATATTAACCTCTTTAACCTTCCAATATTCTACCCACATTACCATATATCTTCTGTAACTTACTCATAAAT
>LFIK01003800.1_pt1 | contig 12245 bp, 6 predicted proteins | sample 643401 | NCBI WGS metagenome assembly LFIK01 (sample SAMN03777447, study PRJNA286221) | soda lake metagenome | biome: soda lake; feature: Kulunda steppe; material: water; isolation source: sample T5-Br brine of Lake Tanatar-5 | place: Russia: Kulunda steppe | collected 2010-07 | reverse complement strand
GGAGTACCGGATCCGGCGAGAGTGTGAGTTCGCCCCGCAACCCTACGCCGGATTCGGCAGTGGAACGAACCGTGAACAATGCGCTGTCTGCCGTAGCCAGGTTCCCCTCAACGTCAAAGACGGCAAGCACGGCACGGTATTGACCGGGGGCCGAACGCCCAAGGTCGACATAATGTTCAATATCCCAGAGTTCCTCGGGTGCCAGCTGCGCAACGCGATCCCGGGCTACCCACACAATTTCGTCATCCGGCCCGAATATGCGGGTATCCACGGTGAGATCATCTGCCAGCAGGTTGCCAGCCATGTTTCGGATGCGATCGCGGATGACGACAGTCTCCCCCGGGTCGTACTCAGGCCGATCCGTCACCACGCGACCGGCAAGTGCCAGAGCACTGTCCCCCGCGATCTCGAAATCCGCGAAAGCCTCGGCCACCGGCTGTTCCTCGTCATCCAACCCCACCGCCCTGACGCGGTACATGCCGGCGTACACGGCCGACGTTGGGAACAGCAAGGGACCGACGGCATACGGTTCGCCCTGGGACAGCGCTTCCGCGGCGTGGACGCCGAGATCCTGAGCCACCGCCCCCGCGGCATCGACCACCGACAGAGCCAGAGCCGCCTGCATATCGAAGCGGCCAAGATTGGCCAATGAGGCGTTGATAATGACCGAATCGTCCAGCCCGTAACGGGTTCGATCAGTTGCAACCTCAACCCCTAGCAGGGAGGGAAGCACATCGACATGCTGCGCCTCGAGTTGCTGACGGATTCGGTTGCCGTTGATATCCGTGAATGCCAACTCGACGGTCCGCGTGAGCATCCGCCGCTCGCCGGGATGCGGGCTGAGGAAAGCCACGGAGAAATCCAGCGCTTCCTCGGCATCTGCACCCAAAGTCGGATAGAACCACTCGATCCGTGTCACCCCATCGCCCTGGGTCACGAATTCCGGCTCGGTGACGAAGCTGTCTCCATCCAGCACGATGCGATCGTCATTGAGCTCGGCAGTGACTCGGACATCCCGAATCATGGGATCGACCACTTCAATGCGCACCGGATGCGGCACGGCGGAGGCTCCACGACTGTCTGTGGCGGTGAAGGTAATCAGATGCTCTCCCATCTGAGCCGGACCCGGCGTCCAGTGAAACATCCCTCGTGCGGGGTTGCCGGCATCAGCTTCGAAAGCTGCGCCAGCCGGAAGCCCGGTGTCGTTCAGGTAAACAGTGTCGCCGGCATCCGCATCGGAGGCTTCAACCTGGAACTGAAGCGGCACACCCTGGGGCACAGTCAGTACGCCGGATGCCTCCGGACTGGGCGGCACGTCGAAACGCGGGGGCGTGTTGTTTGCGACATCCTGGATTCTGACGATGAATTCCAGAGGAACCGAACTTCGTACGGCGCCATCGGCATCGAGGTTTTCAATCTGCATCGGAACGCTGTAGAGCCCGAGCGGTGTTTGCGGCGTGGTCGACCAACTGATCCAGCCCGTATGCTCGTCAATGGTGAGTTCCGTGCCTCCCCCGCTGGGAAGGCGGCTGATCCCGGACTCTCCGCCCAGCGCATCGCGCCAGCGCAGACCGGCCCCATCCGGATCCACCGCCGGCACCGGGAACTGGCAAATTGATCCGCGGGCGCAACTGACCACCGGGGAAAGACTGGATAACGGTGAACGCAGCCCGTCCCGCAGATCAACTCGCGCCTCCAGCCGGAATCGTCCTCCGGCGTTGCGGAGTGAACCCAGCCGACAGCACTGACTGATGACCACCCGCCACGGGTAGCCGTTGCTGTCAACTTCACTCGGGTAAGTCTTGCGGATCGCGTCACCGTGTGTGCTTCTCGCCACCCCAATGACCCAATCCTCCTCACGGCTCGCCGCGATCACCTCGAAACTGGGATTGAACGTGGTGCCATCGCCAAAGCTGATGCGGCTGATCATGTTAATCGTGTCACCCACCTGGGGACGTCCGTCATCGGCGGTGCCGGAATAGAACCCACGCCGCGCGCCGATGATCAGGCTGAAATCCACCGTGGTGGGGCTGATTTCCGGACGGGGCTCCCAGGTTAGGTGACCAAAGCGGAAGTGGGAGGCTTCCGCGGTCAACGCGAACCCCATGAACAATATGCCCAGAAGCAGACCTAACACTGGGCACAACATTCTGTGAAAACCTTTCACCATCACTGTTCCTTGCCTTCAAGGCGGATCTTGATATTGACCCGGTGGTCTCCGTCGGGAGCCACCGTGCCAGGATTCCTGTCCTGATTGATCTCAACGCGAGTTCCCGGCGCCACGTGCAGGGATTGTCCGTGGATCACAGCGGGCGCCGCACCCGAGGGATCCAGCACGCGGATCCGGTACTCTCCTGGCTGATCAGCCGCAAGTACCAGGCCCTCCAGGCGCTCTTCCACCGTCGGCACCTCGGGATCGAGTTCCAGCCAGACCAGATCGCTATGCAGCTGCCTGCCATCAGGCCCTTCCAGCTGGAAACCGGCCAACAGCGGATAATCCAGGTTGGAGCGGTGCTGCACCGTCAGCCGGAAATTCACTGGCTCGGCACTACCCTGGGTGAGGTAGAGCGGATCGGGCCGCACGGACACCAGCTCCAGCCGTTGGGTCGGCTGAATCCGGATCGGGAGACTTCGCGCCCCCAGCAGTTCGCCATCGAAAGCCTGATAGACGCGCAACTCCAGCAGGTAATCCCCGGGAAGATAGGTTTCCGTAAACCAGGAAAAGGCCTCTTCCACGAACTCGCCCGAGCCGAGCGGGATTTCCGCCGCGCTCAGTTCATGGTCATGGGCGTGGCCGGGTTCGTGTTCGTAGCGGCCATCGTGCGCACCGTCATCGGCAAAGACGGGCGTCGCGGGATGCTCACACACCATGTCGCCGGAAGGGCCGTAGACCCGCAGGTAAAGGCGGATGACCTGCTTCCCGGGGCCGTCGTAGCGAATGCGCGCCAGCAACGGCACCTCCTCCCAGGCGCCGTATACGCTCTGGGGCGCATGGAAATCCTCGATCTCCATACCGCCGCGACGCTCGGGCTCCAGATCAACCGTCAACTGCACGGTGCCTGGCGTATCTACCCGTATGGGCAACTGCCGCGAGTGAAAGCCCGTGGCCTCCACGTCCAGCGTGAAGGTATTGCCCGTTAAACCATCAATGAGGAATGCACCATCAGCTCCCGTCCGGGTAAAACGCTCACCGACAACAACACGCGCGCCATGGATGGGCTGCCCGCTTTGTGCATCCCGCACCAGCCCGGTCAACCGACTCTCGGAAGAATCCTCCACCGGCTCCATGGCCAGAAGACCCAGCGACACCTCGACGCCGCCCTGCACCGTGAAGGACACGCTCACGTCCCGGTACCCATCGCGCGCGAGCTTCAGTTGCACATGCCCGGACTGAAGACCAGCCAGGTAGAAGCTGCCATCCCCGGCGGACTGTTCAGTGACGCCGCCGCCCGAGAGCATGACGCCTTCCAGCCCTTTTCCGGTATTACCGTCCACCACCATGCCCGTTACGGCTGCTGGCGCCGTATCATCCACCGGAGGCTGGGAAAGTGGCGCAAGTACCGGTGACAACCGCAGCACGGCACCTGGCTCAACCGCGAAACCGGCATGGCCCGAATGGTGATCGGGCGCAGACACCGTCAGGTCGTAATCACCGGCCGGCAAGGCCACTTCGTAAAGCCCTTCCGAGCCGGTTGTGACCGCGTAGTCCACGGGGCCGCTGAACTGAAGCTCAGCGCCCGGCAGGGGCTCGCCCGTTGCGGAACTGGTAACGGCTCCGACGATTCGACCCTGGTTCGGCAGTGGCGTCAGACGGACCACGCCGACATCAATTACCGCACCTGCATCGGCATGCACGATCTGTGTAGCCGGCGAAAAGCCCTCGGCACGGAAGCTGACCTGTAATTCCGTATCAGCAGGCAACTCCAGCCTGAAACGACCCAGTGTGTCGGTACGGGTTGTAGCGTCCGGCCCGCCATCGGCCTGAACCAGCACATCGGAAAGAGGCGTATCCTCTTCGTCCGCGGTGACCCGTCCGCTGAGCACTGCGGTGCCAGGCTGCAATGGCGGTTGCTGATCGGCCACCCGCTCCACTGCGTTGAGGGCTTGCAGGGCGAGTGCCGTGGTAAACACATCCTCGTTCCAGCTACCGTCATCGCGCTGTGCCGCCCGCAGACCCGTAAGCGCGTCCGAGTAGCGTCGGGCATCACCGGTGGCGGGGAGAAGCGCCAGCAAGGCCCAGGCAGTCCGCCATTCCGTTCCCCAGTCGGCATTCTCATTGCGGTGTGCCTCCAGGAAGACGGTGGCCGCATCCACCGGCGCAGCGACCTGGAAACGGAAACGGTATGCCTGCAATGCACGACTGGTAAGGGCAGTCAGGTAAACCGAGCCTTGATTCGGACCGTCGGCCCAGCTGCCGTCGGCCTGCTGGCGCGCCAACAGATACCCCACGGCCGCGGAGGAGAGTTCTGGCTCCGGATCACCGGCAGCAGCCCAGGCCAACACCGTGTAAGCGGTTGCAAGCACGGAACTCTCGTGCTCCGGCCCATCGCCGATGCCCCCATTACGCCGGGCTCGGTCGGCCAGTTGTGGCAGGGGCTCCAGGTCACCGGCGATGACGCGCCGCGCCAGAAACTCCGTGTTGCGATCCCGCCCACTACCCAGAAAGGCGAGGGCCGCAGCGCCTGCGGGCAGATCCTTATCCAATGCGCGCCCAGCCAACAGTGCCTCAGCGGCGCTCTGCTGCGGGGTGGCGGTCGTGGCCTCGGTACGAACGGAGCCGTCAGCGGCTTGCTGCGCGGACAACCAAGAAAACCCTGCTTCCAGTTCAGCAGCCGAGGCTGTCGACAGGAAGAACAAGCATAGGGCAAGAAAAATTGCCCCAAGAGCAGGTGCAAGTTGGGCGGGCGGCACGATTGCGCTCCATGCAAGTCAGTTCCATTTCATTCAGGCCATTCCTTGGCCCGTCGTGCATTGGCGAATTATTCTCAGAAATTTCTCATGGTGTCAATGCATCTTCGACGCCCGCGAAGCACCGAGAAAACATGTCTGAAAGTGTTGCGAAATGGTCCAACATAGCCTGTTAACACAAACGGCCCCGGAGGACATGCCCCCGAGGCCGTTTGGTCGCGCGGCGACGGCTTTCCCTGCCTCGTCCATGGCCGGTGGAGCCTTCCGTGGTTGCCTTCACTGGCGACACGGTTAATTTGCTATGACATTAAGTCAATTTCAACCCCTCGGGCCTGATCATCGCTTTTCACCGCCCGGTGCCCCTGCCAAAGCGCTCCCCTGCAGGGCTGTTACGGCAGCACGGCAATGTCATCCAGCCCCGCCGTCTCGGGTAACCCCAGCATCAGGTTCATGTTCTGCACCGCCTGGGAGGCAGCACCCTTGCTGAGGTTGTCGATCACGGACAGGACCAGGACGGTATCACCACCCTGGGGCTGCGAGACCGCGATACGGCACAGGTTGGTGCCGCGCACGCTGCGGGTTTCCGGGTGGGAGCCGGCGGGCATGACATCCACGAACGGCTCTGCGGCATAGCGACGTTCGTACAGCGCCTGCAGGTCTTCGCCGCGCTCGGTGAGCCTGCCGTAGAGCGTGGCCTGCATGCCGCGTGTCATGGGCACCAGGTGGGGAACGAACACCAGCGAAGCTTCGCGGCCGAGCACCGTTTCAACCGTCTGGCGGATTTCCGGCAAATGCCGATGCCCACCGGCGCCGTATGACTTGAAGTTCTCGTTCGCCTCGCACAGCAGCGTGTGCACCTGGGCCTTGCGCCCGGCACCGGAAACGCCGGACTTGCAGTCGGCAATCAGGCTGGTCGGCTCGACAAGCCCCTGCTCCAGCAGCGGTAGCCAGCCCAGCGCCACGGCCGTGGGGTAACAGCCTGGGTTCGCCACCAGGCGCGCATCGCGGATGGAATCGCGGTGCAGTTCCGGCAGCCCGTACACGGCCTCTTCCACCTGGGCCGGGCAGGCATGTTCCATGCCGTACCACTCGGACCAGGTTTTCAGATCCTTCAGGCGGAAATCCGCGCCCAGATCCACCACACGGGTTCCGGCATCCAGCAGGTCCGGGACCATCTGCATGGCCGTGCCATTGGGCGTGGCGAAAAACACCAGCTCACAGGCGGCCAGGGTTTCCACGGTGGGCTCGGTGAAGCAGAGGTCCACATGCCCGCGCAGGCTGGGGAACATCTCATCCACCCGGCTGCCGGCATTGCCACGCGATGTAATGGCCCGCAGTTCCACCCGAGGATGGCGCGCAAGCAGCCGCAACAGTTCCACACCCGTGTACCCCGTGCCACCGACGATGCCCACCTGAATCATGCGCGGCCTCCGCTTTGCCCGACAAAAAAGTGAAATCCAATCCGACATTGTAAACGGTCTGGCATAATCCCATCCATGCCGATGCCGCGATTGCCACGATGGGATACCAGCCAGGCCATGGATTGGCTGCGCCTGCGCCTGTCCGGAAGCGACGCCGTTGTCCTGATGGCGCTGCTCGGACTCGCCTGCGGCGCATTCACCGGCGGCGTGATTCTTGGCTTCCGCTGGCTGATCGAGAACGGTCAGGGCCTGATTCTGAATGGCGAGACCGAGGATTTCGGCACCCTGGCTGCGCACTGGCGCCTGCTGCTGCCGGTGGCCGGCGGCCTGGCGCTGGGGCTTGTGCTGACCTGGGTGGGTGAGGCCGGCCGCAGCACCGGCGTGGCCTACGTGATGGAGCGACTGCACTACTACCAGGCGCGACTGCCGCTTCGAAACGCGGTGGTGCAGTTCTTCGGCGCAGCCGGCGCCATCATCAGCGGTTTCTCGGTGGGGCGCGAAGGGCCGGGGGTGCATCTGGGTGCGGCCAGCGGCAGCCAGCTCGGGCAATGGCTCGGTCTGCCCAACAATGCGCTGCGTACGCTGGTTGCCTGCGGCGTTGCCGCGGCCATCGCCGCCTCGTTCAACACGCCACTTGCCGGCGTGGTATTCGCCATGGAAGTGGTGATGATGGAGTACACGCTGGCGGGTTTTCTGCCGGTGATGCTGGCCGCCGTCACCGCCACTGTGCTCACGCAGATGATCTACGGCAGCAGCCCCGCGTTCATGGTGCCGCCGACCTACCTGGAGAGCTTCTGGGAGCTGCCCTACCTGCTGATGATGGGTCTGGTCATTGGCGGGTTGGCCGCGGCCTTCATCCGCAGCCTGGACTGGTTTTCCACCCGTCCCGCCAAACTGCCCCTGTGGATTCGCACCACCCTGGCCGGGCTGGTGGTGGGCGTGCTGGCGCTGGCGGTGCCGGAAGTCATGGGCGTGGGCTACGACACTGTGGGACGCATTCTGCTGGGTGAACTGGGCCTGATCCTGATGATCGCCCTGGTGGTCGCCAAGCTGATTGCCAGCACCGCAGCGGTCGGAATGGGCATACCGGGCGGGCTGATCGGCCCCACCGTGGTGATCGGTGCGGCCGCCGGCGGCGCCATCGGCCACCTAGGCCAGCTCATCATGCCGGGCATGGCCAGCCCGCCGGCCTTCTATGCCATGGTGGGATTGGGCGCGATGATGGGCGCCACCCTGCGCGCGCCATTGGCCGCGCTGACCGCCATGCTGGAACTCACCTATAACCCGGCCATCATCATGCCAGGCATGCTGACCATTGCCGCGGCCAGCCTCTGCGCCAGCGAGGTGTTCGGCAAGGATTCGGTGTTCCTGCACCAGCTCAAGCTCAAGGGCCGGCATGTGAAGAACCGGGCGGTGTTGCAGAGTCTCAGTCGCCTGGGCATTGCCCGCGTCATGGACCGCAGCATCAGTGTCACCGCAGACCGCGTCAACCGCGAGGAGCTCACAGAGATCATGTCGTCGGATCCACGGTGGCTGCTGATCCGGGAACCTCCCAACGGGGAACCACTGGCGCTGCTCGCGGCAGCCGACCTGCTGCAGTACCTGGAGTTGGAACCGGAAGCAGAGGACATCGACCTGATGGCCATTCCGGCCCGGCGGCTGGAACCGGCCGCGATCGAGTTGCAGGCCAGCCTGCGCGAGGCCCTGGACGTGTTTCAGGAGTCCGATGCCGAGGCCTTGTACGTGGTACATACGCCGGCGCCCGGCTTCCAGCGCTATTACGGTGTCGTGACGCGGCAGGATCTCGAGAATCAGTATTACGCTGCCTGAACTCGGTTAAGCGCGCGCGGTCCGTTGTACACTGTGGCCGGTCCGGTCTTCAGGCGACGTCGGATACGTCAGGATCCTCCAATGGAACAGATGCGATGAAACTCAGAGACACACTGATCACGCTCGCCGTTATCGGCATCGTCGGCATCGCCGTCCTGATCTGGGTTGCGCCCTGGGAAGGCGACAAGGCGCCGGGGGTCACCTTCACCACGCTGGAGGGCGACTCCGTGCAACTGGCCGATCTGCGCGGCGCCCCGCAGCTCATCACCTTCTGGGCCACCGATTGCGTGACCTGCGTGCAGGAAATCCCCCATCTGAGGGATCTGCATGCGGAGTTCTCCGGGGAAGGCTTCAACGTGATCGCGATCGCCATGAGCCACGACCAGCGTCGCCAGGTGGAGGCCATGGCCGAGGACCGTTCGCTGAACTACCCTATCGTGCTGGACAGCGACGGCAGCCTTGCCCGCGCCTTCGGCGATGTGCGCCTGACGCCCACCACCTTCCTGATCAGCCCACGAGGCAACATCCTCCAACGCCGACTGGGCATGTTCGACGAGGAACAGATGCGCCGGCAGATCCGCCAGTTGCTCGACTCCTGACAGGGACGTTTTCATGACCTATCTGTGGATCAAGGCCTTTCACCTGATGGCCGTGGTGACCTGGTTCGCCGCCATTTTCTACCTGCCCCGGCTGTTCGTGTATCACGCCATGGCGGAAGACGAGATCGGCCGGGAACGCTTCAAGGTCATGGAGCGGAAGCTCTACCGAGGCATCATGAATCCCAGTGCCGTGGTGGCCGTGGGGCTTGGCCTCTGGCTGCTGTGGCTGGTGCCGGCCTGGCTGAGCCAGGGCTGGATGCACGCCAAGCTGGCACTGGTGGTTCTGCTGATCGGCTACCACCTGTGGTGCGGCAAACTGCTGCGGGATTTCCGGGATGACAACAACCGCCACAGTCACGTGTGGTACCGGGTGTTCAACGAAGTGCCGGTACTGGTGCTGGTGGCGGTGGTGATCCTGGCGGTGGTGAAGCCGTTTTAGCCGGTTACCCCGCGATCCCACCGTTATGCCGGCCTGGCGGCCGGTGCCGGCAACCGCCCATGGCGGTTACCGGCCTACCCTGCATAGCCGATCTTGATGGTGGATATCGCTGCGCTCAATCCACCCTACATCCTCGATCGAAGGGGTAGGGTGGATTGAGCGCAGCGATATCCACCTGATCTGTTCCCTCAGGCGACTTCGACGTCCTTGCGTTCGCGCTGGAAGACGAAGCGGCCGTCGTCCACATCCACGCGGATCAGGTCGCCCGGGCCGACCTTGCCTTCCAGGATCTCCTGCGCCAGGCCGTTTTCCACCTGGGTCTGGATCACCCGCTTCAGCGGCCGGGCACCGTACACCGGGTCAAAGCCGGCATCCGCCAGTTTCTCCAGCGCCGCATCGGTGAACGCGATATCCATGTCCCGCTCCTGCAGGCGCTTGGACAGGTATGCCGTCTGGATGCGGGCAATGCTGGTGATCTGCTCCTTGCCCAGCGGGTGGAACACCACCACGTCGTCCACGCGGTTGATGAACTCCGGGCGGAAGTGCTGCCCGACGATGCCCATCACCGAGTCCTTCATGGACTCGTAGTTCTCCTCGCCGGCCATCTGCTGGATCACGTCCGAACCCAGGTTGGAGGTCATCACGATCACCGTATTGCGGAAGTCCACGGTGCGGCCGTGGCTGTCCGTCAGGCGGCCGTCATCCAGCACCTGCAGCAGGATGTTGAACACATCCGGATGGGCCTTCTCCACCTCGTCCAGCAGGATCACCGAATACGGCTTGCGGCGCACGGCCTCGGTGAGATAGCCGCCTTCCTCGTAGCCCACGTAACCGGGTGGCGCACCCACCAGTCGCGCCACGGCATGCTTCTCCATGAATTCGGACATGTCGATGCGCACCATGGCCTCTTCCGTGTCGAACAGGAAGGCCGCCAGCGCCTTGCACAGCTCGGTCTTGCCCACGCCGGTGGGGCCGAGGAACAGGAACGAACCATTCGGCCGGTTCGGGTCGGACAGCCCCGCCCGCGAGCGGCGAATGGCGTTGGACACGGCGGTCACCGCCTCCGCCTGGCCGATGACCCGCTGGCCGATGCCTTCCTCCATGCGCAGCAGCTTCTCGCGCTCGCCCTCCAGCATCTTGGAGACCGGGATACCGGTCCACTTGGAGACCACCTCGGCGATCTCTTCGTCATTTACACTCACTCGCAGCAGTCGCATATCATGCATCTCTGCCTGTGAGGCCATGTCGAGCTGACGCTCCAATTCTGGAATACGACCGTACTGCAGCTCCGACATGCGCGTCAGGTCACCGGCACGGCGGGCGGTATCCATCTCCTGTCGAGCACGCTCCAGTTGCTCCTTTATAGTGTGGGTACCCTCCACGGCCGCTTTCTCGGAGTTCCAGATCTCTTCCAGCTCCCGGTACTCGGCGTCCAGCCGCCCAATTTCCTCCTCTAGGGCGGCCAGGCGCTTGCGGGAGGCCTCGTCGGTTTCCTTGTCCAACGCCTCGCGCTCGATCTTGAGCTGGATTAGCCGGCGCTCCAGGCGGTCCATCTCCTCGGGCTTGGAATCGATTTCCATGCGGATGCGGCTTGCAGCCTCGTCCACCAGGTCGATCGCCTTGTCCGGCAACTGACGGTCGGTGATATAGCGATGGGAGAGCGTCGCTGCAGCGACGATGGCCGGGTCCGTGATCTCCACCCCGTGGTGAACTTCGTAGCGTTCCTTCAGCCCACGCAGGATAGCGATCGTGTCTTCCACGCTGGGCTCGTCCACCAGTACCTTCTGGAAACGGCGCTCCAGCGCGGCATCCTTCTCGATGTATTTGCGGTACTCGTCCAGGGTGGTGGCGCCGATGCAGTGCAGCTCGCCCCGGGCCAGAGCGGGCTTGAGCATGTTGCCGGCATCCATGGAACCCTCGGCCTTGCCGGCGCCCACGATGGTGTGGATCTCGTCGATGAACAGGATGATCTGGCCTTCCTGCTTGGCCAGGTCATTCAACACGCCCTTCAGGCGCTCCTCGAATTCACCACGGAACTTGGCGCCTGCAATCAGGGCGCCCATATCCAGGGACAGCAGGCGCTTGTTCTTGAGGCCTTCAGGCACCTCGCCGTTGACGATACGCTGGGCCAGCCCCTCGACGATGGCGGTCTTGCCGACCCCGGGTTCGCCGATCAGCACCGGGTTGTTCTTGGTGCGCCGCTGCAACACCTGGACCGTGCGGCGGATCTCGTCGTCGCGGCCGATCACCGGATCCAGCTTGCCCTGCTCCGCACGCTCGGTCAGGTCAATGGTGTACTTTTCCAACGCCTGGCGTTGGTCCTCGGCGTTGGGGTCGTTCACCTGCTCCCCACCGCGTAGGTTATCGATGGCCTGTTCAATGGTCTCCTTGGTGGCGCCCGCCTTGCGCAGGGTTTCACCTAACGCCCCCTTGTCATCCAGCGCGGCCAGTACAAACAATTCGCTGGAGATGTATTGATCCTTGCGCTTCTGCGCCAGTTTGTCCGTCAGGTTGAGCAGCCGCCCCAGATCGTTGGAGAGTTGCACGTCACCGCCGGTGCCTTCCACGGTGGGCAGGCGGTCCAGCATGCGGCCGAGCTCGTTGCGGAACTGGTTGACATTGACATCCGCCTGATTCAGCAGATGGCGAACGCTGCCCCCTTCCTGGTCAAGCAGCGCCACCATCAGATGTGCCGGTTCTATGAATTGATGGTCCCGCCCCAGGGCCAGGCTATGGGCATCCTGGATGGCCATCTGGAATTTCGTGGTCAGTCGATCCATTCGCATGGTGCAGTGGTCCTTCGAAAGCTGTGGATATCTGCAAGCTTAGATGGGGACAGCAGGGAGGAAGGGCAAGTCTGAGGGTGCCTACATGCAGAATAATGCCCGCGGGACAAAAGCGCGGGTCCGGGTCCGCCCGATGGCTGGATCGGAAATACTCACGGCTTCAACCAGATCACCGTGGCCATGCGGCCGGTGGCGCCGTCGCGTCGGTAGGAGAAAAAGCGCCGGGAATCCGTGTAGGTACATAGGCCGCCGCCACGAACTT
>LFIK01003799.1_pt1 | contig 12245 bp, 15 predicted proteins | sample 643401 | NCBI WGS metagenome assembly LFIK01 (sample SAMN03777447, study PRJNA286221) | soda lake metagenome | biome: soda lake; feature: Kulunda steppe; material: water; isolation source: sample T5-Br brine of Lake Tanatar-5 | place: Russia: Kulunda steppe | collected 2010-07 | reverse complement strand
AGGAACTAACTACAGAGGCACCAGCGCGCTAGAGCAGAACGCACTCCAGGCCCCCCCCTGGCCTAGCTCGGAGGAAAGGATGTCCTGACCCTATTTCACCCACAGAACTCTGTGGGCCTTGGCAGGCAAAGTCCTTCAAGGCCTCTAACATGAGGGCAGGGACTCGGTCCACTACTCCTGGAGCTTGGCTGGACAGCGTCGCGGTGCTCTAGGTGGAGTGTCTCCCTTTCCTAAATTGATGGGGGGGTGTTCAGCCGCCTGTGTCATGACTGGTGAAAAGTGTACTACTTGGTAAGTGTGGAACAATGTTCAAAGAAAGGCTGCCGAATTGCGAGCCCACTGATCTCAATCATTTCAAGACAACTTGTTGTGCATCTCAGGGGGAGGCACTTCGAATTGGGAACCTTATTCTGATACCCATCCATGAGAGTGCCACAGCAGTGCAGTGCAACAGCAAATGCTCAACTCATCATGAGTTTATGATCGTTGATGGTGCGCCCTCACTACAAAGTGGACCCTGGTTAAGCATTCACTGCACATCCTTCCCAGCCTGGGATATCTGGATACGGTATACGTGACGCAGTGGGGTCAGAAGAACAATAAGATACCTGACACGCAGTTTGGTTTCTATCCAGGCAGAAACACTCTCCAGCCCATGTTCATCCTCAGACATTTGCTGCGCAAAAACGAAAACCTCATGGCTCATCTAGGTTGCATACAGCATTTATTGACTTCAAGCAGGTGTATGACTCCATTCCTAGGTGTGCCCTTGGGGAGCACCTCCAACGAAATTGCATGCCTACCTGCCTCTTGAAGATCATTCAGAATCTGTACGATGCAGACGAGTATGTGCTGATGGATGGAACTAAGCAAGCAAGGGTGCGGCCTACTCGTGGTGTCAAACAAGGATTCCCTCTTTCACCTTTGCTTTTCTCTCTGTACATCAATGGTGTTGATTGCATAGCTCGGGACGTTTGTGGGGCAGTGACAGGAGTAGCTGATGTTCGCGTGACACACCGTGTGTCACGTTATTTGCAGATGATCTAAGCTTAACTGCAAATGAGCCAGATCAACTGCGGATGATGTTGGATAGGCTGAGCGCCTAAGGTCTAAGGAAGGGACTGATTGTGAACACATCTAAATCAGAGGTGGTGCACTTTAACTCTCGAAGCACAAGGGTACCTGTGTTCACACTAGGAGGGCCGCAGCTCACCAACAAAGATCATTTTGAATACCTGGGCATGATCTTCACCAAGACGCACAACATGGCTGCTGCAGCTGAGCATATGCTTACACCTTTCATGGCTGGTTGTCGTAGAATCAGGCAGTTTGCATCGGAGCACCGCTTAACAGATAGACCACACAGCGTGCTTTGGTTGGCTAAAGGTTATGCACTTCCAGCAAGCATGTATGCAAGTCAGATATGGGGCACTAGGTACATGAAGCAAGGAGCTGAGATGGACTGCCCACTGCAAACAGTTCACATGTGCTTGCTTAGAGATATCTAGGTGTGAAGCGCACCACTCCCAACTGGTCTGTGTTGCGTGAGTGTGGCAAAGAGCCCTTGCAATTCTATTGGTTCCGGGCGGCTGTGAGATTTCACAATTCTCTGCTATGCAGTAACAGTGACACTCTTGCCAAAGTCTCTCAAGGCTGATATTGCGATGAGCACTGTCAACAAGAAGTGCTGGATTGCTGAGTTCTTGGATGCCTTACATGGCCTGGAAAGGAGCGGTGATTTCCAACATCGCGTGAGAACATCACAAACGATCCCACAGTCAGAATTTGTTGTTGATGTGAGGGAGAGGTTGAGGAGTGTCTGGAGCCAGCCTGAGGCAAACCAGCTAGGCAATGAAGATCAGACGGACAAGGCTGCAAAATATCATAGCTGGGTTGCTTTGCCTCTTAGGCCGAAGACTGTTGATGGACCGCCTTTTTCTGTACCTAGGTATCTGCATCTGGATTTGGGCAGGCAAACACAGCGCAATGTGGCACGTTTCAGGTTACATTCCCATACGCTGCGTGTCGAGACAGGAAGCTGGGAACATCATGATGGTACCTGTGATAAGTGCGGCTAGCAGGCAATTCAAGACGAAAAACACGCTCTCTTCCTGTGTCCTTGCATGCAAATGTGTTCTTAGAGGCTTCAATTTGCAGACTTGTTTCAGGATTTACCACTGGCTCACAAAATTACCGTCAATCAGACTGGAGCTTTTTATTTCTCCCAAGCTTGTTCTGAGGACATATTCAATTTTTCATGAGACAAACTATGATTCCTTTCGTTTTATCTGAGCTTATGGATGTTTTCTGTGTGGCTGGTGTTCACCAGCAGCCTGAACAGTCAGACTACCTGGCTGAAGGTCAAATCTTAAACTTGTTAACTTGCGAGTAGCTACCTCAACTCCTTTCTCACCCGTAGCCCCAGAGAGATGCAAACCTATCCGGGTGATTCCAGAGAATACCATGTTGCAGAAGTTGCACTTCAGCCTCTTCTTCTTCCCCTTTTCCGCCTTAATTACAGCGCAGAGTTGCTTGACGGCCTTCACCACCACATAGTAATTTGAAATATATACAAGCATAAATTGTAATGATGACAGTAGAAATTGGGTAAGTTGGAGGACCTGGGGATGGTCCCAGCACCATCTCCGCCCCGCCGTGCCAGCCGTGCCACGTACCGGTACGAGTATGGGTACGAATTCGGATCCGAAGGACTTGTGCATCCCTAATTCCTCCCGCAGGCTTCAACAATGTGGGCCAGGAAAAAATGAACTATTTTTTCCCTTCATGCACTCATTGCCTTTTATGAGCAGGCTAGCAGTTGCACTTTTTGATTGAAGGCCTTTTTTTGTAAGCCCTTGTAAACACTTGAAACATGTTGCTCATTACAGCGCAGCTTTAGGTGCTCCATCTGACAGCCCCAGATGCAAGATGCCCAGATGCAAAAGTAGATGTCTGCAGATAGCTGGCATCAGGAAAGCCCGCTGGTCTTCCGATTCCACATTCCACGTTCCGACATAGCAACGACGGCTAGCCCTACCGGCACACCTTACCTTCTTTCATCCTTACATGCATTTAAGGCTACTAGTACAACTTCAATGGACAGCTCCAACCCCTTACCTCAAAACAACTTCAACGGAATCCCTTGTGCCTTAAAAGCAATGTCCTTAATGCCTATCAGACTCTGAACACGACAAGTTTTGTGAAATGAAAAAGGGGAGAAATGCAAACCTCACTAAAGAGAAGGTCGTGGAGTCTAAAACCTCTAGCAGAGGTTGTCTACAAATTTTGATGCAAGCGAGACGGAACATGTTCTACAGACGCTCTTACAATGGCCGGCAAGCCATGGATTGCATTTTTTTTTGGCTTTGTTAGTGCCGAGTTCTGCTCCATCCAAGACCTGTTGCAAAACAGTGAAATGCAAAGTAGCCTGAGGGCATGAATACAGTGGGAAGTCCCGTGCATGCTTTTCATTGAACGCACCAAGGACACCTCGTCATTGTCACGCAGTGATGCAATTTGTTATGGCCTCAGGCAAGCAGCTGTTGGCTCTTGGAATGTACAAAAACTTGCCTTAAATGTTCATCACGTGGTGACCATGAGATGTCCCATCCTGGTTTTTGGTTTTCGGGCGAGGGCAGCAAGTGCATAAGAGGCTCAAACCCTGCTCTGTACTGCAGCTCTGCAGCAGCAGCTGACAGCCAATCATCCTCCTGCATTCACAGCAACCAGCTCAATGAATTCAGAGGCGGGCTTGCTAAGAAAGGGATGTCGAGTGAGTTTGGCTCCTAACATAAGCTTCTGCGCAAGTGTGAAGCATTGATAAGTTTAGTAAACACACAGACACCTCCAAAGATTCCACACTGACAACTTGCCTCCTTTAATTGGTCCACATAGCGTGCAGGAACACGCACAAGGGAGAAGAGATCTGCAATCATGCTTGCTTTTGCGTGGTGGATTGTCTTTTCAACTGCAGGCAGTGTGGATTATTACTTAGTGACTGGACTCCTTGAATGAGCGTTTCAGCAGTGTAAATATAACAGCGGGAAATAACAGCATGTGCACGAAGCATCTCAAAACAATCACGCCCAATGATGGACTCCCTGGCATGCTCAGACACTGCACACATTCATCACAATCCCTGAAATCATGCATGCACACATGTGCTTGCCATGCAAATATCAACGTTGCTCACTCATCACTCAGATGCACCGGCCCTGGTGGGATGCAGCACACCATCTTAAGATCACCTGCAATGTCCTGATGCTCGACAGCTAGACTTGGAGTGGCATTTACTTCAAGCAGCCAGGGCGTTAGCCCCACGTCAACCAGGAAGTCCAGGCCAAACAGCTCGTAAGACGTGCACACTTGGTCTCTGGCAGCAGGTGCCGCCCGCAGCTTTCCGGCAGCAGCAGCAAAGGCAAGTGCAGTGCTGCATGCGTCAAGAGACATGGAGGATGAAAGTTGGCAAGCAGACTGGCGCATTGTAAGCCAGACATTTCAAAAAGCCATCATAGCTGGCTTACTGAGCTGTTGAGCAGCATCCTCCAACGCCCACTTTCCACTCTTTGCACCAGCTCGGCAGACACCAATTGGCGCAAGGAATGCCCCACCCAACAATACAATGCTGGATGTGCCACAGGAAGCACCATATGCAAGGCACAGGCAGACAGGGGGCAAAGGGACTTGTATGCTTTGCATGTGCAAGCATACAGGACAGCCATGTTTGCTCCACGCCACAGCATTCACAGCTCCATTCCACGGTACATTCTGTGTAATGTCAAGTCAGCGCATGCAGGGGGTGCAGAAAGGGACACTGGGAAGCATGCACACGCAGGGGCGCCAGGGCCAGGGACATGATTCAGCACACCCTGACCAGCAGTGGAGCCTTAGAAATCTACCATATTTGCACTCAATTCTTATGATACGATAGTTCGGGCACACGAACTAAGCTGTAAGTCATGCTCAATCACCAGATAAAGAGTCGCCAAATTTTAGGTCCGTTTATTACAGGAGACCAGACAGAACAAAGGTAACCAGGCAGAACAAAGGTGAACAGGCAGAACAAACCCACCACAACTTCTCTAAGCCTCCCGTACCAAATATTTGCCAGCATCTGCTGGGGATCAAGTTGGTGGTCACCTACCGTTTTTTTACCTCTTCCATTATTCTCTCGTAATTCTGTGGCCCGAGATGCTCCTTGAGCATTCCCAAAGTCCAAACTTTACCGTCAACGTTCTGCGGTTGGCACAAACAGCAATCCTGCTAGAGCTGCACTAAATCGGGAAGATTTGCAAGTGGTTGCACAGCAACATGCTGTCACTGCAGTCACCATAACTTTGCAGAGACTCCAGGCGGAATGTCCCTCATGCAGATGCAGAGCTATCGACTTATCAGCACAACAGTAAAATTTAGTCCTTTAGGTTGTAGGCCTTTATGGTCTGCCCCCTTTGGTGCACGCAGCTTGCTGCTGCCCTTACTCAGCGTATCCCAGCCCTGCCTGGAGGTTAAAATCAGAGTGTGAGGATCTACATCCAAGCAAGCATTTTTATCATGCGGACACACCACCAGTGTAGAACACAAACAGGTACACACACGACCATACAATAAGAGAAAGCTAGACAGTCGTTGCTTCGCGCAAAATTTGCTAGTGCCCCTCTAAGACTGACGGCCCCTGAAGGTGCGATGAAGCATGAGTGTGCTGGCATGCATACCATCAGCAGCTCCACTAAATTCTTTCAAGCATTGCACTGGTGCTGTAAAGATAATCAGGCACATGTACCTGTGCATAGTTTGTGAGGTGGCCTTGTTGGTCTTCAATGCTCCCTTCATCATACTCCTATACGCCAAGCGTGTGGTGAAAGTAGCTCGATTTAACATGTCTAAGGTATCGATTGCACACCAAAGGTCCATCCATAGGTCCACATAAAGACCTGGCTGCTTCTTGTCTGCCAGTTGCACCTTTTGACCAAGGTAATAGGGCAAGGTGCAACAACCACAGAAGTTTAAAAGCTCCTTGACAGGCATTCTGGCCCGCTAGCCTGTCGTTGCTTGCAGCAAACACACAGTACCTTCGAGCTAAACAGCACAAGGCCTTGGCTATGGAGGTAGATGCGCAGCGGGTCCACGATGGTCAGGGCTGCCCATACCCGCAGCCCGAACTTGCAGCCGCCAATGAGCAGAGGGTTGGCGACGTACCGCTGGATCGTCAGGAACTGCCGAACCTGTGGAGGGGAGCAGCAGCGCATGCAAAAGGCGCTGGAGGCCTCCAGATCTCCATTCCCTTGGTCCTGGTGGCCCTAAGAAAGGTATACGCGTGTATGTGCCTGTCAAACACGCGGCCCCTGTGAAACACAAGAAAAGCAGATTTGCAAGGAAAAGCCTTGTAGCCTCTTGTCCCTTTGGGGAAAGTTACCTGCCTCTCGTCCTTTGGGGACACTTACTAGTCTCTCGTCCCTTGGGGACAGTTACCAGTCTCTTGTCCCTTGGGGACAGTTACCAGTCTCTTGTCCCTTGGGGACAGTTACCAGTCTCTTGTCCCTTGGGGACAGTTATCAGTCTCTTGTCCCTTGGGGACAGTTACCTGTCTCTTGTCCTCAGAGTCCATGTGGCGCTGCGCCCTCTCAAGAAACTCCTTCAGTGCGTACCTCTGTTCCACAATCCGCACGCCCTTCCCTGCTCCAAGGACACACAACATGAGGCTGTGGAGTGACTGCAGTGCAGCCGCTGCACACTTCAAAAAGCAGTCAATAGAAGCTCGGGGATGACCAAGAACATGCAGGTGATTTCATGTCAGGGCAAGCATCACATGGAAGTGGACAGTCATACAAGAGCCAGCTCCGACCATATGTATGTAGGCGGTCAAGAATGCATGCACATGCACATGCACACGCATGGGCGCACATACACGCACGGATGCACTGACCGCCAGGTATGTCGGCGGCTGTTCCTGAACTTTGTACAGCATACGAGACGGCCTGAGCATCATCCAAAACACACGCTCCTGCGTGTGTGTGCACTTCCACAAATGCAGGCATCTTAAGTCTACCGGCTCGACCACGCACCAAGGTTTTCGGCCGTCTTCAACACCCAGAGACTCTTTGGCCCGCATGCCAAAGGATCCGGGACCTCGTCTTGGGCTTTGTGCTGCTTCAAGTAGTCAACCCATTCACGCATCTGGCTGGGGATCCCAAAAGTGGTGGGCATGACGAGGCTGAAGGCATCGTGCCCGTACGCCTGCAAGGCAAAAGAAGTGGTGGGCATGACGAGGCTGCGAGGCAAAAGAAGTGGTGGGCATGACGAGGCTGCAAGGCGTCGTGCTCGTACGCCTGCAAGGTAAAACAAAGCACGCATGGGGCTAGCGGGCACGCAGGTCAGCAAGCCTGTGGGCTTGAGGGCCAGCCGGCACATGCACAGCAGCTCAAAAGAGGTGGTGCTTTGCGCATGCTTGCTGCGCCGCCTGTGTCACATTGACAGCAAGAGCAGCGTGGACAAGAAGGAGAGGCGCGCACAAGCCCAGGGCCGGACGCGCCTTTTGCTTGGCGGCTACCAAGGACTGAGGGACTCAAAGCGAACGACAGGCGCATTGCTGCACGTGCTGTGTCCCTGACCGGGGCAGGCAGGCAAAGAGGCAATGGTAAGGAGCACGATGACCCTTCCTGGCTCATGCGTCTGTCAGTGCGGCCTGGTTCCTAGCAGTGTGCCTGGCCTGATATGTGTGCATGAGCGCAGCCCATACCCACAGCGCGCAGCGTGCTGCTCAGCAGCTTCTTCCTTGTTAAGGCCCTGCTTCCGGGGATGGCGTTCACACAGTGGTGCGCTGCAAGCGGCTGCGGTGGCTCAGTGAGGGCCCGCTGCGCTGTGGTGGAGGGGGACCAGAGCACGTCCCACTCATCAGGCACCTGCATTTGGGATTCAAGAATGGGGCGAGCAGCTGTGCCCGGTGGTCATTGCCAGTTCCTGCCGATGCTTGGCGTACGTCCACCCATGGGCTGGTGGGGCTGCAGCCTGCTTGCGACTTTTCATGCCAAAAGGATTACAAGCAGCGTGTGCCTAGAGGCCCAGGAGCTTGCTAGTTCATGGAAATGTGCTGTTTAGACAAATATGTGCCTCACTGCAAGATGCGCACGAGGCTCAAAGTTTATCCTAAGAGGAAAACTTCCTGAATAGTTGCCAGATTGCTGCACTAACCTGAGGGTAGCACCACTGACAAGTGTTTAAACACGCGTCACAACCTACATTTTGGATCCTACCCTGCAGGCACGACTAGCGTACCTCCCATCCCATGCGTCCATTACTAGGATCATGCTTTGCATTGCCTCCCGTCCTTTGTCCTCCGAGCCTGCATGTATTGGATATTGAGCATCCACACGCCGTAGGAGCGCTTGGATTGAGTGTTGGTGATAAGCACATGCAATGCTGAAGGCAGCAACGACTACACCTGAACATGCGCCCTTAAGTGCTGTGAGCAAAGCTGATTTACTTACTGCAAAAGTGTCCGCTGTGCTATGGATGACTGCCCATCCCCCTTGAAACGCTTCTCATCATGCCAAAACCTGCACAAGGGAGTCCACAGTTCTTGCCTTCTGACCAGGAGTGCATGAAACTCAAGTAGCCTGCCGCACAACAGTGTGATCAAAATATGAGTGCACCTGAACAATGGTCTGCCTCCCTCAAGTTCCCAGATAGGAGCTTGAATGGGTTCTGCTCGGAGTGTGTAAGGTAGAGACCTGCTAACACGGCGCTCGGGTTTCAGCTTTTTGCATGCACAAGGAGTGCGTGAGAGGCCTGCTTGCAGATCCATGGCAAAGTGGCTCACATAATGCAACCAATTTGCTCCTGTACAAAGAGAGACTGCGTAAACTAAAATTTTAAATTTCACATTACACTTGATTTTTTAATTCACATTATTACGTAATTTTGCAAGTGATTGCGTTCATGTAGCGCTGCGGAATGAGCCATCCCAATGGTGAAGGGCTGACTGGTGTTACAGACAAAGGGGTGCTGAGAGTACGGGAGGTGTTTGCTGATAACCTGGATGAGGAGTTCAAGCTCATTCGCGATGCAGTGGAAGATTATCCTTTCGTGGCCATGGACACTGAGTTTCCAGGTATGGCCTGCCTCACTGATGCAATGTGTGGGCAGAAATAAGAGTGACTATGCTGAGTATATCAGGTTGGACCAGTGACTATGCTGAGCATATCAGGTTGAACCATGCGTGCAAATAGCAGGGCATGAAAGCCTTGTGCTCATTATTTTAAGAACATGGGTCAGGTGGCAGCTGCTGCTTTTGCTATAGATACAGAGAGCCCAGTTTTTTTGCTGAGTTGGACGTCTCAGGTAGACAAGAAGATGCTTTGAAGAGGGAGCGCAGACACCAATATTTAAGCGGGGCAAGCAAGATGCGCATGTGCCAGCTCATTCTGAGCAGGGCATTCGTACATGGCTTGAATGCAGTCCACCTCTGTACTTGATTTTGAACAGAGCCTCACTGCTGTGCCCTTTTCTCTATCTTCGCGACGCGGTATTGCGCTCACAGGGGTTGTTGCCAGGCCTTTGGGCAACTTCAAGAGCAGCAGGGAGTACCACTATACAGCCCTTAAGATGAACGTGGACATGCTTAAGCTCATTCAGCTAGGCCTCACGTTCACGGACGCCGTTGGAAACCTGCCTCGCTATAATGGGGAGCTTTGCGTGTGGCAGTTCAACTTCCGGGGCTTCTCCCTTGCGGACGACGTGTACGCACAGGACAGCATTGAGCTCCTCAAGCAGTCAGGTATCGACTTTCAAAAGAACGAGAAGCGGGGCATCGATGTGCAGCGCTTCGGGGAGTTGCTCATGACCAGCGGCATTGTGCTCAACGAGGACATCAAGTGGATCACTTTTCACAGGTGAATCCTATTGAGCTGATCACCTTTTAGGCTCCTCCTGGCTTGACCAACTCTGCATTTGATCAGCTGTACATTGTGAATCTGGGCAGCTCGGACACAGAAGCCGCAGCGCTGTATTGGCTGCAAACGCCTTGTGCCCTGCGTGTCATAGCTTGTGACTGTATTCTGACTGTGCATACTTCGCGGAAGGCTTGCACGCGTGCTACACATTCGTCCACATGTGACCATTTTGACTACCTGAGTGCAGCAAGTCAAAAACACACGGATTTTCTTAGGTGTGTGCTGGTGGAAGCTGCTATTATCAGCAGCATGGCCATGCCTAGGTCCACCTGCTTGGGATGAATCTTTGAAGAAGGTGTTGTTGATGCGCAGTGGCTACGACTTCGGCTACCTCCTCAAGATCTTGACATGCCAGCCAATCCCTTCATCAGAGGCCGACTTCTTTGAGCTGCTCAACATCTACTTCCCTGTCATTTTTGACATCAAGTACCTGATGAGGTTCTGTGAGAACTTGCATGGAGGCCTCAACAAGCTGGCAGAGGTGCTTGAGGTGTGTGGTCGCCTGGGCAGGCTTCCTAGGCCGAGGCGTACGTACGGCCGCTGGAGGTGGCTGGGGTGTGGTTGGAAGGCTGCACAACCTTAGTCATGCAGTGACTCCGTGCTGCACATCTTATCTATGTGTTGCACCACCGCAGCTTCTCAGAAAACTCAGCGTATGGCAGACAGCAATTCTTGCATGTTTGTCGTGTTATGCTCAACTAAATGGGTGGGTGGGTGGTGCGTCCTTTGAGGCCTGACTTGCAAGTGTGCTGTTTCGCCAGGCTTCCAATGAGCCGTGGAAGGACCAGCAAAGCCTTGGTTGCATCTGATTGTCTGGAACCTCGTGCTCAGGGGGCCTGTGAGAAGCGCCCTGCCCAGATGCAACTCGCTTCTTGCCTTGTTGCAGACCCTCGGCAGGCTGGGATTACGGCTGGGTGGGACGCTCCACACGCACTGCTGCTCCTGCTACCCTCTCTGGCTGCAGGTCCAGCGCATCGGGCCACAGCATCAGGCGGGCTCCGACTCCCTCTTGACGTCTTTCACATTCATCAAGCTTGCAAACAAATTCTTCCAGGGCGTCAATGGAGCTGCGCGCCACTGCGGCATTTTGTATGGCCTAGGTCTGGACACGCATGCATCAAGCTCCAGTGACACCTACAGTAGCAAAGGTGCCTGAATAGGGTGGGAGGCCAGCGATGTCCTTTCGCTGATCAGAGGGCTCCAGAGCCAGTTGGGTCTCAAGCAGCTTCCCCCTTTGTGGTCCGACACTGACACACCGACAGCCTTTGGGTGGTTGCACAGAGCAGTGTCACAATGCTATGGTTTGGGCAAGAGACCAGCAAGGGGCTTCATCATGTCCCCTGTTCTGCATCAGCATATTGTGAAAGCTATGAATTCTACAGAGGGGTGCCATGCTTTGGTTGCATGAGGATAAGCAGCCTTAGCTGGCATCATGCAAGCCATCTTATGACACCTGAGCTCGAGTGCTTTGCGCGGCATGCACACTGCCACAGAGCTTATCACCCTGCACCCACCACTGTGTTCACATGCCCTCAGGCACCATGCAAAGCAGCTGACGGCAACTCTGTCCCAGATCTCGGTAGCTTGGGGGGACTGGCAGCACTTGTGGCCCTGATTGACACCCATCTGGCACCTTCCCTTCTGTGTATTCTGTCCTCTTGTGTTTAGGGACTGGCTCGTTCTCTCTGCGTGCGTGACCTACAATCTTCTCGCCTTGCTCTCGTGTAAGAGTGAATCTCAGTGTAATTGGTTTTGGGAGGAAGTGATTGTAGCAGCAGTGATAGTCTATCACTGATAGATAAGGTTAGGTTACATAGCTGTACCTGTCGAGCGAGAGCAGCTTTGCTGAAGCCAAGCCAGCAGTGATAGCAACTAGTTAGCATATTTTGAGAGAGCCTACTTTAAGTAGGTTAGGTTAGGTTACATAGCTACTTCAAGTAGGCATCCAGCACAAGTGCACTAAAGGCTGTCCACTCTAGCTTTCTCTGCCATTTAGGCCCTTGATTTTAGGGCACCTTGGTTGGAGCTTGAAAGACAGTCAATCTTACTTTCACCAGTGTTTCAATTCAAAGAAAAAACTTCGCCCTCAGGGATTTTCGTGTGGATTATTGGTTTTACTCGAATTGGGTCATTTTTGTGTTGGGACAGACGAAGAGCTAGAGGGTTGATCATCAACAAGTTTACAAGTTTAAGTTTGACCTTCAGCCAGGTAGTTTGACTGATCAGGTTGCTGGTGAACACCAGCCATCATATAAACATCCATAAGCTTTGAAATAAAACGATAGGAATCATTAGTTT
>LFIK01003796.1_pt1 | contig 12249 bp, 13 predicted proteins | sample 643401 | NCBI WGS metagenome assembly LFIK01 (sample SAMN03777447, study PRJNA286221) | soda lake metagenome | biome: soda lake; feature: Kulunda steppe; material: water; isolation source: sample T5-Br brine of Lake Tanatar-5 | place: Russia: Kulunda steppe | collected 2010-07 | reverse complement strand
CTCACACACATATACACACTCGCGCACGCTTGCTCGCGCGCGCGCACGCGCGCACACACACACACACACACACACACACACACACACACACACATACAAAGGCACGCATGCACACGCACACATGTGCGTGCACGCACCCATGCACGCAGCACTGTACTGAAGCCATGAAGACATGCTCAGAGGCATGCTTGCCTGCATGCATGACTTGTTTGAATGTTCAATGGCGCTTGACGCATGATTCCATTGACGCCATTGGAGACATTCATAAACTCAATTTGCCTGCCTGTTACCAGGCATTGCACAAAACAAACACTGCCCATTGACTCGCGGATGCAGGAAAGTCAAGAGGTTATGCTTTCATCGAGTTTGAGGACAAGAAGGACATGAAAGAAGCATACAAGTCAGCAGACGGGCGCAAGATTGAGGGACGGCGGGTGCTTGTAGATGTGGAGCGAGGCCGGACTGTAGAAACTTGGTGAGGCCTGTCCCTAAGCTTCCTAAGTGCATGCATTTGCCAGTCCTCCTGTGGGAGCAGCATGAGTGCTGAATTTCACAGAATGTAAGCATGCCACCACCTCATGAGGCTCCACATCAGCCATACCTCCTGGCAAGGAGTAGAATGAGCACGTGCCGTCGCTGTCACGCAACTGGAGACGTAACTGTGAAGTGTGGGTGGGTGGTGCGTGCTCATCCACCTCAGAGTCTGTATCTAGGCACAAAGCTGCCCCTGCCAGCCTTGCATTGGCCCCAATCCTGAATGTAAGCATGCCACACCTGCCTTGGTTAGGCTGCTGCTGTCACTGGTGCACACTCATCCCTGCCCTGCCACTGCAACTGCTGCACACCCCAAGAGCACTTAATGGGCTGCCGCGGTTCCTGGTCCAGCCGCTGCATGAGCAGTTTTGCCATACTTCCTGTCCCTGGCCCTGTGTTCATCCGCTTCCCCAGGAAACCGAGGCGGTTAGGCGGCGGGCTTGGAGGGGAGGGCAGGGCCCCCAGACCCAAAAAGAAGGCCCCCCCTGGCAGCTTCCCTGGATTGGCGCCACCGCCATCGGCCATGGACATCGACAGGTGTGGCATATGGGAGGGTCTCTGGCAGGGGCAGTTGTGGACGGGGGACACCGGCATCTTCCTTTTAGGGTTGAGGCGTGGGCCGGGCCCTGGGTAAATGCTGGTTAGGTGAGGTAGGGGGAAGTGGCGTGGTACGCCATGCCACACAAGGGAGGCAACAGCAGAGAGATCCAGCTGTTGTGAAAAGCTCATGGGCAGAAGGACACCAGGGCGGCGTTGCAACTCGCTCATTTGCTTGGGCCTATCAACTGGGTTGCCGTCCATGGCAGCCCACAACCCTGACTCTTTCCGTCAGCGCAACACTGGGCCACCTGCAGCAGCTGCTGCGCACGCATGTGCTCCTGCAATGATGCAGGATGCCCCCGCGCGATATGGGCCGCCCGCCTATGCGTGAGCGTGAGCCCGTCAGGGACTTCCGCGACCACCGCGACCACCGCGACCGCGACAGGGACAGGGACCGCAAGCGCGAGCGCGAGCCATCGCCAAGGTCTGTGTATGGATGGGGGTGAGGGTGGGTGTGGGTACGAGAGTGAATGTAGGTGTAAATGTGGGTGTAGGTGTCGGGGTGGGGGTGAGGGGGTGTAAATGTGGGTGTATATGTTAGCTTGTGCTTGCAGCAAGGCTGCTGGGATGGCGTGGGACCAATGCTGGAAGCATGATGCCCACAGATGTGCAGGCGCCACTGGATTATGTACACACCGGTGGCATGTTACCAGCACACAGTCGGTGGTCTGCAATGCGCACTGAACTGCCTCCTCCCTCATCTGCTTGATTTCTGTAGTGCTCTCTGCGCTTGCTGCTGACCCTGCACGCATGTGTGTGTATGTGTGAGCATTTGCAATTGGTGCTTTGAAGCAAGAAGCAGGGTGGACCTGAAATGAGGGCAAGGCGCTCCTGGCACGCCCTTGCAAGCAATGTTTCTCCCACTCTTAGAGCCGCGTGCCCAGCTTGTGGGCTGTGCAGGTATACAGGCTGTGGGCATGGCTGTGCGTGTGCGTGCCTGCCTGCGCGCGCGCGTGTGTTTTGTGTGTGTGCGTATGTGTGCGTGTGTCCACGTGCACGTGTGCGTGCGCACGCACACGCATGTGTGCAAAAGCATGTACTCAATTTGGGGTCACACGGTGTGCGGTGGACCGCAGGCGAGACCGAGACCGGGAGCGAGGTATGGACTACAAGCGGCGGCGGGATGGGGAGGATGGAGAGATGGAGCGCAGGGACAGAGACAGGGACAGGGAGCGGGATGCGCGCAGGCGGGTGCGGGACTAGGACCACATGCTGCACGCACGGGCGAGGTGCCGTCATTCATTCAACGCAGCTCCAGTCTGCCGCTGTGCCATGTGCCTTCCGGGCGCATGCCGAGCTTGGAGGGTCATATTTGCACATCAGGCATGCTCATGCCTTCAAGTGCTCGCATCATGCCCAGCGTTGAACACATTGGGATGTGTATCAACACCTGAACACTGCGTTATCCTCGCATGTACGCTGCATCAGCTAATGTCACAATACGGTGTGCCTCGTGAGCCTTTCTCGAGCTGGTCTTAGCGGTCAACATTGAAGAGCAGGCTGTTTTTGTACTGATATCAGATCGAGATGCTCTGTCTTCTGGTCTTCGGACTGCCTGCTCTTTTCCTGGCCTCAGCTGTGCTGCTTGCTTATCGCCAGTGCAAGTGTAACGCAACGTAGCCGGGAACACTTCGTGCAACTTCATGACTCTACCCCACAGATAAAAAAAACTGTGAAGGTGGCAAAAGATTACCTGCATCAATCAAGGAATGCACATATTCGAGAGAGATGTAACGAAACCAGGCTTTCCTTGATCACCACTGGCAGACACCTCCAACTACCTAGCCGACCACCAGGCTCGGGCTTCGGGCTGGACTGGGGTCAGGCCAGTTCATTGATTAGGATTGTTCCCCGGCCAGCCCATTAAAGACCCTTCTTATAGTCAGTATAGTAAAAAAAACTAGGCAGGCGGCGGCCCGGTGAATAGAACACCAAGCTGGCAGTGGGAGAGAAGAAAGGACAGGTTTAGCAGAGACATTCACCTGAAAATACCGATCATATCACGATGAATCCTGTGCGAGACATGAGATAATATAAGTACAAGTAAGAGTGGCTGGAAAGAGTCGAGTACTTGCGAATTTGAGAAAAGTTGACAAAATTAGAGACAAAAAGTTTAGAAAACATGACTCAGGTCGTGAGTCAGGGGGGCATGGAGTCAGGAGAGCGAGAAGGAGAAAATCCAGGTAGCAGTCATTGGCCGCAAGTGTCTAAGCACTCAGACAAACCTACAGGCACAAGAAACACAGTTTCCAATGACTCAACTGTTCAGAATGTCGTACACAGCTTTTTGCTCTGCTTTTGTTCCAGATCTGTTTCAGTTGTACGAGATGTACACCCAAGACCGGATAATTGTGCACTCCATCCCGGTTTGTACTGATATCCAATGCATAGGAACATAGCACAAAGTGCACACAGTTACCACAGCATGCAGATCATGAACTAAATGGTGATGAAGAGAACTGTGCACTTGTGGAATTTCATGTACAAAGAATGGTCTACATGATCGGGCATGATGTCTTCACCAGCTTGTCCATAGGGAATAGCAGTAGAGCAGGACTCCATATCTACCATCAGTTTAACATTGTGCCCTTGTCATAGGTACCCAGAGTGCGAGATAGGGCTGCGGCGTTCAAGCAGGTGCAGAAACCGGAAGGCGCCAGTGGCTGGTAGATGTGCACAACTAGGCCTGACAGTACTGCTTTGAGGCTCAGATTAAGGGTGTACCAAAGCACTCACCCTGGCCAAACACCCTGGACTAGCCTCTGTTACTTGCAGGACCCAGACACCCTCAAGTGTGGTTCACTGCTCTTCTTTGAGGGTATGCACAACAAAGCAAGCGGCCTCCGCCTGCCTAATGCTGTCGCAAGGTGCGTGCTTTCACAGAACCTTCAAGGGTGCAGGTTCCAGTAGTTTGTAATCTGGGCATGCCAGCTTTGATGCCATTATTCTGGTTACCCGGGTCACATTTGGAAGCATACCTCTGTTCTGCTCTCTGGCTGCAGACTCGGTGATCCCCTGCAAGTGAACCAAACTGTATTTGGCTCCATTCATGATATGGAGCGGGTTTGGTGAGTCTCACGCAACATAAACTAACGAAGGCATGCAGTTATTGTGGAAAATTCCTCAAATACAAAAAAATTCCCCTGCATGCCTGACTTCCAAGGCTCCTTTGCCTGCATACTAGGAATTTTGGCTTAAAGCTTTCAAGCCATGATTTCCCACTCAAGTTGTGCCTTGTGTGATTTAGACTTGCCTCGCACCTATTTACTCTTATATTTATGCATCTATGCATTGTTTAGGCGCACCCATGAGGAGTTGGAGAGAGCTAAGCCTTTGGAAAAGCGAGGAAAAGTGAGCAGGGGGGAATGTTATGCAACATTACTTCGTTTCTTCTTGCCCTTGTTTGAGCAAGACAAAGGTCTGTTGCCCTGTGGAAGTTTTCTCCTTGTTTCTATGCATTTGATGCGTTCCTTAATCAGGTGATACTCTCCCCTGCAGCCATTCGTTTACTTCACCAACTGTGACATGTGTGACGTGGCAGCTGAGTGCGGCGGTCAGCCCTGCTGGAAGTACACCGATGCCCAATTTCAGGTGCTAGCAGCTAGAAAATGTCCGCCTATCCTGTTGGTGGTTGTTGGCTGGCGTCACACATACTCCCCAATAGCACCTCTACTCATACATTTCTGCTTTACCCTTAGCTGTGGTGCTTGAAACGCTTTAGGCTGCAGTAGCCCCTGCCCCAACTTTTTGTCCACACTGTTCAGTGTCAATTTTTTTTAAAACAATTGTTGTATGCCAAGGCACCTTGATCTCACAAGCATGTTCAGACCAAAGCCTAGGTCAAGGCATGTGCTAGTTGCACTTCCTGCAGTAGCAATTTGGCAATTTGGACTGAATTCGATGTGCGGTTGGTATCTCTCGTGGTATCTGCTTTTTTTACCTATATACTCCAGGTAACACCTCCTGCTTCCCTACAGCGTACTCGATCTTTCAACTTCAGGTACAGAACTCCATGCAGAAGCAAAGCCTACTCGATGCCTAAGCATGAAGCAGAGCTAAAACATGAAATATTTGCGATAAAAACCCTTGTCACATAGTCCTGTAAGTGCCCATTCAGCACAATAGTGGCAATGCAGTTGGCGGCACCTGCTCTAAGTTGTAGGCCTCATGGTTCTGCCACAGAATACGCTATTGCCCCTGAGCTACGCAGCCACAGTGCACATGCAGATTCCATTGTGAGAAAGCGCTTGAAAATGAAGCCACAAAGGACAACAAGAGGAAGCCTGGGCGTAAATGTGAATGGCAAGTCATATTAAGCTATCTGTCTAGAATTCATGGGGGGGGACTTTGAGTGTTGCAAACGCTTGTGTGCAAATCATTTTATACACTTAATTAGCAACTCCAGTTCCTCTGCGTAGAAGCCTTTGAAGTAGAAGCTTATTTTGCGTTAATGCGGCCAATGATTCTACACGTGCCTCTTCACAGTGCGAGATCAAATGAACTGTAAACACCTGAAGAGTTGTGAGGTCATCGATGTGCAACTCAAGGATAATGCCTGTACCTGGCGACCAACTTCACAATTTCATATCGATACAGAGGCGTGCTCATACTCAAACAAGTACTGATGCTATCACGCTGAAAATATGCAGGAATGAGCTGAGAGCCGCACTGAACAACAATAACGCTGTTGGCCTGGTGTATATTTCCGATCCCAGGTGGCTATTCTGCTGTGCACCAGCAAGCAGCTGTACAAGTGCTTGCTAAATGTTTACATCAAGGATATTGCTAAGTCTTGTGAACTTAGCTTACTGAAACAACACAACATGTGACGCGGTGGGGTCTCTTCGGTGTGCACAGGCTTCAGTGCTTTTCAGTGCTTTACAAAAATTACAAGATTCATAAGATCCTGCGCTCGCATGCGCATGCCTGACCCTGGCACTTGCATCTAAGAAGAGAGGGGTCAGACAGAGGCGCGCAGGCACACACACACATATACTCACACAACACACACACACACACACAGAGAAAGAGAGAGAATCACTTCAATGAAAAGGATGGCTGTCATTGTCATTGCACCACTTGAATCTTGATGATGTGCAGCCATGACCCACGGGAACATATTGATGATGTGGAGCGGCTGCAGCAGGATCTTGGCCTGCCTGATCTTTGCTGCGCTGTATTTGAGCTAGACAATCCTAAATCCGTCACAGGTATCATACCAATGATGTGTTTATAGAGTCTGAGACAGTGGCTTTTCCAAAGACTTACTGCGTACGCAAGTGCATAAATTGCCCGACTTATCGGTCTCGCCGTGGTGCAAACCCTGCCGATAAGTCGGGCAAAAGGCCTTATAGCAAATTTAGAATAGAGCACATGGTGCAAAACCTGCCATTGCTGGTTATCAACAAAATTGCCTGAATCTATTTTGCTAGGAGTTCCAATCACAAGTTCATTGTGCTGCATTTTATGTTTGTGTCTGATCCAGGTCTTTTCTTGTTTTACATGCTACAGGGAGGATCCTTGTCACTGACGAGGCAAAAAAAGCAGACGTGGATGTGGACGCGGCTAGTGGGACTAAAGACTTGCAACCGGAAGGAGCAGATTTAGGGAGGGGACAGGCCAGCACTGACTTGGCCGCACATTCACCTCTGCCACTGTCAACTGCAGGTGCCGTGCTTGCAGCACACTCTAGGAGCATCAAAGAAGTTGAGAGGCACGAGGAAGAGTCAGACAGGGCACATGGCCTCAATTCACGTGGCAGTCATGGTAGAGGAGGGAATTTTGGCTGCAACTCAAGCACAATTGCTTCGCCTGCCAAGGCACGCAAGCGACTAGTGAGCTATGGCGAATATGTCGCAGGTTTAAGATCCGAGCTGGCAGCATGAGAGACGTATGCGTGGGTAAGCATGCTTTATCAGGTAACGAGTGATCAATGTTAATGTTTCACTCTTTCAGCAACAAAGTGTAGAATGCTGCCTTGTTTGTGTGGGCAGAGTGTTGGTGCACAAGCTAGTGACCAGCACTGTTGGCAACCGCAAAAGGCAATTAACAGGGAGCTTTTTGAGGTTAACAGAGTTGGATTGCCATCAGGTCTTTCCAGATAACTGTCGAGGTAATTAGCAGTGCTACTGGTTAATAGCAATTATTTATTGTTCATTTTCATTTATAAATATTTAGCAGCATAGCATAGCATAGCTCTCATGTTTCAGATCTTAATTGAATTTGGTGCAAAAGCAAGAAACGGGTGTGTCAGGGCCTCTGCTGCCGTCATCCTCTCTTCGTGGTCATACCTGGATACAGGACAATGTCGACATGTGCAACAAAAATCTTAATGATAGTTATGGAAAACGAAAAAGAAGAACACACTAGAAACAAACAATTAAAACGCAAGGATGACAAACAGCTGTGTCCTGCCTGTTCAAGTGAACCGCTCAACACATTACTTTTAAAAGCAAATTTGCTATGGCCTTCTGCCTTCCAAATGTCAACGCCATGGGAAAATGCTTCAGAAATAGATGATGAGGAATGAGTAAATCTGAAGGCTGGAATTGTGCGCGCTCATGGGAACATCGCCCACCTGAGCAGCTTGTCAATAAAATCAAGCAGCAGGCTTGATACTCTTCCGTACTCTGCAAGCCCTTGAAAGTCTAGGCGGTTATGTGCATACGCCTGTTGCTCCATCATGTCAACTTTCTGTGTGGGAGGAAGGGTTCATCTTGCATTTAATTTGGAATGCGCCCTTCAACAGGAAGTTGTTCAAAGATACAAAGTATTGATGTTCAACGAGCTTGGAAGCTGCTGGTAGTGGTGGTGGGACGTGCTTGGAGCACACAGCAAAGAAACAGGCCCCGCCCCTATTATCAAGTACAAGGTACCTGCCATTCAGTGGTACCAAATGCAAGTTGCTTGGCTAGTATCTAAAACTTCAAGTGTACATTTTGGCACATCTGCCAATTCAAGAGTAGAGTTCTTTAAATGCTAAGTCTTAGCCACATTATGCGGGGGTTTTGGGTCTATCATGACCAATTTGTGTTATAACATCCATTTAGGTGTTTTTTTGTTGCTAGCATTTTTCTGGTATGCTTCATGCTTGGGACCTGCTTTTGAATGTGAGTAAGTGCGAATTTTTGCCCCTGCTCTTGCTGTGTGGAAATTTGGGTGGGCTCTTATAGACGTACTTCTTGTTTCCCTGCCTCTGATGGGGGTTTGGCATACGGTTTTTCAGACCAATGTGTCTCCCGTTCCTTAATTGATGTGGGAGGTGTTCAGCCGCTTGCTTAGTTTTCTTTAATTTTCTTTATGCTGGCAATACCATTCCACTGCGTTAATGGTGGGTTGATACATTGCAGTCCCAACCCTTGCACACATTTTCTCTTACAAATCCCAAAAGGTTGTATGAGTCCACAGTTATGAGTACTTGGTGCAATATTGGACCCATTGAGGCTTTTTGAGCCTGACTTGCTTGCCAAGTATGCAGCTTATGCCAGCTAAGCTGAATGCCATCTAAAAGGCATCCTATCAGCCACAGCGCTTTTGCCAAACTCTTTCCCAGAGTTGTATCTTTATGGGCAGTGCACTAATTCGACAATATTGGACAATAACAATCTGGCAACAGTGCAGATATTGTGCCTCAAGAAAGTTTGGCATTATGGACCCTTGGAATTGGCCTTGTGAAGCCTGTTAGCATCTTGAATCATGATATGTGTACCAAGACACCACCTAGGATTTTGCATTGCAATCCTCTACCTTGCAGCACTTGCCTCTCTGCTAAAATTGAGCTTGCTGTACGCCTCGAGCTGTGGCGAGTATTTGTCAATGTAAGCGCTGAGATCAGCAGTGCCCAGCGCCCTCGAAACACACAGGAAATCACAATTTTCCTCATCGCGGTACATGAGTGCTGCATGTGGACATGCGAGACGCTTAGTTACTGTGTAAATGTGCCAGTTAGAAACTGTGGAGCAATGTTAGTCGGAGGTGGTATGTGCATGCGTGGTATCGCTGCAAGGTGGGCTTTTGCAGGTGTGTGTCTGAGCGCACATGCCTGTGCATGCATGTGTGTGCATGCGTGCGCGTGTATGTTGAGAAACGATAAGCAGGACAGAATTGATAGACCTTGGAGCCCCACAACTTCCATGCTATACATGTCCTCAAGTTCTTGTTGATCAGCATACCTGCTAAGGGACTTCGTGGCAATCTAGCTTTGGCAATAAGCCCACCCAAGCTCCACATGTCATCCATCCTCCAGTCACGCATCCCACCATTCATGAAGAGTGCTAGCGGTTGAAATGATCCTTGTTTAGATGGAGGCAGCCTCTGTAACACATGTGTTGTGAGTAAGAAGGTATGCTACAGAGCGCCAGTTATCCTTCCAAACAAGCCTGGCATTTTGCGAAAAACAAAATATAAAATTTTTCAGAGGGGACGCTCCATTTTGTTTTAAATTGTAATTATTTTACTTCACGGCTACTGGTGAAGCTTGGGTTGAAACCAATGACTTTGGGGGCCAGGATGAGTGATCAGCTTTTGGTATTGGCCTCCTTTTAGCACAAAACACACTCATAATGAGCCACTCTGCCCCAACCGGAGCCCATTCATAAACCTCAAACACCACCTTTAAACTTCCTTTATGCTCCAGAACATGTATGGGTGCTGGAAACAAGATTTGAAGGGGGTCAATTTTCATCCATTTTGGCACCCTTATACTGGATTTTGCCTAAATGGTGATTTTTGTCTAAATGACCTAAAAAGCACATCTTGCCAACCACTCAATTTCTTTCCACTCTTTTTTTTCAATGCTCAATTTTTTATTGCAAGGACATAAAAAACAACAAACAGTTTGTAATTTGGTGCAGTGGGTGATCTGGTGTGGAGATTTGGCAGTGAAAAGTAGGGTTCACACCACGCCCGATTAGGCATGGTATCCCAAACAGGCACATCTGAAGGTTTATATCATACACAGCTTGTAACAGGACTATCGTCTAACACTAAGCTTGTAAGGTGCCAGTTGGGGAGACCATTATTTAAGAGCATGCCAAAACCATACCCATTTTGGGCCTCAGATAACCCCCTCTAAATGTTACAAGCAAGTAGAATTTCAAGTATGTTGCTCTGCTTACCGTGAATGACATTCCCCAATCAATAAGGTAGAGTTGCTTGTCACTGCAGATCATGCAAGCAAATTGAAGGTTACACAATTTGCAGCCAATGTTTCCTTCTAGGTAATGGATGCGAGTCGTTCATTGCTTCCTGAATGCGGCAATAGGGATGCTCCTTACCGCTTGTCAACAACCACTTGATCCCAGGAGAGGTCAAGATGCTGCAGAGAAGATTAAATGAAAGTTGAATGAAACACAAAATCATGACATGGATTTTGTTGCTGGGTGTTCATGATATCACTTGATTTTTGTATCCTACCCTGCTACTCAACAAAAAAATTTAAGTCCAGGATTACCTGAATGCCGAGTGAATGTGCATAATGCAGAGCGATGCACATGTGGCGCAAGTAGTGCCTGCAGGCAATGTCAAAACATTTGCTACTGCATTTCCTTGTTTGACAATAAGATTTGACTGTGTTATAGATCCGTGGATCAAATTTTCTTGGCTACGTTGTCTAAAATATGAGCGCCACTCCATTGATGCAGCAAATCAAGAGAATACACAGCGCACCTTAATTCCCCTTCTGAGATCGCTTCCCAGCTAAACCTGTGGCGCTCAACTGTCTCGTAGACTAAGCCGTATTGGTAAGTGTAACGTGATACCCTAGCAATAGAACCCATCTCTGTCTCTGCTTCCTCTTGCTTAATGGGCACCTTGAGGATATCAAGCAAGTGCAGCATGTGGGGTGCGCCTCGCAGCGCCTGGAGCAAACATAACAAAGAGAAGATGTCATCAAAACGTATATATTCTAATTCAGTTCAATATTACAATGAGATCTCACCATCTCCGCCAGGACCTCGTTCTTGAAAGGAAGTCCTGATCCTTTCAGCCATTTTATGGCTACAACTTGACCTGTCTCTTTATGAACTGCAAATCGAACACGGCTAGTTGCTCCGTAGCCTGCATGGTAGCCTCGGGATCCAGCAATCAAAGGCTGGTACGAAGAAGAGTTAGAGAATTTGGGAGAATTTCTCGAGCAGTCCCACCACTGTGGAGGGGCATGTGGTGAGCAGATCCTACGAGGCACACTTTTGGCAGAATGCACCGCAACGAAGTTCATAAGTCCATAAGTCAGAATCAAAATCATGGATTTGTTAACATCGGATCTATTTTCGATTATCCGGTTCATGTTTGCAAATTTTAAAAGTACTTCGTAAATGCTCATAAGTTCAACTTGCGCCTTTTCAAAAATCAATTGATGAGGGATAATTTCATCAGAGAAATAAGGGAGAAGATGAATCCATACTGCATCACGGCGACATCTGTATGATTCAGCTTCAGAAATGCCTTACAAAATGGCTGCATTGTAACGCTGAGCCTCACCCAGACCATGACAAAAGCAATTCCCAAAATGTGCTGCCTTGCATGGGAGCGTGCGCGCGCGCGCACGCGCGCACACACACACACACACACACATTTCTTTGCCTGTGCATTTCTGTTGCTCACGCAGCAAATCCTCTCCACTTCAAGACTTGTTTGTGTGTGATCTCGGAAAGATGTGCTTGTTCCTTTTGTTCCCTCCAGAAAGGGTTTCTGCAGTGTTCCTTTTTTTCCATCCACACTTTTAAAAAGTGTGCAGGAACATTGCTGACATGAACCCTCTGGAAAGCGACAAGCTGACACTTTTAAAAAGTGTGGAGGGACATTGCTGACATGAACCCTCCGGAAAGCGACAACAAACTGGTGACTTATGATTCTTGGTTTGCCTGCCCCCTCTTAGATCTTCAAGCTGATTCACGCACACGGGTGCAGAATGGAGGTGCCCCCCTGATACCTGCTCGCTATCTGCACCTTGATCTCCCTAAGCATGTTATGAGGAATGTGAGCAGGTTTCGCTTGCGAGCTCATACTCTCGCGGTGGAATCCTCCATCTGGCGCGGTGGAAATGGCCGCTGTGACAAGTGTTCCTATGCTGCTGTTCAAAATGAGGTGCCATGCAGTACATGTTCTTTTTCACTG
>LFIK01003795.1_pt1 | contig 12250 bp, 15 predicted proteins | sample 643401 | NCBI WGS metagenome assembly LFIK01 (sample SAMN03777447, study PRJNA286221) | soda lake metagenome | biome: soda lake; feature: Kulunda steppe; material: water; isolation source: sample T5-Br brine of Lake Tanatar-5 | place: Russia: Kulunda steppe | collected 2010-07 | reverse complement strand
TCACCAAGAGCCCAGCGATTTGCTCTTCATGGAAAAGCAAGACAGAGCATTCTGCCTTGTCCACTCCTTCAACATGGCCATTGGTTACCACGTTTTCTCTGGGGACGACATTTTCACCCACCTCTTGAGTCAAGATGTCACTCGCATTGAGGTTGGATTTGGACGCGGGGTACGCACCCTACGCTATAAGACAGCATCATGGGACCAAAATGACTCCCCTACTCGTAACCTATCACACATGTGAAACTGGTGATATCAAAGATGAGCAACATTCATTTTCGCTGCATCCATCCCCGAGTGATTTCTCTCCGCAGGTGTGCATCTCAATTTCCCCAAGCAAAAGCTCATATGTGCCGACCTATTGTACAGAACTACAACGAGCTTGTTTTTTGCTTTCAAGAACCCATTCTTTTCTATAAGCAGGCATGCAGCTGTGCTTCTTGGCTGAAGCCTCCAGTAAAGGCCCTTTTCGTAAGCCTCGTCAACCTTGGATTTAATGCAGTTGAGCAGTCCTGACAATTAAAAACTTTTACAAACAACTTTACATTGAATGTATGCTGGTTCCATCCAGTGCTGCAGTGTCCAACACAACGGTGGGCCTTTTTTTCCCTTACAAGTTTTTTTTGTAGGCAGTCGTTTCACAGGGCATCAGAATATATCGAATGAGGGCAGCTTAGCAGGAGGCCATTACCTGAAGCTAGAACAAGCACCAATGTACACAAGGTAGCATCAGAGATACATAAAAGGAAATGGCACCAAAGATGCTCAAGGGGCCTAGCTATACTCTTGATACTGCAAACAAGACTCAATATAACATCAAAGACATAATTGATACTATCTACTGAGTAGTACTCAGCAATGCGATTTTCAAAAGAATTTGCTAAATCCTTCCGAGGTAGGTAGGAAGTGGTATAGGGGCAAAAATGATGGAAAAACCATGTAGGCAGTGAAACACACTACATTAACAAAGGGGCACCTTGCTCTTATTATATTGCTATGTCATGAACAACACATGAGCCAGGCTCCAATTTTTCTCAGAACACCTCAAGTTCTCACGAACTCCTTGCACTCCAAAAATTCAGCACGCGACTGGAACCAGTATACTAGGTATACTAGGCTGCTATTTCTTACGCTCACTGATACAGCTGCTTGTTGGGGGCTGGTCTTGTTGGTCGGAAGTCACCTAGGAGCCCCTACCTGCAGAGTTTGAAGGTGGCACTATGTGTCAATGCTTGGTGGTGAGGGTAAACACAGAACACGTTATGACCAGCACTCCAGCCTCACCAGTTGATAATTGAATAGCATAGCCTCACCTTTCTGAGCCTTTTTCTTTGCCAGTGCTTCCGCTATCTGCTTGTGGTCCCATGCAAAGTCAAATTCACAAACTGTCTGAGGCACAGTTCCGCTTGCTGCACTGCCACGCATGACAGGCCACATGCCTGGGCCCTGCATGCACAGACAAGGGCGACACATTGCTCTTCGGAGGCAGAGAGGGAATGGCAGAGGATCATCGACGCTAGGGAGGAAGGTTGCATTTTCATGCGGGGTAGAAAGCTGTTGCCAATCAGGAAGCACCGACAGCAGGCGAGATGTCAGCCAATTCTACAAATGCTGCAACCTATGCATGCACAGGTGGGTATTTGCTTGTTCCACATAGCTCACCTGGTTGATCTTCTTGGGCACGCCATCCAGGTAAATGTCAAGGAAACAAGTGTGCGATGCATTGATGGCCATGTTGAAGAGCTGCGGTAAAGGCATGCAGTAAACCCTGGCATGATGGCCTCGCATGCAGGCTTGCCACAGAGATAGTACAGAGCGAGTGAGGCACACAAGGCTGCACGCAGGCTTGCCACAGAGATAGTACAGAGCGAGTGAGGCGCACAAGGCTGCACGCAGGCTTGCCAGAGAGAGCAGGGGAGTGGCGCTGCTTGTAAGATCTGCATCTTTACTAGCAGGGTATATGTATCCCGAGTGAGACCTTATCCCACCTGCCAGCCAATTTCATGCTCGTCTTGGCGGAACATGCGCAAGCAGTAATGCATGGCTGGCCGTTTCCTGTTGAAGATGTTCATGTAGCCGAGCCGCTGGGACAGGCACACCTTTAGGCAGGGCCAAAGAATCATACATGATTGAGAGATAGGAGGGCAGGGGTCAGGAGAGATATTGGGGAAAAAGTGTCTTGCTCAAGCAGGCTGGCAACTCATCTATCACATGCCTTGACAAGCACTGGAGGTCTGCTGAGGCCAAGGCTGCGAAGCGTCGCAGGCGCTGACATAAACTGGCACAAAGCAACTGGGCAGCACAGCAGGGCAGCCCTTCCCCAGTCCTGCTGAGATAATGCGAGCGCTTCACCTGCTGCTGTGGGGCAAGCTGCTGTATCACACTTGTCCAGCCTCCATGCAATGGATCAGCGCTGCTTCTATCCACAGTCCGTGCCCAGAACATAGTGCACAGCTCCACCCCCAGGGATGGGGCTCCCCGCTCATTCACGACGGGAAGGAGGGCCAGCAGCTGCATGAGCTGCTCACACTGCATGCGCATGGGCAAGGAGGTGAGCAGGTGCAGTGGTTATCCTCCCCGACGTGGAGCAGCGCCCTGCAGGCTGACGAGGCTCAGGCAGCTGCACCCTGTGGTCAACAGCAACAAGCGCGGGTGCACGGGTCCCTGGGGCTGGAGATTCACACCCTCACAGCCCAAAAGGTGTGCCACACCCTCACAGCCCTCATCAAAACCATGTCGCCAATCGGGTCAGGCGCCCAGCGGGTGGACTCAGACCCGCCGCAGGCTGGCCCATGCTGACGCACAGTGGTGCAGTGTGTGAAGCATGACCCACAGGTCTGCACACGCCCACCCACCGTGACGTAATGTGACACAGCCAGCATCCGCATTGCCTCCACAAAGCCCTCATGGTCCCTCAGGCCCAGAACCTGCTTATGAGGCGCCCCGCCGTCCCCCGTGGTTGGCACCCTGGTAGAGGCGCGGCACGAGGGCGACGAGGGCCGCTTACCCTCCCAAGGCACATCCCGCAGCCTCTGTGGGAGGTGCTGGGGGCTGGTAGTACGGGGAGAGGACCTGGAGGGGCTGGGCAACGGGAGGGCAGAGGAGGGGCGTGTGGCAGGGGAGTGGAGCCCTGTAGCAGGGACAGGCTTTGGGGAAGATACGAGGGAGGCAGGAGTGGAGGTGCGCGACGGAGAGCTGGACCGCCCGCTGCCCCCACGGCTCCTGCTTGCCTTTGAGGGGGGCTGCACCTCTTGGGCTGCATGGGAGGCTCCACGGGGCGCGCCTGCCTCCTCAGCCGCGCCCCCCTTCCTGCCCTTTGAGGAGCCCCCGGCAGCTTTTTTCCCCCCGCCCCCTTGCTGAGCAGCACCAACCCCCTCGCCGCCGTCCTCGCCAGCCCTCCTGTCTGCCTTGGCCATCCTGACCGCCTGCGGCCAGGGTGATGTGTCCCTGGAGCTGTTGCTGAGGCTGTTCTTGGGAGACAGCGAGCTGCGGGCCCTGGTGCTGCTCAGCGTCTCTGGGAACGCCGCTACCCCGCCGCTGCTGGCCCGCCTGTGCTCCGGGGTGGCGCCCTTGGGGAACAGGGATGCAGGCAACTCATGGGCGGAGGGACGGAGGCTGAAGCTTGAGCCGCGGCGGACCCGCCCCCCTTGTGCTGACCGCCCAACCAGGGGGCCTTGTGCGTCTGCGCAGACAAGTGATGAACACAGTGTGGCATGCCAGTCGTCTGTCCTTGAGTGCCCGCCCATATGGCCTGTCCCTGCCAAGGCCTCTGCTGCGAATGTGGGCATCACGGCAGCAGGACTGGGGACGACGGCAATCAGCACGCCATGCCCATGGCAGACATGCCCCTCATGGGGCTTTTGACCAGGGGCACACCCCGACATCGATACGGCTCCTTGGCAAAAGCCAACAGCAAGCTGCTGCGCAGGCGCATTACCTGCAGCCATCGCCAGCAGCCTGGCGTCTGCAGCAGCAGCCTCCACGGTCGCCACTGCTCCTGCACCGGAAGCCAAGCCACGGCCTTCCTGCAGCTCCACCTCCTCAAACGCCTGCTCCCAGGTGTCCCTGATGGGGTAGCCCAGGGCAAGCATCGCGTCGCGCATCCTCATGCAGCCGCTTGTGTCCACCAGCTGGGCAAGCTGCAGCGAGTGCAACATGCGGCATGGCTGTGAGGCTGCCAGCACCAGCCATAGGGGGCACAGGTGGCACAGTCTGCCTTAGGCAACCGCCACAATATGCAACCCTGGGCCCCCCATTTCCGAGGGGAAAGGAGCTATTCGGTTTCATGCCTGGAGGCATGGCGCGGGGCGGGTGCCCAGAAGTGAACCTGTGCGCGCAACTCCTGCGCCTGCAGCTCTAGCTCTGGGATGCAGGCCAGATGGTCACAGGAGTGCAGGCCAGTTGCTACATCAGTGCCTGCTGGACAGCGCAAGCTAGTTGGGGCAGCACATGAGTGCTGCAGCGCGCTGGCTGTTGGCGTGCTTGTTCCAGCTGTGTCTGGGTGGCACAGCAAGCGCTGTGCTGGCACATGCAGGGCTCCAGCAGCGCTGCCACCACGCCCTTCCCTGGCTCCAGCCTGCCCATGGCAGCAGCAGCTGCGCCATACTGGATGGCACAGCCACATGCCATGCAGTGATGGGAAAACATTTGAACCTGTTATTGCGGCTATTCAAGCTCCGCGTCCCAGGGCGTGCCTGCCTGCTTGGCGGCCTCACCTTGATGGGGTCAAGCGACGGCCAGAACTGAAGCGCAGCCACAAGGGCATCCATCTGCGCCTTGCTCAGCAGTGTCGGCTGCGTCAGCAGCACGGGCTCCCTGCGCACAGGCCCTTTGCCGTCGGTGACCGAGCCATCATGCATCATGGGCGCCTTAGGTGCGGCCGGGCTGCCCCCGCCTGTGGCCACCGCCGCCGCTGGCGCTGCCCTGTGAGCGGGTGCTGCGACCGAAGGGATGGCAAAGCAGAACCGTGGCCCAGGGCCCCGAGCTGGGTGCGCCTGTGGGGGCGGATCCTGTGCAGGGACTTCTGGTGCAGCGGGGTGCGGGGAGAGTGGGGGGTAGAGCTGGGGAGGGGGTTCAGGGGTCACCACCGGCCTCAGGTCCACGAAGCACAGGTCCACTGACCCAGACGTGGGCAGCACGAGCTTGTGGGGGTCTGAAGGGAGTTCAATATGCTTGCCGTTAATCATCAGCTGCAAGGCGGTTGGAGCATGTGGTAAAACAGCAAAAGTTTGGTTGTAGCTGTTGTAGTTGTTGTTGTTGCTGCTGCTGTTGCTGCTACTGTTGTTGTTGCTGCTGCTGCTGCTGCTGCTGTTATTCTGGCAAGCAGAAAGCAGCTGCTTGTTTTCCATTGCTTCTGGGTGGGCAGGCTCGCGCACAGGCTGGTAGTGTGCGCGCACACCACATGTTTGCAAGCGAACATGCACAAATTTGCCTGTCCAAGCCTGCGGCAGCATTCAGGGCGTGGCTGGGTGGCAACTGCCCAAATAGGGGCCAGAAAACAGGCCAGAAAGCAGTGCCCAAGCAGCCCCTGCCGTTGCGGATGCAGACGCCTTACCAGGGTGAAGCACACGTTGTGGGGGTGCTTGGTGAGCTGGCTGTGGTGTTGCTGTAGGAAGCCCACCAGCAAATGGCGAGCAACCATTGCATCTTGTGGGTTGTCCAGCCGGAGGTGCCATGCGCCCGTGGGGTTGGCTGGGTGGTACATGCTGCAAAGGCATGAGGCCCCAGCCACATGGCATGCGTGACCCACATTGCCTTTGCACCTGCTTGTTGTATGAAAGCGTTGCAAAAGCAGGTGGCCTGCATGAGAGTGAGGATGTCAAACACACGCATCAGGGCTGCAGCAGCCACGCTTGCCTGCTGGGCAGGCTGCGCACGGTAGGCGCGTGGCTGCAGTGTGCACAGCTGCTTGCGGCCGGACTTGCAGCACAGCGCCAATGGCGCCTGCATATCTACGCAAGTGCTGTGTGCTGCATCACTCACAGAAGCCGCCGGCTGGGCTGCCTAGCGCTGTGCACGGCACCAAAAGGTTCCGCTCAAGGACTTGCGCGGCCTGAGGGCGGGGCACTTGCGTGGGCAGCTGAGCGGGGGTTCACTTTGACGGGAAGCCCGAGGGCTTGCACAAGCACAAAGGTTGGCATGAGCGGCCCAAAAGGGTGGAGCACTCATATGAGCGGCCCGAAGGTGGAGCACTTACATGAGCGGCCCAAAAGGGTGGAGCACTTACATGAGCGGCCCGAGGGCTCTCCGAAATGCGGCGGCTTGTTGAGGCTCCAGGGCCTCCAGCACATGGCGCAACAGATGGGTGTCAGACAACACTCCGAAGCCCTGCACAGCCAGCAGGGGGGCATCTGTCACACAGCGTGCCGAAAATCCCTGAGATGCGCAGCAAGGGGTTGCCACGCAGCATATACAAACATCCTATCCAGCATTGCCTGGGTATGCTGCGCCTGCAGCGCCCCCCCCCCACCCCCCAAACACACACTCAGGCATGCACAGAGCAGGCACATAGAGCCGTCCCCTCCTTGCTTTACCAGAAGAGCCACTTGCAGCCGCGCTTTGGGCTCGTGCATGCACTCCACTATGCGGCGCAGCTGACTGCAGGTCAGGTAGGCGTCCGCAAGTAAGACCTCCTGTGGGTGGGTGGGTGGGTGGGGAGCATACGTGGCGCACGCACGCGTGTGTATTTGCATTTGTGGGCGTGTGTGTATGTACACATATGTGCGTTTGTGTTTGTGTTTATTTTTGTGTGTGTGCGCGTGCGTTTGTGTGCATGTGTGTGCGCCTGCGTGTATGTTGTGTGAGTGCTTGTTTGTGGGCTGCAAGTGCGACATGAGCACGGGCGCATGCAGTCGGACCCCTGGGAGCGGCATGGCGGCTGTGTCGTGTGTTTGCGCACAGCCTTTGGCTGGCAAGTGCTGGGGGAGGGGGGGATCGGGGTTTCTGGTTGGAGCAGGAGTTGCACCTCTGCTCAAAGTGTGCTCACAGTGTGCTCACAGTGGGGCTCTCCTTGCTGACAGCCAGCCCCTGTCAGGTAGAGGCCCGGACGGTGCTGCACCCTCACGCAGTCTGCAGTGCGGAACCCTCTCGCAGTCTGCAATGCCACATGCTGCCTTGCCTGCACAGAGGCATACAGTACGGAACCCTCACGCAGTCTGCAGTGCTACATGCTGCCTTGCCTGCACAGAGGCATATGCCTGCCAGCGCCCCAGGGCGGCAGGAGGCAGCGCCACGCACCAGCAGGCTCATGCGCCACTCGTCGCTGACGGCGCGCAGGCGCTGCATCACTTGGGTGGAGGAGGTGCGCAGGGGAGAGAGCGGCCGGGAGGTGGGACTCACTGCTCCCGCTGCCGTGCGGCCCAGCTGGCTGCCCACCACGCCCTCTGCGTCCCCTTCCCTGCCACCCCACCCAGTAGCACCAGGGCCCCCCCTCAGCCCTGCCGGGTCTGTACCCGCCGCAGCCATCCTCACGCTCTTCCGCAGCTGGTGGGTGGATTCGTCCTGCGCCAGCGGCCTGTCAGCACCCCCAGGCAGCCCACCGCCCTCAGGCCCGCCGCGCACATGCAGGCCCCCAAGGCACGGCGCGCGCAGTTCCCTGTCCGCTGCCGCCTCAAGCCCTGGAGGCGCAGCAGCACCCGCATGCAGGCCTGGCGTAGAAGAACCCCTCTCGGGGGACTGCGTGCACTCAGTGCGCGCAGGCCCAGCTGTGCCCGCGCGCGGGTGCACGCTGGGGGCCTGCCCGGCGTGAGGGGGAGGCATGCCCGGCGTGGCGCAAGGGCGCAAGGGGGCCGTGCCTGGCCGGGAGAAGCCGGGGCTGGTGCACGGGGAGGCGCCTGTGCTCGGCCTGGAGGCGCCTGTGCTCGCGCCAGCGTACATGCTGCTCAGCGCCTTGCATGCCGACGCCGTCGCGTACGGGTCCTTGTATTGCATGTGGTCTGACGCCACCATGTCCAGCCACCTGGAAGGGGGCACGCAGAGGCGGGCAGACGTGCCGGCGCTGGTCAGTGGAGCCGTCCGTACCACACAGAGAGAGCACGCGCTGCGCTGCATGCATTCCCTGGCCGGCCATGCCACTGGGTGCCGTCTTTGCCATACAAGTGCTTCGACCTTGTGTGCCTCTGGTCCAGGCTGCAGACCTATAGCTCTGTTATCTGCACTGTGCGCATGAAGCTTCTCTCCTGGCTGTGCCTCTGATTGCCGCTTGCGCTCTGCTTGCATGCCCTGCTCCTTGCTGCGCCTCTGGATGCTTCCAGCATGCAGATCCTCAAGCGGCTTGGGAGGCGCAGCAGCTTGTTATCCCTTGGCCTGCTTCCTGCGAGCTGCACACCTTCACACCCGCACACCTACATGTGCGTGCATATGCCCATCTGAGCACAAATGAGTGCATGTACCCATCTGAGCACAAATGAATGCATGCGTGAGCACAGGCACACATCAAGACTGCAACCACTCAGCCATGCCCACAGGCATGCACGCGCACACGACCCCCCACCTGGATTTAAAGTCCTCCTCGCTCAGCGCAGCGTCACTGTAGTGGCTGGGCCTGATGCCCACAGCGCGCACGGAGAAAATGCCCTTAAACGGCAGGCGCTCCGGGTCGGTGAGCTTGAGGCGCTTCCCGTCCAGCACGGCGCCCCTCATCTGCACAAGCCCCTGCTCGCTGGCCAGCTTATACAGCTCAACAGCGACCTGCGGACAGCACAATGCAAGCCGCAGGGCAGGGCCCTGATATAGGCGGCACGCCAGGGGCGGACGTGGGCCTCAGCCAGCCTCTCTGTCTTGGGATATGTCGCGGCCTTTTCTGCACCCATTTTTTTTGCACCCATGTGGCTCTTAGAGGTTGCCTGCGCCTCGGAGCCTCATGAGTTGTGGGTGGCTTGGCATCAAGACCCCAGTGCCACCGCAGCCTATAGGCGGGCAGAGGCCTCAGTGAGTGGGCTTTAATGCATGCAGAGGCCTCAGTGAGTGGGCTTCAATGCATGCAGAGGCCTCAGTGAGTGGGCTTCAATGCATGCAGAGGCGAGGTCCATAATCACCGCATCCTCCATGCGCCAAGTGGCGTGCCGCCAGGCCACGCGCGTGCGCACTGGGGCGTGGGCGGAGGACCGGTGCGCACCTGGCGGTGCGCAGGGTTTGCCAGGTCCAGGGTGTAGGCGCCCTCTGGCTCTCTGGGGTCGAACGCGAGCGTCACATTGCTCTTTTGGAAGGCGGGCAGGCCCACCTCCTCCTGGCCTGTGCGAGGACAGGGGTGGGCAAGGCAAGCAGCAGGCCAGCAGCATCACCTCCAGAGCTGGCCTGTGTGTGGAGCCACAGGATGTGGCAGTGCACGCGCACTGCGGCAGGGCTGCGTGTCATGAACGGCTGCGTGTCATGCACGCGCACTGCGGCGGGGCTGTGCGTCATGCCGTGGGCAACACGCCCACAGCCAGCGTCGCACCCGCATCTCCAAGCCTGCTGCCCGTCCGGCCGGGGTGCACACCAAGGCAGCCTCAGCCGGGGCAGATGCAGACACATTCAAGGCAGCTGGGGCAGATGCAGGCACACTCAAGGCTCGCTAGTGCAGGTATCAGGACCCAGAGGCCATTGCGCACTCAGCCCATGCCTGCCAGCGTGTCCCTGCATGGGGACAGCGCAGACCACATATGCACTGTCCCCATGTCCGTGCATGGACAGTGTCTATGTCCCCACTGGGAAGAGAGGCCCTTGCAATCTAAAATCTGAGCGGGCTGGGCCGTCGCAGGGCCTCACCTGGTGCTGCGGGGTCCTTGCACGCCTGCTGCACGCTGGGCTTGTAGAAGGAGCAGCCCACAAGGTCCAGCTGGTGCAGTGGGCTTGCGTGCACCACCTGGAGCAGCCTGCGCGCCGCCACAAAGCCCAGCGGGTTGTCGCGCAGCACCAAGCAGCGCAGCGTCCGATTTATCTGCGGCGCGTAAGGGTGTGGCAAGGCAGGGCGTGCCTCTGGGCGCGCTGCCGCGGTGCGCTTGGTGCGGCACACAGAAGGCCTATAACGCAAGCAGCAGGTGTGCAAAGCATGCCCAGTTTGGCACAGCACACAGAAGGCCTATAACGCAAGCAACAGGTGTGCAACGCATGCCCAGTTTGACACAGGGAGCAATGGGCCAGTGAGTGCAACGGAGATGCGCAACAAACAAATGCCCAGCCTGGCAGATGTGCAATAAAAATGCCCAGTCACGCACAGGGAGGATCAATTAAATGCCCAGTTTGGCGCAGGGAGCAGCACGCCAATGAGCCAGAAGGGGGTGTGAGCGACCCCACCCCTCACACCCCCACCAGGGTGATGCAAGCCCTCAGTTAAGCGGACTACATAGGGTGCCAGAGGAAGAGACAGCAGCGTGCAAGAACTTCTGGCAGGGACCAGCTCCTCCCTGTATGTTCCACCGCGCCTCATCAGCCGTTGGAGATCCCTGCAGGCTCAGCCACTGCAGGCAACGAGCCAGCCAGCCAGCTATGCACACACACACACATGCGCGCGCGCACATCACACAGCCCCCCTGCACACGAGGGGCGCGTGCACGTGCAGCGAGCCGCTGACACAGCCTGCACCTTGAGCGTCGCGGACAGCACCATGCCTGTGTCGGATGCCGCGCTGTTGCTGGACAAGTCCAGGGTCCTCAAGCTGGTGTTAGCCTGCAGGGCGTGCGCGATGTGCGCACAGCCCTGGTCCCCCAGGCCGGCGTGGTCCAGCTTCAACGTGGCAAGCTGCATGCAGGCGTGCCAGCAGGGGCGCGCGCTTCACAAGGCGGCCTCTCCCCTGTTGCACCAGTGGGGGCCAGTGCTGTGCGTGCCAAGCTGCACCTAGGCAGGCTAGCAGGGGCGCGTGGTTTGCACGGGTCACCCCCTCAGGTTGTCAAGACACCAATCCCTCAATTTGTGGCGGCGAGCACCCTCCCACCAGTCATCCAATCCCCCGGCGATTTCTCGCACCCGTTCCTCAGCCCCACAATGGTCCCCCCCCCTCCCAATTCCTCAATGCCGTGACCTTGGCATCAAGTCTCCAACTTCCAGCACGCCAGCCCTTCACCCTCCACCACGCAAGGCCAAGGTGCATGAAGAGCGCCAGCCAATATGAGCCTGCTGATGTCAGCCAGCAGAGCCTTGCAGCTCTACCACCAAAGGCCCAGCCATCAGCCCACGCGCCATCACGCATGTGGAGGTGGGTGCTGCGGCTAAGTTGATGGCTTGCGTGTGGTGGGGTGTGGTGCCCGCGTGGTGGCTGCGTAATAGCCGTGCGGTGGCCCTGCAATAGCACTTGGATGGCCGTGTGATGGTTCCAGATGACCATCACAGCACCATGCCCTCCCCCATCGCCTGCAGCAGGCGCATGCACAGCCGCACCGCCGCTGCTACTGGGCCCGCCCCCGCCTCTGCCGCTCCACACCCGCTGCTTCTGGGCCCACCTCACCTCAGTGGAGGCCTTGATCCCTGCCGCCAGTGCGCGTGCGCCCCCCAGCCCCAGCATGTTCCAGCTCAGGTCCAGCTCCTCCAGCGGGCTGGTGTTGGACAGGGCCTTGCCCAGCGCCGCCGCGCCGCGCTCGCCAAGGCCGCAGCGTGACACACGCAGCACTTGCAGGCCCACCGGCGTCTGCGGGCCACGCATAACAGGCGCACGCGCACACGCGCATGTGTGGCGGCGCTGCACTGCGGCCTGGCTGAGGGAGGCAGGGGCGTGCGTGCAGCCTGCCTGGCTGTCCTTTGCTGCTGAGATGCACAGAGGAGCTCAGCAGAGGGGCGCAGAGGGGCGGAGAGGCCGGGCGCTGCGCCGATGCTGAGCATGCAGGGCATGGTGGGGCGCAGCGCGCGTGCGCTGGCTACGATGCTTGCACGCCTCTACCAGAGGGCCCAGGCTGTTTGCGCACAAGAGCAGGCCAGCACGCCTGCAAGTCGCGGCCCCAAACAGAGGCAGCCATACCTGTAAGGGCCCTCGGGCCCTGCACATCGCCCAAGGCTGCTGCTGTGCAATCCTGAGAGAGCCTGTAAGCACACACCACAACAGCCACATCCGCACAAGCGCAGGTGCAGGCTCAAGCTGTAGGCACAGCGCAATGGCTGTACATTCCCTGCAGCACGGTGGCCGCGCCCCCCCTGCAGCATGGCGGCCACGCACTCCATGAACTGCATGGTAGACACGGGCGCAGGCCCAAGTCCCAGGTGCAGCATGGCGGTCATACACCACTCACAACACAGTGGCCACCTCGCCCCTGCATACCAACGGCCACCCCCCCCCCCCCCC